>Ga0265296_1000451_pt1 | contig 63878 bp, 54 predicted proteins | sample MunlanPumphouse1_FD_189073 | JGI IMG/M metagenome (GOLD analysis project Ga0265296, IMG submission 189073) | Groundwater microbial communities from a municipal landfill in Southern Ontario, Canada - Pumphouse #1 | ecosystem: Environmental > Aquatic > Deep subsurface > Groundwater | place...
AGGGGGCTCCTGTAAAAAAAATGAGGGGGGGTTGGTTGATCGGCTCGCGATTTTCAGGAGGGGGGTCCGGTAAAAATTGTGAGAAGGGGCTTCCTGAAATTTTGCAGCAGGGGCTTAGGCGGTTCACACGATCCTGTGCAGGATCCCCAGCGGGAAAACCGGCTTGTTATGTCAGACGCTGTTCCTCCTCAACCCACTGTTATTCATCAGATATCATTCCTGGTGTCTGTCCCTTCCCCCCATGCCAGGACCTGACCTGAGACCCCGAAAAACCCGTAAAATGCCCGGTTAGCCAAACCGGGCATTTCCCGGATATGCCCGAAATGGGCCCGGATGGTATTGGAGCAATTATCGTGATGAAAACATCGAATGGAGGTTATTTTGGCATTTTTGGGAGCAGGGTGAATTTTTGCCTGAAAAAAATGGCCTGACTGAAGGGCGGGGGTCCCAAATAGGTGCCCGCCAAACGATGCTATGGTGCCTTGGAAGGCATTATATGCGGCTCAATTCTGGCCCGGTTTCGGGATCGGGGTGTGATGTGTAGTCGGTTTCACGTCGGAGACGGGGTTTTCCGACGGTGACGGGGAAGCGAGGATTGGCAGGGATTCTCCCGGTTTTTTGGGTGTGAGGAGGTCGGAGTGTCCTGGTAATCGAGTCGCAGCGGGGGCTTCCTGTCGGGGGCGGCGGCGGGCATCGTAATGTAATAAAAAATTGCGGCAACGATCCGGAAAAATTTCTGAAATTTTTTTTTAAATATTTTTAACCGGGCCGGGATTGAACGTGTCGGGCCGGTCCATTCCGCTGGAGCGGGGCCTCACGCGCAAAACTTTTGCCGGGTTTTTCGCTACGCACTTACCTGCTCCGGGCGAACGGGAAAAAACCGCCATGTGATTGTTAAGTCCATCAGTTGCATTCACCCTGCAATAGTGGAGAAATATTTTGAGTACCAATACAATTCTGGAGTCATATAGGTAATTTTTCAACAAATTTTGAGATAGAACCTGGTCGCAAAATTGAAAGATGGGAGAGAACGTGGTTATTAATCATAATAATAACACTTTCACACTGCACAGTGGGGGAGTTTATATCCCAGCCTATATCATTTTCAATAAATACCCAATGCCAATTACAGTGAGCGTGAGAAAAAATGAATGAACAATGTGAAATTAAGAAAAATGCGAATGGTACATACGATTTTCCTGCACGGGATGACGGCATATATCAAGTTAAAATAGAACAATCTGTGATAGTATCGATTGAAAATGTGACTGGAAACAATGCTTCATCAGGTGTGATAGCGTTTGATGCTAGGAAAAAGATGCAATTTTAATTAAACGTGAGCTTAAGGATAGCAAATATCCCCGATTATAATCGAGTGTTAGCGGACAATGCTGGGAAGAAGGGTAAGTTTGATCAATTGTGTGGTAAAAATGTACAAATCATTTACTGGAAACCATGGCTCTCTTTCAAAAGAGGATAGATCCGAAAACGCAGACATAACAAACATCGATCTAAAAAAATATACGGGTTATTTGAAATCTAACTCCAGAGAACCATATGACTGGATTGTTGTAAAATTTATAAATATAACGCAAAAAAATTCTCCATTTCATCCATTAAAAAATCCAGTCGAAGATATAAGTAAATTTGCCAACTTGGTTGAGGGTAAATCTATTCTTAAGAATGAAGATGTGCAACTTCTTAACAATATAGAAATTAGCACCAACAAATTTACGTTATCTGCCGATCTGCATAAGGAAAAATCTATCCCGAAAAAAATTGAAATTCCCGGAATATTCTTAATTTCAGAGACCTGTGGAATTAAATGGTGCATTGTTTTAGAAAGGAAAAGTTGAGAATTTGTTGAAATATGGTGTGAACTTTAATAACAGATTACTGTGAAAACCTTTTTACAAATCACTCTAAATAAAAATATCACATTATTCACCGTTGATTGTATATTTCCTGAAGGAAAATAAAAATAGTCTGAACGTGTATTTTCTGACGTCAATGCAAAAAGACGAGTTTAATGACTTTTACTTTGAATTTTTAAAAAAAGTATTCCATCCAGCCCGGATTACAAACTATCCATACTGATCCCGGCAAAGTCCTGCGCAACTTCCCGGATATCCTTGACACCGAATGCGGTCTGGACCTGTGCGAGTTCGAGCTGGTTTGCCGCATCGCACATGTAGTCGAGGATGTCGACCGACAATTCCTTGTGGACCTTGCTCTTCTTCAGCTGGTCGACAAGGGCCGTCATCTTCTCAGGCGATTCCATGCGGAGTTTCGCAAGGCTCATGACACACATGTAAATGCGGGTCAGGTTCCGGTCGGTCCCGGTGATACAGTCAAAGAAATTCCGAATCACCTGCGCCTGGTATATCTCTCCACCCATGAATCCACCTCCTACCGTTATTCGTCTTCTCGGTAAATCTCCTGTTCACACTTTCGGATAATAAATCTTTCTGGGAAAATGCCCGTTTAGCGGGAAAAAATCAGGAGATCGGAACGGTTTTTCCAAAAAAGCGGCAGCGCGGAGAGTTGTTTGTCTGACAACAGCATGACAATCGTCCGACTTCCACCGGTACCCGCCGCACATCCATCCACCGGGGCCCCGGGTTCCCGGGCCCTCGGGTCCTGTTACTTGAAATTCGCAGCACCGGAATAATCTCAGGGTGTGCGAATTCATACCTGCCAGGGATCTATCCCGGTCGGGAATTCATCCCGATTAAAAATAGCCATGTTAATATAATACAATGTTCTACAATTTCACGAGAATATATGGCGTCGTCCGACAACACCATTGAAGAGTGGAAGGAGGCAAGGAGCGTCCTTGCCAGATTCGATGAGAATCTCCATGACCTCCGGAAATATGGCTTTTCAGTTCTCTCGGCATTCCTGGCACTGGATGCCCTGCAAAAAATGACAAGCATCGATGCCGGTGCAAAATTCGGCCTGATCGTCGTGACCATGGCGCTGATACTCACGATGAGACTGCTCGACCAGGACTACCAGAAACTCCAAGGTGCAGCATCCATCCGGGCACGGATTCTTGAGCGATCGTTAAACTTTGAATTAACCGGTACGATCACGCATAGATACAAACGTGATAAGCTGTATCTTTTCAACTTCGGGATATACTGCGGATTCATTGCAATCGCGCTCCTTATCGGGTTGATCATCCTTCCGGAAACGATGTACGGGTATCTTCTCATAACAGGATTCATCGCCATGGTGATTCTCATTGCAATCTACTTCCTTCTCCGGGTCGATGTCATCCATACAGGGACTACATTCAAGGAGGACTGGACGATTGACCGGGTTTCCTGCAATCTGGGTGAGAAGATCCGGATCACCGTCACCAACATGGATACGGGCAAGGATCTTGTCTTTGCCAAAGATGAACTGTTATTCACGTTTCGGGACGAGGAAAACAAATACACGTATGAGCAGATCGCAGGCAGTGAGATTATCATCCCGCCCGAAGGGAATTATTCCTGGTTGAGGGATACTTCGGACATTCTCCCGGATAGGATCTACCGGGTTATCCCCCGGGGCTGGAACGTGCCGATGGTACGATCGATTCACGTAAGCAAACCAAAAGCCCCGGACTTCGGGAACGCCCCCCGGGTTCTGGTAAATGTCGGTGAAAAGAACTGATACGAAAAAAATATTTTGAATAGTATTCCAAAAACGCGGGTATTACTTTGCCGCGCTCACGATCTTGATGATGTCGCCATTTTTCAGTTCATGGGTTTCCTTGATCCGCATCTTCGTGCGGGCGTCGATCGCGTACAGGAATCCCTTGCCGATCTCCGTGTGCACCTGGTACGCGAGATCGTGGGGCGTTGAGCCCCGCCGCATCAGGAATGCATCCGGCAGCACGTCGCCCTGCTTGTTGCAGTAATGGTTCTCGTCCTCCACCGGGTAGACAACGATCATGTCGAGGAGTTCGAAGACCGCCCGGTTGATGGCCTGCTGGACACCGGTGCCCTTGCACTCTTTCATGACGCCCGCAATCTTCATGAGGCCGGCTTTCTGGGCCGGTGACAGGGTGGCTTCATTCGCCACTTTGAACTGCTCGTCACCCGGCAGGTACTGGATGACATTTGCAGTCGCCGCATTGCGCAGTGCCAGCTCGGATGCAGCGCTCGCAAACGCCACCTTCTGCGCGGCAAGTTTCACGCGCAGGGCTTCAGGCGCCTCATCGAACTTGTTCCCCACGACCAGCATCGGCTTTGAGATCTTCACCATCTCCGCACAGAGCGGGACAAGGTCCTCGATATTCGCGTGCACGAGATCGAGCTTCTGTTTCAGGGCAACGTCGCGCACATCTTCCAGGGTTATTCCCAGGCCGACAAACGTATCGGCAATCCCCTGCTCGATTACCGCGCCCTTCCCCTGCGACTGGCGGCTGATCCGGGACCAGTGCTTGTCAAGGATCCCGTGGACCCACATCGTCATCTCGTACAGGAGGAAATCAATATCCACGTTGGGATCATGGTTGCCGGCACCAACCGGGTTTCCCTCGCTGTCCGTCCCGCCGCTCGCGTCGATGACATGCAGGATCGCGTTTGCCTGCCGGAGGTTGTCGAGGAACTGGTTGCCGAGGCCTTTGCCCTTGTGGGCGTCGGGCACGAGGCCGGCAACATCGATGAGGTTGACGGCAACGAACCGGTTGCCGTCCGTGCAGTGCGTGCATTTGACTGGGAGATCGGCACAGGCGCACTTCGTGCGTACATACGCTACCCCGAAGTTTGGGTTGATGGTAGTAAACGGGTAGTTGGCAATCTCGGCATTGGCCATCGTTGCTGCCTTGAAAAAGGTCGATTTTCCGCAGTTGGGTTTTCCTGCAAGGGCAAGGGTGATCATATTGGTGGTCCTCAGGTTTTGATAATAGATGCCGGAACAATTGGGCCGGACATAAGTCTGACAAAGTTTTTCATCCCGGCTTATTAAAAGGTACTTATGACGTTCGTTGCGAAAAAATGTTATTATTTCGATAAACCGGGGGCGGCAAACACCCCGGACGCGGCCCGGTTCGCCCTTGAACGGGCACGGGAACTGGGAATAAAAACGGTTGTTGTCGCGAGTTCGTCCGGTGAGACGGCACAGGTTTTTTCTGCCGCACTCAAGGGTTCCGGCATCCGGCTCGTAGTCGTGACCCATGTTGTCGGGTTTACCAAACCGGGCGTCTGGGAGTTCTCAAAAGAGATTGCGGACACGCTGCGGGCCGAAGGGGTAATAATTGTCACCGGCACCCATGCGCTCTCGGGACTCGAACGCGCACTCTCGCGGTCGCCGAAAGTTGGCGGGGGCTCCCGCACAGAAGCCATTGCCGAGGCCCTCCGGCGGGTCGTTGCCATAGGCCTCAAGGTCGCGGTGGAATGCGTGCTGATAGCAGCTGACACCGGGGCTGTCGGGATTGAGGATGAAGTCATTGCAGTCGGCGGGACGGCAACCGGAGCAGACACGGTCTGCGTCATCCGCCCGGCCAACACGGCGAATTTCTTTGACCTCCAGGTGCGCGAGATCGTGGCCATGCCAAGGGTCCGGTAACAATGGCAGTTGCAGAATTCAGGGAAGCGATCCAGCTTCTCCTCAAGTCACCCGTCCTCTGGATCCCCGGGCTCATTGCGGGAGCATTCGCCGCGCTCGTCTGGATCCTCGTCATCGTCTCCGGCACATTTTTTGCAAGCCGGCTGATCGTCATCGCGGGCCTCATCCTCATGCTCTTTATTGCCGGGATGTTTGCCATGATAAAAGAGACTGGTTCCGGCCCCATGACAATGCTCCGGGGAGGTGTACGGTATTATTTCCGGGTGCTCCTGCCCATGCTGGTCATACTCTTTAGCGTCCTGCTCGTCTTTTTCCTACTCGTTGCCACCCTGTCAATTATCGGGATGGCATCCGATCCCGCGCTGCTCGGTGGCGTTACCTTCGGGATCATGATCCCGGTCCTGATCTTTACCTTCTTCTTCGATACTGCTGCGGTATTCGAAGACCGCCCGGTCTTCGGCGCCATCCAGCGGAGCATAGTCCTCGTAGGCACGCATTTCACCGAAGTGATCGCCTATTTTGTGATCAGTGCTCTCGCAATGTTCTGTATCATCTTCCCCATCATGATGGTCTGGGAAGCATTCCTCTACGACAAACTCGAACCGCTCACGAAGTATACGGAAGCACAGATCCAGGCCATCACGCCCGACCAGATGATCGCCCTCCTTGGTAAGGACAGCCTGGGAATCACCGCAATAGTCCTTTTCATAGCCGGGCTCCTGCTCGTTCCCATCCTCTTAAGTTACAAAGCCTGCTTTTTCAGGAAACTTACTGCTGCCGGCAGCACGATTGCAATCGAGCAGCAGGTTGCCGGGGAATATGACAGCAAGGGCCGTTGGTACAAGTACTGATAATCCCGGTTCTTTTTTTTAAGTCATCCTTCATGGTTTGGGAGCCGGGTTTTTCCGGAACATCCCCCGGGGCACCAGGATCTCGAACCGGGTTCCCTGCCCATAAATGCCGGTCTCCCGGATCGTTATACCGGTAACACCCAGGATCTCTTGCACCAGGTAAAGGCCCATGCCCCTGCTCTCCCCGTATCCCCGTGAGAAGATCTTCTCTTTCTCGCTATCTGGAACCCCCGGCCCATTGTCGTCGAAAATTATGACTAGGCCGGATGGAGTTGGATTCCCGGCACACAGCCGGATCCGGGTTGCAGATTTCCCGTGCCTGACAACGTTCTCTGCAAGGTTGAAAAAGACCCGCTCCAGCAGCGCGTCCGCATAGATCTCAAGGCCGTTTACCCGTAACTCCCGTTCAAGATGCGAGAGATCAAGGTGGGAGATTGCAAAGAGGAAAACCTGGTGCACATTCTGCCACCGGGGCGGGCTCATTCCCAGGTCCTGGTAGTTCCGGGCAAATGCAAGGGAGTGTTCGATCCGCGCTACGATTGCCCGCTCTTTCCCGATATACTCCAGTGCTTTTGGATCCGTCCTGGGAGTTACCTGGATCCGGAGATAGCCGGCAAGCGAGAAGATCCCACTCCTGATATCGTCGAATGTGACGGCATTCAGGAGGCTGATTTTCCTGCGTGCCTGCTCAAGGGCTTTCTGGCTCCGGATCAGTTCCTCGAAATTCTGCCGGAGTTCTTCTTCGGTCCCAGCCAGTTGGGCGTAGGCTGCCTGCAATTCCTCGTTCTTGTGCCGCACCGCCTCTTCTGCCCGCTTGCGATCCGTGATGTCCCGCAGGATGCCCTCGATACCGGCAACCGTGCCGTCAGGATTGTAATAGAGATGGCTGCTTACAGCAGCAAAGACCGTGGAGCCATCCTTTCGCCGGAGCTCGATCTCGTAATCCCTTACCGACCCGAGCCGGTGGACCATCGATGTAAGAATTTCCCGGTCCCCGGGACGCACATAGAACGCGCGGGATATCTGTTTGCCGATACAGTCGGTTGGGGAATCATAACCAAGCAGGGTAGCAAGGCTCGGACTTGCCATGACCAGGATGCCCTCATTATCGGTGCGGTAAAAGGCATCCACGATATTGATAAGGATGGACCGGTACTTGCTCTCGCTTTCCTGGAGCGCATCCCGGGTTTTCTGGAGTTCTGTCACCTTCGCTTCAAGCCGGGCGATAAGATCCCGCAACCGGCCGGCCATATTGTTGAAAGCGCGGGCAAGTACTCCGAGTTCCCCTTCCTGGTCCGGCACGCGGGCATCGAGATCGCCGGATGCAACCCGGTCCGCGATCCTGCTCATGGTGACGATAGGATCCGAAATGTTCCGGGAGACAACAAGGATGATTACGCCAATAAGCAGGATAGAGAAGATCCCAATAACAAGCATAATCTGGCCAAGGCGCTGGACCCCGGCAAGCATCTCGTCCTCAGGGGCAACCACCACCATGCTCCAGTTCCCGGACCGGATCGGGGAATAGAACATGACAACGTTTTTTCCTGAGAATGGATCCACCGTCTCCACGAATCCTTCATTCCCCTCATGGATTGCGGATGCCATCGCGGCAAGTCCGGGATTTGCCGTGGTGCGGGAAAGGTCGCCAAGGGTCATCCTGCCAAGATAATCCTTCTTCGGGAACGATACGAATGTGCCGTTGTTGCTGACAAGAAACGCGTAGCCGGAATCAAAGACCCTCACGCGGCTGACCGTCCTGTCGATACTTTCCAGGGCAACATCCATGCTGACGATTCCTGCAAAGGTTTTGTTCTTCATTACCGGCGAGACATATGAGGTCATCAGTACCCCTTCGTAGATATACGGCTCGATGATCTGGTCTGCCTGCGTGCTTTTTGGGATCGTATACCAGTCGGAGGTATCGATATCCTCTACGGGATCGAGCGTTTCGTTCCCGCTGAGCCGGTTCCAGTAGGGGATAAACCGGCCGGTGGCGTCATGACCGGGAGTACTGGCATACCGGGCATCGTTTCCGTCAAACGCTTCCGGCTCGTATACAACCGCGATGCCGACAATCCGCGGGGTGTCCCGCAGGACCGCGTGCAGGGTATCGGTTACGCCTCCCCGGGTGATGTCGGTATTTTCCTCAAGGAACCGCGAGAATGTCCGCGGGATCTCACGATCGGATGCCATTTCGGTATTGAACTCGCTGGCATAGACGCGGGCAGTACCGAGCGTCCGGTCATAGGCTGCCTGCTTCTCGGCAGTGCTCGTGAACTGGAGAGAGGCGATCGTGGAAATGGCAAGGACAATGATGATGGCCGGGATGAGAAGAAGGATCATCCTTTTCCGAATTGTCCAGTCCATAGCGATTCCTCGGTCTCCAGTTTTCGAGCTCTGATGGGCACGGGGATTTCCCCCAACCCGCCAGGGCGTTCAGGCATTACATATACTGTGCCACATATCGCCGGAACGCTGATAGTGCAACATGAAGCAGGGTACTATAAAAACATTGCAACCGGGGCATAATTGCCGGAAAAGATCCCTATCCTTGCGAATTTGCATCCAATTAATAATCCGGAACTTTCCCGGGAAAGATCCTTGCGGGACAATCACGGGATTCTTAAAACTTCACGAGAAGGAACACTGCCACGGCAAAGAGACCGCCGCCAATCGTTGCAAGCAGGTTCGTCCCGGCATTTCCCAAAAATCCCTTGTTCTCAAGCGTTGCCCCGACAATGCTGTCAATATTGGTGCCAACGAATCCTGCAAGCGTGCAGACAACGAGCATCCACGGGGTAATAACCCCAAGGAGGAGAGCCGCAAGGGAAATGAGAAAACCTCCGAGAAGCGCAACGCTCTCCCCTACCAGCGTTACCCCGCCGTTCGTCCCGATGGGGACCTTTTTGAGGGTCGTGATCATGAACGGAACGCCTCCTGTCACACCGATCTCGCTTGCAAGGGTATCCGCCGCCGCGGTAGCCACGCAGCCAACGTACATCACGATGAAGATCGGCTGCTGGAAGACGCCGAAAAGGACTGCTGCCGCACATGCGGCAATCCCGTTCGCAAACACGTTCTTGTATCCCCGCGCACCGCTCTGGCCCTGCTCCACGCCGATGCGCTTCTTGTACTCGTACTTGTACTTGGTGGCTGCCGAACCGATGATGAAGAAGACAAGCATGATCAAAAACCATCTGGGATCCGCAAAGACAAGCAGGATGATCCCGACAAGTGCGGCCGAGAAGAGACCCGAGAGGTCGGCAGTTTTTGACCTGAACGCAAAATAGCCAAAGGTGAAACCTACGATGACCGCCGCCACTACCATCTGGAGGTTTGCCTCGTAATTGAGTTCCTGGATCAGCCACATGGTCATGGCAATGCCCAGACCCTCAATCATCAGCGAGTCCTCGTACTTGAGCAGGATGACTTTGAGGAGCACGGCAGCAATGATGCCGAAAATGATGGTGAGGAGGGCGCTTTCGTGGAGGTACGCCATGACGAGCACGCCCGCCCAGGCCGTAGAGATGACGTAGTAAAGATAGGTATTGAGATCGTCAGCCCCGGTCTGGAAGACCAGTTCGCCCAGCGCCAGCATGGCGAGCGTTGTCGCAACAACAAAGAAGGGGAGGAGGCCGATACCATAGAGCGCGGCAAGGATACAGAATGTATAGCTGAGATACTTGGTATCGAAGAAACGCCAGAGGATGAGCGAGAGGAGGATGATGACGAGCGCCATCAGCCACTTGGGCATGGGATAAGTGCTGATGTAGGGGCTGATGAGGATCACACCGCCAACCATTGCCGCCGCGTACCCGAGTCCCCGCTGTCGCTGCATTAATCAGTCATTTGTCTTCAAGCAAAAAGAGTTTTATTGTGCCCGCCCGGGTCGGAACATTCATCCGGTCCCGGGTATGCCCGGGGATACCGCACATGGATACGATCACTATATTTTATTCCACAACCAACCTTCTCCCGAATGGTGCCATCTGATCAACTGCCAAAGAACTATGATTTCGCTGAAGTGGAGGAGCGCTGGAGAGGGATCTGGCGCGATGAGGATCACTATTTTGACAAAAACTCGAAAAAGCCGCAGTTCGTGATCGATACGCCCCCGCCTTACCCGACGGGCAACTTCCATATCGGCAACGCGCTGAACTGGTGCTACATCGATTTCTTCGCCCGCTACAAGCGGATGAATGGCTTCAATGTGATGTTCCCGCAGGGCTGGGACTGCCACGGGCTCCCCACCGAAGTCAAGGTCGAGGAACTCAACCACATAACGAAGAACGATGTATCCCGGGAAGAGTTCCGGAAAATGTGCCGCGACCTCACCATAAAGAACATCGAGGCCATGCGCATTACCCTGCGGAAGATGGCGTTCTCTACCGACTGGTCCAACGAGTACATCACGATGATGCCGAAGTACTACAGCAAGACGCAGCTCTCGTTTTTGCGCATGCTGAAATCCGGCTACATCTACCAGAGCGAGCACCCGGTCAATTACTGCACGCGGTGCGAGACCGCGATCGCGTTTGCGGAAGTCACGTACGAGGACCGCGAGACGCAGCTCAATTATTTCGATTTCGATGGCGTGGAGATCGCAACCACCCGGCCCGAGCTCCTCGCGGCCTGCGTGGCCGTTGCCGTGCACCCCGGTGACGAACGCTACCACAAGCTCAGGGGCCGGTCCATGAAAGTCCCGCTCTTTGGCCACGATGTCCCGGTCGTGCAGGACGAGGCAGTTGACCCGGCATTCGGCTCGGGCGCGGTCATGATCTGTACTTTCGGCGACAAGCAGGATGTCCACTGGTGGAAACAGCACAACCTCGCACTCCGGAAAGCCATCGACCGCAAGGGCCGGATGACCGACATTGCCGGCAAATACAAGGGACTCAACACCACGGAATGCCGGGCAGCAATTCTTGCCGACATGAAGGAGCAGAAGATCCTCCACCGGCAGGACAAGCTCGCCCAGCGCGTAGGCACCTGCTGGCGCTGCAAGACGCCCATCGAGATCCTCTCCGAGCGGCAGTGGTTTGTCAAGATCAAGCCGGACGAGATCCAGAAGGCAGCCCACCAGATCGAATGGCACCCCGAACACATGCTTCGGAGGATGGAGAACTGGGTTGACCAGATGGAGTGGGACTGGTGTATCTCACGGCAGCGCATCTTTGCAACGCCTATCCCCATCTGGTTCTGCACGAATTGCGGCGGAATGGTAACACCCGATGAGAAGGATCTCCCGGTCGACCCGACCCTCGTAAAGCCAAATCACCCCTGCCCCAAGTGCGGCAACACAACGTTCACCGGGGAGGAAGACGTCCTCGACACCTGGATGGACTCCTCCATCTCGGTCCTCAACGTAACCGGCTGGGACGGCAGCGGTATGCCGCCCTTCTTCCCGGCCCAGATCCGTCCGCAGGGCCACGACATCATCCGGACGTGGGCATTCTACACCATCCTGCGCTCGGTTGCCCTCACGGGCTCGAAACCCTGGAACGAGATCCTGGTCAACGGCATGGTGCTGGGCGAGGACGGCTTCAAGATGAGCAAGAGCCGGGGCAACATCATCGTGCCCGAGGAGATCCTCGTCAAATACGGCGCCGATGCCCTCCGGCAGTGGGGCGCAATGGGCGCTGCAACCGGTTCCGACATCATGTTCAACTGGAACGACGTGGTCTCTGCGTCCCGGTTCCAGACCAAGATGTGGAATATCGCCAAGTTCGTCCTGATCCAGCTCGAGAAGGGAGAGGTTGACAAGAATGTCCCGGTCACGGCACTTGCCGACCGCTGGCTGCTCGTCCGGCTCTCGGATACCGTGGAGCAGGTCACCGATGCGATGGAGCGCTACGAGTTCGACGATGCGCTCAAGGCGATCCGCGAATTCGCGTGGGACGTGCTGGCCGACAACTACATCGAGCTTGTCAAGGGACGGCTCTACAAGGATGATGATTCGAGGAAAAGCGCCTGCCTCGTGCTCCACACGGCGTTCGACGCCCTCTGCCGGCTCCTTGCCCCGTTCACCCCGTACTTTGCCGAGGAATGCTATTCCTACTTCAACCCGGGCCAGAGCGTGCACAAGCAGCCGTGGGTCTCGTTCACCTACGAAGACGATGCCGCCCGGCGCGAAGGCAACATGATCGTGCAGGTTGTTGCAGAAGTGCGCAAGTACAAGCACGACAACGGCCTTGCCCTCAATGCCCCGCTCGGGAAAGTCACCATCTATGCACCGCACACCGTGAACGATGAGGGCGATACCGGCCGGACGCTCAATGCCGATGTCCACTGGCGCACCGATGTTGCAAAACTCGACCGGGTCATAACGGATATCGACTTCAACCGGTCCATTGTCGGCAAGACGTTCAAGAAGGAGGGTCAGGCATTCATGGACGCGGTGAAGGCTCTGTCCCCGGCGCAGCTCGCAAACCCGCCAAAGACCATCCTGCTGGGCGGCGTCGAGACCCCCATGCCCGAGAACGTCTTCACGCCGAAATATTCCTACATGGAAGAGGGTGCGAAGGTTGACGTGATTACGGTCGGCGACGTGATTGTGACAATTGCGAAGGCATAAATTAATCCCCGTTTTTCTTTTTCCATCATTGAATCGTTTTAATCAACATTCCGTAGCAAGGGCTTCCCGTTTCAGAGACCCTGTAGGGAGGATCGCCAATGGACCGGTCGCGGGAGGAAGGACAAACGCTGGCATGCGAATGATGAGTGTATTTGTCAGGAAATCGAATCTCAGATAATTTTCACACTCAGGTACAATATTATAAAAAGGTAAACATCCGGTTTACAATAAGAAGATCATGGAACCGGGTGACGGGGGATGAACAAGAAAGAAAAAATCACACGTCTGATCGAATTAGGGAAGATCCTCATCTCTCATCACGCCCGGGTCAGGATGTTCGAACGAAACGTTTCAACCGATGACCTGATCGCGGTAATCTCATCGGGGGAAATCATAGAAGAATATCCTGATGACGAGCCATGCCCGTCGATTCTTATCATGGGTTTGATCGATACAGTTGCATACCACACCGTAATTGCCGTATGCACCGATCATATACGGGTCATCACAGTTTATATCCCGGAAGAAGACAAATGGATTGAGTACCGTAAAAGGAGGAATGAACCATGATTCCGGATCATTGCAGTTTCTGCAAAGGCAAGCTCCGCGAAGGAAAAACGGAGTTCCTGGCACACGCTGGCGGGGAGGTCATTGTTATCAAGGATGTACCGGCCTATGTCTGCGAGCAATGCGGAGAAGCCTATTACACTGCCGAAGTCTCCCGGAAGATTGACGGAGTCATGCAGGACGCCCACCAGAAGAAACTGTGCATGCGCCCGCTTCCTGCCGGTGAAGTTTCACTCAAGGGATAATTTTTTATTTCCGGTTCCTGCCGGGGGAATCTCCCCCGAACAGCTCGCCAACCCGCCGAAGACCATCATGCTCGACAGGGTTGAGACCGCGATGCCCGAGAACGTTTTCACGCCGAAGTATACCAATATGGAAGAGAGTGCAAAGGTGGACGTGATTACGGTTGGCGATGTCATTGTGACGATTGCGAAGAAGTGAGACGGGCTTTTTATTATCTTTTTTTAAAGAAAGTCAAAATAAAAGGCATTAAACTTTGCATTTTTATGTTAATGCCGGTAATCCTTGAAATGATACTCACTATTTTTTATTATATCAAACGTCATTAAAATACTAGGTAAATCATCAATGCTTGAAAATGTTACTTGCCAAATTTCAGATCTTGGTAATTGGTTAAGCAACATAGCCTCTTTCATTACAATTTTCAGTCCCGTAATTGCTTTTTTTATCGCTTTTTTTACAGTCAAGTATGACCATTACCATCAGGAGAGGCAAGATTTTGAAGATTCTATGTTGTGGTTTGGTCGTGAAGGGAGTTACCTTAAGGATTGGTTGAATGCATTGAAAATAGCTATTAATCAAAGCGTTGAAGAAATGAAGTTAGATCCTGATAACGTAGTAATTGATTCTCTCCGTTTTCCCAATTTCTCATTAAATTCATATGATCATATTGCCTCAAAAGGATATATTGAACTATTAGAAAAAGAACCATTAGAGAAAAACTGCTTTTTAAATATAATAAAAATAAAAGAAGACGTTCTAAATTTGAAAGATTATCAGAATAGTTACAATCAACTTTGGATGCTCTCTTCCCTAATAGGCAAGACTCCCGGATTCAATATAGCACATTACAATAAAATGAAACGTATCATTTTTGACGATATAAGTAAAAAAATTGATGAGTATGTCACGGATTATAGTGCGTATAAACCCCCAAAATATCCCAAAAGGTTCTCTCTTTTAAAATTTTAAAAATCATTTATATTTGATCTGCAAAAACACAAGAAAGGCAAAAAAATAATTCACATCTTTTATTATTCATATCGCGAATCCCAGCCACATTTTGAACATCGCTGTGATCCATCAACTCTCGTATATGTTGATTTAATACCACAATTAGGACATCTTCCTTCAGATAGAAGTTGATACCTTCGCCGTCTATCATATTCTTCAAAAAACCTATTTGAAAATTCAATAAAACGATTATATTCTTGTATCGGATGAAGAATACATCGAATAAAAACAACAATCAAATAAGAACAAAAGACACCGATCAAAAAAAATATAAACGCCAAAAGAAGTGCTAATGCTATTACACCTATCGCGGAAACGATTGATGAAAGATTAAAAATTACATTGCTGTTTAAAATTGATGCACTACCTCCAATAAGTAGTGCTAGAATTAGGATGCCTCCAAAACAAATTCCCACAATATTGAGAATTAGACCTATTATCCGATTTCCACGTGCTAATTTTTTACAAACAAATTCTTCAAATTCATCGAACCATTGAATTACATTATCTGAAAAAAAAGAAATTATTGTCATAGATTTAGTGTATCGACAAAAACGATAATAATGTGCCTATTTACATTTATATTTTAATAGTCATCAGAGAGTCATTAAAAAATTATCAGGATTTGAGGCTTACTAACTCGCATTCAAAATTATAATGCCTGCCGAAGTCTCCCGGAAGATTGACGGAGTCATGCAGGATGCCCACCAGAAGAAACTGTGCATGCGCCCGCTTCCTGCCGGTGAAGTTTCACTCAAGGGATAATTTTTTTATTTTCGGTTCCTGCCGGGGGGTCTCCCGATAACATCTTCATGCCGAAACAGGCTTGCATGAAATAAGGGGCGAAGGTGGACGCGATTACGGTGGATGATATCATCGTAATGATTACGAAGAAGTGAGCCGGATTTTTTTATCTTTCTTAAAAAACAAAGAAAATATCGTGTATGTAGATTGAAAGCGCCATGTAAAAAAAATTAGAAAGAGTTATTTTATTAAAATTTAATTTTCAATTATGTTTTGTCCAAAATGTGGCAAAGAAAATCAAGAAGACAGCAAATTTTGTAAAGAGTGTGCCACGCCTCTTGTTAATTTGAATTCCTCAAATCATTCTGTTAGTCACTTTTCACCCGATCCACAATGCATAGCCATTGGGGTACTAATAATAGCATCAATGTATTTGTTGCAGGTAATTCCTTTTTTTGGAGGGTACACTACTTTATCCCAATATATGGATTGGTGCTCACGTCCTCTTTCTGGATGTTCAGGATCAATGTTTTCTTGGTGGTGGTATTCAGGATGGCTTGCGGCATTATTTTTTATTATTTTGGGTTTATTTAACAAAACAAAACGGTGAGATGCGGATAAAAAAATCAATGTTTGAATTTGTTATTCATTTTTAAAGGTATGAGATCTACCGCCGCCCCCGACGGGGCGCCCCCGCGGCGGATCAATTACCAGAGAAATCCCGATTCAGGTAATCTACCCAGGCGCGACCCGACGAGGCGTCGCGCCGACTCCCTGCGAAGCAGGGAGGGGGTGGCATCGCAATGAAATTGATACTCAGCGTTTTTCATACCCAATCCGGAAAACATTTTCTTCAACTAATCTTCTGACCCCAAAAACTTGGGGGGGTCTCCCAGCAACCCCCCCTCCATCATTTTTCAAATCCGTCCGGACCCCCCCACCCGCATAGGGGGGTGGTATGTGGGGGACCCCCCCTTATCAGAATCGGGTAACCCCCATGCGAGCCAATCACGCCGGAAACATGCAAAGCCGGGCGCACATTCTGGTGTGCAATACTCGTGCAATACCATTTTTGAGAAGGGGGGTCCCCGGGTAACCCCCCCTCCGTTTCCATTGACTGGGACAGTGATTCCTTTCGCTATTCCGGATAAATGTCAGCAATGTAAAATCATCAATCAAAAAAACTGACCACACCCCTGAGGCCCCAACGAGGCAGCCAAGCGACTCCCAGCATCAGCGGGATGGGGGGAACATCGTTGTGAAAATCAAGGTAATATCCTCTCGGCTTGATACAGCCCGGACTAGAATTTCATTTCCGGTACAGCAGATAGACAACCGCACCGGCAGTAAAGATGAGTCCGCCCGTGACGAACAGAATCGGAAGGAATAGTCCGAAGATGAAGATGATGGCACCGATCTTGAGCAGCAGGTCAGCCTGGGCCCGCCGTTTTGCACGCGCCGATGTATCCTTCTTCCCGCAACTCAAGCACCCTTCGGCCGGGCTGAGTATTTCTCCTCCGCATTCTGGACACGTATCCACGATAACTCACTCTATTTCAGTTCAGCGTGCTCTGGATAATTATTTTTGGAAATTAATCCGCCCCGGGGAGCGCCCGGGGGTGGGAAGAACTACTGGGAATTTTTCGACAGGTTTAAACAGAAACCCCCAGCAATATCCCGACAGGTGAGAAAACTGGCCGCATCCCCCGACACCCCGATCACGGTTGTCCGCATCCATTACGTCAAGGAAGGCTGCGAACCGCAGTTCGAAGCGGAACTGAAAAAACACATGGACGAATTCACTGCCATCCCGGCCAATCTCGGGATCTCAATATTCCGGCCGGGACTGCATCATGACGGTGTGTACCGGGTAGTCTACAAGTTCGCATCCAGAACGGAACTCGACCGGTGGCATGCCTCGCCGACCTATCTCGCATGGATGAAAATCGAGACAGCGCTCACCATCGCCCCGCCCCGCACAGAAGTGCTCACCGGCCTCGAGACCTGGTTCACGCTCCCCGGGCAGAACATCCTGAAGCCTCCCACAAAGGCCCGGCAGGCAGCCGTGACCTGGATAGCCGCACTACCGGTTTCGATCATCATCTCGCTCATCACCGGCCCGTTCCTCGATTCCCAGCCGTTCCTGGTCCAGAAAGTGGTCTTCGTCACGCTGCTCGTTGTCCTTCTGACGTGGATTGTCATGCCGTTTGCCTCACGGCTCTTTGCCCGATGGCTCTTCCCTGCCGAAAGCCTTCCTTCCGGTGCAGAAGAGGGAACGGACGGCAAACCCTTCCCGGAAGGGTGAAACATTTCAGGAATAGTTCCGGTAAACTGGGGGTTTTAGGGGGAGGGCCGTATCGTATCAACCGTTTTTCAAAAAGGGGGGCTCGGGGTTATCTCTTCCGCTTCTTCTTTCCTTCCGCAACCATCATACGGATCGCGTCTGCAACAAACCGGGCAACCGTCTCCTGAGGAAGCATCGCATCCACCACAACAAACCGGCCGGGCTCATTTTTGGCATACGCCAGGTAATTGTTCTGCACCTTCTCCAGCACATCCCTTCGCTCGAAGTGCTCCCGCTGGTTGTCCGGTTTCAGGCGCGTCAGGGCTTCATCGACGGGCAACACGCACAAAAACGTCTTGTCCGGTGTGATGGTCCAGCCATTGTGCATGGCTCTGAGCCACTGCTCCGGGTGAGGGACAATTCCCTGCAGCGTAACGGACTGGTAGGCAAACCGGCTGTCGCTGTACCGATCGGAGATGACCAGCCGGCCTTCGACAAGAGCGGGGCGGACAACCTTCGCAAGATGAGCGGCGTGGTCCGCGACAAAGAGCGTGGCCTCGGTCACCGGGTCGATCTGTTCGGCTATCGCCCGGCGCACGGATTCCCCAACCCAGGTTGCCCCCGGCTCCCGGGTGAAGACCGGGTCAAGGTCCGCGAGCAGTTCCTTTAAGGCAGCATGCAGCGAGCTCTTGCCGCTCCCGTCAATACCTTCGAGCGTGACTAACAACAGGATCCCCTCCTTATCCATTCCAGCGGGACCACCCCGTAATGGAGAGCGGTTGCGATAATGGCCCCGTCAAACCCGGCAGCCTGGAGCAGCTCAAGGTCGGCGACGGTCGCGACTCCTCCGCCATAGAAGAGCCGGCCCGAGTACGATGACCGCAGGGTGTCCAAAAATCCCGGATCAAGGCCGTCCCGGGTCCCGACCGCAGCGATATTGAGAATAATACAGCCTTCAAAATCCCAGGAATCCGCCTGATAGAGCATCGGCTCCGGGGCGCTTCCCGAGGGAATGACCCTGCCGTCTTTGATATCGAGACTGAGGAACCCTCCGCGGTATTGCGAGAGGTCAGACCCGCCGGTCTCGGTCCCGACAATGTTGACGATATGATCCCCCCGGAGCATATCATCGGGCGAGCGGCAGCCCCGGTCAACATAACACGCGGCGACCTCCCGGGCACAGTCCGCAACAATCGCATCATGCGCTCCGGTCCCTTCGATCCGGTCGAGATCCGCGATATAGATGAATTTCGGCTGGATGGACTTCACAAAACCTACCGGTTCTGCCGTCGGGGAACAGCCCCAATCCAGCGGTTTGTAGGTCTCACGTTGCCCGGATTTACCGTGAACGACCAGATTTTGCCGCAAATCCATAGCAAGAACCAGATCCATAGGAAATCGCAACCACTATTAGGATAAAAGATCATTAAACTTTATGCAATTGTTGGTCAGCCCAAGCTCTATCACAGAAGCCAGACATTCCACTGCCGCTGACATAATCGATGTGAAAAAACCGTCCGAGGGTTCCCTTGGGGCCAACTTCCCCTGGGTGATCCGCGAGATCAAATCGTTTGCCCAGAAACCGGTGAGCGCAGCGATCGGCGACTTCGATTACAAACCCGGCGGGGCTTCACTGGCTGCTTATGGTGCAGCCTGTGCCGGGGCTGACTATGTCAAGATCGGTCTTGCCTTTGACGGGCAGGAAAAAGCTAATGATGTGATCGATGCCGTAGTCAAGGCAGTCAAGGACGAGTTCCCGGAAAAATTTGTCGTGATCGCAGCCTACTCGGATTATGAACGGATGCACTCGATCTCCCCCTTCGACATGGCCCCGATAGCCGCCGAATGCGGAGCGGATTTTGCCATGGTCGATACGGGAATCAAGGATCGCCAGAGCACGTTTGCCTTCATGGACGAGGAACTGCTCCGGTCCTTCACGGAAAAGAACCGGAAGCTCGGTCTCGGGACTGCCCTTGCCGGGGCACTGAAATTCGAAGATATGGATGCATTAAAACGCATCAACCCGGAAATTATCGGCGTGCGGGGAATGGTCTGCGGAGGCGACAGGAATGCCGCAGTCCGCGAGGATTTGATCAAGACCGCACTCGCCATGATCAGGTGAATCATGTACCTTGAAAAACTGGATGTCCCACTCTCTTTAACTTTTGACGATGTACTGCTCGAACCTCAGGCCTCGTGGCTCGAACCTTCCGAAGCAGATGTCCGCTCGCGGTTCACAAAGAAGATCAATGTGAATATCCCGCTCGTCTCTGCGGCAATGGATACGGTCACGGAAGCTTCCATGGCCATAACGCTCGCCCGCGAGGGGGGTATTGGCGTCATTCACCGCAATATGCCCCCTGAACGATCACTGCAGGAAGTTACGTTCGTCAAACAGGCAGAAGAACTCATAGAACGCGAAGTCCTGTACGTTGAGAATACCGCAACAGTCTCCGATGCCGAACGCATCATGAACCAGTACAGTATCGGTGGTGTCCCGGTCATCGACAAGGGAAAGATCATTGGGATTGTCAGCAGGCGCGATGTCCGCGCAATCGTGCAGAAACGCGGGGACGAGAAGATCACCGCGATCATGACAAAGAAACCCATCGTGGCCGATGAGGACATCACTGCAGAAAAAGCGCTCGAAATCATGTACACGAACAAGGTCGAGCGCCTGCCCGTCGTGGACATGAATGGGAAACTTCTCGGGATCATCACCATGCAGGATATCCTTGAGAAACGCCAGTACCCGCTTGCCTGCCGGGATACCAAAGGAAACCTCCGGGTGGCTGCGGCAGTCGGGCCCTTCGATTTTGGTCGGGCCGAACTCCTGGATCAGAACGGTGTGGACGTACTTGTCGTGGATACCGCCCATGCGCACAACATGAAATGCGTGGCTGCCATCAAGGACATCAAGGGGAGCATGAAGGCAGAAGTGGTTGCAGGGAACATTGCGACAAAGGAAGCAGCCCTTGCCCTGCTCGATGCCGGTGTTGACGGAATAAAGGTCGGTATCGGCCCGGGCTCGATCTGTACTACCCGTATCGTTGCCGGAACCGGTGTCCCGCAGATCACCGCGGTCGCATCTGTTGCGGATGTCGCCCATAGTGCCGGCATCCCGGTCATTTCTGACGGGGGCATACGGTTCAGCGGCGATGTGGCAAAAGCCCTTGCAGCCGGTGCCGACACGGTCATGATGGGCAGCATGTTTGCCGGGACAGATGAAGCACCGGGCAAGGTAATCTCCATGAAAGGCCGGCGCTACAAGCAATACCGGGGGATGGGATCGCTCGGCGTGATGAACAGCGGGGAGTCGAGCGACCGGTATTTCCAGAAGAAAGGAATCGGCAGCACGAAGTTCGTGCCCGAAGGCGTCGAAGGAGTCACCCCTTACGTGGGTCACTTGAGCGAAGTCATCTACCAGCTTGTCGGCGGCCTCAAGTCCGCGATGGGCTACACGGGTTCAAAGACGATTGCGGAGATGCACACGAAAGCCCGCTTTGTCCGGATCACGAATGCCGGCATGACCGAGAGCCATCCCCATAATATCATGATCACGGACGAAGCGCCCAACTACCGGCTCTTCGAATAATTCTTTTTTCATCGTAAAACAATTCCCACCAGCAGTCGCAGGATCGCAACCATCATATCGGTTGGCGGTATCAATCCTGTTGTGGATATCTTCATTCTCCGTCACGGCAAGGCCGAGACTCCCGGCAGGGGGATACCGGATGCTGACCGCCACCTCACCCAGAAAGGCTGGGACGACATCCTGGCCGTTTCCCAGTGGATGGCATCGCAGGGCTTCCTGTTCGATGTGATTGCAACGAGCCCGCTTGTCCGGGCACAGGAGACTGCGGCCATTGTTGCCGAGACCCTTGACGAGCCGGGCCGGGTGGCGACCTGGAAATCGCTCGTACCGGGAGGGAACCCGGATATCGTCTGTCGGGAGATCAGCCGGGTTGCGGAAGACAACCTCATTCTCCTGGTCGGCCATGAGCCGCTCCTCTCCGCGCTCATCAGCCGTATCATCACGGGTGGGGAAGGGGCAGGTATCGTCATGACCAAGGGCGGGCTTGCAAAGATCCGGAATTTCTCGTTTGCAGAGCGCCCCTCCGGCGAATTGCACTGGCTCGTCACGGCCCGACAGGTTGCCGGCTGGCGCAAATAAAAGCGCGGGCGCCACCGGCAATTCCGTATCAGCCCCTGTCCGGATTGTCGGATCCATCGGCCATGGTGTGTCACGAATTTTATCACTTCCGGCCGGCAATAGGATACAGTACTTTTCCAATAATTTCGAATCATGACGGAACATGTTGACCGGTTTTCCGGTATCCTTTCCTGCCTGCTCATCCTCGCAGGCGGGTTCTTTGGCTCAGCCCTGAGATACCTGGCTGACGAGCTCTTCACAACCCTGCCCGGGACTCTCCTCGTGAACTTCGCAGGCTCGGCCGGCATGGGGATGTTCATGTACGCCTCGATCTACACGGGCAGGTTCGGGCGCCACTCGCGGCTGCTCATCGGTACGGGATTTCTCGGGGCATTCACCACGTTCTCCGCGCTTGCGGTGATAACACTCCAGCAGCCGCCCGTCTTTGCAGCAGCATACCTGCTCCTGAATATCCTTCTCGGCCTGCTGGGGATTCTTGCGGGTCGTACCGCAGTAGTAGGATGGAGGCATGCCTGAATGGAGTCGATCATCCTTGCCGGCGCTGGCGGGGCACTGGGATCGCTCCTGCGCTACGAGTGCTCGAAACTCCAGCCCATCCGGGGAATCCCGGCCGGGACCCTGCTTGTCAACGTGCTCGGGAGCTTCATCTTCGGCGTGATCGTCTTTCTCCCGGCGCCATCCGATCTCTTTTACCTTATGGGGATCGGGGCAATGGGCGGGTTCACGACATTCTCCACGTTCAGCTACGAGACGTTCCGGATGATCGAGAACCATGATTATTATACCATGCTTGAGAATATCCTCTTCAATGGTGCGGGCAGCATCTTGGGTGCAGCAGCTGCATTCCTGGTCTGCACCCTGATCTGAAGGTGTGATACATGCAGGACGGCGTCTTGTTGCGGGTTTATCTGGCGGAGTCGGCTATGATCAAAAACGTGCCGGCGTACCGGTACCTTCTCCATTATTTCCTGGGCAAAGGGTTTCCCGGGTGTACCGTTACGCGGGGGATGGCCGGCTTCGGCCACGAGCACCGGGTGAAAACGGTGGATGTCTTCGAGCTCTCGCTCGACCTGCCGGTCATTGTGGACGTTGTTGACACCCGCGAGAAGATCATAGCAGTGGTACCGGAAGTGGAGAATATGGTGGCGCACGGCCTTGTCATGGTCCAGGACGTGCAGATGATCCGGAAAATTCCGGATAAGAAATAGGTGCTCCGCGATCGTTGTGGAATATTGTTACCATTTCGCTGATGGGGATTTAATAAAAACAACAAAAAAGTTCTCTCGTTTCACAGTTGACGTTCTGGTTTTGGTTCGGGTATCTTATCATCAGTGAACCGGTACGCCCGTTTCGGTACAATTATTTCGAACCTGGCCCCTTTCCCCGGCTCACCGGTCTCTGCAATAGTGATACCGGTAATCGAGAGGATCTCGCGGGAGAGGAAAAGGCCAAGGCCGGTGTGCTTCCCGTAACCCTGCTCGAACAGGCGGGTTTTATCCCGGTCCGCGATCCCAACCCCGTCATCCTCACAGGCAATCACGAGCCCCGAACCGGTTTCATGGGAGGTTATGCGGATGGTTGTCATTCCCTCCCCGCCATAGTTCAGGGCATTCTCGATCAGGTTATAAAAGACTTTTTCGAACAGGGAATCGGCATAAATTTCAGGATCCAACGGGCCAACTTCCACCTTCACGTCCCGCATGGGCAGGGTGGCAACCGCCCGCCGTACACTCGCATTAATGCTCTGCCAGACAGGTACAGTCGTTCCCATATCCTCGTAGATTTTTGTGAAATCGATCTGGCTGGCAATGACATCGGCAATACGCTGTTCCGTGGCAATATACTCTTTGAGCTCCACGGGGTTTTCCATGGCATCCTCACAGAGCTGGATATAGCCATTCAATGCCATGAGCTGGTTCTTGATGTCGTGCCGGGTTATTGATGAAAGGATGGTGAGTTTTTTATTTGCTCGGGAGAGTGCATCCTCTGCTGCCTTCCTCTCGGTGATATCGGTAATGACAGATAAACCTGAAGGGAGTCCTTTGTCTTCGATTTGCACGGTCTTGATCAGGCAGTGGCGGACCGTGCCGTCCCGGAGCTGGATATCAATCTCGCTGAGAAAATTCCGGAAGTCTCCGCTACGGATTGCATCGATGACCCCCCGTACAGCCTCAGCACTTGCGGGCGTCAGGATGGAATAGATGGATTGCCCGGCAAGGGTTCCCTGTGAGGATCCAAGGAGCCGGGTCGCAGCCGGGTTGGCGTAGTGGATATGTTCCCCGTCATGGATGAGAACATAATCAGGGAGGTTGTCCGCAAGGTTCCGGTACCGCTCTTCGCTTTGTTTGAGATCTCCCTGAGACCGGGCCATATTGAGCATAAGAAATGAGGCCGTGAGGACGATATCCATGAGGATAGTGACAATAAAGAAGATGGGGTTAATGGGGTCCGGGCCTCCAAGCGAGTGGTCCCCGGGGATGATGATCGCCCTGACGGTTATCGTGGTCCAGAGAATGGCCGTGATCAGGAGGGCCGCTGCAAAGCTGTACCTGAGCGATCGGGTTTCAGGTTCCCGGGACCGGATTGCGATGAGGGAGGTTGCCACAAAACAGGGAACAATGAGCACTCCTATAATAACGCCACGCATGATTTGCGAATCGACGTGAAACAAAAACCAGAATAACAGGAGAGCGGCCGGTATCAGGATGCAGTAAATGATCGGGGGGAGCGCCCTTGACCGGAAATATTTCCCGGTACTGTCAAGCCGCATCATAACCGACAGCACGATCAAAAGATCTGCCACAGTTGAGGAGAGCAGGATGGGCACGGAGGGATAGAGCACGTACAGGAAATACCCGCAGGACGTAACCAGCAGGGAGAGCATCCATGTCCGGAACCCCTCATGGGTCTTCTGAGATCCCCAGAAAGTAAAGAGCATCAGCGTGAGGACGGCATTGACAAGGAAGAGGGTCAGGAAAAGGGTATCGATATCAAGCATCAACAGGTATTCACACTCCGCCCGGGTTTACCTACCGGACATTACGCAATGAGACTAAGTGAAGAGTATTTTGCTTCCGGTATGATGAAATATTCGAAATGCGTTTGCCAGGCCGGTTCCCTATCGGTATGATAATTCCGATCCAAGATCAAGGGTTCTGTTCATCATTACCCGGCTGAATCCCGCGTCTGCACCGTTTCGCCAACGCACGATAGATCTCCCACAATACCTTGTTCCATCCGATTCTGTTTGGGCACCCCATTCTCTTATCCCCTGCAGAACAAACCCGATCAGGATCGCAACACCCAAGCATTTTCAGCCTCAAGAGAATATGCATGGAAGACGGTGAACGGTACCGGAGAGCCACCTTTGCCGCCGGGTGTTTCTGGGACGTTGAAGCGGCATTCCGCAGGATGGAGGGGATCATCGCGACCGCTGCCGGGTACACCGGGGGAACGTTTTCAGATCCCACGTATGAACAGGTTGCGAAAGGAACAAGCGGCCATGCAGAAGCTGTTGAGATCATCTTCGATCCCGCAATCGTCACCTACGACCGGCTGCTCGATTTCTTCTTTGAGATGCACGATCCCACGCAACAGGGTAGGCAGGGGGATTATACCGGTCCCCAATACCGTTCCGCAATCTTTTACCATGACGAGGAACAGAAAACAGCGGCACTCGCCGCCCGCGAGCGGATGCAGCAGACAGGAAAATACAAGGACAACCCGGTCACTGAAATCGTACCTGCAACAACATTCTGGCTGGCAGAAGAATGCCACCAGCAGTTCTATGAGAAATGCGGACAGGGGTACTGCACGAGCCGGCAGGTCGACGAGTGAACAGATGCGGGAAAAACGGCGGACGGGAAAATGCCGGTATGCATGAGCATGATCCGGTTATACCATTGAACCGGGAAGTTTGACCTCCCAACCCGGACGATTTTACCAATATAAGTGCGCCCGCACCCGATTCCTGATCAGAGTGTGTGACAAAGGAAACCTGTCATGCATTCGGGTCCCCTGCAAATCACCAGGGATCCCGGGAAAATGAACTGCCGGATCGCTTTCCCCGGCAGGTCATCAACCCGGATCCATGAAAGCGGAGGATCGGTGGCCGCAGTCATGCCTCCTGCACACAGGTATGACATGCGGCCAGGAGATCACACCATGAGTTCCAGCAACCACACAACGGAATCCAGACTGCATGGGATTGCAGGAAAGGCACTTGCCCGGATGCCGGCCGGAGGCTGGCTGCGGGACATTTCCGCTCACGAGAACTGGCGCACCACCACGATCGTCCAGCGTCACCGTGACCGGGCATCCCCGGAGCCCCATCTCTGATACATACCAGGAACCAGAACAGCAAAAAACGAGCATTTCTTCACCAGAACGTGCCGGGAATATTTCCCGGCACAACAATTCTTGCAGTTTTTGGGATTTGACGTCAAGATACCGTCATCATACCGGATCATTTCCCGCAGCGGAACGGTTGTCATGACCATCTCGGAGCGATCCCGGGAAAAATCCCGGCCTCCTGAAAACCTCCGGTAAACCGGTACCAGGCCGGTTTCACCACAAGGGACAAAACCAAAGACTGCCTACACTTTTCCCAGTACCGTAAAGGGAGTGTCCATGAATTCCGGCAGCTGGTTAAATCCCCTTCTTGAGAAACGATGTTCGGGTACCGAGGGGTGCGGGATATTTGCGAAAGCAGATATCAGGAAAGGAGAGCGGCTCGCCATATTCGGCGGGAGGATCATGGCAATCGACGATATGTACGGAATCCCCGCACATATGCAGAGATTCACCATGCAGATCGAAGAGCGCTTTGTCCTTGGACCTGTCAGTGATATCCCGGAAGATACGGATTTCTTCAACCACAGCTGCTCTCCCAACAGCGGTTTTTCCGGCCAGGTCTTCCTTGTTGCCATGCGGGACATCGGTGCCGGCGAGGAGATCACGTTCGATTACGGCATGACAGTTTCAGAATCGGTGGGTAGCGACATGGTCTTTTCCATGAACTGCGCCTGCGGATCCTCCCTCTGCCGGGGAACAATAACGGAAGACGACTGGAAGCTCCCCGAGATCCAGGACCGGTACCGGGGGTACTTTTCCCCCTACATCCAGGAAAAGATCGATCGGATGAACGGGGGACCTTTGGGGACAATGGTAGGAAAGGATACGATTATTCCGGAAGACAAAGAAGCCGGATCGCCCGTGTAATCCGGGGATGAGATCTAAACCCCGACCGTAAAACCAGAATTAATTAATTAAAAAATTACCGGATTTTTGTTCCCGGCTCAACGGTTTTAAGGGGTGTAAGGAGCGACGCCGCATCCCCGGCTGCGAGAATCATGCCGTTGCTCTCGACACCGAATATTTTGGCAGGGGCAAGGTTCGTGAGTACGACAACGGTCTGCCCCACGAGCTCTTCAGGCTTGTAGAACTGGGCAATCCCGCTCACGATCTGGCGGGTCTCGCCGCCGACATCGACCTGCAATTTCAAAAGCTTGCTCGATTTCGGGATCGCCTCGGCCGCAAGGATCTTTCCGGTCTTCATCTCAACTTTTGCAAAATCTTCGATTGTTATGGCGGGTGTCTTTTCCATCTTTTTGTTCGCCTCCGCGACGCGTTTCTGGAGCAGGGCTTCGAGCTCTGCGATTTGTGTATCTTCCATCTTGGTGAAGAGCGGAACCGGAGCCGCAAGACAGGCTTCGGGCACCGGGTGGGTAGCATCGCTGACCGGGTGCGCTGCAACATGGTCGTAGAAGCCCAGCATCTTCCAGCACCGTTCTGCGGCGTCGGGCATCACCGGCTCGAAGAGGAGCGCAAGAGCCTTGACAAGCTGGATGCTGTTTTTTATCACCTGGGCTGCTGCGAGCCGGTCGGTCTTGATGAGTTTCCAGGGAGCATTGGTCTGGATGTAGGTGTTGCCGAACGCAGCGAGCGCCATAATTGCGTCGACTGCTCCCTTGAACTCGTAGTCCCGCATCAGGGTATCGACATTCTTAAGGGTCTTCTCGATCTCGGCCATGATGGCGGGGTCTACCGGACCCGGCGGGATGCCATTAAACTCCTTCTGGGCAAAGAAGAGCGTACGGTACGCGAAATTGCCAAAGATATTGACAACCTCATTGTTGATCCGTTCGCCGAACACTTTCCATGAGAAGTTCAGTTCCTTGGTATGGCTCGTATATGCGAGCAGGTAATACCGGAGGTAGTCGGCAGGCAGGTTCTTGTCGAGATAGTCGTCATTGGTCCAGACCACGTAGCCCCGCGACTTGGAGAACTTGTGGTCGTCAACCTTGACCATCCCGCTTGCAACCACCGCGTAGGGTACCCCGTAGCCGGCCCCTTTGAGAATCGCAGGCCAGAATATTGAGTGGTGGTAGATTATGTCGCCACCAATAAAATGCGTGACCCGGTTATCGCCGCACCAGTAGCGCTTCCAGTCTTTGCCATTGGCTTTCGCCCATTCCTCAGTGAACGCGATGTAGCCGATAGGAGCATCGACCCAGACGTAGACCACAAGGTCATCGCGACCCGGGAACTTTACGCCCCATTCGAGGGTCCTCGTGATACACCAGTCATGGAGCTCGTCCTTGATCCAACCGATAGCGTAGTTCTTTGCATTGGTAGTTCCCCGGACCGTATCGAGATACGGGAGGAGGAAGTCTCTGAACTCCGAGAGCTTGAAGAAATAATGTTCCTGGTCCCGGAATTCGGCTTTCGTGCCGCAGACCTTGCAGACCGGGTCCTTGATCTCGCCCGGTTCAAGGTGCTTGCCACAGCCCTGGTCGCATTCGTCGCCCCGTGCCGGTTTGCCGCAGTGGGGACAAATTCCCTCCACGTACCGGTCCGGCAGGAACCGCTTGCACTTGGTGCAGTAGGCCTGGTGGACCACCTGTTTGTAGATGTAGCCGTTCTTCTCAAGTTCGGCAACAATCGACTGCGCCCGGTGATGGGTGGCCGGGTCGTCTGTCATCCCGAAACGATCGAACATGACCCCCATCCGTTTGAACGTCTCGTCAAAATGCTTGTGGTATCGCTCCGAGAGCGCCCGGGGAGAGATCCCTTGCTCTTCGGCCGAGACCACGATAGGCGTCCCATGGTTGTCCGAACCGCAGACGAAGAGCACTTCTTCGCCTGCCCGCCGCATGTAGCGGACGTAAGCGTCGGCAGGGACGTACGTTCGCAGATGACCTAAATGGCAGGGGCCGTTTGTGTACGGCAGCCCGCAGGTGACGAGCAACGGTTGCGGATTCATCAGTACTTTTTAGATGCTTATGAGTAATAAGATCTCTACTATGGGAAAACGGGTGAAGCTTGCAACGCGGGCGTTCGGGGGAGAGCCCGGCTCACCGGAAGTGGCGGCACTTGCGGCGTGGGTGGCAGAGCACCGGGGCAGGATGGCGGATATCACCACGTTCCAGCTCGACCGGTCGCTCGCCCCGCAGCTCGAAGCGGGGATCATGACTCCCTGTGCCGGCGGGAAATTCTATGCGGACCGGATCCGGCAGTGCATTGCCGGCATAAGCGACAACAGGGCGACCGGTGAACTTCACCTGGATGACCAGCAGATTGTCGAGGATGCGGCCGGGATCGTGGTGCAGAAGAAGGGGGCCTGGTGTGCCATGCCCGCACCGCATGTCCTTGGGATCACGGATACCTACTACGATAATGAGGCCGAGTGGACCGGCGCGATCTGCGATATGTACCGCGCCCTGACGCGGGCCATGCGGGATACCGGTGTCCCGGCCCACGTTCTCGTCTGCGATACCATGGACGATGCCGAGCTCGCCGCATTATCAAGCCAGAAGATCTTCTTCTTCCAGCCGGAGCCCTGCCGTGACGATCTTGCCCGTCTCATGGAGCACCAGCGGCAGCTTGCAGTCCGAAAACCGCATCTCAAAAAAGTCCTCGATCTCATGGACGAGTACACGCTCCAGAAAGTGTTCATCGTTGACCCGGACGAGGAGTCGATCAATCTCGCGCTCTCCCATCTCGACCCGGACCAGGTCGTTATCGGGGGATACTGCACGGACGCGGGCGGGAATTACTGGAAAGACCTTGTTGCAGCTGCGGGATACGAGCGCTGATTTTTTTTAATTCCCCGGGGATGGGTTCATAAAAAAAGGAGTGGATAATGTTATTTGAGCTGCTGGTGTGTTACCGAAGGAATGCTGATCTGGTCATAGTAGTTTGCCCGGTAACCATCGGGGAAGATGATGGTTGTGACTGACGGGGAAAAGTCCGGGGACACCAGCGGGGCAAACCAGTAGGAATTGAGCACGACCTGGGCGCGCTCGAAGGATACCGCAGGAGTTGTGACCGTGGACTTTTTGCCATCGGCAGGTGTCATGGATGCAAAGGAGGGAATCTGAACGCGGGCCGATGAACTGGTAGCCTCATTCACGGTTACCTCCCGTGAGCCCCCGGCATCGAACGCGGATTTCAGCTGGGCAGCAGGATCGGCGATCCGTAAGAAGACCGCAGTCTGTTCCACTAACGAGAGATCGTAGTTCATATCCACCTGGGCATCGCCATTTCCCGCAAGGGTAATGGTGAGCGATTTCATGGTAAAGGCAGAAGCCGGCATCACGGCACATGCCAGGATAAGAAGACCGGCAAGTGCAAGGTATATTTTTTTCATGTGGATCGGTGTTGATGGGGTGAGGTTAAAAATTCGTTAGATGGCAGAAGTTCAATTAATCCCCGGAACAGGAACCAGAAACAGTGCTCCGGAATCCGGCAAACGGCTCTGTAAACATCGTGAGGCCGGGACGTGAATATACGAAAGGTGCTGATGGCTGCTAAAAAAAGGATATACTTCAGATCTTAATTCCTGCGGTGAACAAGGAAAAGGACTGCACTGATAAGACCGGTGACGATTACCGGTATTGATACCGGTGACTGGGTGGTGGGTGCCGGGGTCGGGGTGCCTTTATTGAGGGTGACGTAGACATCCACGGTCTCGCCAGCACCGGGCTGCCGGGGGATCGTGCCGGTTGCAGGAGAATACCCGTCTTTGGTTACGGTGAACTCGGCATAGGGGGTGCCGGTCACAGAGACCGGTACGGTCAGGATGCCGTTGTGCGTGAATCCAACCGGGGTGGATCCGAGAGTTACCTTTGCGCCTTCAACCGGGCAGTGGATGGCAATGAAACCCTTGCCGCTGCCCGCCGGCTGTTCGCTGGTTGTTGGCGCGGTTACGTAGGTCGGAACCGAGACCGGGCTCATCGTTGCCCAGACACCTACGGTCTGTCCTTTTGCAGGAGCTGCCGGCAGGGAACCGGATACTGTCTCGTACCCGCTCTTCTCTACGCGGTAGGTTTTGTATGGCGTACCGGTCGAATAAACCGGGACCGTGAGGACGCCGCCGCTGATGACGCCTTTGTAGGCTGAGTCGAAGGTGACGGATGCCCCATCAACATTGCCATGAACTGCGTACCATCCCATATCCCCGCCAATGGGGGCTGAGGTAGTTACCGGGAGGGTGGTTGCCTGGGTCGGGACCGGGTTGAGGGTAGCATACAAGTCAATGGTCTCGCCATCGGACGGCATCCGGGCAATCGTGCCCTGGTAGGTCACGTACCCGTTCCTGCTGACACTGAACGAGGTATACTGAGTACCGGTGGTCGCAACTTCAAAGGATTTCTCAGTAGTCCCGCTCATGGTACCTTGGGATGCACCATTGAATGACACTGATGTATCGGCGACATTGGCATGGACATTTAACCATCCCTTGCCGCTTCCCGAGGGCTTCTCAGTAAGCGAGACGGAGATGGTGATATCCGATGTCTGGCCCGGTGCAGGTTCCGGGATGGTCCCGGACTGGTCGTAATAACCGTCTTTTGTTACAACGTAACTGGCATACCCGCTTTCGTATGGAATCTCCAGTTGCCCGCCGGCAATCGTACCCATAGCCGATCCGCCAATCGAGACCGAGGCCCCGTTGGCATTACACGAAGACGAGACGGCATCCGTGGGGCACTGGAAGACAAGAGCAATCCCGCCACCGGGAAGAACCGCCGATACGGGCATGACAATAAGCGCTGTTGCAACAAGGGCAAGGAGAAGTAAGGATCCTTTGTACAGGTTCATGGTTTCACCAGTGAAAATATACCGGAATAAAGGGAGGGGTTGCTATAAATTAGTTAGGAGGGGTAATCTTCAGCCGGGTTTTTCAGAACAACGGGAAGCAGCGTGGTATCCTACCGATCGAGTTCAGGAAAAACATAACGGGTTTGCCTGAACTGACCGGGAGGAATATGGACTTCAAACCGGACGCCCTTCCCGGGCTCTCCGCATTCACGGATAGACATGCCGGTAATTCCCAGGACCTCGGAGACCAGGAAAAGCCCAAGGCCGTTATCCCCGTCACCCCCGCGCCGGAAAATCTTCTCTTTGTCGGCATACGCAATGCCCGTGCCATTGTCTTCGTGGGATATGACAAGCCCTTCCGGGGTCTTCCCGAACCGGACGCGGATGGCGGTAACGTGCCCGCCATATCGGATCGAATTATCCATGAGCTTGAAAGAGACCCGTTCCAGCAGGGGATCGCCGAACACCTCGAACTCTTCCTTTCCGATATCAAAGGAGATGCCCTGTTTCTCCATCAGGGGAAGGAGATCGTAATAACTCTGCCGGATATTGATCCATTTCGGGGGATTGACACCGAGACTTTCGTAATCCCGGGCAAATTCAATCTGGTGCTGGATAGTCGTAACGGCAGCTTCCTGTTTTTCAAGCCAGACCTTGAGATCCGGATCGGTATTCTGCTCGTGGGCACATTCGATGTTCAGGAGCAAGGCAGTTACCTGGTTGAGAATATCGTGACGGGTGATGCTGGAGAGAAGGCCGAGTTTTTTCCTTGCAGCGTTCAGGGCAATCTCCGCCACTTTCTGGTTCGTGATGTCCCGGACCATGATGACACGCCCCTTGGATTCGTTGCCCCGGGAATGCAGGGGAAGGTACCGCAGCTCGAAATACTGTTTCCTTCCCGCCACCTCGCGCTCCATTTCATGGATTTGTTCTATCGGAACGGGCGAACCGTTCCCGCCAGAACCTCCTGGTGCAGCAGAGGGGATGACATCGGTTATGGAAATGCCTATCACGGTTTTGACGGGGCGGTCAAGGAATCGCCCGGCCGGAGTGTTGAGGCTGATGATGCGGCCCTGCATGTCCACAACGATCACTCCGTCGCTCATATTCTCAAGAATCTGTTCGTGGGCGATCGGAGACAGGTCAAGGAGCTGGAATCGGCTCATGCCGATGAGGAGGATGAAACCGGATACCATCAGGGCAAACGGAGTCGGGTCGATAAGGGCAAAAAGACCCACCCGCATTACCAGCACAAAGCTGATAAAAAGAGGAAACAGGGTTGCAATCAGGATCGTGACGACCTGGCCGCGATACACGGGAGATGAGAAGATGAAACGCTGGAGAATCAAAAGGATGGTGAGGGCTATAAGCGAGTAGGAATAAAGCGCATGGATCCAGAATGCCGGCCCGTACGTGACAAGGTGGAACGAGAGTCCGTTGATAACAGATTCCGTCACGGTGGAGTAAAAGAGGTGGTGAATCTCGTTTGTTGCCACCATCAGGATCGTGATGGCGGGAATTATGCAGAGCAGGGCAACCGTCTTTTTTGAAATCCAGTCGTCCCTGCCGGTATACTCGAACGCAAACAAAAGCCAGCCGACCGGTATCAGGGCCATGGCCGGGTACTCAAGCAGGATTGCGAGCATCTGGGTCTGCAAGTCGGCACTGGAGAGTTCGAGCGCGGTGCAGAATGCCCAGACCGCTCCTGCAAACATCAGGAGCGAGAATGATCGTGCACAGACACAGGACCGGTTACGTAATCCGGTAATGCCAAGGATCACGAGGATCAGCCCGCAGGTTACGCATGGTATGAAATACGGGGATGACTGCCAGATCATAGTTTGAGGTCCATCGTAGTGTAAGTGATTGCACCAGATGCTGAGAAACGGCGCAAAATGTTTATTAAAATATTTTATAGGCGCGACAGGTAATACAAGTTGTTATATATTGGTTGTTTTGGAACGGGAGTATCCGGGATAATTCTGAACGGGTGCCGTTACGAACTGGTTCACCGTTCGATCAAGTGGATATGTTCATCGGTTTTTTTTGCCAGTTCGTCTTTCCCCTGGAGCCGGGCGACATCGGATATGGCTTCGAGCACGTGGACAGATTCTTCAAGGAATGACAGTAGGTCAGCCGGGAATACTTCGATCCCGTATTCATCCTGCAGGAATACGGCTATCTGGCGATGATCCAGCCCGTTTTCCCGGAGCTCGATCACTTTCCGGGCAAACTTTTTCTCCGGGCATCCGCATAGCGGGGCGTCCCGGCAGTCACAGCGGAGGAACTCGTTGAAAAAAGCAAGGATCTGTTCCCTTACGCCATAATCCAGGGCATCGTAATTGATATGCGAGCTGAGGGTTTCGAGCATGGTGCCCGAGAACGCAAGCTCGGACAGGCGATAGCCGGCGAGTCTTTCGAGTTTTTTTGCATTGCGGAACCGCGCCCGGTCAGCAATCAATCGTCGTCTCCGGTGGACTCATCGAAGTTCTTGAGCGATGCCATTGCATCGTTCATGCGCTCGCATTCGATAAGCCATTCATCAAAGAGCGTAGGGTTTTCAGGATCGTCTTTGACATATTTACCGCAGCAGGCCGCGCCGTCAATGACACTGGCCCCGATATTTGCAGCGGATTCAAGTGCGAGTTCCATATCTTTTTCTATCTGGTCGCGCCCTTTCTTGATGAGCGACTTGATATCCTTGTCAAATTCGCCCTCCAGGTATTTCCGGCATGCGGCAAAAAGCGCGAGCTTTGGCAGCTGGAGGATCCCTACAAGCTCTTCGAGCTCCCCTTTCGGGGATGATGACATGACGATAGCTTCAATCTGGGAGAGCTTGTCAAAAGTTTCATCCTTCGAAAACCGTTTGTTCTGGTAGAGTTTGATCACCTTGAGGACTGAAAGGGTGATGTCGACCGAGAACCCGTCAAGGATCCGGAAACCTTCCGGCATCTCTTCGCTTTTTGGATCTACGTCAAAACTCGCTTCGCCGAGAGTCTTGAGCCAGTTATCCCATCGCTCCTGGTTGTAAAAGATGTAGAATAACTTGAGCGGCTCTTCTTCGATTTTCTTGCTCGCCTTTTTTGCCATTCAAGTACAGTATTCCCTCTCCTGATTAAAGTATTTCGTTGCGGACGGTTTTTTTTTAATCCCGGGCCAACAGTCAGCCGGGTAAGAGCAGTTCCCGCCAACGGTTATCTCCCTTGAGCTGCAATAATTCAGGGAACATGCACGCAGGGGAAAAGGACAGGGCCGGAATAACCGGGGACGGGGAACAGATCGTTATGGCACGATACGGCGAACTGTTCCTGAAAAGCGAACCGGTGAAACACCACTTCATCGGCATGCTCCTGCGGAACATACGAAAAGCCATGAATTCGTCCGGGATCCCGTGTCGGTACGAGACTCCCCGGGGCCGCATCCTGATCTGTACGGACGATCCGGCAAAGACTGCGGATATCGTATCGCGGATATTTGGCATCATCGATGTCAGCATCTGTTTCCGGACCGGGAGCCGGGTTGAAGATATCGCCCATTGTGCGGTGAGTCTTGCATCGCGAAACCTGGCCCCGGGCAGGTCCTTTGCCGTCCGCGCAAAACGGCAGCACAAGACGGGGCCTGACAGCCAGGAGCTTGGCGCCCAAATCGGGTCGAGCATCTTCGATGCCGTGCCCGGCCTTACCGTGGACCTGGGTACGCCGGATTATGAAGTGTTTGTAGAAGTGCGTGACTTTGGCAGTCTCGTGTATGACTCGCGCATAAAAGGGCCCGGGGGCCTGCCATGGGGTACCCAGGGGAGGGCGCTTACCCTCCTCTCTGCGGGCATCGATTCCCCGGTGGCTTCGTGGCTGATGATGAAACGGGGCAGCGAGATCACGCACCTGTTCCTTGATGCCGGGCGCTGGGCCGGCAACGATGTTACTTCCGCGGCAATCGAGAACCATCGGAGGCTCTCGGCCTGGTGCGCCGGGAACACCTTATCGATGGTGATTGCAAGCAATGAGCCGCTGTTTGACGAGATGAGCCGCCTCAAAATCCCGCCAAGATACCGGTGCGTGATCTGCAAGCGGTTCATGCTGCGGGTTGCCGGCAGGCTGATGGCAAAAGAAGGTGCACAGGCCGTAGTGACTGGGGAAAATCTCGGGCAGGTAGCGTCCCAGACACTTCCAAACCTGGCCGTCATTTCTGAAGCAGCGAGCGTTCCGGTCCTTCGCCCGCTCATCACGTACGACAAGGAAGATACAATCACCCTTGCCCGGAAGATCGGGACGTTCGATGCAACACCCGGCGATCTTGCCTGCCGTGCGGTCCCGAAGATGCCGGCAACGGCAGCCGTACTTGCCGAAGTCAAGGAGTTTGAACACCAGATGGGGACGGATAGCCTGGTGGATCGTGCCTGCTCGGAACTGCGGTTTGTAACGGCGCTGAACGGAAAGATTGTCGAATAAGTTCCACTCCGGATCTCGAGAAACTGACCGTTCGTCCCGATTGCCCGGACATCATCCGGAGGATTGCAGGGCACTATTTGCCGGTCGCAAAGAAGTTCCGGCAGGAACTGCCCGGCACATCAGTTTCGTATTTTCCGCCGGGATCGTAACTTGCGGGAATTTCAAAGCAGTTTCCGGGCCGTATCAATGACGGTCTGGAGAGCCTTGACCCGGGCAAACCACTTGTCATTGGATTCAATGACCGTCCACGGGGCTATATCGGTGCTTGTCCGGGCGAGCATGACATCAATGGCATTGTCATACAGGTCCCATTTCTCCCGGTTCCTCCAGTCCTCTTCGGTAATTTTATAAATTTTCTGGGGATCGGTTGCCCGCTGCTGGAACCGCCGCAGTTGTTCCTCTTTGCTGATCTCCAGCCAGAACTTTACAATCCCGCCTCCGCTGGACGTGACAAAATCCTCTTCCATCTCGTTAATCTCCTGGTAGGCCCGCTGCCACTCAGGTTCCGAGCAGAACCCCTCTACCCGTTCAACAAGCACCCTTCCATACCAGCTCCGGTCAAAGATAGCAATGTTGCCATCCCGGGGAAAATGTTTGATGAAGCGCCGGAGATAGTGGAACTGGATCTCATTCGAGGTAGGAGCTGCAACGGGCACAACATAATAACCCAGGGGATTCATGTACCGGGTCAGCCGGGTGATGTTGCCGCCTTTTCCTGCCGCGTCCCACCCTTCATAGGCAATGACCAGGGGTATTTTGCGTTTGAAGAGGAGATAATGGAGTTCCAGCATCTCTATCTGGAGGTTCTCAAGAGTCTGCTGCCAGCTTTCCTTGGTGAATTCCCGATCCGGCGATGATCTCCGGATCACAGGACTCTTCTTTGGCCTTGGCAGATCCTTTTGTCTGCCTTTTTTCTGCCGGGATTCTTTATCGGATTCTACCCTTTTTTCAAGGGCTTTTACCAGTTCGGAATATACTTTGAGAATGGCATATTTGCGGTTGGTTGCCTCGATAATATTCCAGGGCACATTTTCCGTATCAGTCCTTTGTATGAAATCATCGATGACCGGGAGCGATTCATCATAGCGTTTGTGAATGTCCCAGATATCTGGAGTGACCAGCCATGCAGTCAACGGATTTCTCTCGCGCTCTTCAAGCCTCCGTTTCTGTTCTGCCTTGTCGATATGCAGGAAAAATTTGAGGATGATTGCGCCGTCATCAGAGAGCTGCCGTTCGAAATTATTGATCTGGGTGATTCTTCCCGTAAACGATTTCGACCAGGTAGGGCTCTGCATCTCGGCCGATATTGCCCTGCTGTACCAGCTCCGGGCAAAAAGCGCCATACGCCCCCGGGGGGGAAGCCGGATCCAGAACCGCCACATGAACGGACGTTCACGCTCTTCATCATTCGGTTTGCCGATTGCATGAAGGATGAATCCCCGGGGGTCCAGGGACTGGACAATCTCGTGGGTTATCATGGTGATACCCGCTGCATTCCATCCTTCGATAACGATAATGGCCGGGATCTTCTTATCGCGGATCGTACGCTGAAGGACACTCAGCCGTTCCCTGAGGGGCTCGATGGATTTGTTGAACGTTTCATCATCCACATTTTTTTCCAAATCCACTTTTTCCAGTCGCATATCGGATAATCCCCGGTGGTGGGAAGATGCCCCGCCAGACAATCGGATCGTAGGAGATGACGGTTAATAACTCTACCTGTGGAGAAAACGGCATGCGATAATTGAATTGTCGAGAAATTTCGCTTAACAACACAAAAACCGGCATATTTAAATAACTAGGAATACGGCTTCCTTCCAATTTATGTAGTAGCCAGTCAAACGAATACTCCGGTTATTGACCAGAATCCCGCTCCGGTCCCGTGTGGTGACGGAAAAAGACCGGCCGGGTAACTAATTGAATGAGGGAACAGACAACATGGTAGCGGACAGCGGATCCACCATTGCCTGGCTCATCACTGCAACTGCACTGGTGATGCTGATGACCCCGGGTGTAGGCTTTTTCTACGGCGGGCTTGTACGGAAGAAGAATTTCATCTCCATGATCTCACTCTCCTTTATCGCGTTTGCCCTGGTCAGTATCCAGTGGATACTGTTCGGGTATTCGCTTTCCTTTGGGCACGATATCAGCGGGATTATCGGGAATTTACAGAACCTGGGCCTTAACGGCGTGAGCATGAATACCGGAGATGCTGCGTACCCGCCGCTCCTCTTCATGATCTTCCAGATGACCTTTGCTGCGGTGACCGTAGCGATTGTCACATCGGGGCTGGCCGAGCGGGTCAAACTCAGCTCGTTCATCATATTTTCCCTTCTCTGGACAACCATTGTCTACGATCCGATTGCCCACTGGGTCTGGGGCGGGGGATGGCTTGCCGCAATCGGCTGCATTGATTTTGCCGGGGGAATTGTCGTCCATATCAGTGCCGGTTTTGCTGCCCTTGCCATTGCCCTCGTCATAGGTAAAAGGGCAGGTTACGGCCAGTATTCCATGGAGCCGCACAATATTCCCATGACCCTGCTCGGCGCCGGGCTCCTCTGGTTCGGCTGGTTCGGGTTTAACGGCGGCAGTGCCCTTGGGGCAAACAGCATGGCAGTCAATGCAATTGTGGTCACGAATACCGCTGCCGCTGCCGGGGCCCTTTCCTGGATGGCAGCCAGTTGGGTTCACGGGAAACCGAGTTCTCTCGGGATGGTAACCGGGGCGGTAGCCGGACTCGGCACCATCACGCCCGCAGCCGGGTACGTAACGCCCATGACCGCGATATTCATCGGGGCTGTTGCCGGGATCATCTGTTACAAGGCAATGCTCTGGAGGATCCGGAGCGGGATGGACGAGAGCCTCGATGCCTGGGCGGTCCATGGCGTAGGGGGGTTTACCGGCACCATCTTTGCCGGGATCTTTGCAACCACCGCGGTCTGTAGTTATTCCGGGTTGCTTGAAGGCAATGTCCACCAGTTTTGGGCAAACGTGATCGGGGCGGTGGTTGTCACGATCTATGCATTTGGGGTAACGTACGTTCTGGCCTACTGTATTGACAAAACCCTGGGAATGCGGGTGAGCGAGGAGGAAGAGTACGTTGGTCTCGATCTCTCGCAGCACGGGGAAACCTGCCGCTGATCTTTTTTTATTTTTCCTGCCTGGCGAGACCATACATGACCGGGGGGGAGCGCACCCGGATTATGATAATCATTTCAGCACGGATTTCCCACTTCAGGGCCCGGTGAAGCACAGCGGAACAAGAAAATTAAGATAGTTACTTCTTGATCCGCCGCGGGAGCGCCTCTTCGAGGCGGAGGTGTCTGTCGCAATTGGGGTATAGAGGCATAAGTCCCCATCATCGATTACCTAATGTGTATGCATGTTCAAAAAGCCGGAACCGGGTCAGGTTCATTTCTGAAATGGTTAAAAATAAGAATTGAATACAGGCTTAACCGGTTACCGCAAGACCATTCTCGCGGGCGATCTCAACAAAGGTATTCCCGAGATATTCCGCCTGTGCACGGGTCATGCCGTAGGTGTTAAACTTCCAGACCTTGGTTGCCCCGGGGATCACACCGGTCACGCCTTTCTCGGCAAGAGCACTGGAAAGGTAGAAGCCCCGTTTCTTGTGGGTTTCTGCAATCTTGTCAAACGACGCAATCGTATCAATCCGGGTCATCGTGTGCTTCCGCGGGTATTCCGAAAGGATCTTCGTTCCTTCAATGGAAAGGAGAGATTCAAGAATAATCCGGTTATTGTCGAGTTCCTTATCGAAATGCTTCACGCGTTCTTTCACGTGGGGGAACGAGGCCATCATGCCAATGAGAGTTGCGCCCATGAGCGTACAGCCCATCATCTCGGGCTCCTTGATCCCGAACTTCCGGTTCGTGATATCGCCCACGATAGAGGTAGTCCGGAAAACCTCTGCTGCCCGTTCCGCCGATGCTGCAAGGATCCCGGACGGTGCCGGTGCCGCCATGCTCTTGTGCCCCGACCCGACAATGAAATCCACGCCCAGCTCTTTTCCGTTCACCGGGAGGATGCCCACCGTATAGGCACCATTGTACAGGATCGGGACATCGTACTGGCGGGTCACTTTCGCAATCGCCGCAACATCGTGCATGTTGCCGAATTGGTAGTCCACGTGATCGATGAATGCAAGAACGGGCGGGCGGCCGAATTCGCGCTTGACCTCCTCGATCTTCTGGGCAGTAGCATCGGCAGTCACCATACTGCTCGCGTCAGCCGGGATCTCGCGGGGAATTCCCCCGGCTTCCTCGACCGCGAGGAACTCGGTGTAGTGCGATAACGAAGTCAGGAGAACGGGGTCGCCCTTCTGCACGTACGTGTGGGCCACGGCCTGGAATCCCCTGCGGGCGCCGGGAACCGTTCTTACCGAGTCCATGCTGAGCCAGTCCGCAACATCCTTATGGAATTCGGCAATCGGGGGCTTGCTGATATAGTCGAGCCGGTTGGGCTTGCGGCAGTTGTCGCAGACCGAGTACCCGTCCCCGTACGCCATGACCGCTTTCATTGCATCGCCCGTGAGACGGCCGCCGGCCTGGATCGGATCGATGTTGATGAAGAGTTCGTCCACCTGCCTGGCCTCGATCCCGTTTGCGCACCTCATTTCAGCATCTCCTGCTTAAGCGATGCCACCTGGCGCTCAAGATTCAGAAGCAGCCGCTCTGCTTCGGCCTTCTGCTTCACATCGAGCACATGGGTGGGTGCAGTTTCCCGGAACAAAACCCGGAGATCCGTTAGCGTATAGATTGCCTGGAAGGTCATATCGACGGCCCGTTTCGACATAATTTCACCATATATGTGTGGAGGGCCATGAATTAATTAAACGCTGGTGCCGGAGAAATTTTCCGGAGAAGATAGATGGCCGGGATTTCGTGTTCATCTGGAATATGGCGAAGCAGAAAATTTGTTAACAGTTTTTCTTTTGTCACTGATCCGCAACGGAGCGCCCTTCGGGGCCGCGGCGTTCATCACAGCTTGGGGGTATGGAAGCATAATTCCCCATCATCATTTCCAGAAGATGCGGGAATTTTCCTGGAAAAATCACTGATGACACCAAAAAAAGAATTCTTATTTCAGGTTTTTAATAACCAGGTTCGCTGCATGTTCCCCGGAGAGGAGCATGCCCCCGAATACCGGGCCCATCCGGCTTTCTCCGGCAACGGCATTAGCCGCCATGCCGGCAACGACAAGGCCCGGGAAGACTTCGCGGGTGTGGCGCAGGATATGCGATTCGGCCCGGCCGGCCCACATGAAACTCTCACCTTTCACTTCGAGATTCCCGCCTTTCTTCTCTACAAGCCGGGCCACAACGGCATCGTGACCGGTAGCATCAACAGTAAATTTGCATCCCATCACAAGAGGATCGACATGGAGTTTTCCCATCTCAACCGCAGTCCAGTTGATGACAAGCCCGCTGATACGCTTGTCCGCCTTGATCATGACATCCTCAACGGAAATGAGATTAAAAAATTCTGCCCCGGCATCGCAGGCGGCAGCAGTAAGCTTCGAGACGGTCTCCACCGATTTGGCAACATAATAGCCGGGCGCGTGCTGTACGGACCCGATATGGAAGCGCTCAAGGAGCCGGTGCGCCTCTTCCTGCACAACGATACGCGGGAACATCATCCCGCCGCCCCACATGCCCCCGCCAACAGAGAGTTTCTTTTCGATAACCCCGACCTTGAGGCCGGATTCGCCCAGGAGTGCGGCACAGGTAAGACCGGCCGGTCCGCCGCCGACTACTGCCACGTCGAGCTCCATATAGTCTGCAAGCACATTCATCTGGGCAGTAAGAATTGCCCTGCTGATAGTAATTTCATCGAGTTCCATGATTCTCTCCGGCATTTTTCCTTTTTTTCCTGCGGTTTTCCGAGCGGGAATCCGTGATCTCCCGCCCGGCCCAGGCATGGGCGATCCCGCACAGTTCCCGGGCAGTACGTACTGGTTCTTTTCCTACGATAATGCAGACCGGTTCTTTCCCGGTTCCCCCGGCATCGCAGATGATCTTCGGCACATATCCGCCCGCTGCACGGACAGCCGCCCGGGCTTTCCACGCCATCGAACTTCCTTCGGCTTGCTGCGATTCTGCCGGCTCGTCATTGCGATCTATCCGGGCAAGCCTCCACCCGACGCTGTCGCAATAATCTTCGAGCCAGCGGGTGATTGTCGGGAAGTTTGCGAAATTGATTGCCGACCGGATCTTCGGATCGGTCTTCATGAGTTCGACAACAAAGCGGGCAAGATGGCCGGATGCCCCTAACCGGATTTTCCCGGCCGCCACCGGCATCCCGTTCACGACCATTATCCTCCCGTCAACACCCGCCACGTCCCGGGGATCCTGTGCATGGAGCCGCGCAAATACGCAGTTGGTCCGGATTTCCGGCATGAGCGGCACGAGATCCTGGCATTGTTCCAGTTCATCAAGGGCAATTGCCATCCTGCCGAACAATACTACCTTTTCAACCAGATCGCAATCGGTCACTGCTATCCGCTCCTTTTTTTCGGGGAATTTTGATCCTGCGGCCCGGTATGAAATCCCGGCAGGATGCAGGAAGGGCCGGTTGCGGATCCTGCATTATCTGATACCGGGTTATTACGCGGCATGACCTGCGAGAGAAAAATACCAGGCTGCCGGATCATGAATACACCATCGGTTGCAGGAATATTAAGTATTTATTATTAAACAACATAATTGATCACCATGGCCACCATTATTCGGCCGAAGAACTGGCCATCCCTGCAACCTCCGCAAAAACCGGAGACCCGGCCCGATCCCCGTACTGCCCAGAAGCCCCGGGCCGAACCGGCCCCGGTGCGCCAGGACCCCCGGGAGCGGCGCCAGCCTTATTACCCAATGCTGGACTGGGCACGCGGCGTTGACCGGGACCGGGGCTGGGCACTCACGGAAGGCAGGGATCATACCAAAGGCACGGACCGGAGCAGGGGCAGGGACCGGACCGGTACCTTCAGGTCCTGAAAAAATCCACTGCCGGGCCGACAGGACCCGGCCATCGGAAAAATACACGATACTATGCCGGTGCAGCGGGCTCCTTGCCAGGAAAAGGTATCCGGGTATGTCCCAAAACCGGTTTTTTTTATTTTTGCATCCAGGCCGCAGGGAAAAAACCCGGGCATTGCTGTACCTTATGTATTTGCGGGTAAAATGTATGACGAGATTATACGGTCTTGTACAGGGAATCCATGAACCATATCTACTTATTCGGCCACCAGAAACCCGACACGGACAGTATTGCAAGCGTCATCGGCTACGCTGAGTTCAGGAACCGGTCGGAACCGGGCCGGTACATCCCCGCACGCTGCGGCGACCTTAACCCGGAATCCCGGTTCATGCTCGGGCGTTTCTCTATCCCGGAGCCAGTTTACATTGCTTCCGTTGAGCCAAAACTTTCGGATATCCGGTATAAGCCGGTCTTTTCCCTTCCGCAGGATGTGCCGACCGTTGATGTTGCTGCCCTGATGGCAAAGGAAGGAATCCGGAACGTGGTCATAACCGATGATGGCGGAAGACCGGTCGGCATGGTGGGGGAGCACGCGCTTGCCATTGCATGCATAGAAACGATCCATCTCTCCGAACTTGCGATCACCCCGATCCCGGTCGGGACCCTGGCCCGGATCCTGGATGCGCAGGTCATTGTCCCGGCCCAGGCAATGCTCGAAGGCCGGGTCTATATCGCCATCGATGCCCTGCACGTGACTCTTGGCAAGATGACCCCAAAAGACATAGCGGTTGTTGGGGACGATGAACCGGCCCAGCTCGCGTTTATCTCTGCGGGGATTGCCGGCCTGATCATTGCAGAAGGCGCGCCAGTCGGCGACCGGGTTGCTGCGGCTGCTATCGAACGCGGGGTTGTTGTCCTTTCCACGAAGCTCGACGCGTTTGGTGTGGGCAAGATGATCAACCTCTCCCTCCCGGCCCGGGAAGTGATGGAGGCCAATGTCCCGGTCCTTGCGTGCAGCGATACCATCGCCCATGCCCGTCAGGTGGTCTCGGGCTCCAAGTTCCGGGCAGCCTGCGTTGTCAATGCCGGCGGGAAGCTTGCCGGCATCCTGACCCGGACAACCCTGCTTGAAGAGGTGCGACGACCGGTCATCCTGCTCGACCACAACGAAGCATCGCAGGCGGTTGAGGGGATCGATGACGCGGAGATTGTCGAGATCGTCGATCACCACCGGCTCGGGGCTATCACTACCCTCAAGCCAATCCGGTTCCTCAACGAGCCGGTAGGCGCAACATCGACCATCATTGCAATGAAATTCATGGAATCGGGATTAACGCCAACCCGGTCCACGGCAGGAGCGCTCCTGTGCGGGATCCTTTCCGACACCCTGGCGCTGAGAATGTCGACAACAACCCACCGGGACAAAAAAGCGGTCAGTTACCTTGCACCGATTGCAGGCGAGGACCCGGAGAAGCTCGGCGTTTCCCTGCTCGAACAGGCAATGGATCTTTCAGGAGCTCCGCTCGATGACATCCTTGCCCGGGATACCAAGATTTTCGAACTCTCGGGAAAGAAGATCCTGATCGGGCAGGTCATGGTACCAACGTTTGCCTGGAACCGGGAGAGGGATCTGGCAATCGCGGGGGAAGTTGCGCGGGTCCGGGCGTCCTCAGGCTCGGACATTGTTCTCGTTCTCTTCACAAACGTGCTTGAAAATGCAAGCGACCTGTACGGCGCAGCGGATCCGGAACTGCTCCACAGCCTTTTCGGGGACACCCTGCCGGTCCGGCTGGAGGGGGTCATGTCACGGAAACTGGACTTCCTGCCCTGGCTCGGGGCCCGGCTCCGCGAGCAGGCCCGCCCGTAAATCCGCTTGCGGGAACTGGCAGACCGTGCCTGAAACAAAGAGAGGAAACCCATGATCCACCAGAACGCTATCCGGACACCACGTCTCGACATGGTTCCCGCAACGCTTGAGATCCTGACAAGCGAACTTGAACATCCTGAAACCCTGGGCAGCCATCTCGGTGCGGTTATCCCACCATCATGGCCGCCGGAACTCCTGGACCGGGAGACCCTCGCTGAATTTGTCCGGATGAAATCGGCAGATTCGGATCCGCTCTTCATGACCTGGTACTGGATACTCAGGGAACCGGAAACGGGAGGGCGCGTGCTTGCCGGGAGCGGGGGAATTTCATCGTTTTCAACAGCAAACGACGCAGTCATCATCGGCTACTCGGTGCTTCCGGAGTTCCATAACCGGGGATATGCAACGGAAGCGGTCGGTTGCATGATTTCGGAAATTTTCCGGATCCCCGGCATACAGCGCATTGTCGCAACAACCTACCCGCACCTTTTAGCTTCGGTGCGCGTTCTTGAAAAAAACGGCTTCATCTTTTCCGGCACGATAAGCGGCGGGGAAGGAATTGAGGAAGGCACCGCGCTTTATATCCATACCCGCAAGTGACGGGAATTTTTTCCCGCGAACCGGTGTTATGATACAGGTGAATACACCGCAGGTCAGATTTTTCCGGAGACCCATGCCGCCATGAGATGATGGGAAATACTGAGGTTGGGCGGGAGTTTCGGGAGATTGTTGCAATCAAACCAGCCGGCTGACGCAATCTCGATGCCATCCGGGGTTACCGTGCCCCCGGCATAATCGGCAACGAACCCGAGCATCAGGGAGTTGGGAAACGGCCAGGGTTCGCTTGCGATATACCGGACATTCGCAATCGCGATCCCGGTCTCTTCCTGCACTTCGCGGTGCACGGCATGTTCTATCGTCTCCCCGGGTTCGACGAAACCGGCAACGAGGCTGTACCTTCCCGGTGGCGCCTGGTTTCCACGGACAAGAAGGATTGTGTCCCTGTTTTTCACCACAACGATGATGGCCGGGGACAGCCTCGCATAGGTAACGTGCCGGCAGGCTGTACAGACTTTTGCCCGCTCGGTCCGGGCGGGCCGTGTCGGCGCCCCGCACATGCCGCAGAACCGGGTGGTCCGGTCGTAATCAGTTACCTGGACCGCAAGCCCGGCAATGGCAAGTTCCTCATCCGGAATTACGCCGACAAGCTCCCGGATGCCGGAACAGGTGAGTCCTTCAGGAACCGGCACATCGCCGGGGATACCGAACGCATAACAGGGAACGGATCCGAGGTGTCCGAGATACTGCGCCGGTTCCTTTGAAAGACCGGAAACCTCCGAAGAGTTTGTTGTAAAGATGGTAGATGGGTTCCCCGGCACGCAACAAACCTCCTTGTCCCGGACTAATACCAGGCATGCATGCTCCGGGAATTGTTCCGGTTCCGGGTATTCCTAGTGCAGCGAATCCGCTGCAAACCGGGCAGTGTGATCCAGGGTCATGGTCAGGTCCTGAAACAGATTGGGTTCTCCGGATAAAAAAACCCTGATGAGCCGACAGCAACCGGGAAAATAACGCCCCGGGTTTTATACCGGGACTGCCAAGAATTCATGCAAGTGATCGGTTTCTTGGATACGAAGTACGCGGGAATATCTGCACACGTACAAGAAGTGCTCGGAGAGAACGGATCCCATGGCATGGAACATGTCATGCGGGTCACGCGCCTCTGCGAACTCATCGGCACGCGCGAACATGCGGATATGGATATCCTCATACCAGCAGCCCTCCTCCACGACATTGCCCGGCCGGGCGAGAAAGCCCACGGTATCCCTCACGAGACCGAAGGCGCGAGAATGGCAGAAGAGTACCTTTCATCCATTGGCTACAGGGAAGACCTCATCCCGGAAATCGCCCATGCAATCCGGTCCCACCGTTACCGCTCGACAAGCAAGCCTGAACGCCTTGAAACACAGATCCTGTCCGATGCCGACAAACTCGATGCCATGGGAGCTTTCGGCATTGCCCGGACATTCATGCGGGCGGCGGAGCATGGCGGGACCATCGATGACGCGGTCTCCCATTTCCACGACAAGCTGCTCAACCTCAAAGGAATCATGTACACCGATACCGCGAGGGAAATCGCAAAAGACCGGCATGCGGTTCTGGTCCGGTTTCTCGCTGACCTGGAAGACGAGATGGGCAGTTCCCGGGAATAATTCTCCCAACACGTATCAGGACCGGTTCCGGCAATATATTCCGCTTTTTCCTAAGATATCTTATTATACATCCTGCCAAGGAGATCATATCGCAGATTTGCCAGACCGGGACAACCCGGCCGCACAATAAACAAAACGGTCATTGACCCGTGGTGAATGGATCATGTCTCCGGAATTATTTGAGAAGTGCAGGAAATCGGAGAACCTGTACTATCTTGTCAGCATCATCACATCCATCCTCCTCCTCATCACGCTTCTTGTGCTCTTCAATAATAACATCCTCCTCGTCATCATCGTAGAACTGATCAGCATCGCTGTCGCGTTCTCCATCTTCATGCTTTCCTGGAACAGCCGCAGGAACGAGACCGATTCCTTCCTGCTGGCGCTCGGGATCTCGTTTCTCATCACGGCCCTGTTCGACACCCTGTTTACGTTTGCCATCATGGATTCATCGATCCTGCATAATTTCAGTTACAATATGACTATCCAGATCTGGGTTGCTGCCCGGGTTTTCCAGGCAGTCACCATGCTTGTTGCCGTCCTTTTGATCGGACGGACCATAACAAAAAAAGCAACCTATGATGCCCTGGTCCTCATTCCCATCTATGCAGCAGCAGCACTGCTTCTCCTCATGAGCATTTTCATCTGGCAGAACTTCCCGGCATGCAATAATCAAGAGTTTACCCTGTTCAAGATCGCAAGCGAGTACCTGGTCGCACTGATCCTCATTGCTGCAACCATAATTCTTGCGAGAAAACAAAAACTGATGGACACAACGGTCTGGGTCTATCTCATCATTGCGTCCCTCCTTCTTATTGCAGGCCAGCTGGCGTTCGCTGTTTCAGATTCGGGTTTTGCCCTGACCAATTTCCTGGGATTCTGTTTCCGGTTCGTTGCAGTCTATTTTGTGTACAAGGCGATCGTTGTTGTGGGGATCTCCCGGCCGTGCGATCTCCTCTATCATGAACTGAGGGAGCGGGACCGGGCCCTCAGGAGGTCCGAAGAACGGTACCGGAGCGTTGTCGAGGACCAGACGGAACTTATCAGCCGGTTCCTCCCGGATGGGACGCATGTTTTTGTCAATGATGCCTATTGCCGGTTTTTCGGCATGACACGCGAAGAGGTGATGGGGGAAAAGATGCAGCAGCTGGTTTATCCCGAAGACAAGAATGTAGTCCGGGATTCGTTTGCATCCCTTACTCCCGAGACGCCGCTTACTACGGTCACCAACCGGATCCTGCTTCCGAACGGTTCCGTCCGCTGGGTACGATGGACCGACCGGGCAATCTTCAATGCTTCCGGGGAAATTCGCGAATACCAGTCCGTGGGCCGGGATATCACCCTGCTCCAGCAGGCAGACGATGCCCTGAGCCTTGCGCACCGGAAGCTCGCCCTCTTATCGAGCATCTCCCGCCATGACCTCATCAACCAGCTCACCGCACTCAAGTCCTATGTTGAACTCCTCAGGAATAATGTCCGGGATCCTGACGATCAGGTATACCTGAAAAAGATCCAGGGCATTGTGGATGTGATCGAGGAGCAGATCACGTTCACGAAAGATTATGAGACCATGGGCGCCAGTTCGCCCGTGTGGCAGGATATTGCAGCATCGGTTAACGGTTCGCTTGCAGCTCTCCCTATGCGGGATATCCGCATGGACACAACCCTTCAGAATATCGAAGTATTTGCAGACCCGCTCTTTGAGAAAGTCTTCTATAACCTCATCGACAATGCCCTCCGGTACGGGGGCAGGACAATGACGACCATCCGGATCCGTGGGGAAGAATCCGGTGAAGGCCTTGTCCTGAGCTGCGAAGATGACGGGGACGGGATATCGTTTGACGACAAGAAACATCTTTTCGAGAAGGGGTTCGGCCGGCATACCGGTCTCGGGCTCTTCCTTGTCCAGGAGATTCTCTCGATTACCGGCATTACGATAACTGAGACCGGGACACCGGGTAAAGGTGCACGGTTCGAGATCCGGGTGCCAAAAGAAGCGTTCCGCTACACCGGCAATGATCCTGAGGGATCCTCTGATTCCCGCAACGAACGACCGGCCTGACGGATTGACAGAGTCTTTCGCGGAGCTCATGGGGAAGCCCGGTCTTCCGGCATCGGATTCTGCCCGGAGCTGCTCTTCTGTTGCACCGGTACGCCACCGGAAGAAAAAATACATTGGCGCAATACCGGGACAAGAAGCAATCTCTTGCAAAACAGAAGATATCCGGGTTGTTTTGGAATATGCTGCCCCGGGGCGGCATATCGTGATGCCATGGGAAGAGAGCGTAAAAACAAAGACCCGGGCTTTTGCATCGCCGGGCAAAAAACCCGATTGACCGGGTTTGTGGAAATTATCCTGCACCGGGAGAGCGGATGGAGAGACAGATCACGTTTCCTTCTTTGAGGGTCGAGATGAGCAGGTGGATCTGTTCATCCTGTTTTTTGCCCTGACGGTTCAGGATTGCAGGACGGTCCACGACCGGCTGGCCGGTCTCCCGGGTCTCACGCACGGAGATCCTGATCGCGCAGCCGGAGCAGTGAATGGATCTCCCGCGGCCGCCGGGAAGATGGGAATACCGGCATTCAAATACCGTTCCCGCCCGGCTTCCGAGGATCCTGCTTCCGGGTTTTCCGGCAAGTTCCCGTGCCGGAGTGTTTGCATCCAGGACCGTTACATCATCATCGACAATCAGGACCGGGACATCGAGGAGTGAGACGTACTTGTTGACATCGATGCCATATCGCGCGACAAAACGGGCATAACAGGATTTGCAGACCCCGTGGGTGACCGGGGCGTCGTGGGATTCCCCGGGCCGCACCAGAGTATTGCAGAAAGAACAAACGGTTTTCATCTGGCAGGAACCGGAATCGGTTTTTTTCTTTCAGGCAATATGCCTACCGGTTATTCTCAACGGGTGTTTCCAGATCCGAAAGATACCGGGTAAAAATGGTCGGGCGGGTATGTTTAATGCCGCTTATGAGAAGAATAATGATCGGAGGGAATCGTTATGGGAGTTTTCCGGTACGAGAACAAATATTCGGCTCCGACAGCTGAGCAGCGCAAGCGGTATATGACCGGGGAGCGCGAAGAGCACACGTTTGGTCCCGACGGGCAGATCCTGCTGATCGCGTACGACGAGGCGGTTTACATCAAGGACGATATCGATGGCGTCCGGATCCTGTTTACCGGGATCAAAGACAAGCAGAAGGCATACGATGAGGTACGGAGACTTCTCGAGCACCACCAGCAGAAGGATGCGGAAGAGTCACCGTTTCGGCCTGCCGGGGATTCCTGAGGTTCCGGGTCGCGGGATCCCATTCCTTGCGGGACGGTTGTGATATTGATCAATGCGGATTTATTATTCCGGAGAACCGGGCGTGAACGATGGTTCGCAGCCGGAAATTTTTTATTGTGGCATGAACGCTTCCAGCCACGGGTTCTCATCCGGGCATTGTGAGACCGATGATTATTTTTATGATTGATAGGCTTTGTTGAAATCCTCTTTTCTTCGTGCCGGCCCACACGCCATAGAAACGGAGCTTGACCTCCACACACATCCATGGGGGAAGCCGCCCACGGTATGATCCCCGTGACTCCCGGAGTAAATGCCGGTCTCTTTCCGGATACCGACCAGGTCCGTCCATTCTATATTTTTTCCTGAAATTTTCCCGGCACCGGACACAATGTGTTGCTTGCGAGCTCGACAGAAAAAATCTGAACGTTCCGGAAATTTCTCCCGTATTGTGTGCATAAAACTTTTCCTGCGAACCCGGTTAAACAATTCCAAAAGGTCCAACAATTTTCCCGGGGTCCGGTCAAACAATTTTCCCTCATATCCCCTGGTATATTTCCAGCCAACGGTCACGGGCGGGCAGCGTAACCGTGAAAAAATCCCGGGCTTTTGGGAAGCCAGGGTAAAATAAAAAAGAATGACAGGACCTGTGAGAACGGGTACCGATAGCATCCCGCTGACCTAAAAAACCGTCACGGGCTCAGCACCGCCGGGCCCGGCTCCACGTACCGGCCGGACCCGAGCATCCACGTCCCGTCAACATCGGTCACATAACTTATCTTGAGTTCGGTGTGGTTGCTTACAGGATTCACCGAGTAGTAGTCGACCATTCCCCCGCCGTTCCGGGCCGCCCCGATCATGGCCTCCACATGGTGCGTGCCGACAGTATCCGTCGCATTCATCCGGTTTACCCCGACCTGATCCGGGCGGTAGGGCCAGGCAAGGACCGTGCCATTGTAATCGTACGCAAAGACATAGAGATCGTCCCGGACAAACGGCCCGGTTGCGTTATTGAAAACCGCGAGCGATTCCTGCCGCCCGTGCTGCCGGGCATAGGAAGCCGCTTCCGCAACGAACTGGCGGAGCTGCGGGTCGAGGATCCGGTCTTCGCTCGTGTACACACCAGCACCGATCCAGTACGTATCGTCAACGGGCCGGACGTAACTGATCTTGGGCTTCACCGTGAAATTTTCGGCCGGGTCCGCGTAGTTGTACAGGAGATACCCGCCACCGGTCTTTGCGAGCTGGATCTCGGTATTCGTATACAGTTTGCCGGCGGCATCCTTCACCGGCAGGAAGTTCGTTCCCACGAGATCCGGCTGGAAGGGAAGGGCAAGTGCAGTACCCGCATAATCGAGCGCATAGATATAGACGTTACCGGAAACAAAAGGACCGGAGGCATTGTTGAACGCGGCTATTGCTGCCGGTTTGCCGCTCTTCTTTGCAAAGTCTGCGGCATGGTCAACATACTCCCTGATCTCGCGAGCGGTTGCAGGAGCCGTTACGGCCGGACTGGCAGCAGCACCGGACGGACCGTAATAAATGCCCGAACCCAGGAACCAGTCATTGCCGCCGTTCTCGACATACCCCAGTTTCTTCTCGACAGCATTGGCGTGCACGGGATTGATGTAATAGTATTCGACAAACCCGGTGCCGTTCTGCGCTGCATCCCGGAGCTCGCGGATGAACGCATGGCCTCTTGCGTCCGGTTCATTGAGACGGTTCACACCGATCTTTTCCGGGTTGACCGGGTGGGCAATCGTTGTCCCGTTGAGATCGTACGCATAGATGTAGAGGTCGCCCCGGAAAAAAGAGCCGTTCTTCCTCGAAAATTCCGCGAGCGCTGCATCTTTTCCATGCGTGTCGGCATAGGCAACTGCTTCCTTGACAAACGCGACCATGGTCTCCTTGGTTGAGACCGGTGCCGGCGTGGCGGGGACCGGCTGGGTACAACCGGATGCGAGGACCAGCAGAGAGAGTATGATAAGGAGAATGATGAAAATTGATCTGTATTTCATGCCAGATAGGTAGGGTACTATGCCTATTAAACGGGTGGGAAGATGGAGGATGAACCCCCGCTCCCTCACGGGAAAGGCTGACCGGGGGGCTATCCCCGGTTGTGCGTGCCCTTCATGCACCCGGATGGTGGCCGGGCGAAAATATTCCCAACCGGTTTCCGGCAATTTCCCGGGCTTCATATACATAAAATTTCCAGCAAGCCCGGCAAAATAAAAAAAAGTTCCGGTAATTTCTCCGGGCATCGTGTACATAATTTTCCCGCGATCCGGACAGAAAAAATACCCGCAGGTGCCCCACTACATTCCCGGCCACCGGTGCCATACATACCCACCGGGGCCGGCCAGCACGACACAGCCGGCGCAATGATCGCGAGCGGGAAATCCGTGGATACAACCGGCCCGGAAGAGGTCATTTCCCGGATTTTTCCCCGGAGCGTGCATCCACCTGATGGCGGGTTTCCACCATACCGTCGGTGGCAGGTATGCCGGGATCCCGTCGGGTGACCTGCTCTCCCCTAACCCTTACTCTCCGACGGAGACTCACGTCCAGGAACACCCGCTGCACCTCCAGACCGACACTATTTCCCAGAAAACCGACACTGTTTCCCACATTTTCTCGCATTTTCACGTCGGAGATTCATGACAGTATTTAGCAGCATTTGGAGGGCAGTCCGTCCGGAAACCAGGATGAGGTAGCGGAAAATGAAAGGAAGGCCTGTTTTGGGGGCAGGGTTCACCCCGGAGAGGGGTTTTCTCCGTCGGAGAAATGTGCCGTTCCTTCGTGTGACTGGCGTGTGACCATCATCCGGACCCAATGTATGTGAAAATACTCCAGGAGTTTTGTATCAGACAGGGGGTCGGAGTACCTCAATCCGGGGGCGTATCAGGCCCCGTTCCGGAAAAAAGGGAAATCGGGGCACGCAAAACGCCCGGATTGGGATCGCTCTGAACTCTGAAAAATGAGGGTTCGGCGGGGTGATCTTCGGTATGTTGCAGCGATTATGGCGCCGGATCTTTTTTGCGAGGCCATGAAAAATTTTTATGAAAATGGTTGTGTGGAAAAAATCCGGCGTAATGAAAATTATATTGGGAAATACCGAAAAAGTTTGGCGCACAAACGGTTTCGTTACAAAAAGACCGGAACAGATTCACTAAAAAAACCGGTTACCGGGCCTTCTCGTAACAGATCTTTGCTTCCTCGGGTTTCCCGATCTTGTCGAGAATTTCGCCGATATCGTTCCAGATCTCTTTCCTGCCCGGCTCGATCTCGAGAGCACGCTTGTAGGAAGAAAGCGCCTCCTGGTACTGGCCGAGTTCCTGGAGCGCACGCCCCTTGTGGATCCAGGCATCCACGAATTCCGGCTGGATATGGATCATAGCATCGAATGATGCCACCGCATCGGCGAACTGCTCCAGGGCAATGAGGGCACTGCCTTTCGTGAAGTACGCAATGGAGAACGTCGGGTCGATCAAGAGCGCCTTGTCATAGGACTCGATCGCTCCCTCGTACTGGTGGAGCGCTGACAAAACCATCCCGTGACGTGTCCAGCCCACGGCATTCTCCGGGTCAAGCGCAAGACCCCGCTCGTAGGCAGTCTGCGATTCCGGATATTTACCCAGATCATAGTAGGCGTTCCCCTTCCCAAGCCAGGCTTCCGCAATGGTTTCATTCTGGTTCAGCGCCAGGTCAAACGCTTCAACAGCGTCCCGGGACATTCCCAGTTCCGAAAGGCTGATCCCCTTGTGGGAGAAGACTTCGGGAGAATGATCGATCTCAAGAGCGCTGTCGTACGACCGGATCGCTTCCCGGAACTGCTCAAGGGCCGCATAGGCCAGTCCCCGGTGATCGTAGAGCATTGAGAGGCCCGGCTTAAGTTCGATAGCCCGGTCATAGGCCGTGATAGCCGCATCGAAACTTCCCTGCTCGGCAAGTGCCTTGCCTTTCCAGAAAAATCCCTGCCAGCAGGACGGGTTGATATCGATGGCCCGGTCGAATGCCACGATAGCCGCCGTAAGGTTCGCGAGCGAGACGAGAGCCCGGCCTTTCTCATAAATCGCATTCGCATACCCCGGGTTAATGGAGAGCACCTGGTCGAACGAGGCTATCGCATCCTTATAGCGGGCAGTCCGGATCAATGCCCGGCCGCGCTCGTAAATTGCATCGGTATATTCATTCTGGATGCCGAGAGCCTGGTTGAATGCCGTTATTGCATCCTCGAACCTGCTGATGCGGGCAAGGGCTACTCCCTTGTTGTAATAGGCATCCGCGTACCGGTTATTGAAACCGAGTGCCCGGTCGAATGCAAGGATCGCGTCATCGTACTGTTCCTGCTGGAGCAGGGCAAGCCCCCGGTAATAATAGGCTTCCGCGTATTCCGGGTTGAGGGCAAGCGCCCCGTCGATTGCTTCAATGGATTCCGTATACCGCCTGAGCCGGATGAGGGCGATCCCCCGGAACAGGTGCGGGGCTGCGTACTGGCTGTTGAGGGACAGGGCATGATCGTAATCCGCGAGTGCCCGGTCATAGTCGTTGAGGCTGGCATACGAGATTCCCCGGTACAGCCAGGCTTCAGAGAACTCTTCTTTCAGGAGGAGTGCCCGGTCGTAAGCAACAAGAGCCTCGTGGTTCATCGAGAGCATGGCAAGCGCCCGGCCTTTCTGGTAAAACGCCTCGGCACACCGGGGGCGTTGCAGGAGCGCAGTCTCGAAATTCTTGATTGCGTCATGATATTTGCCAAGGCGCAGGTACGAGACCCCGAGATAATAACTGGCGCTCGCATCCTTGGGATCGATCCCAAGGGCTTTGTGGAAGAAGCTGACGGCATCCTGGTCCTTGCCAAGCGAGGAGAGCGCAATGCCTTTACCGGTCCAGACATGGCCGAAATTCGGGCGAATCTTCAGGGCCTGGTCGAATGCACCGAGTGCATCGTCGTACCGGAAAAGCCGGGTCAGGGCAATTCCTTTATGGTACAGGGCTTCAACGAATTTTTCCTGGATTGCCAAAGCGTTGTCAAAGGACATGACCGCTTCGCTGTACATTTTCAGGTCGCACAGGGCCCGGCCCTTGTCGAAGTGTGCCGGGACATGGTCGGGCTTGATCTCCAGCGCCCGGTTGAACGATTCGATCGCATCTTCGTACTCGCCCAAGGCATAGAGAGCGCTGCCTTTGAGATACCAGGCCTCTGCGTTTGTGGGATTGATCTCGAGGGTTTTGATATACGATTCAATAGCCTCGTTATACTTGCCAATCCGGGCAAGGACAATCCCCCGGTGCAGCCAGGGCTCGACCGATTTGGGATTGAGGCTGATGACCCGGTCGAACGCGTCTATCGCATCGGCGTGCCGGCCGATCTCGCTCAAGGAAAGTCCCTTGTTGTAATAGGCCTGTTCATTGTCCGCGTCAAGGTCGATGTTCTTGTTGAAGGCGACAATGGCTTCATCGTGCCGCCCGAGGTTCGCGAGCGCAAGGCCTTTCTGGAAATAGATCTCTGCATAATTTTTCTCAATACCGAGCGCCTTGTCGAAGGTCTTTACAGCCTCCCGGAACATTTTCAGGGACGCGAGCGCCCGGCCCTTGTCGAAGAGCGCTTCCGTGTAGGAGGGATCGATCTCCAGCGCCCGGTCGAATACCTTGATGGCGTCCTCATTGTTGTTCTGCCGCATCAGGGCCGCACCCTTGAAATGGAGGGAGGGGACGTGCTGGGGCTGGAGCGCAAGAGCCCGGTTATACCCGTCAACCGCTTTCTTGTCATCGCCCTGGAGATCGAGCGAACGGGCCCTCATGTACAGGGATTCGAAATAATCCGGCCGGATACCGATGGCCTGGTCGAATGCCGATACGGCATCGGCGTGCCGTTCGATACGGGCAAGCGCAAGGCCCTGTTCGTACCAGGCATCGGCATTATCGGGAGTCAGCGTAAGCAGCTGGTGGAAAGACTCGATGGCTTCGGGATACCGCTCCAGCGCGGAGTAGGAGAGGGCGTGATGGTACATTGCATCGTGGTTGCCGGGATCAAACTCAAGCGCACGGTCAAGGGATTCAATGGCATCGGCATACCGGCCAAGGTGGTAAAGCGCAAGGCCTTTCTCATGCCAGGCTGCGGCGTGTTCAGGATCGGCCTCAAGAATCTGGTCGAACGACCGGACCGCTTCGTCAAAGTTGCCCAGCGTATAATATTCCCGTCCCCGCCCAAGGTGGGCATCCATATCGCCGGCCCGTTCCCGCAGGACATGATCGAACGATTCGATAGCCCCTTCGTGCTGCCCGAGACGGGAGAGGGAGATGCCTTTGTTGTACCAGATGTCAGGGTCCCTGCCGTTCAGCGCAAGAGCCGTGTCGAATGCGAGGACCGCATCCGCGTACCGGCTCAGGTTCATGAGCGAGAGGCCACGGAAATATGCCGGTTCGAAACGCCGGGGCTGGTGGACGACCGCTTCCCCGAGGACCGATTCGGCCTGCTCGTGGAGACCCAGGCCGGCAAGGGCAGTACCTTTCTCGAACAGGATCTCCCCGCTCTCCGGTTCAAGGCCGAGCGCACTATCAAAGATCCTGACCGCCTTTTCATACTGGGCAAGGCGGGAAAGAGCTTTTCCTTCCGAGACGAGGATGCTGGTATTATGCGGATCCTTCAGCCGGGCTTTCTCGTAGGATTCCACGGCATCCTCATCGCGGCCCAGGTACTCCAGGGACAGGCCCCGGTGGTACCAGGCTTCCGATCGGTCCGGGACCAGCCGGATGAACCCGTCGAATGCCGCAACCGAATCGTCATACCGGCCCAGTTCCAGAAGGAGCATTCCCTTGTCGAGATATGCCTCGGCATAATCGGGATCGATCCCGATGACCCGGGAGAACGCTGCAAGCGCATCCTCTTTCCGGTCGAGCGCGAGAAGTGCCCGGCCCCGGGCATACTGCCCATCGCCCTGGCCATCGTCAATTGCCAGAGCACGGTCGAACTCGTCAACCGCCTTCTCGTAATGCGCAAGCTCTGACAGGGCCTGTCCTTTCTCGAACAACACCCCGTAGGATCCCGGGTTGATCCGGATAGCCTGATCGAACGAAGCAATAGCCTCTTCCAGGTTACCGAGATGGACATAGGACAATCCCTGGCGGTACCACCCGTCAAATATCTCCGGGTCCAGGTCGAGGGCCAGGGAAAACGCCCCGGCTGCAGTTTCATATTGTTTCAGGTTGAACAGCGCGAGTGCCTTATGGTACAGGGCTTCCACGTACGAAGGATTCAGGGATATGGCTATCTCGAACGCTGCAAGCGCATCCTTGTGCTGCGCCAGCCGTTCGAAGGCAAGCCCCTTCTCGTAAAAGGCATCCAGGAACCGGGGATCGATGGCATTGGTGTTCTCGAATGCCACGATCGCGTCGCGATCCCTGCCCAGCCGGGCAAGTGCCAGTCCCTTGTCGAACCAGGCATTGGTATATTTCTTATTGAGGGTGATTGCCCGGTCGAACGAGGAAATGGCTTCTTCCAGCCGGCCCAGTTCGGAAAGGACGATCCCCCGGTCGTACCAGCCGCTGACATTCTGGGGTTTTAAGTCCAGGGCCCTTGTCAGGGCTTCGAGCGCGGGTTCGAACCGGCCGAGCGAGAGAAGACAACTGCCTTTCCTGAGCCAGGCACCGGCACACTGGTCGTCGACCAGCAGCACCCGGTCGAAACAGGAGATGGCCTCATCGCAGCTGCGGAGTTCAAGGTTGGATTTGCCTTTGCGGTACCAGGCAGCAATGTCTCCGGGTTCGAGCGCAAGGGCCCGGTCGGAGGCCGCAATGGATTCGGCAAACTGGCCCAGCTCGTAATGCATGGATCCTTTGAGCAGCCAGACATCGGCCCGGTTGTTCTCGCTGTTCAGGGACGCATCCAGGGATTTTAAGGCATCCTCGAACCGCAGCAGTTTTGCAAGCGCCTTTCCTTTCTGGAACAGCACGCCGGCATCTTCCGACATAATCTCCAGCATCTTGTCAAAGGACCGCAGGGCATTTTCATATTTCCCGAGGTTTGCATAGCAGAGACCCGTCTGGTAAACGGCATCGGTTATGCCGGGATCGTTTGTGAGTGCCTGCTTGTACGAGCGGATCGCTTTCTCGTATTTTTCCTGTACCTGGAGCACGAGCCCCTTGTGATAATGCGCATTGGCATGGGACGGGGAGTGTTCCAGCACATAGTCGAACGAGTTGACCGATTCGGGGAGCCGCCCGAGCCGCTGGAGCGCACAGCCCTTGAGATAGGCTGCTTCAACCAGGGTTGAATCGATCGCAAGCGTCCGGTCAAAGGATTTTACCGCATCCTCGTCATTGCCAAGAGAGGTGAAGGCAACTGCCTGGCAAAACGCTGCCTGTGCCGAGCGCGAGTCGAATTCTAGGGTATTCTCATATGCCAAAACCGCTTCAGGGAAATTCCCGAGCCGGGACAACACGTCCCCTTTTTCACGCCAGGTTACCGGGTTTGCAGGCTCCAGTTCTATCGACCGGTTGAAGGATTCGAGCGCTTCCTGGTCGAGCCCCAGTTCATTCTGGGCATGGCCCCGGCTGTAATAGAGGGCTCCGCTTCCGGAACCAAGCAGGAGGGCCTGGTCGAACGCAGCAACAGATTCGCTGTAATGTTCCAGGGCCAGGAGGGCAATTCCTTTCTGGTATACCGCATCGAAAAAGCGGGAATCGATTTCGATTGACCGGTTGAAACCGGGCAGCGCCTCCTCGTATCGCTTAAGGGTGGCCAGTTCGCGGGCCTCGTTGTACCATCCCGGGGCGCAGCCGGGGTCAAGAGAGACTGCCCGTTCAAACGCGGCAAGTGCCTCGTCGTGCCGGGCCAGCTGTGACAGGCAGATGCCCTTATAGTACCAGGCAGCAGCGGTCGCGTCAAGGGTGATGGCCTTGTCGAGCGGGGACAGGGCATCCTCGAAACGATCGATATGGAGGTACGCTTTTCCCCGGAAGAGCAGGGCAAACGGGTTCTGCGGCTTGCGCTTTAGGGATTTGCCAAATGCCTCGATGGATTCCTTGAACCGGCCCAGGCGGTACAGCGAATATCCTTTGCAGGACAGCAGTTCCGGGTGTGTGTGGTTGTTTTCCAGCGCATGATCAAGCGCAATGACCGCATCCTCGTATCGCGCAAGCTTTGCAAGCGAGAAGCCCCGGCCGGAATGTGCCCGCTCGTTCTCCGGGTCGAGTGCCAGCGCGGCATCGAACGCGGAGATGGATTCTTCGTACCGTTTCAGTTCCAGCAGGGTGTCGCCTTTGACCACAAGGACACGGACATCCTTTGCATCGTGGGCGAGAGCCCGGTCGAGCGATACAAGCGTCTCTTCATATCTCCCCAGGTTGAAGAGGGAATATCCCTGTTCTGAAAACACCCGGGCTGAGTCGGACCCAAGGGATATGCTCCGGGTGAAACATTCGAGGGCATCGACAGTCTTTCCCAGTTGCGTGAGGGCAAGGCCCTTTTCCAGGAGGATATCGGGGGATTCCGGTTTCAGGGACAGGTACCCGTCGAACGCTTCCACGGCCTGCTCGTATTTCTCCAGGAGGACGAGGGCCTTTCCTTTCTCCATCCAGGCCTCGGTATTTGCGGGGTTGATCTCAAGGGTGGAGGAGAAGGAGTCAACGGCATCGTCGTACTGGGTGATGAGCATCTGGGCAAACCCTTTGTAGAGAAATGCCCGTTCGCAGCCTTTGTCAACGAGATTGACCCAGGCATACACCGGTATGGCCTCTTTGTACAGGCCGAGGTGATCCAGGGACCGGGCTTTCCCGTACAGGGCAACAGGATCTTTTGGTAACGGTGCGAGCACCTTGTCGAATGCCTCGACCGCGTCCCGGTACCGTCCCAGTGCCGCCAGGGTCCGGCCGTTCTCGCGGAAAGCATCGGTGAAATCCGGCATGATCCGGGTGGCTTCCTCGAAAGCCACCGCAGCATCGGGCATCCGTTTCTGGCGGAACAATGCAACGCCTTTGTAGTAATAGGCCTCGCCGAAATCCGGGATGAGCGAGAGGGCCCGGTCAAAGGCAGTTATCGCTTCGTCATCACTGCCGAGGCTGAGCTGGGCCCTTCCCTTGTAGAACCAGGTGTGGGGATTTGTTGTTTCAAGTTCCAGCGCCGTGTTGTAGGATACGATCGAGTCCGGGAACTGCTCCAGGGCAAACTGGCAGAAGCCCCGGATAAGCCAGGCATTGGCAATGCCGGGACTCGTCTCAACGGTTTTTGTAAGGGCTTCGATTGCATCGGAGAACCGGCCGAGCTCGGCGAGGGCAAGACCCTTGTGATACAGGGCCTCGTTATTGCCGGGATCGATCTCAAGGGCCTGACCAAAAGCAGTCTCGGCCTCTTCCTGCCGGCCCAGTGCTGCGAGGCACAACCCTTTCTGGTAGCGCGGATCGGCATTCCGTGGATCCCCCGCGATCGAACTATCGAACGTGGCAATAGCCTCTTCGAAGTTTTCGAGCCGGGCAAGGGATACTCCTTTCTGGTACAGGATTGCGGTATCGGACGGGGTTATTCCAAGAGCCTCGTTAAAATTCCTGACTGCTTCTTCGTGCTGGTTGAGGGCCGCAAGCGCCATTCCCTTCTGGAAATATGCCGGGGCGAAATTCGGCACAAGGGCCAGTACCCGGTCAAAAGATCCAACCGCGTCTTCGTAGCGGGAAAGGTGCACCAGTGCGAGGCCGCGATCATAGGTTGCCTGCGCACTGGTCGGGTCCAGTTCTATGGAACGATCGTAGGCACCGACCGCTTCGTTAAATCGCCCGAGATCGGAAAGGGCGGTACCCTTGCTGTACCAGGCTTCCGTGAACCCGGGCCGGATTTCAATGGCTCTTTCACTTGCTGAAAGGGATTCTTCGTTCTGGCCGAGATCGTGCAGGGCCAGGGATTTGTAGAGCGCGGCATCCGCAAGCCCGGGATCATATTCCAGCGCGGAATCAAACGCATACACAGAATCCTGGAATAATCCCTGGGCATAGAGTGCACGCCCGCGCTGGAAATGAGCGGGTGCGTATGTGGCGGTGAGTGCAAGGGAGCGGTCGAACGAGACTATCGCGTCCTTGTTGCGCCCGAGTTTTAAGAGGGAAAAGCCCCGGTAGTAGTGGGCGGGAGCATACTCGCGATCGATATCCAGCGTGAGATCGAACGAGAGAAGCGCTTCGGCATATTCCTCCAGTTCCAGGAGCGAGAGCCCCTTGTGGAAATGTGCGTCCCGGTAATTGGCATCGATCTCCAGGGCGCGGTCAAACGATTCAACGGCGATCGGGAAATCCCGCAGGTCCTCGCAGGCCCGGCCCTTGTAATAGTGGGCCAGGAAATTGTTGGCGTTTTCAAGGATTGTCCGGTCGAAATCGGTGATCGAGTCCTGGAACCGGCCCATGTGGTAGAGCGCGATTCCTTTCCGGAGCCGGGCATCCGTATATTTCGGTTTGAGCTGGAGCGTCTTGTCAAAGGCAAAGACCGCATCCCCGTGCCGGTTCAGGTCGGCAAACGACTTGCCTTTGTGGTAGAACGCAAGGGCATTCTCAGGGTCATAGATCAACGCTTTGTCGAACGCTTCGAGCGCTTCTTCAAACCGACCCAGTTTCTCAAGGGCTATTCCCCGGTTGAAATGCCCGGGAGCATTGCTGGTATCTTTGGACAGGTTCCGGTCGAACGCGTCGATGGCTTCCTGGAATTTACCGGTCTTGAGGAGGGCAAAGCCGAGATAATGATTGGCCTCGGTATAGGACGATTCAAGTGAGAGCGCCTTGTTGAGGGCAAGTATTGCGTCCGGGTATTTCCCGGCTTCGATGAGCGATTTTCCCTTGTTATACCATGCCGGGGCAAAATCCGGAAGGATCTCGCTCGTCCTCTCAAAGGAGAATGCCGCATCCCGGTGATCGCCCATGCTTGCAAGAGCGAGTCCCTTATGGTACTGCGCATCGCCATTGTCGGGGTCGATCTCAAGAAGGATCTCAAAGACATGGATGGCTTCTTCGATGCGGTTGACTTTTTCGAGTGCGAGACCCTTGTAGTAGAAGGCGTCTATGCTCCGCTGGTTGAGGGAGATCGCATTATCGAATGCATCGATGGCATCCTGGTAATGGCTGATATCGAAGAAGGCCCGGCCGAGTTTGATCCAGCCGCTTTCCTGGTCCGGGTCGATCCGGAGGGATTTGTGGTACGCGTCGATCGCATCTTCCGTTTTCCCGAGCTGGTTTTGGGCATCGCCCTTTTTCATCCAGATATCCTTGAGGGACGGGTTGATATCGAGGGCCCGGGTATAGGCGGCAATGGCATCCGGGGCTTTCCCGAGATCGGAGAGCGCGGTTGCTTTCTTGATCCAGGCTTCTGTGAGGTTCGCGTTGATCTCAAGCGCTTTGGTATAGGCATTGATCGCTTCCTGTTTCCTTCCGAGCGCGTAATGGGAGTTGCCTTTCTGCATCCAGATGTCGATGAGCGTAGGGTTCAGGGACAGGATATGATCGTCCGTTTCTATGGTCTCCTTGTACCGCTCAAGGAAATAGAGGGAGCCGGCCCGGCAGATCATAGCATCGATCAGGGAGGGGTTCTGGGCAAGGCTGCGGTCGAGCTGGGGCAGCGCCTCTTCGTAACGGCCCAGGGAATAAAGGGCAAACCCCTCGTACATGTACGCGTCGGAGAGCGAAGGGTCCATGCCGGTTGCTTTTTCAAGCGTGGCGATGGCGTTTTCATATTCCTTGGCCTGGAGATAGGAAAGCCCCATGTAATAATAGGAGGACGGGTTTTCGGGATCCAGCGCGAGAGCACTGGAGAACGAACGGATCGCTTCCTCGTACCGCTCTTTCTGGAGCAGGGCTATCCCCTTGAAGTGATAGGCCTGGGCATTGCCGGGTTCAAGGGTTAAGGAACTCTCGAACGCCCGGATGGCATCGTCGTACCGTTCCCGGCCGGCATACGAGATCCCAAGGTAGTAGTAGCCGGATGCA
>Ga0265296_1000452_pt1 | contig 63841 bp, 62 predicted proteins | sample MunlanPumphouse1_FD_189073 | JGI IMG/M metagenome (GOLD analysis project Ga0265296, IMG submission 189073) | Groundwater microbial communities from a municipal landfill in Southern Ontario, Canada - Pumphouse #1 | ecosystem: Environmental > Aquatic > Deep subsurface > Groundwater | place...
CTGCATCGAGCAGGTCTACGGCCTGTTCAAGGACAGCCTGTACGGCAGCGAGCCGAAGCTTGACGCCGATGGCCGCCTGCGTGCCGACCTGGCTGAGCTGGAGCCAAAGGTCCAGGACGCCGTCGCGGCGCTGTGGAACCAGGTCACCGACGACAACGTCAACGAGATCAGCGATTTCGCCGGCTACAAGGCCGAGTTCCTGCGTCTGTTCGGTTTTGAGATTGATGGCGTGGATTACGACGCTGACGTCAATCCGACCGTGAAGATCGAAGGCCTGGTCCAGGCTTAACCCTTTGTAGGAGCCGGCTTGCCGGAGAAAATCGTCAACGATTACGCGGGGTGCCTGGCGCCCCGTGGCGTTCTCGGGTTTTTCGCTGACAAGCCGGCTCCTACAAAAGCTCACATTTGGGAACCGTCCTACCTTTCCTTGCTTGCCCCTTCTTGACCTTGGTGTGCCAGACTGCGTCCGTTATCACACTAGGCTAACGGAGGATCTTCATGACGATTCGTGCAGTAGTTTTTGATTTCGGCGGTGTCCTGTTTGACTGGAGCCCGCAGCATCTGTACCGCAAGCTGATTACCGGTGACGAGGAGCGCCAATGGTTCCTCGAGAACATCTGTACCCAGGCCTGGAACACTGAACAAGACGCTGGGCGCACCCTGGCTGAGGCTACCCACAGCCTGATCGCCGAACACCCGCAACATGAGGCCTTGATCCGGGCCTACTACGACCGCTGGCATGAAATGCTGCGCGGCCCGCTCGCCGATGGCGTGGCGATTCTTGAAGACCTGCATGAAGCCAAAGTACCGTTGTTCGGCTTGACCAACTGGTCCGCAGAAACCTTCCCCTATGCCCGCGCCAACTATCCGTTTCTCAAATACTTTCGCAACATCGTAGTGTCCGGCGAGGTGAAGCTGATCAAGCCTGACCCGGCGATCTACCGCGCCAGCCTCGATCAGGTGCGTGCCCATCTGCCGGATATCCGGGCCGAAGAACTGGTGTTTATCGACGATGTGGCCGAAAACGCCAATGCCGCCAGTGCCCTGGGCTGGCAGGGTATTCACCACGTATCACCCGAGCAGACCCGGCGCCAGTTGCAGGCCCTGGGGGTGAGCGTCTAGCGCGCCCATTGTTCGATCACGAAGTCGACAAACGCCCGCAGCTTGGGCAGGCGATAGCGGTCCTGCGCATATAAAAGGTGCATCGAGCGCGAGGGTGACTGGTAGCTTGGCAGTAGCGCCACCAGCCGCCCCGCCAGTAGATCGGCGCCGACCAGGGCGTCTGGCAGCATCACGATGCCCATGCCTTCGACAGCGGCACGGTGCAGCGCCTGGGAGCTGTTGATGGTCATGGGCCCGGACACGGCGACTTCCACTTCACCCTCGGCTGCGCGCAGGCGCCAGAGTTTGTCGGCGTTGCGCCAGTCATCGGTCGACGGGTAGGCGAACGCCAGGCAGTCATGGGCCTGCAAATCCATGGGCTGCTGGGGCGTACCCCGGCGCGCCAGGTAGTCCGGCGACGCGCACAGGGTCATGGTGTAGTCCTGCAACGGCCGGGCGATCAGGCTGGAAGGTTGCAGTTCACCCAAGCGGATCGCCACGTCGAAGCCGCTATCGATCAGGTCCATGGCTTGATTGCTCAGGACCACGTACAGCTGGATCTTTGGGTAGCGTCGGGAAAACTCACTGAGCGCCGGTGCCAGCCGCTCGGCACCGAACGCGGGCGGGGCGGTGATGCGCAGCAACCCTTGTGGCGCCTCACTGTGGATTTGCTCCGCCAATTGCTCGGAGTTCGCCACCAACCCCAGTACCTCCAGGCAGCGCTGGTAATAGAGGCCGCCGAACTCGGTCAGGCTTTGCTTACGGGTGGTGCGTTTAAGCAGGCTGACGCCCAGGCGTTGCTCCAGGGCGCGCAGGTGGTTGCCGACCATGGTGGTCGACAGGCCGCAAGCCTGGGCCGCCGCGGTCATGCTGCCGGCCTCTACCACTTTGACGTAGACGGTCATTGCCTGGAACAAATCCATTATCAACCCTTGATTCAAAGTCATTGCAGATATGCGCAGTTTATCCAGCTTGAGTGGCTAACGATACTAAGGCCCTGACCCCTATGGAGCCCGATGCCATGACCGCCGCTTGCCTGATGACCACCTATCAACCCCTGGCCCTGAGTTTTACCCGTGGCTTGGGCACGCGCCTGTGGGACCAGCAGGGCCGTGAGTACCTGGACGCCGTGGCCGGAGTCGCTGTGACCAATGTCGGTCACTCCCACCCGCGGCTGGTGACGGCAATCAGCGAGCAAGCCGGGTTGCTGTTGCATACCTCCAATTTGTACGGCATCGACTGGCAGCAGCGCCTGGCCCAACGGTTAGCCCAGTTGTCTGGCCTGGATCAGGCGTTCTTCAACAATTCCGGCGCCGAAGCCAATGAAACCGCGTTGAAACTGGCGCGCCTGCATGGCTGGAAAAAAGGCATCGAGCAGCCGCTGGTGGTGGTCATGGAGAACGCCTTTCACGGCCGCACCCTGGGCACCATGGCCGCCAGTGATGGACCGTCGGTGCGCCTGGGGTTCCAGCGTTTGCCGGGGGATTTCATCAAGGTGGGCTTTGGTGATTTGCTGGCATTGGAGGCGGTGACGCGTGAGTTCGGCCCCAGGATAGTTGCCGTATTGCTGGAGCCGATCCAGGGTGAAAGTGGTGTGCAACTGGCGGCGCCGGGTTACCTGAAAGCGCTGCGCGCGCACTGCAACCAGCATGGTTGGCTATTGATGCTCGATGAGATCCAGACCGGCATCGGGCGTACCGGCACCTGGTTTGCTTTCCAGCAGGAGGGAATCGTCCCGGACGTCATGACCCTGGCCAAGGGCCTGGGCAACGGTATCCCGATTGGCGCCTGCCTGGCGCGGGCCGCGGTGGCCAAGCTCTTCACCCCCGGCAGCCATGGCAGTACCTTTGGCGGTAACCCGCTGGCGTGTCGCGTGGGCTGTACGGTGCTGGATATCATCGAGGAACAAGGCCTGCTGGAGAACGCCGCGCATCAAGGCGAGCGGCTGCTGGCGCGGCTCCGGGTGGAATTGAGCGAGCACCCGCAAGTGCTGGCGATCCGTGGGCGCGGCTTGATGATCGGCATTGAACTGGCCGCGCCGCAGCGCGACCTGGCCGAGCGGGCCGCACGGGAGCAGGGGTTGTTGCTCAATGTCACGCGGGGCAAGGTCATTCGCCTGCTGCCGCCCCTGACCCTGGATAGCAAGGAGGTGGAGATGATTGTGCGAGCCATCGCTCGATTACTGTAAATCTGGCCCGTTCAGCCACTCCTGGTTCATCGTCTGGCTGTCCCCCAGGTACTCCAGCAGCCAGGTCATGGCCGGGGACAATTTGTTCTGCGCCCAGGCCACGCAGGACGGGCTGGCCGGGAAGGGCCGTGACAGTTGCAGCGCCGCCAACTCGCCACTGTCGATCAAGGGTTGCACCAGATGCGCCGGAACCATGCCGACGCAGAGCCCATCCTGCAGGCAATCCATGGCCGATGCCCAGTTGGGGACCACCAGGCGCCGTTGGTTGTCCAGGGTCCAGGTGTCGCGCTTGGGCAGGTTGCGTGAGGTGTCGGTCATGCACAGCGACGCAAAGGGCCGCAGTTGATCGTCACTGAGCAAACCCTCGACCTGCGCCAGCGGATGCCGGGCGCTGACCACGCATAACCAGTTCAATAGCCCCATGTCACGAAAGGTGAAGTGGCTGGCCACCGGCACCGCGCTGGTGGCGCCGATCACGATATCGGTGCGTTCGTCTGCCAGGGCGTCCCATACGCCGTTGTACACCTCGTACTCCAGCAGCAGTTCCACGTCGGGGAACTGGCGATAGAAGTCCAGGACCAACTGCCGGCAGCGCTGTTGTTTGACGATGGAGTCCACCGCCACTTTCAACTGGCCGCTCCAGCCATTGGCCACCTGCTGGCACAGGCGGCGGGTGCCGAGCATGGTTTTCATCACGCCACGGGCTTCGTCGATGAACAGGCGGCCGGCAGGTGTCAGTTCCACATCACGGTGGCGGCGGACAAACAACGGCACCGCCAGCCATTCCTCGATTTGCCGTACGGTGTAGCTGATGGCCGAGGGTACGCGGTGCAGTTCCTGGGCGGCGGCGCTGAAGCTGCCATGGCGGGCTACCGCATCCACCACATCCAGGGAGTATTCGGACCACATGGGCGTTGCCTTCAAAAATATTGATAAGAGTGTTCAATTATTATCGCTTCACAGCGCAACTGTCAGCTTCATAATAGGCGCCAGTCAGCAAATTGTTTGATGGCAGTACCTACAAGGCTTCAATGAAAAATTCTTTTGGTTTTACCTGGTACCTGGCGGGGCTGAGCATGCTCGGCTACCTGGCCATGGATATGTACTTGCCCGCGTTCGGCGCCATGGGCGAGCACCTGCAGATTTCACCCGGTGCGGTGGGCGCCAGTCTGAGCATTTTCCTCGCCGGTTTTGCCGTGGGGCAACTGCTCTGGGGGCCACTGTCTGATCGCCTGGGGCGCAAGCCAATCCTGCTGGCCGGCCTGAGCCTGTTTGTGCTCGGCTGCCTGGGGATGTTCTGGGTCGAGACCGCGCCTCAACTGTTGGCCTTGCGTTTTGTGCAGTCGATTGGGGTGTGCAGCGCTGCCGTCAGTTGGCAGGCGCTGGTGATTGACCGCTATCCGGCCGACAAGGCGCATCGGGTCTTCGCCAGCATCATGCCGCTGATGTCCCTGTCACCGGCGCTGGCACCGCTGTTGGGCGCGGTGGTGTTGAATCACTGGGGCTGGCAGGCGATCTTCGCCGTGTTGCTGGGCGTCTCGCTGTTATTGCTGGTACCCACGCTGTTACTCAAACCTATGCCCAAGCGCCTGGCCGCCGATGGCGAAAAAGCCCGGCTGGGCTACGGGCAACTGTTCAAGTCGCGGGTGTTCACCGGCAATGTGATGATCTTTGCCGCGTGCTCCGCCAGTTTCTTCGCCTGGCTGACCGCATCACCGTTTATTCTCGGTGGCATGGGCTACAGCCCCAATGACATAGGCCTGAGCTACGTCCTGCCGACCCTGGCGTTTCTGGTGGGTGGCTACAGTTGCCGCAGTGCCTTGCAACGATTCCAGGGCAAAGTCCTGTTGCCCTGGTTGCTGGTGGCGTACTGCATCAGCATGGTGGCGCTGTATCTGGTGGCGACCCTGACGGTGCCGACACTGACCACTTTGCTGATTCCGTTCTGCCTGATGGCCCTGGTCAACGGCGCCAGCTACCCGATTGTGGTGGCGAATGCGCTGATGCCTTTTTCGGAAAACTCCGGCAAGGCTGCCGCGCTGCAAAACACTCTGCAATTGGGTTTGTGCTTCGTCGCCAGCCTGCTGGTGTCGTCGCTGATCGAAGAGCCCTTGCAGATCACCGCAATCGTGATGCTGGCGACCGCGCCGCTGGCGGTGTTGGGTTACTGGCTGGCGCGGCCCAAGTCGGATGAGTCGCAGTTGGCGGCCGCTTAAAACGTCACTTCCATGTTCACGGTTGGCGTCGAGGTGCGGCTGCCTCTGCCGCCATCTACACCGAACTTGTTATGCCAGTATTCGTAGCCCACCCCCAGGTACAGGTTGGGCTTGACGCTTTTACCCGGTCGTACCGCAACCATCAGCGCGGTGCGCACCAGGGTCTCGGCGGCGGTGTCGCGGCTGTTGTAATCGTGGCCCTTGTCACCGACATGGTTGATGAACCCCTGGAACTTCGCGCCATGGTTGCCGATTTCGAACGGGCGCATCCACGTCAGGTTGAGCATGTAGGTGTCGTCGAAGGTATGGTTCGGATCCTTCGCGCCAGGGATACCGGAATGGTTGTTTTCCTTGTAGTACATCAGGCTCAGGTCCAGCACCCCGACGGTATTGAACTTCAGGGTCGGCCCGAGCACCAGGGCGCGTTTTTTGGCCGAGGCCAGGTTGTTGTTGCGGTTGGCATCGAAGCCCAGGGTCAGCGCGTAATCCTTGATCAGCCCGGTGCCCAGTGGCCTGTCGAATACCCGTGATGCATACAGTTGGTGCCGATAGACCGCATACACTTCGCTGCCACCGTGGTCGGTGCCTTTGCGCGGGTCGCGGCTGTCGGACAGGAATACGTCGAGATGGAGAAAGTTGCTGCCGTACTGATAGCCACTGGCGTGGGTGAAGCTGTAGATGCGTTTGCTGAATTCGTTGGGGTTGTTCGGATTGGTGAACTGTTGCCCGTAGCGAAATCCTACGCTGTTGTTCATCCATTCCACCGCGACAGCCTCCCCGCCGCCGAGGAGTGTGAGTAAAACGGTTGCGCCGTGCAGTGCCTTTTTCATTGTTTTAGTTCCTTTGGCGTTTGGCTCATGGCAGCCGTGCCGGGCCGCCGGGCGCAGTATCGGCACAATCGCCGTGATGCTCAAAGAACAGAATATCGACTGGCCTGCTGCCGAATCGGCAGCGCGCAAGTTGGCCAGAAGGTCAGGAAATACGGGGGGTACAGGCGGATTCTTCGCGTTCGCGCAAAGCGATTTCCTCGCTGATCAGGTGGGCCATCGACTCGACCGCCGTAGGCAAATCCCGGCCCTTGCGCGCATACAGGCCCAGGTCGCTGAACATCCCGCCTTGATCGCTCAAGGGGATATGCAGCAGTTCACCCCTGGCCAAGTCGGCCTCGATCCCGATCCGTGTCTGGAATGCCACCCCTAGCTGCTGGCGCGCCAACTGCCGTGCCAGTTCCATGGAATTGCTTTGCAACAACGGTTTGTACGCGGCCGGCGAACGCTTGTGCAGTGGGGCGATCAAGTGATGGATCGACAGTTCACTGTTGGCCTGGATCACCCCGTGTTCAGCGCACAGGGTGTAACTGACGCTGGCATGGGCGGCCAGTGGATGTCCCGGTGCCACCAACGCACCAAGGCGGAAATGGCCGACACACAGTTGCGTGGTTTCCGCACTGCGCGGCAGGGCGAAGGCCAACCCCAGGTCTGCCTGGCCGTTGATCACCGCTGCCGGAATCGATTGTGAACCCTGCACGGTCACACCGATGGTCACCGCCGGATAGCGCTGGCGCATGCGCCTGAGCACGGCGGGCAGCAACTCCACCGTCGCGCCTTCCACGGTGGCGATTTCCACATGCCCGGTCTGTATCTGGTTCAGGCCTTCCAGTTCGCCGCGTACCCGCTCCACATCCTGTAGCACCAGGGTCACATGGCGGGTCAGGATTTCCCCGGCAGCGGTCAGGCGCAGCCCGCCGGGCAGGCGCTCGAACAGGGTCGCGCCCACTTCGTCTTCGAGTTTGAGAATCTGCCGGTTCACCGCCGACGAGGCGACGTTCAATCGGCGCGCGGCTTCACGGATCGAATGGCAGCGGCGGACCATATCGAAGTAGCCAATGGCCGCAGAGTGGATGCGCAGCGTGCGGTTGAGCATTTTTTTCTGATCCTTGTGGGCACGGCTTCAAGCCTTGGGGCAGGGCGGCTGAATGGATTTTTGTAACGTCGATGCCAGGCATCTTGTGGAAATGATTGTATACAACTCTATGGACATCCAATCTTTCTATTGCATACAGTGAGCGCACAACAAAAACAGAGATCCCCTCACCATGACTATCCCGAAGGCGTCACCGCAACGGCCAGAAGATGAGAATCTTGGCGTCGCTGCCAACATGGCTTACGGCCTGCAGCATGTACTGACCATGTACGGCGGTATCGTGGCCGTGCCGTTGATCGTCGGTCAGGCGGCCGGGTTGTCCCCGGCCGATATTGGCCTGTTGATCGCCGCGTCACTGTTTGCCGGTGGCCTGGCCACGTTGCTGCAAACCCTGGGCCTACCGTTTTTTGGCTGCCAGTTGCCCTTGGTGCAAGGGGTGTCGTTTGCCGGTGTGGCAACCATGGTGGCGATTGTCGGCAGCGACGGTGCGGGCGGTGTGCCGGCGATCCTTGGCGCGGTGATGGCCGCGTCGCTGATCGGGTTGCTGATCACCCCGATCTTTTCGCGAATTACCAAGTTCTTCCCGCCTCTGGTCACGGGGATCGTGATTACCACCATCGGCCTTACGCTGATGCCGGTCGCCGCCCGTTGGGCCATGGGCGGTAACAGCCGCGCCGCCGATTTTGGCAGCATGCCGAACATTGGCCTGGCGGCCATCACCCTGGTGCTGGTGCTGTTGTTGAGCAAGGTGGGCAGCGCCACTATCTCGCGCCTGTCGATCCTGCTGGCGATGGTGTTTGGTACGTTGATCGCGGTATTTCTGGGCATGGCGGACTTCTCCACCGTGACCCAAGGCCCGATGATCGGCTTCCCCACGCCGTTCCACTTCGGCATGCCGACTTTCCATGTGGCCGCGATCCTTTCCATGTGCATCGTGGTCATGGTGACATTGGTGGAAACCTCGGCGGATATCCTCGCGGTGGGCGAGATCATCGACACCAAGGTTGACTCCAAGCGCCTGGGCAACGGCCTGCGGGCAGACATGTTGTCGAGCATGTTCGCGCCGATCTTCGGTTCGTTCACCCAAAGCGCCTTCGCCCAGAACGTCGGCCTGGTGGCGGTGACCGGGGTCAAGAGCCGCTACGTGGTGGCCACGGGCGGCCTGTTCTTGGTGATCCTTGGCCTGCTGCCCTTTATGGGCCGGGTGATTGCAGCAGTACCAACCTCGGTACTGGGCGGCGCCGGCATCGTGTTGTTCGGCACCGTGGCGGCCAGCGGGATCCGCACACTGTCCAAGGTCGATTACCGCAACAACATGAACCTGATCATTGTCGCCACCTCCATCGGTTTCGGCATGATCCCCATTGCCGCGCCGAGCTTCTACGATCAGTTCCCCAGCTGGTTCGCCACCATCTTCCACTCGGGGATCAGTTCCTCGGCGATCATGGCGATCCTGCTGAACCTGGCGTTCAACCATTTCACCGCCGGTAACTCGGACCAGCAATCGGTGTTCGTCGCTGGCACCGAGCGCAGCCTGTGCTTCCAGGATGTGGCGGCACTGCGGGATGGGGATTACTTCAGCAAAGGCAAATTGTTTGACGCCGAGGGCAAGGAGATACCGGTGGTAGCGGACTCGCAGCACAAAGCGACGGCGCCGGGCAGGGCTGAAACCAGCGAGGTTTAGCCCGAACACCACGCACTAAATGTGGGAGCGGGCTTGCTCGCGAAAGCGGTGGATCAGTCGGTACATCCGGCGACTGAAAAACCGCTTTCGCGAGCAAGTCGAATCGTCGCACCGCCGCTCCCACATTTGATGTGTGTGGTTTCAAAATCGGGGGCGACAGGCTTCATCCAAAAACTTCACCACGGTGCCCATGCAGGCCTGGCGTTCTTCGACATGGGGCATATGGTTGGAGTCTTCGAACAGCGCCCGGCGCGCACCCTTGATCTCCAGCGGTGTGGCTTGGTCGTGCCGCCCGCAAATCATCAGGGTCGGTACTTGGATCTGCGTTAACCGGCCAATGCTGATCGGCCCGTGCAAGGCGTTGTACACCGTAGGATCGGCCGCCATCTGGGCGTAGGTGCGTGCCACTTCTGCGGGCCACGGGTTGATTCGGCACAGGGGCTGATCATCGAAGCCGGCAGCCAGGTTGGCGGCGATAAACGCGCGCAGGCCCTTGGGTTGGCGAGTCGCGTGTTCACTGCCGAGCCTGGCGCCCCAGGCATGCCCGAGGATCGCGTAATGCCCGCTGATGTGCAGGTGGTCGAGCAGGTTGTCCAGTTCGTCGAGAAACAGTTCAACCGTCCAGAACTCGCCGGGCTGGTGGGGCAGGTGGGTGGAGTGGCCATTGCCCAGCTGATCGTAGTGAATCACCGCATGGCCACTGGCAGCCACGTCCTTGAAAGCGTCTAGATAGTCATGGGTACCGCCGGGGCCACCGTGGAGGATGACCAATGGGGTCTTGCCGCTGTCGAGGTTCCCGGTCACGCGATACCAGGTCTGATAGCCGCGAAAGGCTGCGTAGCCCTGGCGGGTCTGTTCGATGAATTCCATTTCCGGTCCTGCCATCAACAATTGGTCAGGTACACGATAATTTGAACAAAGCGTTTAAGTAACTGGCAAAACGGCTAGGTTTTTCAGCGGGTCCTGCACTAGCGCCCTTTGTAGGAGCCGGCTTGCCGGCTCCTACAGGGGGTTATTGCTTTTGCGGATCAAACTGCTTGTCACGGATGAACAGCGCCGGGATCACCCCGCAGATAAAGTACGCCGCGCCCATCACCAAAAAGCCCACGCCAATCGAGCCATGGGACGCCAGGAAGCCAATGGCCGCCGGTGCTACTGCCGCGCCAATGCGGCCGATGTTGTAGGCACCGCCCACCGCCGAGCCGCGGAATTTTGCTTCGAAGCTCTCGGTCATGTAGGTCGCATTCACGCCGTAGGGAATGCCATACAAAAAGCCGAAGGTAATCAGCAGCCAGAGGATGTTGTCCGGGCTCTGATACAGCACGATCACCGGCAGGAACACCGCCGTGCCCAAGGCGCCGAAGGCAAACACCACGCGCCGACCCAGGCGGTCAGCCGCGAGGCCGGCGAGGATCTTGCCGAAAATCATCGCCGCGTAGGTACCGACCATGTAGCTGGTCATCGACTTGAAGTTCATCCCCAGTTCGCCTTCCAGGTAGGACGGCATCCAGTTGTTGACCCCGTAGTAGCCGAACTGCAGGAAGCCTGCGGTCAGCGCCCAGAGCAGGAACATGCGGCTGGCCTTGGGGTCGCTGAAGATCAGCTTGAACATGCCATCGGGCTTTTTCGCCGAGACGTGCTGGATGCCTTCGGCTTTTTCCCGCGCGCGGGCGGCCTGGGCGTTGAGCCAGGCCTGGGGTTCCGGCACCAGGCGCTGCATCAGCACGGCGAGGATCACCGGGATGATCGCCACGTAGAACAGCCAGCGCCAGCCGTGGTCCGGCAGGATCCAGCCGGCCAACAAGGTGGCGACGATATAGCCCACCGACCAGCCGGCCTGCAGGGTGCCGAGCACGGTGGTGCGGTAGCGGGTCGGTACGTATTCGGCCATCAGGGTGTTGCAGGCGACATACAGCGCGCCCAGCCCGAGGGAGGCGAAGAAGCGGGTGGCTGCAAACTGCCAGTAGCTATGGGTCAGACCGAGAATCGCAGTGCCTACCGAGAACAGCATGATGCTCCACACCACGGTCTTGACCCGACCAAAGCGGTCGCAGGCCCAGCCTCCATAAATCCCGCCGACCGCCATCCCGGCCAGGGTGAAACTGCCCAGGCTGCCGGCCTCGACACTGGTCAGGCCGAACTCGGCCTTCAGGCTGCTGAGGCTGTAGGACAGGAGCATCAAGTCTGCGCCATCGATCAGAAGGCCGAGGAAGCAGAAGATGAAGACAATGATCCACAGGTTGTTTTTTGCGGGCGACAACGCACCCGTCGATGTGGCGACTTCCATAGCGATACCTTGTTGTAGTTGTAGGGCACAGGTTATGGGTGTTGCAGGTTGGAACGCTGTTGCATGAACAAAGAAGATCTACTGTGGGAGCGGGCTTGCCCGCGATAGCGGCGTGTCAGTCAACTTTAATATCGAATGATGCACCGTCATCGCGGGCAAGCCCGCTCCCACACACGCCCGGTTCCCCCCAAAGGGTTGTGTGGGGTTTAGTGCTGGGCCTCGCGAATCATGTTGCGTGCGATCACCAACTGCTGGATCTGCGTGGTGCCTTCATACAACCGGAACAGGCGCACATCGCGGTAGAACCGCTCGATCGCGTATTCGCTCACATAGCCCGCGCCGCCGTGGATCTGCACGCAACGGTCAGCCACCCGGCCGCACATTTCCGTGGCGAACATCTTCGCGCAGGAGGCTTGGGTGCCGATATCCAGGCCCTCGTCACGCTTGCGCGCCGCGTCCAGCACCATGCAGTGGGCTGCATAGATCTCGGCCTTGCTGTCGGCGAGCATGGCCTGGATCAACTGGAATTCGGCAATCGGCTGGCCGAATTGCTTGCGGTCGATGGCGTAGCGCAGGGCATCGTCGAGCATGCGTTCGGCGGCGCCCACGCTGACGGCGGCGATGTGCAGGCGGCCCTTGTCGAGTACTTTCATCGCAGTCTTGAAACCCACGCCTTCGACGCCGCCGATCAGTTGCTCGGCGGGCACCCGCACATTGTCGAATATCACGTCGCTGGTATGGGCGCCTTGCTGGCCCATCTTATGGTCGCGCTTGCCCAGGGACACGCCCGGTGTATTGCGCTCGATGATAAAGGCGCTGATGCCACCGGAGCCCTTGATGTGCGGGTTGGTACGGGCCATCACTGTGAAAATCCCGGCGTGGGGCGCGTTGGTGATAAAGCGCTTGGTGCCATTGATCACGTAATGCTCGCCATCGCGCACGGCGGTGGTTTTCAGCGAGGCGGCATCGGAGCCGGAATCCGGTTCGGTCAAACAGAACGAACTGAGCAACTCGCCGCTGGCAAGCTTGGGTAAGTAGTGTTGTTTCTGCGCCTCGGTACCGTCCAGCAGGATGCCGAGGGAGCCGATGCCGTTGTTGGTGCCGAAGTAGGAGCGGAATGCTGGTGAGGTGCGGCCCAGCTCGAAGGCGATATGCACTTCTTCTTCCATGGTCACGCCCAGGCCGCCATAGGCTTCGGGCAGGGTCAGGCCGAACAGGCCCATGTCCTGGAATTGCTGGACGATGTCCGCCGGGATTTCATCCGTCTCGGCGACTTCGTTTTCCCGTGGGATCAGCGCTTCGTTGACGAACTGGCGAATGGAGTCCAGCAGGATATGAAGCGTTTGCGAATCTCGGATCATGTACATTCCTCGGCGGCCCGTTCGGCGGGCCGTTTGTATTGGATCTGCCGGGCCGCGCACCGATCTGTCTAGCGGGCGGCGGCCTCGATGTTATTGACCATGTGCTTGAGACGCGGCCCGATGTCGTCTTCGAGTTTTTCCCGGGAAAGGTGAAAACTCGGCCCGCCACAGTTGAACGTCAGCAGCCCATGTTGTGTGTGCAACATGGGCACGGCGATGGCGTTGACATCGCGGTGCCACTCACCGATCGACATGCAATAGCCGAAGTCGGTGTAATCCCTGAATGCGCGTTCCAGCCCTTTGCGAATCGTCGGCCAATCCTCCAGATGGCGCTGGCGGATATGTTCGAGCATGAACTCCCGCTCACTCTCCGGCATCGCCGCCAGGCAGGCGCGGCCCGCCGAACTCAAGTGCAGCGGCAGGCGCGTGCCGATCTGGCGGCGCATGGTCATGTTCGCTTCGCCCTGGACCACGTCCAGGTACACCATGTCCAGGCGATCCCGGGAGGCCATCGCGACGGCTGCCTGGGCGTACTTGGCCATGGTCTCCATCAGCGGGTGGGCGGCGGCCCGCACCGACAGGTTGGATAGCATCGCGTAACCAAATGCCATCACCCCCACATTCAACTGGTACCGGCGCAGACTGCGGCAGGTGCTTGAGGTAGCCCAGGCGGGTCAGGGTGTGGGTCATGCGCGTCACCGTCGGTTTCGGCAGGCCGGTCTTGCGCGCCAGTTCCTGGTTACCCAGCACGCTTTCGCTGGGGGTAAAACAGCGCAGCAGTTCCAGGCCTCGGGCCAGCGCGGTGATGAACTGCCGATCCTTGTCTTCCTCCTCATCGTTGCTCATCGGATCCAGCCTCACGTGTTCAAAACCATGGGGGCCTGCAGGTGTCTGGGATGGACTTGGGTCCGGGTTGCGACGGTGCATGGTAATCATCCTTTTTTTGTAAAATCAACAAAACAAAACATGATTTCGCTGTGCGGAATTGTTGGCTGTGTTGGTTTTTTATCGCAGATCTCTAGTTAGCCTTTTTAAAACAATAGCTTATGGTTTGATTTGATGGTTTGTCATGCTTTTGCATTTACATCTGCCATATCGGCACATACTATTTTGTGTAATTACGAAATACTATTTCGCACAGCAAAACAATAGCTGGCTGCGCTAGAAAACTCGGCAGTCGGCGACACAGACCTTCAGGAATAACAACAATGGGTGCATTAACAGGTTTGCGCGTACTGGATTTGAGCCGGGTCTTGGCCGGTCCATGGTGTGGTCAGGTGCTGGCGGACCTGGGCGCGGAAGTGATCAAGATCGAGCGCCCGCACAGTGGCGATGACACGCGCGGCTGGGGGCCGCCGTGGATGCAGACTGCCGCTGGCGAGTCCTCCGGGCAGGCTTCGTATTACCAGTCCACCAACCGCGGCAAGTTGTCGGTGGCCATCGATCTGGCCAGCGTCGAAGGCCAGGAACTGGTGCGGGCGCTGGCGGCCAGTTCCGATGTGCTGATCGAGAACTACAAAGCCGGTTCCTTGGCCCGATATGGCCTGGACTACGCGACCCTGGCCGCGCTCAACCCGCGCCTGGTGTACTGCTCCATCACGGGCTTCGGCCAGACCGGCCCGCGTGCCGAAGAGCCTGGCTACGACTTCATCATCCAGGGCATTGGCGGCCTGATGAGCATCACCGGCGAGCGCGATGACTTGCCGGGGGGCGGCCCGCAGAAAGTCGGTGTGGCATTTTCCGACCTGATGACCGGGCTGTATTCCACCGTGGCGATCCAGGCCGCGCTGCTCAGCCGTGAACGCACTGGCGTCGGCCAGCATATCGATATGGCCCTGCTGGACGTGCAAGTCGCGACCCTGGCCAACCAGAGCATGAACTACCTGGCCTCCGGCAAGGTGCCCCAGCGCTTTGGCAACGCCCACGCCAATATCGTGCCGTACCAGGTGTTCCGTGCGGCAGACCGCGACTTCATCATCGCCTGCGGCAACGACAGCCAATTTATCGCCTTGTGCCAGAGCATCGGCTTGCCACATCTGCCGGATGATCCGCGCTTTCGGCGCAATGCCGATCGCGTTGCCCATCGGGGCGAAATCGTCGAGTTGCTGTCGGCGCATTTCCTCGGCCGCACGGCAGACGAGTGGGTCAGCTGCATCCACGCCTCGAAAGTGCCGGTGGGCGCGATCAACAACATCGCGCAATCGCTGGAAGAACCGCAGGTAATCGCCCGCGAACTGATGGTGAAGATTCCCCACCCGCAAAACCCGGATTTCGCCATGGTCGGCAGCCCGATCAAGATGTCCGGCACCCCGGTGGAGTACGTACGGCCAGCGCCGATGTTGGGCCAGCATACGGATGAGGTGTTGGCTGGGCGGCTGGGGTTGTCCAGTGAGCAGTTGGGGCAGTTGAAGCGTAGTGGGGTGATTGAGCAGTTGCCGTAACGAGGGGCCTCTGGGTCAGCGCTGCAATATTTTGCCCAACGCGCCCATGTCCATGGCCTCATTCATGCTCAACGGGCCGGAAAAGGTGAAGGGCTCCTTGTAGAGCGATTCATAGTGCATCTCTAAAAATACGTCATTCCTTTGCAGGAAAAAGCTCATTTGCAGCAGGCACAAGGGGCCGAACTGTGTGCTTTTAGTCGGCTCCAGAATCGCGATGTCGATTCCCGGCCTGACCGCTGCGCCTTCGGTGGGCCAGCCTTTGGCGAAGCACTCGGGATTCAATCGCGCCTTCTCCAGCACGGCAGGCCAGCGACTGTCCCCCAGCCCGTTGAACTGCTCGTCGCCGACGCGAACAGTGAACGAGGTGATGATGCCCGGCCCGATCCCGTCGTTGGACAAATACAGCCCGCTTTTTTCCGCCGTCAAATGCGGTGTAATCCCCAGGTAGGGCCTTACGGAGAGGCGGTTGTGCTCGCGCATCAAGTCCAGTTGCCAGAAGGAGATCGACGCGGCGGCAATGGAAATCACCACCGCTGCCAGTGACAGGAGCGTGCCGGAGGAAAACCTGGGCTTTTTCGGTGTCGGTGTGGCGGCGGCGCGGCGGGGCTTGAAAAAGGGGTGGTGATGCATTTTTTTCACGGAGCGACTTCCTGTCGGTTTGGTTTGCCACTTTTCTTGGGTTCATGCTGTAGAGCGTTGCGGCTTGCTGTAGACAGCCGGGCGATGATAGCGCACCCAAACAGCGCCTTGTGCACACGTAAAAGCGCATTAAATGGTTGACTTATCCTTTTCAATCAGTAAGATACGCCGCATTCCGCGATAGCTCAGTTGGTAGAGCAAATGACTGTTAATCATTGGGTCCCTGGTTCGAGTCCAGGTCGTGGAGCCAGACATTGAAAAAAGCCTGCAGAGATGCAGGCTTTTTTTCGTTCAGGGCGGTTTTCCTGAGCGCCATCTTATAGCCCGACTTTTATGAAGCTGTCTCTAATCCTTCGATTCAGAGGCAAGCAGTATGAAAATCGCAGCAATCGTTTCAACCAAGGGCGGACCGGGTAAAACCACGGTGGGCGCCAATCTAGGCGCGTTCTGCGCCGATGCAGGTCTTCGAACCCTGCTTATTGATCTCGATAATCAGCCATCGCTGTCGTCGTTCTACGCGCTATCGCATGAAGCGCCAGGCGGCACCTATCAACTGATCGCGAATAATGAGACTCGGGCAGACCAGCTCATACCCGAAAAAAGCGCAAATGAGAATGAGTGGCAAATGGGAACTGCTGGTATATCATGCCTCGCGATTTCCAGGCAGGTTCACCTTCCCGTCCGCTCATCCATCAGGTCAAACATCCATGCGTCGTACCCTGCTTTCTCTCTGCGTGCTTCAGGCGTTTTCCCCTTTTGCTTGGGCGCAGGTTGCCGGCACCGAAAATGCCAGCCTTGAACTGCAAGCCATCAATGTCACGGGCGAATCAGACACTGAGACGGCTCAAGGGCCGGTCAAGGGGTATCGCGCCACACGTTCGGCCAGCGCGACGCGCACTGACACAGCAATTCATGAGACGCCGCAGTCCATCAGCGTAGTGCCCAAAGACGTGGTCGAGGACATTGGTGCCACTCGCTTGCAGGAGGCCCTGGACTATGCCGGCGGTGTTGGCCGCGCGAACAACTTCGGCGGCCAAGGGCTTACCAACTTCACCGTTCGAGGCTTTACAACCGCCGAGTTCTACCGCAACGGTTTTCCGATTAACCGGGGCTACCCAAACATGCCGGACGCCAACAGCATTGAGCGGCTTGAAGTGCTTCGCGGACCAGCGACGATGCTCTACGGACGTGGCGATCCCGGCGGTACCTTCAACATAGTTTCCAAACAGCCTTTGCCTGAGCGGGCGGTCACATTGGGTAGCCAGCTGGATGATCAGGGTATGAAGCGTGGCACCCTTGATGCTTCTGGCCCGCTGGATGAGCAAGGGCGCCTGGCCTATCGCCTCAACGTGGTAGGAGAGGGCGGCGACACCTTCCGCGACCATGTCTCAACCGAACGCTATGGCGTAACGCCTGTACTGAGCTGGCAGGTCAGTGACGACACCAAGGTGACTTTCGAAGGCGACTTCATGCGTAACAATCATCCACTTGATCGAGGCCTGACTCGCTTTGCCAACCAACGCGGTACCGCATCTCGCGACACCTTCTGGGGTGAAAAATACGCCGGTAATCTGCACAACGATAACAACATGGCCCAGTTGCGGTTCGAGCATATGCTCAACGACAACTGGAGCCTGGGCGGTGGTTTCCAGTGGCTGGACGGTACGATGAAGGGTAATGCTGTTGAGGCCAATGGTGCTGCCAGCATGAATGCCGATGGGCGAACACTCCAGCGCAACTTCAACTACCGCAAGTTGGACTGGACCGACAAAGACTATCAACTGAACCTGACCGGGCACTTTTCCACGGGAGGCCTTGATCACACGTTGCTGACTGGCGTCGAGTACGAAGACTATGACTACAAGTCCATCATCCAACGCTCCAGCGCAGAGCTGGGGGTTTTTCCAATTGATATCTTCAACCCGGTGTATGGCCAGCCACGTCCGGCGCTGACTCGTACGCCTACCCACGACAAAGAAAACCTCAAGACTTACGCGGCCTTCGTCCAGGATCAAGTGGCGCTGACCGAGCGTTTAAAGGTGCTCGCCGGTGCGCGCTTTGAGCGTTTCGAGCACGAGTACGAATCCTACGTGCCCGGCGTGAAACCCTGGAACGCTGCCGACAACGCCGTCACTCCGCGCGTTGGTGTGATGTATGACCTCACTGACACTGTCGCGATCTACGCGGATGCCGCGCGCTCTTTCAAGCCCAACACGGGTGCCAGTCGTCAAGGCGGCGGGTTCGAGCCGGAGAAGGGCAAGTCTTACGAGGTGGGCGTGAAGTGGGAAGCGCTTGATCGGCAGTTGAGCGTTGACGCGGCGATATATCAGATCGAGAAGAAAAATGTTCAGGGGGTTGACCCCGTTGACTCGGCCTTCAGTGTCGCCACGGGGCAGGTCCGCAGCCGCGGCTTCGATCTGAACGTGGCCGGCAACCTGACGCCCGAGTGGCGGATCATCGGCGGCTATGGCTATGTGGATGCCGCTGTGACCAAGGACACTTCAGTGCGCACCGGAACGCGTCTGGCGAATATTCCGCGCAACAGCTTCAGCCTGCTCAACATGTATGAGTTTCAGGATGGCGCGTTCAAAGGATTGGGCCTTGGCGCAGGTGGAAAATACGTAGCCGAGCGTGCCGGGCAGACCGCCAATAACACGTTCTCGATGGAGGCCTACACTGTCGTCGACGTGCTCAGCTATTACAAGGTCAACGAAAAGCTCAGGCTCAACCTCGACGTGAAGAACCTGTTCAATCGCGAGTACGAAGAAGGCTCGTTCCTGAACTTCTACGCTTACCCCGGTGAGCCGCGTACGGTGCAAGTGGGCATTTCTTATACCCTGTAGCCTGATCAGAGTACGGCTCGCTGTGTCTTGCTCGAAATATCAGTCGGGCAGCACAGCCACTGCCTCGATTTCGAACAACATGCCATCCAGCGCCAGACGCGGCACAGGTATCAAGGTACAGGCCGGTGTCGGCGAGGCGCTCCAAAGTTGCTGCAATTGCGCGCCGAAAATCTCAAGGCGCGCCTGGCTGTGATCGACGATTAATACCGTGAGTTTGGCCACATGGCTGACCTCGGCGCCGACTGAACGCAAGGCCACCTGCAAGTTGGCCAAGGCTTGGCGAACCTGATCGGTGAAGTCGGCCGAGAGCTCGCCGTCGGCAGTCTCACCGCCTTGGCCGGCGATAAAGACTAGCCGGGCACCGGCAGCCACCTCGGCAACATGGGAGTAGCCGTTGGCGCTGGGGTCATATAGCCCTGGCGGGTTGGACAAGGTCAGCGTTTGGGAAGGTATTGACATAGTGATCTCCTGAAAAAGTAGTGCCGCATCCTCAGTGGACGGGCAAGGCTATCGGACGCATCGGCGCCGCATCCGCTCCGCGCAGCTTCAAAGACGCTCCCACAAAGGCGAATTGATAAACTTGATCCTTGGACAAACCTTCCAAGTTCACCAACTCAATGATCGGCGCGCCCTGCATGGCCAACAGATAGGTGTGCAGCGGCAGATAATTACCCTCGACCTCGGAAGGGAAGGTCTCAAAACTCAGATTGTCGGCACCGACCACCATCGCACCGCTGACCTCCACCAGAAACTTTGCCGCATCCAGGCTCAGGCCCGGCGGGTTGGCCATGTAGATCTGGGCGTGCTCATAGTCACGCATGCGCCCGGTGCGAATCAGCACCACATCGCCCTGTTCCAGCGCCACTCGCTGCTTGGCCAGCGCTTGCTGTAGATCACTGCGGGTGATGCGGTAGTTATCAGCCAGTTGATCCAGGCCCTTGGCTGCGGCGACATCGATCATGACTCCGCGGGCGATGATCGGTGGCAGCTTTTCTGCTCCAGTGACATTCCAGCCTCGGTCGCCCAAGTGCTGGTCGGCACGAAAGCCGTTCCAGATCTTGCCATCGAGGCCAAAGTGATTGAGGGCGTCGATATGAGTACCCATATGGGCATACATCGACACCGCCGAGCCGCTGTAGCTGACGTGCTTGTTCATAGGATCGCCGACCTGCATCGGGTCGGCGATGACATTGCCGTGTGGGGTGTGGGTCATCCACATCTGGTAAGGCGGATCACCCGCCGCTTGCCAACTGGGCATGCCGACAAAGTACTCCACTGCTAGATCGTAGGCCTGGGCTCCATTTACCCGAGCCATGATCGCCGCCTGCGACTGCGGGGTCATCAGATTCAGACGCCCGATCTCATCCTTCTCGCCCCAGGGGCTGATACCCACTTCGGGCTTGACCGGCGCGCCAGCGCTGCACAGTGAGCTGAGCACCGACAAGACGGCCAGCCCGATAAGGTTTTTGATCCACGAACTCAACAACATGCCATGACTCCTGTAAGGGGAGCGGCCATGTTATGGGTTGTAAATTCATAGATAATCAGGCCTTTAATTGATTGATATTCAACCCAGGAGAAACAATATGGATGTGTTGGTGGCCATGCGTACCTTTCGCCGCGTGGTTGAGCGCGATAGCTTCAGCCTTGCCGCCGTTGACCTGGGGCAATCCACAGCCGCAGTGAGCAAGCAGGTAAGGCAGTTGGAGGCGCGTCTGGGCAGCCTGCTACTACTGCGCACAACCCGCCGCATGAGCCTGTCGGAGGCTGGCCAGGCGTATTTCAGTGAATGCTGCCACCTGCTCGATGAACTGGACGCCCTGGAACGTGCGACCCAGGTCGGCGCCAGCGAGCCCAGCGGCCGTCTACGGGTCAACGCGCCGCTGTCGTTCGGCCTCAAGGTGCTGTCGCCGATCTTGGTGGCGTTCATGCAGCGCTACCCAGAACTCAAGGTCGAACTCACCCTCAACGATCGCCTGCTAGACGTCATCAGCGAGGGCTTCGATGTGTCGCTGAGGATCCGCAGCCGTCTACCCGACTCCTCGCTGATCGCCCGACGCTTGGGCGAAGTTCAGCAGATGATCTGCGCCGCTCCGGCTTATCTGCAAGCCAAAGGCACTCCCCATAACGTTGATGATCTGCGTGAACACAGTTGCCTGGCTTATCGCCTGGCCGAATACCCCGACAGTTGGCACCTTCAAGGCCCGCAAGGCAGTAGCCGCCTGGAACTGCCGGTGCGCCTTGCGGTGGACAACAGCTTAATGCTGAGCGACATGTTGCAGGCTGGCCTGGGTATTGGCGCTCTGCCTTCGTTCATCGCCCAGCCTTTGCTCGACAGCGGCCAGCTGGTGCAGGTGCTCCCCGGGCAGTCGATGCCTCGGCGCTCGATCTACGCGCTTTACACGAGCCATAGGCATGTGCCGCAGAAAGTGCGGGTGTTTGTCGACTTCCTCGCCCATGCACTGGAAACGCTACCGCTGATGAGCGCGCCCACAGTTGCCGCGGGCACTGCTGGACTTGGGCGCGAATGAAGCTGTTGCGAGACCGGATACCTCTGAGTGTTTCAAGTGATCAGCATGGCCGCGGCGGCGGCCACCATAATCGCCGCCGCGCCGCGGAACAGCCACTGTTGGGCTCTGAGGCTCGACAGCAGGTGCCGGATGCGCACCGCGCCGACAATGAACACTGCACCAACGCCCAACAGAACGAGAATGGTCAATGGCACCAGCACCAGCCCCCAAGTCTGTAGCGAGACTGTTTCAAGGTTGATCACGAGCGGTAACAACGCCAGATAGAAGCCTATGGTCTTCGGGTTGCCCAAGGTAATGGTCAGGCCAGATATCGCCGCCGACAGCAGTTCTTTTTTCTTCGCTGGGTGCCCCATTTCGATAGCCTGATGGTTGGCGAACCAGAATTGCCAAGCCAGATAGCACAAGTACAGCGCAGCAGCCCAGCGCACCAAATGGAACAATGCATCGAAGTGCGCGGCGACCATCGCCAGTCCAAAGATGGCAAATGACAAGTAGGTCAGATCGCCGAGTATCAACCCAAATAGCAGGCAAAAGCCCGACAGTGTGCCACCGCTGACGCTCCGCGCTACCAGCGCGGCCATGCCGGGACCGGGAATGGCCGCCGCGATGCCCAGCGCTGCCGTATAGGTAAGTGCTTGTGATAAGTTGAGCATATGGCTTTTCTCGGATTATTTATTATTAGGTTGCTGGTTTCTTGCATGCTCGGAAGTCAAGATTGAAACGAGTTCGCCTGAGTCTTTAATCTACGCCATGGCAGTGTTCTACAAACACGGCATCGTGAGTTCAATAAGCTGAATGTTGCCTCAGCGCAAAATCGAACTTCAATAAAGGTCGCACGACGATCAGCAGTTCATTTAAATAGCGAAAGATTGCCCGTCAATTTGCTGATGCTTTTCTGTGGTCCGACCAAACCAATGGCAACCAACTCTATGCCTGAACTATCGGCTTCGGAAATTCGTGCCTCATATTCCTCATACGTCTTGCAGGATTGCGCCAGGGCGCTGAAGGGCATGGTGTGAATTTCATTATCCAGCAGCGCTTTCTTATGAAGTTCCCGCAAGTAATCGCTGTTGGATCGCAAAACTGGCAAAGGTGCGTATATAACTCCTGGGTAATCAACCTCGTCACTGCTTTGCAGGGCAGGTCCAACCAGACCCTCTACCGAACGTCCTAGACTGACACCTATGACGCTTACGGCATTTACTGCATGTCCCAACCCCAGCGCGTTGTCGACAACAATTACACATTTGTGAACGGCAGCATCGAAATTCATATACACCTCGATTCCATCTATAAAGCTTTGGTTGTGTTGACTTTATCAATGACTTCAGACCAAGGATCGCGATCACTTACCCACAGTCATTTTTCCGATTAATTGCATTCTTAAGGCACTTTAAGTTGCTTGCATTCATGCTTAAACCTCAGTCCGCCTTGGATTTATCTATCGATTTGTGCCTGAGAGGCTGAGGCCCTGTAAACCCGATGTCAGGTACTGAAGAAATACTATCCCCTTTAGAGCGGTATTTTTTTTCTACTTTGATCCGTGGGAGGATTGGTTCTGGTAGGATTTACCTGTTTATTACAATTGGTGGGAAGTTATGACCGATCAGATGCTCAGTCTGACAGATGTTAAAATCCTTACAGCCTTGCAGCAGGACGGTAGGATCACCAACCAGACCCTGGCCGACCAGATCGGCATGTCGGCCTCACCGTGCTGGCGCAGAGTTCGCCAGTTGGAAGAGCATCGTTATATTCAGGGTTACCGGGCGGTGTTGGACCGACGCAAGATCGGGTTGGGGGTGATGGTGTTTGTAAGGGTCAGAATCGACCATCACAGCGCGGCCGAGGCCAAGAAGTTCGAGCAGGAAGTGATGCAGCTTGAGGATGTGGTGGCGTGCTACAGCATCGGCGGCGACGCTGACTTCCTAATACAAGTAGTGGCGCGCGATCTTGACTCTTTTTCTGATTTCGCAATGTCGGTAGTCCGACAGCTGCCTGGTATCAAAGAGATGCAGAGTATGTTTGTGCTCAAGGAGATCAAGCCCTTTGTGTCGTTCCCGGTCAAGCGCTCCCCAGAAGCCTGAGGACAACTATCCAGGTTTCGGTTGGTTATGCGCTGTAGGAGGCGCGGTGGCTGGCTGCTGCTGTCCACTTTTCCTACAGACCAAGAAATATTGAGAAAAGCCTGCAGAGATGCAGGCTTTTTTCGTTCAGGGCGGTTTTCCTGAGCGCCATCTTATTAGCCTGACTTTTATGAAGCTGTCTCCAACCCTTCGATTCAGAGCCAAGCAGTAAGAAAATCGCAGCAATCGTGTCAACCAAGGGCGGACCAGGTAAAACCAGGGTATCAACTGGCTCTGCGCAGCCCTGGGTACTTTTGATGTATGTTTGTCGCCGCCAAACGTTATTGGCATTCATGGAGGATTCTGACTGATGGCACGTGTGGGATTGATACTGACCCCCGGTTTTGCGGATTGGGAATATGCATTGATTGCTGGAACTGCGTCCCCGTTTTACGGGATCGATGCCAGGTTTTTCGCTTCTACTACGGGGCAGTTCTGCTCGCAGGGTGGGTTGGCTGTAACGGTCGATAGCAGTTTGCAACAATGTCTGGACTGGAAACCGGACGTCGTTGTCGTCATTGGAGGAATGATCTGGGAAAGTGCAGATGCACCGGATATTCGCGACTTTCTTCATGCCAGTCGTGCAAGTGGAGCGACAATTGCCGGTATTTGTGGCGGAACGCTGGCACTTGCTAGGGCCGGGCTTCTCGACACGGTTGCTCATACCTCGAACAGCGCTGACTTCTTAACGCAAAATGCCGTAGGTTATGAAGGGCGTACGCTTTATCGAAACAGCCCAGTAGCTGTGGTTGCAGATCGCATCATAACGGCACCGGGCCCTGCACCCGTTAGCTTCACCTGCGAAGTGTTCAAAGGTGCCGGGCTATCTTCAGCGATCATTTCTCAGTTCCGGTCAATGTTGGCAGCGGAACATCGGTGACCCCTATGAGTGCGAAGACTTTTAATTACTCGACCTTGTTATCTGGCAATGGGGCCGTATGAATTTCGTCAAACATAGCGGTTGCCACTGAAGCAGCATAAACAATGTATTTCACATCGCTTTCTTTACTCTTGACTTCATAAATTTCACAAAGAAGACTTTTGTTGTTCTTGGGTAACACTACAGGCGACCAAGATGAAGGGCTCTTGAAGTTATACTCAGGGCCTTTGTACGTTAAAGACTTTATGCCAACAACAGTGCGCTTATATTTTTGTCTGTCAGGTCTTTTGGAGTTTTCATAGTCGCCTATAAATGATCCTAAAGAACCAGAGACAACATCTATGCACTCCCTGTCTAGCGCGGTCTCATAATCAGCAGCCGCGTATGTTCCAACGCTACCATGGTTGGAATAGAATTTTTGTCGCGGCGACAATTTCTCTTCTGGCTGCTTGGGTGTATATTCATCACCCTCGAAATAGTATTCGATGTACCCTCGCGAAATATCCACCCTGTTGTATTTTGTTCTCTTTTCTATCACGTCTTCGAAAGTATACCAGCGATGCTCAATTAGTGTGTGCTCGACGTCTAGCCCGCTCGCCATGACCTTTAATGAAAGCGCGGAGCCGAACAAGATATATGCAATATGAATATTTTTCATGAGCTCACCTGAAGCATGGTTTTTTAAAGTTTACTTTATTTTAATCAGTGCGCGATAGAGTTGTAAGTTTATCTAATAGCCCTGGAACAAAGGAAAACTAGTCGGGCAGAAAACCCCACTCCGACTGAGAGATACCTGGGCCAGCCGAGTAAGGCTTCAAATGGCGGAAAGAACCCGAGATCTGGCTCTCTTCGATCTGGCCATCGACAGCAAGCTTCGAGCCTGCGACTTAACCAAGCTCCGCGTGCGCGATGTTGCTCATGGGGAGCACTTATCATCACGAGCCATGGTGATGCAGCAGAAAACGCAGCGGCCTGTGCAGTTTGAGATCACTGAGCAAACACGATCTGCTCTTGGGGCCTTGATACAGCCATGTATGGCACACACACAATGAGACGTACGAAGGCATCACTGATCTATCGCAGGACGAAGTCAGACCGTCGCTAATCGGCCCAGGCTGTGTGAAAACGCAGACGTCAGATCAGAGCTTTGCCACTTATAAAAAAGCGCCGGAAATTTGAAGTCGGCGTTGACTATAAACTCCGTGACATGAGGTATTGCTCCTTCCCCCAAGCCTCAAAGCGCTCCAACACTTTCCAGCCAAGCTGGGTGTAATAATTGCTCTGGTTATGGGTGTGCAAGTACAAGGTAGTGAACCCAGCGTCTCTTGCATGGACACAGATGCCTTCGATTAACTGCGCCGCGAGCCCTCTCCTGCGAGCTTCAGGTGCGATGAACACGCACGCAAGCCACGGGCCTAGATCCGGTCGGTCAGATAGGTCGTTGTTGGCAAGCGTCGCGCCACCTAGCAACTGGTCTCGTTCCGTTGCGATCAGACACTTCCAACTGCCATCACGCTGTCCCTCAGAGAACTCGTGTTTCCAGCTCGAAAGAGATTGCTGCGTAAACTCATAACTGAATTCCCGGTAAAGCCATTCGGCCATAACGCCGCACTTGTCCATTTGTTTATCGAGCCAATCCACTCGCAGCATCTGAAACGCTCCTTATGTATCTGTCACGCTGGTAGGGGGCGGGACAATCATACAGCCGTCTGCCGTTCCACAACTGTTGTCAGGCCGCAGTGGTATTGCAAGACCATCTGGTTGCCAGGCATAAGCGGCGCAAGTTGCTGCAACTGGATATCGACGCCATCGCCGCAGGCGGCGGTGGCGGCCACTGCGTGACCAGCCACCCGCCTTGGGTTTAGCCCGTTGCGCCGGCAAGGCGCCCGAGCCGCAGCCAGCCAATCAATACGGCGGCGATCAGCAAGAACCCCAGGTAGCCAAACAGCGGATACACCTGGCCGACCAGGCTGATGAAGCCGATCAGGCTGCCGGCAAAAGCCAGCGCGGCAAAGGCCGCCGACCCGACACGGAATTTACGGGTGCCGGGTGGCAGCAGGCGCGCCGAGAAGGAGTACAAGGTGCCGACTGCGGTGTTGAGGATCATCAGGAAGATAATCACCGCCATCAGCAGCCCGAGGGCTGGCGAGGCTTCGCTGGCGATGGACAGCATGGGCATCGGCAGGTCTGCCACGCTGTCCAGGCGCGACAACAGTCCCAGGCTCATCACCAGCATCAGCAGGCCCAAGATGGCGCCGCCGAGAATCCCGCCCCACACCGCCTGTTTTTCACTTTTCGCCGCGCCGCCCATGATCGCCAGGATCGGTACGCCGGCCACGATGTTATAGGACACGTACAGCAATGCACCGAGCAGCCAATGGCTGGCGCCGGCGCTCTGGCGGCTGGCCACCTGATCCAGCTCGGCGAAGCTCAAGCCCCGGGTCGCCGCGCCGTAGAGCGCTACGCCGACGGCGGTGAGGATCAGAAACGGCGTGACCGAACCGATCAGGCCGATGACTTTATGCACGTCCAGGCACACGATAGCGATTACCACCAGGGTGACCGCCACGCTGCCCAATGTGGCCGGGATGCCGAACTGCTGCTCCAGCAACGCACCGCCGCCCGCCAGCATGACCACGGTGACCGCAAACATGAAAAAGGTGATCATCAGGTCGACCAGTACCCCCAGGTGGCGCCCGCACAACGCATACACCACGTCTTTATGGGAGGTGGCACGCAGGCGGTTGCCCATGCCCGCCAGCGCCATGCCGAGGAAGGTGAACAGTGCGGCGCTGAGCACCGCACCGAGCAACCCCCATACGCCGAAATCGACGAACATCAGCAACAGTTCCCGGCCCGAGGCGAACCCCGCACCGACGATCACACCGACAAATGCACCGGCAATCTTCAGACTTTCTTTCATGACGACTTCCCTTGAATTGTTGTTGTTAAGGGGCGTGCAAGCTTGCTTGTGAAACACCTCAACGAAACGCGTTGCCTTGAGGCTTTTTGCCAGGTATCACCGGGTTGGCGGGCCGACCCAGGCCTGGACTTCGATTTCTACATCGACCCCCAGCGCCAGTTGCGCCCCGACGGTGGAGCGCACCGGGAAACCTTGTTTGAAGTAGCGCGCATACACCTCGTTGAAACCGGCGAAGTGCTGCATATCCGACAGCCACACCGTGGCCTTCACCACTTGATCAAACCCCACGCCGCATTCGGCCAGGGTTTCGCCGATGCGGCTCATGACGGCTTCGGTTTGCTGCTGGATATCACCGCGTACCACTTCGCCTTTCGGGTCCATGGGCACCTGCCCAGAGAGGTACAGCAGATCGCCCACCCGAATGGCTTTGGAAAACGGGTAGGGCAGGTGGCTGGGGTAACGCTGGAGACTTTCTGACATGACAGGGAACCTCTGCAGAGTGAATGATCAGCGCAAGCGGGCGGGAGCCATGCGCTGTGGTTCGACGCCCTGGCGCCGCAGCGCTTCGGGCAAGGGTTGATCGAGCAATAGGGCACAGGCCAGTTGCGAGACTCCGGCCGCCGACTGGATGCCATAACCGCCCTGGGCGGCGAGCCAGAAGAAGCCTTCACAGCGCTCATCCCAACCGACCACCAGGTCGCCATCGGGGACGAAAGAACGCAGGCCGGCCCAGCTGTGACGGGGCCGCCGAATGCTCAGGGAGGTGGCGGCTTCGATGTGATAAATCCCGGTGGCGATGTCCAGCTCTTCGGGCATCACGTCCTGGGGCGGAACCGGATCGGCGTTGGCCGGTGAGCCCAGCAGTTGGCCGGCGTCGGGTTTAAAGTAAAAGCTTTCGTCGATGCCGATAACGGCGGGCCAGTTTGCAAAGTCCAGGCCTTCGGGGCCGTCGAAGGTGAAGGCGGTACGCCGACAGGGTTGCAGGCCGATCGGTGCTACGCCGCATTGCTGTGCCACCTCATCGGCCCAGGCGCCAGCGGCGTTGACCAGGTTGCGCGCGTGCAGTTGTCGGCCGTCGGCCAGTGTCAGCAGCCAATGCCGGCCCTGGCGGGTGGCGCTGCTCAACTGCGCGTCACACTGCAAGACCCCTCCGGCACGACGCATGGCCCGCAGGAAACCCTGGTGCAGTGCATGCACATCGAGGTCGCGGGCCTCGGTTTCAAGCATGGCGCCGGCGATAACCTCCGGGCGCAGGCAAGGCACCAAGGCCAACGCCTGTTCGCGATCAATCAGCGCGACATTGGCCGCGCTGGCCTGATGGCTGTCGAAGGTTTTGTGTAGCAACGCTTGCTGCTCGTGACTGGCCACATACAGGCAGCCGCGTGGCTCGAGCAGCGCGTGCTCGGTAAAGCCTGCCGGTGGTTGCTCGTAGAAGGCCCGACTGGCGCGGGTCAGCGCTTGAATCTGCGCAGTGCCGTAGGCTTCCATGAACATGGCGGCAGAGCGTCCGGTAGCGTGGTAGCCCGGCTGGCTCTCACGTTCGAGCACCACCACACTGGCTTCGCCGGCCAGGCGATAGGCCAGGGACGCCCCCGCAATGCCGCCGCCGATGATGGCGAAATCGAAACAGTCACTGTCCTGCATGCCGAAGTCCCTTCTGTGTGCGAATGAGGTTTTTCTCGTTTTTGATAATTCTCACATAAGAGAAATGTAGGATATGAGAATTTTCCAGTCAAGCCTTCGTCGTGGGTTAATATTCCGGCCCTAGTCCTTACCCCGTTTTTTGTGCGACAGAGAGTCCGTATGAGTTCCGATCAGACAGCGCCCGCTTCGTGTTCCACGGCCCATCCGCTGATAGATCGCAGCCAGGTAGGTGCCCGTTTGCGGGGGATTCGCAAAGACCAGAAGCTGACGCTCAAGCAGTTGTCCGAGCGTTCGGGCGTGGCGCTCTCGACCCTGTCGAAGATGGAGTTGGCGCAGGTCTCGGTGAGCTACGAAAAGCTGGCGGCGGCAGCGCGGGCGCTAGGCGTGGACATTGCGCAGTTATTCAGCCCGGTGAAGACTGCGCTGAACCTGGTCCAGCCCACGGTGGTCAGCACCGCCATTGATAGCGCGGCGGGCTACAGCACGGGCAATTACGATTACCACCCGATGGCAGGGGATTTCCCCGGGCGGCGCATGACGCCGATGTACGCGCGCATTTTCGCCCGGGAGCTGACCCAGTTTGACGACTACATCCGCCACCCCGGCCAGGAGTTTGCGGTGGTGCTGTCCGGGCGGGTGCGGATTCAATTCGAAACGGGCGAGTCCATCAGCATTGGCTGCCGCGAAACCGCCTATTTCAACAGTGGCATCGGCCATATCTACCTGGCGGAAAGCGAGGCAGACGCTGAAGTGATGGTGGTGATGACGGATTACTGAGGCGCGCTGGCGCCACTGCTCATCCAGTACTCCGCCTGGCCGCTGTGTTCATCGACCTGTTCATGGGTCACCACAAACCCTTGCGACAGATAGAACTGGCAACTGGCGGTGTTGTTTTTATACACCGCCAGGGTCAGCACGGGCCGCTGCGTCCTGGCGTGAGCCATTAAGCGTTTACCGATGCCCTGGCCCTGGCAGTCGGGGGCGACAAACAGCGCGGCCATCTGGTTGTCGAGCAGCGAGTAGAACCCCACGACCCTTGAGTCGCGTTCCATGACGTAGGTTTCCGAGGCCGGGATATACAGGTTGCGCATGTTCTCGACCTGCGACTGCCAGAAGGCGGCGTCGATAAAGTCGTGGGCGATGAGCGAGGCATCCAGCCAGATCTGCAGGACGCTATCGAGGTCTTTGGGTTGCAGGAGTCTGATCATTTTTCCAGTCTTGCGATGGGTTATTCGACACTCAGGCCGGCCGCTTTCCACTCGTCAAACCCGGCGCGCAGCCGACGCGCGGGCAAGCCATGGGCGTGCAAGGTGTTGATGGCATCGGTGGACAGCACGCAATAAGGCCCGCGGCAGTAGGCGACCACGTGCTTGCCTTTTGGCAGCTCTGCCAGACGCTGTTGCAGGGCCTGCGCCGGGATGTTCAGCGCGCCGGGCAAGTGCCCTGATGCGAACTCATCTTCAGGGCGCACATCCAGCAGCACCACGCTCTGGCTTTGCATCTGCAGCAGCAACTCCTCGATGGAGATACCCTCCAGGCGCTCACGTCGCGACAGGCTGTCGAGGGCGACCTCGCGTATCTCGGCATGCTGGAACGCCAGGTAGCCACGCAATGCTTCCAGCAAGGGCGCCACCGGACCGGCCCCCAGGCTGTAGAGCACCCGTTTGCCATCGCGGCGCGTCTGCACGATGCCCGCGCGCTTGAGTTGCTGCAAATGCTGCGAAGCATTGGCAACAGACACGCCGGACAGTTGCGCCAGTTGTTCGACAGAGCGCTCTTCCTGGGCAATGTGTTCCAGCAGCGCCAAACGATGGGCGTGGCCCAAGGTCCGGGCGATGTCGGCCAGGGCGGTGAAGTGATCGGCGGGGAATAGGGGGGTTGACGGTTTCATGGCAAAGATCCTAGCATCGGCCAAACATTCAATCAATTAATTGAATGTTTGTCTGGAGGCATCTAAGTCTGTCTGTTGCTTTCACCGCCAACGATCAAAAGGAGTAGGGACGTGCTTGAGTTTCTTGGGTATTCGGTGGTTATCGGGGCTGGTGCGACCCTGGTCATGGATCTTTGGGCGTTGTTGCTCAAGCGCTGCCTGGGCGTGCCGTCCCTGGATTTTTCCATGGTCGGTCGCTGGGTCGGCCACCTGCCCCGTGGGCGCTGGATGCATGCCGGTATCGCCCAATCATCACCGGTGCCGGGGGAGGGGCTGCTGGGTTGGGTCACCCATTACCTGATCGGGGTGTTCTTTGCGGCGTTGCTGCTGCTAATGGTGGGGCTTGAATGGGCGCGACAGCCGACGTTGCTGCCGGCCCTGGCCTTTGGTGTGCTGTCGGTGGTCGCGCCGTTCTTCGTCTTGCAACCGGCGATGGGCGCCGGCATCGCCGCGTCCAGAACCCCCAGGCCCAATACTGCGCGGTTGCGCAGCACGCTGGCCCATGGGGTGTTTGGGGTGGGTCTGTACCTGGCCGCCTGGGCGCTGGTCCTGCTTACAGGGTCTGCACGATGATCTGGCCCTTGAGGTCGTTGACCATGCTTTCGATCACCGGCTTCATCGCCTTGAAGTCCTCGGGGCTGCACACCGTGTTGGCATGGGCAAACTTGAAGTAGCGGGTGATCAGGACCGTATTGCCTTCCTTGGCGTAGGTGGCCTGGTAGTCAAAGCCGGCCTGTTGCAGGGACTGCGGCTTGGGCACGGCGAGGACCGTGACTTCCTTGGGAAACTCGAAGCGGGCCTGCTCCTGGGTTTCTCCCGAGAGGCAACCGAAGCCTTGGGTGCGGTCTTTTTCCGAGGCGAAGGCAAACACGTTCTGCGCAATACCGCCCACCAGGCTGCTGAGTGCTGGTACACCGGTCGGGCCTGGCAGGTTGACCAGGTTGTCGGTGCGCCCTTCAAGGGTGTTCTTGAACGGGTTGACTTCATCTTGCAGCGAGTCGCTTTTGAACGTGCCCTGGCCCGTTTGCCCGTACCAGCCGAGGACATTGCGGATCATCGAGTCGCGGTCTGCTGGTTTCATGGCATTGAGCAGGTAGCGATTGAACTCCGAGCCCCAGCCTTCCACGGTGGTGGCGTGCACAAAGTCCGCCGCACCGTTGCTGTCGACCTTGAACAGCAGGTCGTTGCTGACCTTGCCGGTTTGCCCGGCCGGGGTCTTGGCCAGTTCGCCGGACTGCGTCAACAGCACCGGTTTGCCCAGCACCGGAATCGGCAGGTAGCCCGCGGCGATGGCCGCGGCAGTCGAGTCCAGGTACAGATCCAGAGCCGGCACGTAGGTGATCGCATGGTTGAGCACACCCAGGGTAGGCACTTTGGCCAGGGTGTAGCTGTTTCCCTGGTTGACCAGCACCGGAGAGCTTTCGATTGCCACCGCGCGCAGCATGGCTTCAAGCAGGGCCACGTGGTCCTTGCAGTCGCCATAGCGGTTATCCAGCACGGCCTGGGCCGGATGCGGCACTACGCCGCCCGCGCCAACATACACCGCTACATAACGAATGTTCTTGCGCACCCAGTCGCTCAGGGCCAGGGCTTTGCTGCGCGGGGTGGTCAGGTTGGCCGTGAGTTGCTTGGCCAGGGCGGCAATGGCCGGTGTCACTTCTACCTGGGCCCTGGCCTCATAGGCCTGGGCAAAGTCCTTGTAGCTGGCGAAGGTCGAGACCGCGAGGAATTGCCCGTAATCGACATAGGACACGGCGCCGTTTTCAATGCGCGCCTTGGCCTGCGGCACGTAGTCCCAACGGTACACCTTGCGCCCAGCGGCGGCGGCCGGGGTGCTGGCCTTGAAGCCCCGGGCGTCGACAAACAGCGGCTTGTCGGCCGGCAAGTCATAGCTCAGGCTCAACTGCTCGGCGTCATAGAAGTCCGGCACGAAGAAGTCTTCGAACTGCTGGGGGAACAGTGCAGTAGTGCGCTGGCGCTGGTAACGCAGGACCAGCCGGTCACCGACCGCCACCTCTGGGAAAATCACAACCTTGACCCGCGAGTCCTGGAACATCGGCGCCTGCGAAGAGGCCGTCTCCTGTTGTTCCTTGATCTGCTCGGCGCTCACCTTTACCTGGCGGCCGTCGGGTTTACGGGTGAAGGCTTCAAGCACTTCGAGGGTTTCCAGAGAACGGTTGTAGCTCAACGAACGTTGCGCGTTGCTCTTGATCGCGCGCTCTTCGTTGATCCGCGTAACCAGTTCAATGGTCTGGACGAAACTGCCATCGGCATTGATCACGTAGGACTGTTGATTTTTTTCGAAGGTGGCCGAGTGGTCGGTTTCATCGGTGGCGGCCTGGGCCGTCAGTGAACAAGCCGCCAAAAACAGTACGCCCAGCAGGCGCAGGGAGGGCAGGTAAAAGCCTTGCATAGAGATCCTTCTGACTAATGCGACGCTCACCCGGCGAGGGCGAGCGCATTGCGATAAACAAAGTGTTTAATGCGACGCATTATTATATAGATGCTCGGACAATGCAGGCTTTTTAATGGCAACCACGTGGCAGCGGGTCAGCGGTTGTGCACATCCCCCAACGAATCACGCTGCATCGACTGCAGGTTTTTTTCGATGGTTTCGCAGATGGCTTCGGTCTGGATCTGGTGTTCACTGGAGCGAAACGGGCTTTGCAGGTCGGTGCCGATCCGTTCGATGGCCAGCAGCATAAACCCCACCACCGTCGATGCCAGCGGGGTGAACCAGCCTAGGGACTCCACCAACCCCACCGGCACAATCAGGCAGAACAGCGAAATAAACAGCCGTGGAAAATACACATACGGGTAGGGCAACGGCGTATTGGCGATGCGCTCCATACCGCCCTGGCTGTTGGACAGGTCGACCATGGTTGACTCGATCCGCGCCAGGCGAATGCTGTCCAGGCGCCCGGCCTTGTATTCCCGGGCCAGCAGGGCGGCGGAGCCGGTGAGGATGTCGTTGGCAAAGTTGTTGGTGGCACCGTTGCGCGCGAACTCGTCCATGGGAATAAACGCCCGCACTTCCTCGGGGCACGGCTCGCCCCGCAGGTGCGCCGCCAGGCAATTCACATACGCCACATGGCGGCGCAGCAGGGTCGACTTGATCGGGTTGACCTCGTTGTCGGGGTCGTCCAGCAACGTCAGCACCTGGCGCGCAAAGCTACGCGAATTATTCACCATCGCGCCCCACAGCGTGCGTGCTTCCCACCAGCGGTTATAGGCGCTGGTGTTGCGAAAACTGATCAGCACCACCAGCGCCGAACCGAGCAGCGTCAGGGGCATCAGCGGCAGGTTGATCTTGGCGTTGAGGAACAGCATGAAGTCCACGGTGACCGCAATATCCCAAAGCAGCAGCCAGAACAATGCCCAGCCTACATAACCCATGGTCTTGATAATCAGGCGGTACTTTTTGACGATGGCAGCTTTCAAACACAAACCTCCGAGCGGGCGAAAAGCATCAATGCCCTAGCTCGGACGGTATATGTGCAAGAAAGGTTCGCTGGGGGCTGCCTTAGTGAGCACAGCGTTGCTGTGCCACTACCCGCTCTTTTACGGCTGCTCTCTACAGCCAAACTCAGGCGTCGTGCAGGGAGATGCGCGAGGTTTCCGGCAGGGCCAGGCCACCGGCCAGGGCCAGCAAGGCCACGGCAATCAGGTAAAACGCTGGCGACAGGTTGCTGCCGGTTGTGCTGATCAACCACGTGGCCACCAGTGGCGCAGTGCCGCCAAAGATCGTGTAGGCCATGTTGTAGGTAATCGCCGAAGCGGTGTAGCGCGTGCGGGTCGGGAAGGTTTCCGAGAGCAGGGCGGCCGTGACCACACCGCACAACACCGCACCCACCGCCAGCAGCATTACGCCGACGATGGACGCAACGAACGAGCCGGAGCTGGCCATCAAAAACGACGGATACACCACCACCATCAACAGCCCGCATGCGGTCATCACCGTGACGCGTCGCCCGACGCGGTCGGAGTACCAGCCCGCCGCCGGGCACATCGCCGCGGCGAAGATCAGCGCAATCAGCGACACCAGCAGCGCCGTCGCCCGACTCAGGCCACCGGCCACTTGCAGGTACGTCGCAAAGTAGGTGGTGAACATATAAAACGACAGCGCCGTCAGCGACACAAACGCGCCCAGGCAGCAGATCGCCGCGCCATGGTTGCGCAGGGTTTCCTTGAGCGGCGAGTGGGCCACGGCATGCTCTTGTTTCACCGCCTGGAACGCCGGTGTTTCATCCAGCCGCCAGCGCAGGTACAGCCCCACCAGGCCCAGCGGCGCGGCGATCAGGAACGGCAGGCGCCAGCCCCAACTGCCCATGGCCTCGGCTGACAGCGAGGCTTCCAGCGCATAGGCCACCACCGCCGCCGAGGCGAAGGCGGCAAAGGTCGACACCGGGATAAAGCTGCCGTACCACGCCCGTTTGTCGCTGGGCGCGTGCTCCATCAGATAGGCACAGGCCCCGGCGTATTCACCCCCGGCGGAAAAGCCCTGGGCGCAGCGGATCAGCGACAACAGGATCGGCGCCGTAACGCCAATCGCAGCATAGGTGGGCAACAAGCCGATCAACGTAGTCGCACCCGCCATCAGCAAAATCGTCATTGCCAGGGTGCGCTTGCGGCCGATGCGATCACCCAGCATGCCGAAAAAGATCCCGCCCAGGGGCCTGAACGCAAAGGCCACGGCAAATACCGCGAACGTCTTGAGCAACGCCGCGCTGGCATCGCCACTGGGGAAAAACTGCTGGGCGATGGTGGTGGCGAGAAAGCCATACACGGCAAAGTCGAACCATTCGACAAAATTGCCGATACCGGCGGCGACGATGACTTTTCTCAGGGTTTGCGGCGGGACCTGTTCAGTAGATGCGCGCGTCATGGCGGGGCCTCGGCATTTCGTCAGTGATCGCTCGATTATCAGGAAAGAGCCCGCAGCGACTTACTTCAAAAGTGTCATCGGCGTAGTCAGCACCGACCTGCCAAGGCAATGAAGATCAAATGTGGGAGCTGGCAGGCCGGCGATAGCGGCAGGTCAGCCAACATCAATCCCAGCAATGCCGCCGCCAGCGCAGCCTCGCAGGGCGAGACAGCTCCCACCTTGATCTTCAGGGATTGGAAGATTGCATTTCAGATCCGCTGGCTGGCGCGTTCGAGGATTCTTGGGCCCGGGCCTTCCTGGGCCAAGGTGTCGCCGGGGTTGCGCAAGGGGCAGTCGTTGAGTGACAGGCAGCCGCAACCGATGCAGTTGTCCAGGCTGTCACGCAGGGCTTCCAGGGTGCGGATGCGTTCGTTGAGGTTGTCGCGCCAGGCCGAGGACATTTCTCCCCATTGCGCGGCCGTCAGTTTGCTGTTCGGTGGATAGCGGCCCATGGCGCGCTTGATCTCTTCCAGGGGGATGCCGGTGCGCTGCGCCACCTTGATGATCGCGATGCTGCGCAGCACCAGCGACGGGAAGCGTCGTTGGTTGCCAGCGTTGCGCGTGCTGGCGATCAAGCCCTTGGATTCGTAGAAGTGCAGGGTGGAGATCGGTACGCCGCTGCGCCTGGCAACCTCGCCGATGGTGAGGGAGCGCACACCGTCGGGGTTCTTTTCTGCTGCCATGGGTGTTGCCCTCAAGTTAAGTTGAGGTTTTATAGTCCTGCCCGATCTTTGCTGCAACCGCTTTCCATCGCCAGTGCGGGGTGGGGCGGCAGCGAACACACCACAAATGAGCGGAGCAGGGCATGGGCAGAAGGATGCTAGTGGGCGGGGGCGTGGCAGCGGTAGCGGTGCTGGCCGTGGTTATCACGTTATGGGGTAATCAACCCTCAACCCAGGCCGCAGCGGCGTGGCCGGTGGCCAAGGTGGCGCTGGCCAAGGTGCGCCAGGGTGAGGCGCCGAGGCAGGCCTTTGCCGCCGGGGAACTGGAGGCGGCCAACCAGGTAGAGGTGGCGGCGGAAACCGCCGGGCGTATCACGCGGATCGCCTTCGAATCCGGGCAAGCGGTCAAGGCCGGGCAGTTGTTGGTCCAGCTCAATGACGCCCCCGAACAGGCCGACCGTTTGCGCCTGCACGCCCAACTGCGCAATGCCCAGACGCTGTTCCTGCGCATTAAAAAGCTTGCGGCCGTGAATGTTGCGACCCAGGAACAACTGGACAACGCCACCGCCGCCCTCGACATGGCCAAGGGCGAGCTGCAACAGGTCGATGCGCTGATTGCGCAAAAAGCTATCCGTGCGCCATTCGCCGGGCAGGTGGGGATCCGCCGCGTGCACCAAGGCCAGTACCTGCAGACCGGGGAAGCCATCGCCAGCCTGGTGGATGCCCAGCGCCTGCATGTGAACTTTGCCCTGGCTGAACAGGCGGCCCCTGGCTTGCGCGTCGGCCAGAGCGCCCAGCTCACGGTGGATGCCTTGCCGGGCGAGCATTTCCTGGCGCAGATCAATGCCATCGACCCGCTGATCGGCCAGTCGCGCTCGGTGCGGGTGCAAGCCACCCTGGCCAATCCGGGCGGGCAGTTGCAGGCTGGGATGTACGCCAGCGTGCGTCTGTCGGCGGTGCAATCACCCACGGTGCTGGTGGTGCCGGAAACCGCCATCACCTACACCGCCTACGGGCAGACCGTGTTTATCGCCAGCGCCGATCCGGCCGGCGCCTTGAGTGTGCGCCGCGTGCAGGTGACCACCGGGGAGCGCTGGCAGGGCCTGGTGGAAATCACCTCGGGCCTGGCACTGGGCGACCAGGTGGTGGTTTCCGGGCAGCTCAAGCTCAGCGACGGCATGCCCGTCGAAGCGGTCGAGCAAAACACGTTGGACGTTGAAGGGAATCGCGCCTCATGAGCTTCACCGACAGTTTTGTACGGCGCCCGGTATTGGCCCTGGTCGTCAGCAGCTTGATCGTCCTCGCCGGCCTGTTTGCCCTCGGAAAATTACCGGTGCGCCAGTACCCGTTGCTGGAAAGCTCGACCATCACCGTCAGCACCGAATACCCCGGTGCCTCGGCCGAATTGATGCAAGGCTTTGTCACCCAACCGCTCACCCAGGCCGTGTCGTCGGTGGAGGGTATCGATTACCTGGCGTCGTCGTCGGTCCAGGGGCGTAGCGTGATCACTCTGCGCATGACCCTCAACCGCGACTCGACCCTGGCGTTGGCCGAGACCATGGCCAAGGTCAATCAAGTGCGTTACCGCTTGCCCGATGATGCCTACGACCCGGTGGTCGAACTCTCGGCCGGCGACTCCACCGCCGTGGCCTACGTGGGGTTTGCCAGTGACACGCTGTCGATTCCCGAGCTCAGCGACTACCTGTCGCGGGTGGTCGAACCGCAGTTGTCCGGGATCGACGGGGTCGCCAAGGTGCAAACCTTCGGCGGCCAGAACCTGGCGATGCGCCTGTGGCTGGACAGCGATCGCATGGCCGGGCGCGGGGTGACCGCCGCCGATGTGGCACAAGCGGTGCGCAGCAATAACTACCAGGCCACGCCGGGGCAGATCCGTGGCCAATTCGTGCTGGCCGATATCCATATCGACACGGACCTGACCAGTGTCGAGGCCTTCCGTGACCTGGTGATCCGCAATGACGGCACGGCCCTGGTCCGCCTGCGCGATGTGGGCACCGTGGAGTTGGGCGCAGCGGCGACCCAGACCAGCGCCACCATGAATGGCCGTCCGGCGGTGCATCTGGGGCTGTTTCCCACACCCTCGGGCAACCCCCTGGTGATCGTCGATGGGATTCGTCAACTACTGCCGCAAATCCAGCAGACGCTGCCACCTGGGGTCAACGTCGCCCTGGCCTACGAGACCGCACGCTTTATCGAGGCGTCCATCGAGGAGGTGCTGCACACCTTGCTGGAGGCCATGCTGATCGTGGTGCTGGTGATCTGGCTGTGCCTGGGTTCGCTGCGCAGCGTGGCGATCCCGGTGCTGGCGATTCCGTTGTCGATGCTCGGGGCGGCGGCCTTGATGCTGTTCTTCGGCTTCAGCCTCAACCTGCTGACCCTGCTGGCGATGGTATTGGCCATCGGCCTGGTGGTGGACGACGCCATTGTGGTGGTGGAAAACGTCCACCGGCATATCGAAGAAGGCCTGACCCCGGTGGCCGCGGCGTTGGTTGGCGCCCGCGAAATCGCCGGGCCGGTGGTTGCCATGACCCTGACGCTGGCGGCGGTGTACGCGCCCATCGGCCTGATCGGCGGCCTGACCGGCACGTTGTTCCGCGAATTTGCCCTGACCCTGGCGGGGGCGGTGATGGTCTCGGGCGTGGTCGCCTTGACCTTGTCGCCGGTGATGAGCTCGCTGTTGCTCAAGCCTGGGCAGCAAGAAGGGCGCATGGCCAAGTGGGCTGAACGGGTGTTTGGCGGGCTGGCCGCGACCTATGGCCGGGTGCTGGGTTACTCCCTGGCGCGGCGCTGGATCAGCGGCGGCGTTGCCTTGCTGGTGTGCCTGAGCCTGCCGTGGTTGTACACGTTGCCCCAGCGCGAGCTGGCGCCTCCCGAGGACCAGGCGGCGATATTGACCGCCATCAAGGCCCCGCAATACGCCAGCCTCGACTACGCGGAACGCTTTGCGAGCAAGCTCAACCGGATCATGGAGAGCCTGCCGGAAACCACCGACACCTGGATCATCAATGGCACCGACGGGCCGGCGGCCAGTTTCGGCGGGATCAACCTCAGCGCCTGGCAGGCCCGCGAGCGTTCGGCCGAGCAGGTCCAGGCCCAGTTGCAGCAGGCCGTGGGCGAGGTCGAAGGCAGCAGCATCTTTGCCTTCCAGGTCGCCTCGCTGCCCGGCTCCAGCGGTGGCCTGCCGGTGCAGATGGTACTGCGCAGCGCCCTGGATTACCCGGTGCTGTACCAGACCATGGAAACCCTCAAGCAGCGGGCCCGTGACAGCGGCCTGTTTGCCGTGGTCGACAGCGACCTGGACTACAACAACCCGGTAGTCAAAGTCAGCGTCGATCGGGCCAAGGCGGCGAGCCTGGGCATTGGCATGCGCGATATCGGCGACTCGCTGGCGGTGCTGGTGGGCGAGCAGTACATCAACCGCTTCGCCTTGTATGGGCGCTCGTATGATGTGATTACGCAGAGCACCGAAGAACAGCGCCTGACCCCCCAGGCCCTGGCCCGCCAGTATGTGCGGACCGAAGACGGCCAGTTGATCCCGCTGTCGGCCCTGGTGCATCTGGATATCACGGTGGCGCCGAACCGCCTGTTGCAGTTCGATCAGCAGAACGCCAGCACCCTGCAGGCCATCCCGGCGCCCGGCGTTTCCCAGGGGCAGGCGGTGGCTCTGCTGGAGCAACTGGCCGGCGAACTGCCGCCGGGGTTCAGTCATGACTGGCAGTCCGAGTCACGCCAATACGTGCAGGAGGGCAGTGCGCTGGTATGGGCGTTTCTCGCCGCGATGGTGGTGATCTATCTGGTGCTCGCGGCGCAGTACGAAAGCCTGGTCGATCCGTTGATCATTCTGGTCACCGTGCCGTTATCCATTTGCGGCGCGCTGATTCCGCTGGCACTGGGCTGGGCCACGCTGAATATCTACACGCAGATCGGGCTCGTGACCTTGATTGGCCTGATCAGCAAACACGGGATCCTGATGGTGGAGTTCGCCAATGAGATCCAGGTGCGCGAGCACCTCGACCGCGCCGACGCAATCATCCGTGCCGCGCAGATCCGCTTGCGGCCGGTGCTGATGACCACGGCGGCGATGACCTTCGGCGTATTGCCGCTGCTGTTCGCCGACGGTGCTGGGGCCAATAGTCGCTTTGGCCTGGGCGTGGTGATCGTCTGCGGGATGCTGGTTGGCACGCTGTTTACACTGTTTGTCCTTCCCACTATCTATGCCTGGTTGGCGCGCGATCATCGGGTGCAGGGCCTGCGCCAGCGGCAACTGGCGGATGCCGAACGCCACCTGGCGCCCGGGCATGTCGAGGTGCGCCCATGAACACATTTATCCATTACCCGTTGTTGCTGGGGGCGCTGGCCTGCCTGGGTGCCTGCTCGGTGGGGCCGCAATACCGCGCCCCCGAGATCGCGCCGATTCAGCTGGCCAGCCCGCAGGCTGAGGACTTCGCCCAGGGAACCGCGCAGCCGCTGGCCGCCTGGTGGACCTTCTTCGACGATGCCCAACTGGCGCGCTTGATCGAGAGCGCCGTGGCCCACAACCACGATGTGCGCCAAGCGCGGGCAAACCTGCTGTTGGCCCGTGCGTACGTCGACGAGCAAGCGTTGCAGCGCCTGCCGACCGTCACCAGCACGGCGGCGTACCAGCGCAGCCTGGAGCAGCAGCCGGTGACGGGCGCGCGGCCGAGCCGCAGCTTGTCCGAGTCGTGGCGTGCCGGCCTGGACCTGCAATGGGAGCTGGACCTGTTCGGTCGCCTCGACCACTTGAACCGCGCCGCGCAATCACGGGCCGAGGCCTCGCAGGCCGACCTTGAACAGGTGCAACTGAGCATCGCCGCACAAGTGGCCCATGCCTATTACGCGGCGCAGGGCCAGCGCCAGCAACTGCAACTGGCACACGATGCCGTGCGCAGTTGGCAAGTGACCGTGGGCCTGACCGAGGCGCAAAGCCAGGCCGGGAGTGGCCTGCCAGAAGAGTTGGAGAGTGCCCGGGGCAATGCGCTGCGCGCCCAGGCGACGATTGCGCCCTTGCAGAGCCAGCTGCAACGTAGCCTTTACCGGCTGCAAGTGTTGTCGGGGCAGCGCCCGGGCAGTTTCAGCGTCGACCTCGACCCCTTGGCGCCGGGGCCACTGGCGCGGCAATTGCCGCTGGGGGATGTCGACCGGTTGATCCGCAATCGACCGGATGTGCTGCAGGCCGAACGGCTGCTGGCGGCGCGCGTCGAGGACGTGGGCGCCGCCACCGCCGACCTGTATCCGCGCTTGAACCTGGGTGGGTTTATCGGCTTCTTCGCCTTGCGCGATGGGGATCTGGGCAGCGCGTCCCGGGCATTCGAATTGACCCCGGGCTTGACCTGGCCGGCATTCAACCTGGGCACGGTGCGTGCACGCCTGCGCGGCGCCCAGGCCCTATCGCAACGGGAGACCGCACACTTCGAACAGGTGCTGTTGGTGGCCGTGGAAGAAGTGGAGGGCGCCATTACCCAACTGGCCGAACACCAGCGGCATCTGCTCAACCTGGTGCAATCGGCCCGGCATGTGGAGACGGCGCTGGATATCGCGCAGCGGCGTTACAGCGCAGGTTCCGGCAGTTACTTGTCGGTGCAGCAGAGCCAGCGCGACCTGCTCACCCTGCGCCAGGCCATTGCCCAGGCGCAGGCCGCGTCCTATGGCAATGCGGTGGACTTGTACAAGGCGCTGGCCTGGCGAGCGCCGAGGCTTTACCCTGCGGCCCTCAGCGAGGCCAACGGTGCCTTGAAAAGGAACAGCAGTTGAACCAAAACACATTGTCCATGCGCCTGGAACGCGTGGCGGCGCAGGTACCCGCCGGTGCGCGCCTGGCTGATATCGGCTCGGATCACGGCTACCTGCCGGTGGCGTTGATGAACCGGGGCGCCATCGTCGCGGCAGTGGCCGGCGAGGTGGCGCTGACCCCGTTCCGCGCGGCCCAGCGGACCGTGTGCGACAACGGCCAGGAATCGCATATCCACGTGCGCCTGGCAGATGGCCTGGCGGCCATCGAGCCGGCAGACCGGATCGACACGGTCAGCCTCTGCGGCATGGGCGGCGAGACCATCCGCGACATTCTTGAGCGCGGCAAGCTGTACCTCAGCGGCCAGGAGCGTCTGATCCTGCAACCCAACGGCGGCGAACAACCGCTGCGCCTGTGGCTGATGGACAACGGTTACCGCATCCTCTGCGAGGAGCTGCTGCGGGAAAATCGCTTCGACTATGAAATCATCGTCGCCGAGCGCAGCGGGCCGGTGAGCTACAGCGCCGAGCAACTGTACTTCGGCCCGCTGCAGATGCAGGCCCGCAGCGAGGCGTTCCTGGGCAAGTGGCAGCGCCTGTTGCGCTACAAGCAACGGACCCTGGACCAATTGGCCGAGGCGCGACAGGCGCTACCTGAGCAGAAGGTTGCGGAGCTGACGCAGGAGGTGCGCTGGATCACCGAGTTGCTGGTGTAGATCGCCACCCTCAGAAATGCTCCAATACGCCATCCTCCGACCCAGGTGACCCGCATGCCAGACGCTACAGACCAAGCCTTCTACGACCGTGCCGATGCGCATATCGAGCTGTCGAACGAGCAACTGAAAACCCTCGAGAACCTTGGCCAGGTCAGCGCCTCGATGATGTTCGGCACGACCCGTTTCAATGCCTGGGCGAGCGCGCGCAACTTCAAGTCCGGCGCACAAATGGCCGAGTCGCGGGAAGCGATGCTGAAGTATTTCTGCGACCAGTACCGGATGATGCTGGAAGACAATCTGGATGATCACATCAACAACTTCAGCCAGTACATGACGGCCCCAGGCAACTGACCGCCATTTAAGGGGAGGAGCCGACTAGCCGGCTCCTACAGGGGCTAGCGTTTACTCAAGCTTGGCAAACGCATATTCCCCACCCTGTTCCAGCGCCTTGCGATAGGCCGGCCGAGCCTGGAACCGCTGGACCCACGCCGCGAGGTTCGGGTAGGCCTGCAACTTGCCCTGGGCCTTGGCGATTTCGCCAATAAAACTCATCTGGATATCCGCGCCGCTCAGCTCCTCACCCAGCAGGTACGGTGACAGCGCCAGGGCGTTGTTCAGGTAACCCAGGTAATTGGCCAGTTCCGACTCGATCCGCGGATGCAATGGCGCGCCGGCTTCACCCAGGCGGCCGACATACAGGTTGAGCATCAGCGGCAGCATCGCCGAGCCTTCGGCGAAGTGCAGCCATTGCACGTAGGTGTCGTAGGCGTCTGTGGCGGGGTCCGGTTGCAGGCGGCCCTGGCCATGGCGGCGGATCAGGTAGTCGACAATGGCGCCGGACTCGATCACCACACGCGAGCCATCTTCAAGCACCGGCGATTTGCCCAGCGCATTGATCGCCTTGAGCTCTGGTGGCGCGAGGTTGGTTTTTGGGTCGCGCTGATAGCACTTGAGCGCGTAGGGCAGGCCGAGTTCTTCGAGCAGCCAGAGAATGCGCTGCGAGCGTGAGTTGTTGAGGTGGTGAACAATCATCATGGGAGGCTCCGCCGGGCGAGAGTGGGGTGTCTGGGAACAGACTGCTGCGCGGGCCTAGAGTGCCCTGAATCAGTTGGGCGTGTCAGAGGCAATTGGTGTGTCCTGGGCAGCTTCGGCTTCCAGTTTCAACCGGTCGGCCTTGCTGATGTACTTGTCTTTGCTCTTGGGGGCCAATTTGGCATTGGCCTTCTTGGCGTTGGCTTTCAAAATCTGGTTGAGTTTCTTACGACGGTTCATGCTTTCTACTCAGCGCGTTAATGCCTGGATGATATCAGTATGGCGAGCGGGCTCGCGCTGCCATTTATCAGGCGCGAACAACCCCTGTGGCGAGCGGGCTTGCCCCGCGTTGGGCTGCGCAGCAGCCCCAATAAACACTCCGAGTTTTACCAGATAATCCGAGGTAGCTGATTTTGGGGCTGCTGCGCAGCCCAGCGCGGGGCAAGCCCGCTCGCCACAGGTCATCACCCTAGCCACAGGTCAGTTGGGCTTTGGGTTAACGCACTACATCCAGCGCGGTGTATTCATACACGTAATGGATTTTGTCCGACGTTGACTCCAGGGTCATGGCGAGCCCCAAGTCTTCGATAAACGCGCGCGTGGTTTTATAGTCGCCCTGGTCGCATTCCAGTTTGATCGCGTCGCCCGTCAAGCTGGCAAACACCTGCCGCGCTGGAAAACGTTGGCCCACCACGCAGTTCAAGGGCGTGATGCGGGATGTGTCGGTCGGCTTGGCCGGCACATCGGCCATGGTCATGCGCGCGCTCAGCGTTTGGCCTGGGGTCCAGGTTGGCGGAATATCCAGCGTGATTTCGTGGGTCAGCAGTACGCGCCCATCGCCTATGCCATTCATCTTCGACTTCAACTGGATCAGGTCGGCCTGGGTGAGGCGGTCGACGTTGAAGCGCTCGCTGTAGATCTCCTTCTTCTTCAGCAAGCCACCCTGGGCGGTGAACGTCTCGGAAACCGGGCTATCCTTGCTGCCGTCATCCTTGGTGGACTGGGACGTGTAGGTCAGCGTCTTGAACTTCGGTTGCAGCAGCGGCGAATCAAGGCGCTGGAGCACGCTGGTCGGCACCTCGACATCGTCGATATGAGTTTCGGCCACGGTTCGAGGATAGTCCGCCGGCGCAATGTCCGGACGCAAGCGGGCGAGCAACGCACCATCCACGCCACCCTGCAGCGAACAACTGACCCGCGACCGCGTGCCCTGTTTGCCTTCCGGCTCGACCAGCAGCACCCGCTCTACCCGCCGCGTGCCGGGCGCGGAGCCGGGTTGGGGCGGCATGGCTTGCCACTGGTCGCCGACCTTGAGCTCGCTGCGAACGTACACCGGGCTGTTTTTTTGCAACGACCCAGGTTGTTCCAGCAGTGGCGCGATGCGCTTGGCGACGTCGTCGACACCGCCTTCAACCACAAAACCCCAGTAATAGTAGAGCCCCAACTTGCCGAGGTCGGTGCTCTCGTCGAAGTAGGACAACAGCTTCAAGCCGGCGATCGGCGGGGCGCTGACCAGCACTGAATTTTCCTCGCCGCTGGCGCGATTTTTAACCGCGATCCACGTGGTGTTCTTCTCCCGCACCAGCGGCGCATAGGCCTGCCAGGCGTCGCCGTGGGCGTGCAGGCTGGTGAAGAAACGGGCGTCACACTGGGTGAACGCCTTGAGCGTGTCGGTCAAGGCGGCGTCGCTGGCATGGGCCAGGGACGGCAGCAGCAGGGCAGAGGCGAGCAGCAGCGTAGGCGTGGGCAACTTCATTGGCAGGGATGTCCTTATCGGCGTGGGAGCTGGGCATTATCCAGACATTTATTGGCCTGGGGCAACGCAGCTCAGTGTTTGCGCTGCGTTTCAACCTTGCAGGCGCGGGCCCCAGTCCTCGGTCATGCCTTTTTCCAGGCGCCGTTCCAGGGTACGCCGCCATGACGGCACCAGCGGCAGCGCCAGGCATTCGCGCAACAACTCGGTCTCTACTTGCTTGTCGAACAGCACGGCGGACAAGCGAGCCAGTGACCAGTCGGCAAAGGGCCGTTCGACCCGTTGCAGGCTATCGCCCGCGCTCACCACGCCTTCCTCCAGCACCCGGTAGTACCAGCCGGTGCGGCCCGATTGCTGCACGCGCAGGGCCAGGTTGGCGACGGCGAAGCGGTCGCTGAGCTTCCAGCACGGCATGCGTCCCTGGGACACCTCGAGCAATGCCGTCCCGACCCGAATCCGATCGCCCAGGCAGACGTCATGCTCGCTCCAGCCGGTGGTACTGAAGTTCTCGCCAAAGGCCCCCGGCTGCGTCAGCAAGGGATGAGCGCCCAATTCGTCGGCCCAACGGGCGTAGTGCTCGAGCGGGTAGTGGTGAATGGCTTTTTCCACCCCGCCATGCACGCGCAGGTCGCCCTGTTCGTCGCCGTGAAGGCCCAGGGTGCAGACCTTCAGTTGGCCCTGTTGCGGCTGTTTATCGATGGCGCTCTGGGTGCCTGGGCGGGTGAATGGCTGCACGCGGCCGGTGAGCAAGGTGTCGAGGCGGATAGTGGGCAGACTCATGCAGGGACCTCCGGTATTTGATGTTCACGACAGATCAACGCGGGCGGCGAGCGCCGGCTGCTTGAAAGCGGCCCGGAAGGCGTTCGCGTGCTGCACAGCGAACCGATCTTCAAGAATGCGGTGTTGCCCTAGGTGGCAGGGCAACGGACAAATCGATCAGGACGGCATGGAGCAAGCGCAGAGGATACCTTGCCGTCGATGATCTCTTCACTGGCAAGACGTCCCACCACCGCCGCCAACATCACCCCGGGGTGCATGGCGCACACGTACACACCGCCGACCTGTGGCAGGTAACCGATGATGGGAATACCGTCGGCCGGCATTGGCCTGAGCCCGACGCAGGCCAGTTCAGGCTCAATGCTGACCACGCCTTGGAGTTCATTCTGGATCGCTTCAGCCGTGCGTCGTGCAATCGCCATTGGCTGGTTGTCCAGGGTGTCGTCCAGGTAATCCTCTGCCGCCAGCAACGTACCGTCCGCAGCGTGCCGAACTTCCATTTCAGGGCTGGAGATCAAGGTTTTTACCAGGCTGGTGTGGGTCTTGTAGCGGATGAAAATCGCCGGGGAGGCGTTGATTGGGAGCTCGGCGCCGAGCATCTCAGCCAGCTTCGCAGTGCCTGTGCCCGCGGCCAGCACGACCACATCGGCCGCAATAAACCCCCTTGGCGTCTCGACCCCCGTTACCTGATCACCTTGAGTGGCAAAGCCCAGCACCTGAGTCTGGGTGAGCACCGTGGCCCCATGGGCCTGGGCACCTTTGACCAACGCGTGGGTGGCGGCCACGGCATCCAGGGCACCCTCTTCAGCGGCATAGGTTGCTTGTTCGGGTGGATGCTTGAGGTTGGGCTCAAGGTCGAGAATCTGCGAACGGCATACGCGACGGGCTGAAGGCACAGGTGCTGCACCGTAAGTCAGGGCGCCAGTCCAACGGATCTCCAGCCCTGGGAGCTGGGCTTGGAGGCGATGATATTCCTGGATGGCTGCATCGCGTAATTGCCCGATCGGGTCGGGGGCTGGGTGGGTGGTGTTGATCCAGGCGAATGAGGTTTTGGTTACGCCGCAGGCGATATCCTGGGCCTCGATCAGGGTGACCTTTGCGCCCTTGGTGGCCAGGTGATAGGCCAGGGAAGCGCCGACGATACCGGCACCGATGACGATGATTGTGTGGGCTGGGCTGTTTTCCATGGCAACCTCGGGTTTGTCGACATGGGAAGGGTACGACAGTGGGCGGTTGAGGAATACGCTTACTGACTGACAATGGGCACAGGGCGCCTGCAATGCCGAGCGCGACCGGCTGAAAACGACCCGGAGCGCAAGGTGAGGTATCTGCGGTTGCTTCGACGCTTTTGTATGAGCATCATCAGGCTTCGACAAGGAGACGTCCCTATGCCAAAACCCGTGCTTCATCTGATGTCAGGCAAGATTGCATCCGGTAAATCAACGCTGGCCAAAAACTTGGCAGCCGAACAGTCGGCGATCCTGCTGAGTGAGGATAATTGGCTGTCGCGGCTTTACCCTGATCAGATCAAGTCCGTCACCGATTACGTGCGTCTGTCACGTCAGATTAGAGAGGTGCTGGGCCCGCTCGTCATCGATATGCTCAATACGGGCGTGACGGTGGTCTTGGATTTTCCCGCCAACACACCTGAAGATCGACGATGGTTGCGCAGCCTCGCTGACTCAGCCGAGGTTCCCCATTGTGTCCACTACCTTGAGGTGGACGAGGACATATGTCGAGGCCGGTTGCATAGGCGCAACCGCCGCGCCGAACATGAGTTTTCTGCGACAGATGCGCAGTTCGATCTGATCACTAGCTACTTTCGGGCGCCGGACGAGGATGAAGGACTCCAGATTAAAACCCACCGCCTTTGACGGGCAGCAGCGCCTGGAGAGGACATCCGAAGTGTCCGCTTCTGCCCCAGCGTGAATCGACCGGGCTTTCGTGGACATCTCAGGGCTGCAATGTTCGAGAGCGACAACATTGCTCTAGCCCGCGCTCAACCCCCACAACACATCCAGCACATGTTGCGTCGGCCGCTCGACGTCCCCACCACGGTGGGCAATACCGAGTTCACGCCACAACAAGGGCTGTAATGGCCGCATGACGATCCTGGTATCGGGCAATGGCGTTGAGGCTTCATGGGGCAACAGCGTCGCGCCATAACCGGCCGCTACCAGGCTTTTGATCGCATCGTTGTAGTTCAGTTGAATGCGCGGCGTGGGCTGTCGTCCATCACTGGCGAACCACTCCGAGGTCAAGCGCGAAAGCCGAGTGGTGTTGTCATTCAGAATCAATGGCTGAGCGGCCAGCCAACCAGGGTTCACCACATCCGGGCAATCCCAGCGTGCCGGCAAGAAAGCCATGACCGGGTCCCGCCGCCAGGGCTCGATCCGCAATCCCTTCACCGGGGTCTGTGGCAGCGCGACCAGACCGATCTCCAAAGAGCCCTCGGCAAGCTTCTTCAATGTTTCCTGCGACGTGAGCACCGCGACCTGCACATCGATCGCGGGATGGCGTTGGCTCAATGTCTCCAACGCTTGCGGCATCAGCTGTGCGATCGCCCCGGTGGAGGCACCCAGTCGCACACGTCCGGCCAAGCCCTGCACCTGACGCTGCACGTCCTCAAGCGCTTGCTCTGCATCCGCCAACAGGCGCCGCGCGCGTTCCACCAGCGTTTCTCCAATCGCCGACGGCTGAATGCGCCCACGCGTGCGCGACAACAGCTTGCCGCCAACCCGCGACTCCAGGTCGGCGATATGCAAACTGACCGTGGGTGGCGCGAGGTGTAGTACACGGGCCGCCTCGGCAAACGAACCCAGGTCGGCAATGGCCACCAACGTGCGCAGACGGTCCAGGCTGATTTCGCGCATGAGTCATTCCTTGTTCAGAAAAACTGAATTTCATCGTTTGGAAATTCAACTTTTCCTATCTTAGCCCCGGATTGAAGATTGCAGCTCCTGATTTCCTATGTGCGAGAGCATTCCATGGCAAGCCCCCTTGTATTCATCGACGGCGACCAAGGCACCACCGGGTTGCAAATCCACCAACGTTTAAGCGGCAGGACCGATCTGCGGCTCATCACCCTCAGCCCCGAACACCGCAAGGATCCGCAACGTCGTGCCGAAATCATCAACGCCTGCGACATCGCGATTCTCTGCTTGCCCGACGAAGCCGCCCGCGACGCTGTAGCGAGCATCGAAAACCCCGCCGTTCGGGTGATCGATGCGAGTTCGGCGCACCGCACTCATCCAGACTGGACCTATGGTTTTGCCGAGATGGACGCGCAGCAGACCCAACGCATCGCCACGGCGCGGCGGGTCAGCAATCCCGGTTGCTATCCCACGGGGGCGATAGGGCTGCTGCGCCCATTGCTGCAGGCCGGGTTATTGCCCAGGGACTTCCCGACGAACATTCATGCGGTGTCGGGCTATTCCGGAAAAGGGCGCGCCGGAGTGCAAGAGCATGAGGGAGAGGGCGCATCGCAGGCGCCGGCGTTTCAGGTGTACGGTCTGGGGCTGGCACACAAACATATTCCGGAGATTGAGCAGCAAAGCGGTCTGATGGAACGGCCGATGTTTGTGCCGGCCTATGGGGCTTTTCGGCAGGGGATCGTGCTGACCATACCGTTGCAACTTCGGTTATTGGCGCCGGGCGTGGATGCGGTGCGGCTGCATGCGTGCCTTACGCAGCACTACATCGATGCAGACCATGTACAGGTGATGTCGATGCAGGAGGCCAAAGGGTTGACCCACCTTGATCCTCAGGCGCTCAACGGGACTGATAGTTTGCGATTGGTGGTGTGTGCAAATGATGAAACGGGGCAGGTTGTGTTGGCTGCGGTGTTTGACAATCTGGGGAAGGGAGCCGCTGGAGCGGCGGTGCAGAATCTGGATCTGATGCTTACCGCAACATGACTGCGACTACCCACGGGCTCTCGAGTCTATGGCTGGAATGTTCGAGCGGGTGTTCCTCTAGGGATAGATCGCTCTAAAACCTCAATGCATCATGTCTCGCTGCCAGGTCTATTTATGCCGCTGGGTTTTCATAAAATGCACGCCAATGGCGATGATTTCGTTGTCGTAGACTCGCGAACTTCCCCCAATCCAATCGCAAGCAATTTGGCTGGGCTATTGGGGGATCGCAATCGAGGAATCGGCTTCAATCAAATCGCGGTGATGCTCGATTGCGATGATGCAGATGCGCGCTTGGTGTTCTGGAATGCGGATGGCTCATCGCTGGACGCTTGCGGCAGCGCAACGCGGGGGGCGGCGGATATATTGATGCGCGAATCCGATATTACGTCGGTAGCCCTACGAACCAACCGTGGCCTGCTGACTTGTGAACGCACTTCAACCGGCGCCATTTCCGTCAATATGGGAAAGCCGCTTTTCAACTGGTCGGATATTCCTCTGGCTCTTGAAATGGATACTTCGGTGTTGCCACTTGCCGGTGACCCAGCAGCTTGTAGCATGGGAAATCCGCACTGCACCTATTTTGTGGATGACCTGTCAGCCGTTGAGATAGCGACGATTGGGCCAGTAATTGAAACCAACCCTTTGTTTCCCCTCAGGACGAACGTGCATTTCGTCCAGATCATTGACCCAGAGCACATCCGGTTGCGTATTTGGGAGCGCGGAGGGGGCATTGCGCTGGGGTCAGGTTCCTGCTGTTGTGGCGCCGCGGTCAATGGAATTCGTCGTGGCTTTTTAGACAATTGCGTTGAGGTTGAATGTGACGGGGGAGCTGTAACGGTTCAATGGGATGGCGTGGGACCAGTCTTTCTCACCGGGCCGGTGGAGACGACCTTTTCAGGAATAATCACGGATACGCTGTTGAAAATCTGAGTTTAGGTGGGCCGCTATCTGAGGGAACGGGACTGAGGGAAAGCCAAGGCACAGACGGGACGGGACAGATTTATTGCGCCCTGCTCTAAATGTTCGTTATTGGTTGGTTTCGGTCTTTTTCGACCGGCTACAGTCGGCCAGAGGCGGACGTTCGAATCAAAGCCTCTCTAAAGCTCAGACTACGCAATGGAATCTACTGAAACAGGCGAAAAAAAGGCGCCACATTGGCGCCTTAGCGGTATCAAGCGATTTTGATTACAACCTTTCCAAATGCACCTTTTGCAAGATGCTCGTACGCTTCTCGTGCTTTCTCGAACGGGTACACCTGATCGATCACAGGACGAATCTTGTGTTCGTTGAGGAAAGCATTCATCCGATCGAACGATGAGCGTGGCGCCACGGCAATACCGCGAATGGTGGTTTGGCGAAAAATGACTGGCATTAGATTGAGTTCAACGGTCTGCCCAGTCAAAAAGCCGATCTGCGCAATACGACCGGAGGCCTTGGTCGCTGCGACAGACTGATTGATTCCGGCGCCACCGGCCACATCGAGCAGCAGATCTACTCCTTTGCCCTCGGTCAGCCTCACCACTTCGTCTGCCCAGTTAGGGGTCGTTCTGTAGTTGACCCCCGCGACGGCTCCCAGCGCCTTCACGGCCTGCAGGTTCTCGTCGCTACTCGACGTTGCGATCACCTTCGCGCCGAGCGCAGTAGCGATCTGCGCGGCAAATATGGACACCCCGCCGGTGCCTTGAACCAACACGGTTTGCCCGGGCTGAATTTGTCCAAAGTCGACCAGCGAGTACCACGCCGTGAGCGCGGCAATCGGTAGCGTCGCCGCCTCTTCATCGCTCATGTTGTCTGGCGCACGCACGGCGCTGTCTTCGTGGATGATCATGTATTCGGCCAAACCACCAGGCAACGGCGAACCGAAGCAGTAATCGGGTTCGTTCGGCCCAGGCTCGCCATCCAGCCAACGGGAGTACAGATGCGAATTGACCCGATCATCGACTTTGAAGCGCGTAACACCGTCGCCCACAGCGACCACTGTACCGGCTGCATCACTAACCGGGATCAGGGGCTTGGGCACCTTGTGCGGCTCATATATGCCGTCAACGATCGCCTTGTCGCGAAAGTTGAGCGAGACAGCGCCGACCTTCACCAGCAACTCGCCGGCCTTGGGTTGGGGGGTCGCGGTCTCTCCAAATTGCAGATTGTCGAGTCCGAAGTCTTTCAATAACCAGGCTTTCATTGCAAATCTCCAAAACGAGTCAATGGCTGCGAACCGCAACGGGTTCGCCTTGGGCACATCTTTAGCTTTCGAGGGTGCGCAATAAATACTTAAAAGAGGACATGATTGTTCTATCCTCAGGCAACAATTTTATCTGGCCAGGTAAGACATCATGGAATTGCTGCAATCAATGCGCCTGTTCGCCAGGCTTGCTGAACTCGGCAGCTTCACTAAAGCCGCCGAGTCGCTGGACATCGGGCGGCCTCAGGTCACTCGTTACATCCAGGAGCTGGAGACGTCATTGGGTGTGCGCCTATTCCAGCGCACCACAAGAAAGGTGGCGCTTACGGCAGAGGGCGAACGGTTCTATGAGCGAGTGCAGGAAATTCTCGGGGATATTTCTGCCGCAACCTCGATGTTTGACCGCACAGGAGCAACGCTCGTGGGTCGACTTCGCGTCGATATCCCGACTGCATTCTCGCAATTGGAATTCGTCAAAAGCCTGAAAGCATTCACGAGCAACTTCCCCGGCATCAACATGGTGCTGGGCGTAACCGATCGAGCCGTTGACTTGATAGGTGAAGGCATCGACTGTGCGTTGCGTATAGGCGATTTACCTGACTCGACATTGATCTCTCGCCCCATTGCACTGGCAACCATGGTGACGTGCGCAGCTCCCGAATATCTGAAAGAGCACGGCGAACCTCAGACACTCGACGACCTGGTCTCCCATCGAGGCGTCAACTTCTTGTCCGGTCAGAGCAACAGAACATTGCCTTGGCACTTCACTGTAAAAGGTCAGGATCGATCATTTGTCAGCAACGCCGGTATCACCGTCACAGAGTCGAATGCGTACGTTCAGTGCGGCGTGTCGGGCTTCGGAATAATCCAGGCGCCAGGTATCACTGTGGCCGAGTATCTGGATAGCGGCGTTTTGGTGGAGATCCTAAAGCCCTATCGACCACCCCCTCGGCCTGTGTCGTTGCTGTACCCAAGCCGCACGCACATTGCACCTCAGGTGCAAGTGTTTATCGAATGGCTGCAAGAGCGCTTTGTGCAGATTCATCCGGGCTGGCTGGAACAATAACGAACCTTGTATCGGTGTCATCAACGACCCTGAGCGGCCGGTCAGGATTTACCGAAATCGAGTGGCTAATGCTCGTCGCTCTTATGAAATCTGCTGGTAAGCGAATTTGCCGGCGGTCGTCAGGCTGGCCCAGGTTCACGTCGCGAGCGCACTACCAGCAAGCGCCGGGGTTTACAAAGTCGTGAACCCCGTACTCCATTTTAATTTACCATTCGCAGACGTTCCGTTCCGGCGCCGCTCAGCCCACGCCTGCACTCCGATTTTCAAATGGAAGGATCCCGCTTCATGTCCAATACTTTGTTCCGCACACTCGCCTTGTCCAGCCTGTTGGTCCTCGCCAGTTGCACCACTGCAACGCCAAGCGTATCGACACCCGTCACCTCCAAGGCCATCGAAGCCTTCGTCGACATCTGTCTGAAGACCGCCCCTTCATTCGCCGGCTCTGCTGAAGCGGCCAAGCGGTTCGGCATCAACGACCTCCAGGACATGGGCTTCACGCGCATCGGCTTTACCGCAGACAAAAAACTCTCCGTGCAACTTTCCGAAAAGGAATGCGTGGTTACCACTGCGAAGCAACCCGATGACAGTCTGACCCGCCAACTGCTGAGTGCCGCGCAGACTTACTCGCAAACGCCGGTAGCAGATCGTGTGCCATTGAAGGTGCGTATCCAGGACAACAACTTCATTCTTCAGCATGACCGCAACGGCGGTGAAGCGTATGTGCTAATGCGGAACAAGTAATTAGCACTTTTACCCCGAATACGAAAAAAGCCCGCAAAGTGGGCTATTTTTTTGTGTCGGCAATTTAACGTGAACGCCGTTCTATCTACCTGACGCACGAGGCAGCAGTCGACCCAAAGCTGCCAGTCAGCAATGGCTAAAATTGACCGATTACCACCTCTCGCCAAGGGCAGCAATTCTACCATTTGCCGCTATTCGTCCATGGTAACGAACCACTCCCCCCTCATCTTCGTCACACCACTGCTGCTGCAATCGTTCTGGAGCGCCAGGCATAAGCCAACACCATCAGCAGCCCCAGAGCAGCCATCGCCGCTCCGGCCAAGGAGATCGCCGGATAACCCAGACCGGCATTGATCACCGCTCCGCCCAGCGCCGCACCAATCGCGTTGCCGAAGTTGAAGGCGCCGATGTTTACCGCCGAGGCCAGATTGGGCGCGTCCTTGGCCGCTTCCATAACGCGCATCTGCAGCGGCGGCACAAGGGCGAAGCTGGCGATACCCCATATCAGGATGGCAACCGCGGCTGGCAGCGGCCAGCGCATCAGTACAGTGAACGCCAGCAAGACCAGAATCAGCATGCTCAACGAAACGATCAGGGTGCGATCTATCGAGCGGTCGGCGGCCTTGCCGCCCAACATGTTGCCCAGCGTCAAACCCACACCGAACAGCACCAGCATGGCGGTGATGTAAGCGGTGGATGCGTGAGTCTCACTGCTGAGGATCGGTGCGATGTAGGTGAAGACGGTAAACATGGCTCCCGAGCCGACAACGGTCAGGGCCAAGGCCCCCAGCACCGGGCCACGGCCCAGTACCTTGATTTCGGCCAGTACACCGACGCTTTTCGGCGCCGGCAGGTTGGGCAGAGCGAACCATAATGCGACCATGGCCACCACGCCGAGGCCGGTAATGCCCCAGAATGCCGTGCGCCAGCCCAGCAGTTCGCCAAACCAGGCAGCCAGTGGAACACCACCGATGGTCGCCAGGGTCAGGCCCATGAACATGGCCGCAACCGCCCCCGCACGTTTCTGCGGGGCGACCACGCTGGCGGCGACGATGGAACCGACGCCAAAGAACGCACCGTGGTTCAGTGAGGTCACCACCCTGGCGACCATGAGACTGTAGTAATCGGTAGCCAGGGCTGACATCAGATTGCCCAAGGTGAAAATCGCCATGAGTCCAATCAGCAGATAGCGTCGTGGAATTCTGCCGGTGGTCAGGGTCATCAGCGGCGCGCCGAGGAGTACGCCCAGCGCGTAAGCACTGACCAACAGACCTGCGGCGGGAATAGATACGCCGAGATCCGCAGCGATGCCCGGCAACATGCCCATGGGTGCGAACTCGGTAACGCCAATGGCAAAGGCGCCAATGGCGAGTGCTACAAGTGGTGGATTGATACGCATGGAAAACTCCTTATCTATGCCGCCAATGCTACGATCCACCCTTTCAAGGCGGTAGATAGCATTTTTGGCAATCACCTTTGCGTAGTGAGCACAAATGGACTTCAACGGCAGGTCGGGTGAAATGAGCGTGTTCGTTACGGTGGCGCAGGAAGGCAGCCTGTCGGCCGCAGCGCGTGCATTGGGGCTGACACCCTCTGCGGTCAGTCGGATCATTGCGCGTACCGAGCAGCGTTTGGGTGCCCGCCTGCTGTTGCGCACCACCCGAGCGATCACCTTCACCGCCGAGGGTGAAGCTTTCCTGCGCGGCGCCCGGCGCATCCTGGCCGACATGGCCGAGGTCGAAGAAGCCATCGCCGACCAAGGCGTACCAAAGGGCCGATTGCGGGTCAGCGCTGCCCTGGGCCACGGGCGGCTGGCCATCGTTCCCTTGGTGGCAGCATTCAGCGCCCGTTATCCAAATATCGTCGTCGACCTCACACTGGGTGACGAAGTCGTCGACATTCTCGGCGGCCAGGCTGACGTGGCGGTACGCTTTGGCCATTTGCCGGACAGCCCGTTGACCGCGCGCAGGATCGGTGCCACCGGCCAGGTCGTGGTGGCATCCCCCGAGTACCTGCAGTGCCACGGCATCCCCCTCGAACCGGAGGACCTGCTACGGCACAACTGCCTGTGCTTCAACTTCCGGCGTGCCGAACCCAACTGGCCGTTCATCCGCGATGGAAAAGAGTTCTCCCTAAAGGTCAGCGGCAACATCGAATGCAGCAGTGGTGAAGCGCTGGCACAACTCGCGCGAGTAGGTGCCGGCATTGCACGTATCGGTGAGTTCAGCGTGAGAGAGGATCTGCAGCGCGGCGACCTGATTCCGCTGTTGGAAGCCTGGAACCCCGGGGACCAAGAACCGATTCATGCGGTGTTCGTCGGCGGGGCGGCAATGCCGGCGCGGGTGCGATTGTTCGTGGACTTCTTGTTGGAACATCACCGGATGTAGGCGGAGGCGTAAGCTGATATTTTCGGGTACTTGTGATGTTGAAGTGACCAAAATATTTTTGGGTGCACCATCAATAGATGGTTTGCCTTACTGGAACAATCGTGAGTTATGGCATTGATGGGTCGTCCGCACGTCCTAAATGGCCGTCGTGAAAGACCGCTTTTGGTCGATTTCTGCCGGTGACAACCGACTGAAAACGGCCAAAAGCTGCCCCCTCATCCCCATACCGGTCTACCATGCCACCCCGGCAGCGGCCAAACGCGCTATCGGCCCCAAGCCCTCAAGGTATCGCCAATGACCTCGTTTACCCGTAACAGCCCATCCTCAACCTCATCGAAGGCGGCGCAATGAGCATCGACCAGATCAGCCTGCCCAAGGGCGTAGGCCCGCACGCTAGCAAGTTGTTGGACGCGATTACCGGCGCCAGCACCCTCGACGACCTTAACCGCGCTGGCGGCAAGGCCGAAGGCTTTGTGTTGGGGCTGGAGGCCAGCAAAGCCATCAAGAGCCAGATCGCCGAGTCGTTGTATGTGGCATATGACGACGCCGCGAGTCATCGGGCCAGCGAACTGAAGGGCTAGCCAATACAGGGCATGCGTAGCCCCCGCACTCGCCTGTGTGGGCAGACGCTTTTTGTAGGAGCTGGCTTGCCAGCGAAAAACCGGAGAGCGACGCAGAACACCTGATGTCCTGCGTTATCGCTGGCAGCTCCTACGAGCGGGAACCGGGAGCTCACGGTGGACGAGTTTCTACAGTTCATTGAATTTTTGGTGGCGGGTTTGAGTCATTGGTAAAGGCTCGGCATCACTTGCGAGCGCCATCTACATAGGGACCGCCAATGACCTTCTTTATCTTCCTGCTCGCCTGCGCCACCGCCGCCAGCACCGGCATCATGTTCAAGCCTGGTGCCTGGTATGAATCCCTGGTCAAGCCGCGTTTTACCCCGCCCAACTGGCTGTTCCCGGTGGCCTGGACACTGATCTACCTGCTGCTGGCCTGGGCCGGTTATCGCTTGAGCCTGATCCCTGGCAGTCAAACGGTACTGGCCTTGTGGGCGGCGCAGATTGCATTGAACACGCTGTGGACCCCGGTGTTTTTCGGCGCGCATCGGATCTTCGCCGCGATGGTGGTTATCACCTTGCTTTGGCTCACCGTGGCAACCATGGTGGTGTTGGCGGTGCGCCTGGACCTGATCACTGGATTGATCCTGTTCCCGTACCTGGCGTGGCTGTGTGTGGCCGCGGCGTTGAATTTCTCGATCCTGCGCAGTAACCGTTGATGGCCTACGAGCCTTGGCCTGCCAGTGCGCCTGAACTGGCACAAATGCGCCGCTTCAATAAAAAGCTTGCCTGGCTGCCGCGCTTTAAAATCCGCAATCGGGTCACCCCTCGATTAATCCAGGCGTTATTGCGCGTCAATCAACACATCAAGAAGGGGCCCGCGGCTGAGGCTCGGTTGGTGGGTGTGGATGGCGTTCAAGTGCCCGTGCGCATTCTGCGGCCCAGGGGCAGAATCAAAGGTGTGGTCCTGGATATCCACGGCGGCGGCTGGGTGATTGGCAATGCGCAGATGGATGATGAGTTGAACCTGGGCATGGTGCGGGCGTGCGAGGTGGCGGTGGTTTCGGTGGATTATCGGCTCGCCGTGGACACACCGATTGAAGGGCTGATGGACGACTGCCTGAGCGCCGCGCGCTGGTTGCTCACTGAGCACGAGTTTGCCGGCCTGCCGGTGATTGTTGTGGGCGAATCGGCCGGTGCCCATCTGGCCGCGGCGACGTTGCTGGCGTTGAAGCAGTGGCCGCAACTGCTCGCGCGGGTCAGCGGGGCGCTGTTGTATTACGGCGTCTACGATTTGGCCGGCACGCCGAGCGTACACGCAGCCGGGCCGCAGACGCTGTTACTCGATGGTCCGGGGATGGTCGACGCACTGCGCCTGCTGACCCCGGGCTTGAGCGATGAGGCGCGTCGGCAGCCGCCGTTGTCGCCGCTGTATGGCGATTTTACCGGCTTGCCGGCTGCGTTGATGTTTGTCGGCGAGTTGGACCCGCTCAAGGATGACACCCTGGACATCGCCGAGCGCTGGGGGGCGGCCGCGCAGGTGCAGGCGTATCTCTTGCCGGAGTCGGCACATGGCTTTATTCATTTTCCGGTGGCGTTGGCCGAGCGCGTGCTTGTGCATGGTCGCGCGTGGATAACCGCCAGGATCCAGGCGTCGGATCGTTAAGCGTGTACGCCGGTCCTGAGACCTGGCAGGGCGGGGCGGCTTGGCTTCAGCCTGCTGCGCGGTGGAGCTTTTTCACCCGGTACATATCGCCATCGGCATAGCTGAGCAGGGTGTCGGCATCTTCCCCATCAGCCGGGTAGCGCGCCACGCCGATACTGCATGATGGCATCTTCACCGGGCCAAATTCAGGGCCAAGGGGGGCGGCCATGATGGCGAGAATCTGCTGCACTTTCTCGGCCACGGCGTCTTCTGAATGAAGGTCGGTCAACAACACGGTGAACTCATCGCCACCCATTCGCGCCACCGTGTCGGTCTCACGCACGCAGCTTTCCAGGCGCCGCGCAATGGTGCACAGCACGCGGTCGCCCGCGACGTGCCCGTGTACATCGTTGATGCCCTTGAAGTCATTGATATCCAGGAACAGCAAGGCCAGGGTGCTGTTCTGTCGGCGTGCATTGCGCAAGGCCGAGTCCAGCCGATCATTGAACAGCGAGCGGTTGGTCAGGGCGGTCAGCGGGTCGTGATGGGCGAGGAAGCGCAGTTCCTCCTCGGCCTGGGTGAGGGCCGTTATATCCCGTGCCACGCCGATCCGCGCGCCGACGTCCTCGGACCAGAATGCCGCCCACAGAATATGAACGACACTGCCATCCTTACGGATATAGCGGTTGCGGAAGTCGACATGGGGCTGGCCGTTCATCACCCGGATAATCGAGGCTCGGGTGGCCGCCAGGTCCTCAGGGTGCATATAGTCGGTGATCACAGTCCCGGTCAGCTCGTCGGCACGGTAGCCGAGCAGCGCCTCGCAGGCGTCACTGACAAATGCAATCTGGCTGTCCCTGTCGACCACGAAAACCGTATCCAGCATCAGATGGATCAGTTTGGGATAGAGCGCTTGCAGGTCCACGGGCATAGGTCAGTGCAATCCGGTTCAAATACCGGCCTGATCATATCCTGAACCCGCAAGCTGACAATGAGGAATCTTGACGATCGGCCTACCGCCGATCTACCCATACCGTCTGCGCATTGCAGAATTCCCGCACGCCAAAATGTGACAGTTCGCGGCCAAACCCACTCTTTTTCACCCCGCCAAACGCCACTCGAGGATCGGACACGCTGTACGCGTTGATAAAAATGCCGCCGGTTTCCAGTTGGTTGGCGATTTGCTGCGCTTTGGCCGGATCCCTGCTGAAGATGCTCGCGGTCAGGCCGAACTCGCTGTCGTTGGCCAGGGCGACCGCGTGGTCGGCGTCGCGGGCGGTGATGATCGAGGCGACGGGGCCAAACAGTTCCTGTTTGAACGAGGTCATTTGGTCGGTGACATTGGCCAGTACGGTGGGGGCGTAGTAGTTACCCGTACCTTCGACGGGATGGCCGCCGAGCAACAGGGTGGCGCCTTCTTCCAGGGTGGCCTGGACCTGGCCGTGCAGTTCGTCACGCAGGTCGAAACGGGCCATGGGGCCGATGTAGGTGTCGCTCGATGTCGGGTCGCCCATCACCAGTTGGCGGCTGGCTTCGAGGAACTTGGCGGTGAAGGCTTCGACCACGCCTTGCTCGATAATCAGGCGCTTGGCGGCGGCGCAGACCTGTCCGGAGTTCTGGAAGCGGCCGATCACCGCGGCTTGCACGGCGGCGTCGAGATCGGCTTCGTCGAGGACGATGAACGGGTCGGAGCCGCCCAGTTCCAACACGCACTTTTTCAACGCGGCGCCGGCCTGGGAACCAATGGCGATACCGGCGCGCACGCTGCCGGTAAGGGTCACGGCGGCGATGCGTGGGTCGGCGATGGCCTTGGATACGCCGTCCGGGGTGACGTTGATCACTTCGAACAACCCCTCGGCAAAACCGGCTTTATGGAAGGCTTGTTTCATCAGGTAGGCGCTGCCCATCACGTTGGGCGCATGCTTGAGCACGTAGGTATTGCCGCTGAGCATGGTCGGCACCGCGCCGCGCAGTACCTGCCAGACCGGGAAGTTCCACGGCATCACGGCGAGGATCGGGCCCAGTGGGCGGTACTCAATCTGGGCGCTGCCGTCGTCCACCAGCGTCGGCTCCGGTGCAAGCATGGCGGGGCCATGGGCGGCGTACCACTCGGCCAGCAAGGCGCATTTCTCGATTTCGCCACGGGCCTGGGCGATGGGCTTGCCCATTTCCAGGGTGATCATTTGCGCCATCTGCTCGGCTTGCTCGCGCAGGGCGCCGGCCAGGGCCAGCAGCAATTGGGCGCGTTGCGCCACGGGCGTGTTGCGACCATTGGCAAAGGCGGTGCTGGCGCGGGTGAGGGCGGCGTCCAGTTGCGCGGCGGACTCGTAGGGGTAGCTGCCCACGGTTTGGCCATTGGCGGGGTTGATCGACAAGGCATGGGTCTGGTGAGAAATAGCGTTCATGGCACCGTCCTGCGCAGCATTGGGGAAGGTGCCCAGCGTACGGGGCTGTATCTTTTCCGGGAACTGAATAATATTAAGCAATACGTTCACGATTGGAGAATGAATTGGATCTGGTGCAACTGGAGATTTTCAAGGCCGTAGCCGAGCAAGGCAGCATCAGTGCCGCCGCGCAGTTGATTCACCGTGTGCCGTCGAACCTGACCACGCGCATCAAGCAACTGGAGCAGGACCTGGGAGTCGAGCTGTTTATCCGTGAGAAAAGTCGACTGCGCCTGTCGCCTGCCGGCTGGAATTTTTTGGGCTACGCGCGGCGCATTCTCGATCTGGTGCAAGAGGCCCGCGCCACTGTGGCGGGGGAGGAACCCCAGGGGCCATTTGCCCTGGGTTCGCTGGAGAGCACCGCCGCCGTGCGTATCCCGGCGTTGCTCGCCGCCTATAACCAGAAACACGCCAAGGTCGAACTGGACCTGAGCACCGGGCCCTCGGGGACGATGATCGAAGGCGTGCTATCGGGCCGACTGGCGGCCGCGTTTGTCGATGGCCCGGTGCTGCATCCGACCCTGGAGGGGGTGGCGGTGTTTGAAGAAGAGATGGTGGTGATTGCGCCGTTGCATCATGGGCCGATCACCCGTGGGCAGGATGTGAACGGGGAGAGCATCTACACCTTCCGTTCCAACTGCTCGTACCGGCACCACTTTGAGCGCTGGTTTTCCCAGGATGGCGCGGTGCCGGGGAAGATTTTCGAGATGGAGTCGTACCACGGCATGCTCGCCTGCGTCAGCGCCGGCGCGGGTTTGGCGCTGATGCCACGCAGCATGCTCGAGAGCATGCCGGGGTTTACCACGGTGAGCGTGTGGCCATTGGCGGACGAGTTCCGCCTGCTGAACACTTGGTTGATTTGGCGCCGGGGCACGGTGTCACAGTGCCTGGACAGTTTTGTACAACTGCTCCAAGAGCGGACCCATTGTGGCGAGCGGGCTAGCCCCGCGTTGGGCTGCGAAGCGGCCCTAAACCCCTAGCGCGGTGTTTTTGCCTGAATTAAGTAGTGGGGCTGCTGCGCAGCCCAACGCGGGGCAAGCCCGCTCGCCACAGGGTGGGGGGTCAGCCACCGAACTGCAGGGTGCCCATCGCCAATTTGGCCATCAGCGCTGTGGCGCCCAATTGCACGAGCCACAAGGCCAGGCCGCCGAGGAAGACGCCCAGGGCGACTTGCAGGACCAGGCTTTTTTGCCGCTTGGCTTGAGGCGTGCGCGGGGTGAAGTGGTCCAGTTCGTCGCGGTCGGCACGCAGGTCCAGGTCGTCGTTTCTCATAGAAAGTCTCATCGCAAAGGGCAGTCGTGCTTCAGTCTAAGGGGCTTGCCTTGCCAGCGCTGAGCTTTTTGTAGGAGCGAGCTCGCTCCTACAGGGGCAAGGCACAAAAAAGGGGAAGCCATTGGCTTCCCCTTTGTACCTCGCGATCAGGCTTACAGCACCTGCACAATCGCCTTGGTCACGGCATCGATGTTCGCCTGGTTCAACGCGGCCACGCAGATGCGGCCGGTGTCGAGGGCGTAGATGCCGAATTCGCTGCGCAGGCGGGTGACTTGCTCTACGGTCAGGCCCGAGTAGGAGAACATCCCGCGCTGGCGACCGACGAAGCTGAAGTCGTGGCCCGGAGCAGCCTTGGCCAGTTCGCTGACCATCTGCTCGCGCATGCCACGGATGCGCAGGCGCATTTCGGCCAGTTCGGCTTCCCACTGGGCGCGCAGTTGCGGGTTGTTGAGCACCGCCGCTACGATCGCCGCGCCGTGGGTCGGCGGGTTGGAGTAGTTGGTGCGGATCACGCGCTTGACCTGGGACAGGATGCGCGCGCTTTCTTCTTTTGATTCGCTGACGATAGACAGTGCACCCACGCGCTCGCCGTACAGCGAGAACGATTTGGAGAACGAGCTGGACACAAAGAAAGTCAGGCCGGACTCGGCGAACAAGCGCACCGCCGCGGCGTCTTCGTCGATACCGTCGCCAAAGCCCTGGTAGGCCATGTCGAGGAATGGCACCAGGTTCTTGGCCTTGACCACTTCCAGTACGTCTTTCCAGTCGGCCGGGCTCAGGTCGACGCCGGTCGGGTTGTGGCAGCAGGCGTGCAGCACAACGATGGACTGGGCGGGCAGGGCGTTGAGGTCTTCCAGCAGGCCGGCACGGTTTACGTCGTGGGTGGCAGCGTCGTAGTAGCGGTAGGTCTGCACCGGGAAGCCGGCTTTTTCAAACAGCGCCTGGTGGTTTTCCCAGCTTGGGTCGCTGATGGCGACGACGGCGTTGGGCAGCAGTTGCTTGAGGAAGTCGGCGCCGATTTTCAGTGCGCCGGTGCCGCCAACGGCTTGGGCGGTGATCACACGACCAGCGCTCAACAGCGGTGATTGCTCGCCGAACAGCAGCTTTTGCACGGCCAGGTCGTAGGCGGCAATGCCATCGATCGGCAAGTAGCCACGGGCGGCGTGTTGCGCCACGCGAATGGCTTCCGCTTCGGCAACGGCACGCAGGAGTGGAATCTTCCCCTCCTCGTTGCAGTAAACGCCTACGCCAAGGTTGACCTTGGTAGTACGGGTATCGGCGTT
>Ga0265296_1000453_pt1 | contig 63820 bp, 66 predicted proteins | sample MunlanPumphouse1_FD_189073 | JGI IMG/M metagenome (GOLD analysis project Ga0265296, IMG submission 189073) | Groundwater microbial communities from a municipal landfill in Southern Ontario, Canada - Pumphouse #1 | ecosystem: Environmental > Aquatic > Deep subsurface > Groundwater | place...
GCGTAGGGCAGGTTCTCGATCCGGTAGGCGGCGGCCGAGGCCTCCATCACCTGGATGAAGACGATGGCGTCGACCTTCACCATGGCGTTGTCCTTGGTGATGACCTCCTGCTGGGGCACGTCGAGGACCTGCTCCATCATGTTCATGCGGCGTCCGACCCGCTCCACGAAAGGCGTCAGCAGGCTGATGCCGGGGGCGAGGGTGCGGGTGTATTTGCCGAACCGCTCGACGGTGAATTCGCGACCCTGGGGCACGATCTTGACCACGCTGAACAGCAGCACGAAGGCCAGGGCGAGCAGGGCGAGGGTGAAAAGAACGGACGTGTCCATGAAGCCTCCCAAATCCCGCTCAGGTTAGCACCCTGTGGCTCGCGCGCCACAGAAACCGGATGGGGAGAGATGACATCCGCGTAATAAAAAGGGCGGCTCCCGCGAGAGCCGCCCTCCAGTCGGCGATCGGAACGCCGGACTATTCCTCGTTGATGGCCAGTTCCTCGCCGTCCAGTTCGCAGAAATTGACCTCCGCGACCTGCACCGAATCGCCGTCCGAGAAGTCGGCGCGGATGTCGTAGACGCACTCGGGCAGGCCGTCGTCGATCGAGATGTCCATGCTCTCGCCCGCGCCCAGCACGTCGGCGCCGAAGATGTCCTCTTCCCACTCGTCGGTCGAAGGCAGGGAGATGAACAGGGCCGTCAGCACATGCTCGGTGTTGTTGGTCAGGGTGAAGTCGATCGAGTCGGTCTGGGCCAGGGCGGCCGGCGCGAGCAGGGCCGAGGCGGCGAGCGCCGCCACGAGATTACGGATACGCATGATGAAGGTCCCCCTCCGGCCCACCGCCGGCAAGCTTGACCATGTCACGGCCGCGCTGTCCGGTCGCGTCCCAAATCATGGGACGCCGCGGCGAGGGCGATGATCCGGCGCGTCTCCGCCCAGTCCACCATCGCCGGCGCCTCGTCCAGGGCCACGAACCGCGCCTCGACCGCGTCGTCGCCCGCCACGGGTTCGCCAGAAATCCAGCGCGCGGCGTAGTCGATCAGCACATAATGCCGGCCCGCCTCGGGAAAGACGCCGTCGACCACGTCGATCAGGCCGGTGATCTCCGCCTCGACCCCGGTCTCCTCGCGCAGTTCCCGCAAGGCCGCGTCGACGGCGCGCTCGCCGGGCTCGATCCGGCCGCCGGGCAGGCTCCATTCGCCCTGCCGCGGCGGCGTCCCGCGCCGGATCAGCAGCACTTCGTCGCCGCGCAGGCAGACGACGCCGACGGCGGGGACGGGCGAGGGCGGGGCGCGGGTCATCACGTCAGCGTGGCTTGGCCCTTTCGCCGCGTCCATGACTTTGAGACAAGGGCGCATGACCCCGCCCTCCGCCGCCGCGCTCCAAGCCCTGAAATCCGCCGCCGGCCCCGGCGGCTGGACCGACGACGTCGCCGAGATCGCCCCCTGGCTGACCGAATGGCGCAACCGCTGGCGGGGCCACACCCCCCTGATGCTGACGCCGCGCTCGACGGAGGAGACGGCGCGTCTGGTCGCGATCTGCGCCGAACATCGCGTCGCCGTCACGCCCCAGGGCGGCGACACGGGACTGGTCGGCGGCCAGATCCCCTTTGGCGAGGTGCTGCTGTCGACGCGCAAGCTGCGCGCGGTCCGCGACGTCACCCCCCTGGATGACGCCATGACGGTCGAGGCGGGCGTCACCTTGCTGGAGGCGCAGCAGGCCGCCGCCGCCGCCGACCGGCTGTTCCCGCTCAGCCTCGCGGCCGAGGGCACGGCGACCATCGGCGGGGTGGTCTCGACCAACGCCGGCGGCACCGCCGTCATCCGCTACGGCGTCATGCGCGATCTGGTGCTGGGGCTGGAGGCCGTGCTGCCGGACGGCCGGATATTCCACGGCCTGAAGCGGCTGCGGAAGGACAACACCGGTTACGACCTCAAGCAACTGTTGATCGGGGCCGAGGGCACGCTCGGCGTCGTCACCGCCGCCACCCTGAAGCTGTTTCCGGTCATGCGCTCCCGCGCCACGGCCATGGTCGGGCTGGATACGCCGGCGGCCGCCATCGAATTGCTGGCCCGCGCCAAGTCCGAGACCGGCGGCGGCGTCGAGGCGTTCGAGCTGATGAAGCGAATCGGCATGGGCTTCGTCCTCGCCAACATCCCCGACACTCGCGAGCCGCTGGACACCACGCCGCCCTGGTACGTCCTGATCGAGCTGGTGTCCGGCGAACCGGGCGGGGCCGATTCCGCCATGGAGCGGCTGCTGACCCACGCCTTCGAGACCGGTCTGATCACCGACGCGGCCATCGCCCAGAACGACAGCCAGCGCGCCGCCTTCTGGAAGGTGCGCGAGGAACAGTCGGCCGCCCAGAAGCCCGAGGGCGGCGGCTGGAAGCACGACGTCTCCGTGCCCGTCTCGCGCATCGCCGACTTCCTCGAGGAGGCCACGGCCGCCGTCGAACGCTTCCATCCCGGCGCGCGCGTCAGCGCCTTCGGCCACGTCGGCGACGGCAATATGCACTACGACGTGCTGTGCCCGCCGGGCGGCGACCTGAAGGAATTCCTCGCCCGCTGGGCCGAGGGGTCCGAGGTCGTCCACGACATCGTCGCCCGCTACGACGGCTCCATATCGGCCGAACACGGCCTGGGGCGCCTCAAGACCGACGAGGCCCGCCGCTACAAGTCGCCGCTCGAAATCCAGACCATGCAGGCCGTCCGCGCGTCCATCGACCCGCTCCGCATCATGAACCCGGCGGTGCTGTTCTGACTGGCCCGAAGGGCCAATTCCCGAGTTTCGCGCTTGTGGCCAGCGGAGGCTGGTTCATCACCAAGGGCACGAAGTGCGTGTGCCTGACCACGGCTCGCGGGCCCTTGCCCGCCATCCGTTTTCTCTTGCGCCTCCCTGACGGGAGACGCGGGCCCGCCGGCCCCTTCGTGTTCTTCGTGATCCCTTTGTGGTCTTCGTGAAGAACCTGCCCAAGTCCAGATCAGCCCGGTCGGCCCGTCTTGCCCCGCCCGTCTGATCGTCCTACCCCTCCCGCTCGATTCAACCCCGCCGGAGCCCCGCCCATGACCCTCGCCCTGTTGTTCCCCGGACAAGGCAGCCAGTCGGTCGGCATGGGCGCGGCGCTGGCCGACGCCTTCGCCTCCGCGCGCGAGGTCTATGCCGAGATCGACGACGCCCTCGGCCAGAAGCTGTCGGCGCTGATGCGCGAGGGCCCCGAGGACCAGCTGACCCTGACCGAGAACGCCCAGCCGGCCCTGATGGCCGTCTCCCTGGCCGCCGCCCGCGTCCTCAAGGTCGAGTTCGGCGTCGACGTCAGCCGCGCCGCCTGCGTCGCCGGCCATTCGCTGGGCGAATATTCGGCCCTGTGCGCCGCCGGCGCGATTTCGCTGTCTGACACCGCCCGCCTGCTGAAACTGCGCGGTCAGGCCATGCAGCGCGCCGTCCCCGTCGGGCGCGGGGCCATGGCCTCCCTGATCGGCCCGAAGACCGATCTCGCCCTCGCCGAAGCCGCCGCCGCGGCCGGGTCCGAGGTCGGCGTCTGCGTCGTCGCCAATGACAACAACGCCGGCAATATCGTCATCTCGGGCGACAAGGCCGCCGTCGACCGCGCCATCGAAAAGGCCAAGGAGCTGGGCGCCCGCGCCATCCCCCTGAACGTCTCGGCCCCTTTCCATTGCCCGCTCATGCAGCCCGCCGCCGACGAAATGGCCGAGGCCCTGGCGGACGCCCGGATCGTCGCCCCGTCGGTCGCCGTCGTGGCCAATGTCACCGCCCGCCCGGAGACCGACCCCGAGGTCATCCGCCGCCTGCTGGTCGAGCAGGTCACCGGCCGCGTCCGCTGGCGCGAGAGCATGGAATGGATGGCCGGCGAGGGCGGCGTGACCCGCTTCGCCGAGATCGGCTCGGGCAAGGTCCTGACCGGCATGGCCAAACGCATCGCCCCGGACGCCGCGAGCGGCGCGCTCAACACGCCGGAAGAGCTGGAAGCGTTCGCGAAGAGTTTTTGACTTTCCTTCTCCCCTTGCGGGAGAAGGTGTCAGGCGCAGCCTGACGGATGAGGGGTCGAACCGGCGGAAGCCGGCGCGGCGTCTCCAACTTCAATCTTGAGAGGTCCGCGTGACCCCTCATCCGGCCCTCCGGGCCACCTTCTCCCGCAAGGGGAGAAGGAAAAGGAGTTTCAGATGTTCAATCTCACCGGCAAGACCGCTCTCGTCACCGGCGCGACCGGCGGCATCGGCGGCTCGATCGCCCGCGCCCTGCACGCCCAGGGCGCGACCGTGGTCCTCTCGGGCACCCGCGAGGCCGTCCTGCAGGACCTGGCGAAGGAACTCGGCGAGCGCGCCTTCTTCGCCGCCGCCAACCTGTCGGACGCCGAGTCTGTCGACGGCCTGGTCGCCCGCGCCGAGGAAGCCGCCGGCGCCCCGCTGGACATCCTGATCGCCAACGCCGGCATCACCAAGGACGGCCTGCTGATGCGGATGAAGGACGAGGACTTCCAGGACGTCATCCGGATCAACCTCGAGAGCTATTTCCGCCTCTCGCGCGCGGCCATGAAGGGGATGATGAAGCGCCGCTCGGGCCGCATCATCGGCGTCACCTCGATCGTGGGCGTCACCGGCAACCCCGGCCAGACCAACTACGCCGCCTCCAAGGCCGGCATGATCGGCTTCTCCAAGTCGCTGGCGCAGGAAGTCGGCAGCCGCGGCATCACGGTCAACTGCATCGCCCCGGGCTTCATCGCCTCGCCGATGACCGACGTGCTCAATGACGCCCAGCGCGAGACCATCCTCAAGACCATCCCCCTCGGCCGGCTGGGCTCCGGCGACGAGATCGCCGCCGCCGCTGTCTATCTGTCCTCTGACGAAGCCGCCTATGTCACGGGGCAGACCCTGCACGTGAACGGCGGCATGGCGATGATCTAGGCGGTAGGGTGTGGGGTGTGGGGGGGTAGGGTGTAAGGCCGGCTGTCCTTCTTCCCTCATCGAGACCATTGAGGGGCCGGCATCCGCCCCCCCACACCCCACACCCCATTCCCCCTATTTCCAGCCGTCGCGGCTGTGCTAAAGCCCACGCAACCGACGCGCCTGAGTCTTCGTTGAAGGCTTGCGCCGTCGCCGCTGTCGTCATACGGCAGTGATCGAGACAACAGCCGCTCCGGCGGCCCCAAAAGCAGAGACCCCCATGTCCGACACCCTGGAACGCGTCCGCAAGATCGTCATCGACCACCTGGACGCCGATCCGGAAAAGGTCGTTGAAAAGGCCAGCTTCATCGACGATCTGGGCGCCGACTCGCTCGACAACGTCGAACTGGTCATGGCCTTCGAGGAAGAATTCGACATCGAAATTCCGGACGACGCCGCCGAACACATCCAGACGGTCGGCGACGCCGTGAAATTCATCGACGAGAAGCTGGCGGGCTGATCGCCTCCACTTCAAAACGGCTTTGATGGCCGCCGTGGCGCGCCCCTAGCGGGGCCGCCCGGCGGCCATTACTGTTTGCGGTCTGGATTCTGTTGCGAGGAGCGCTCATGCGCCGTGTCGTCGTCACCGGCCTCGGTCTGCTCACCCCGCTCGGCTGGGGCGTGGACCATAACTGGAAGGGCATCCTCGAGGGGCGGTCGGGCATCGGCCCGATCACCAGCTTCGACACCGAGGGCTATGGCTGCACCATCGCGGGCGAAATCCCGTCCGTGGACGGCCGGGGCGGGGGCGTTCCGGGCGAACCCGGCGTCTTCGACCACGAAAAGGTCATGTCGCCCAAGGACCGCAAGCGGGTCGACGACTTCATCGTCTACGCCATCGCCGCGGCGGACGAGGCCCTGGCCGACTCCGGCTGGAAGCCCGAGACCGAGGAACAGCGCGAGCGCACCGGCGTCATGGTCGGCTCCGGCATCGGCGGCCTCGGCCCCATCGCCGACACCGCCATCATCCTCAAGGAACAGGGCCCGCGCCGGGTCAGCCCCTTCTTCATCCCCTCGGCCCTGATCAATCTGACCTCGGGCCAGATCTCCATCCGGCACGGCCTCAAGGGCCCGAATCACTCGGTCGTCACCGCCTGCGCCACCGGCGCCCACGCCATCGGCGACGCGGCGCGGATGATCATGCTGGACGACGCCGACGTCATGGTGGCCGGCGGGGCCGAAAGCTCCATCGTTCCCATCGGCATCGCCGGCTTCCTCGCCTGCAAGGCCCTGTGCACGGCCTATAACGATACGCCCGAAAAGGCCTCGCGGCCGTGGGACAAGGACCATTCCGGTTTCGTCATGGGCGAGGGCGCCGGCATCGTGGTGCTGGAAGAGTACGAACACGCCAAGGCCCGCGGCGCGACCATCTACGCCGAGGTCATCGGCTACGGCATGAGCGGCGACGCGTATCACATCACCGCCCCGGCCGAGGACGGCAACGGCGGCTATCGGGCCATGCAGATGGCGGTGAAGCGGGCCGGCATCGACGTCTCCGACATCGACTATGTCAACGCCCATGGCACCTCGACCATGGCCGACTGGATCGAGGCCGGCGCGATCGAGAAGCTGATGGGCGACCACGCCCCGAACGTGGCCCTGTCCTCCACCAAGTCCATGACCGGCCACCTGCTGGGCGCGGCGGGGGCCATCGAGGCCATCTTCTGCATCCTCGCCATCCGCGACCAGATCGCGCCGCCGACGATCAATCTGGACAATCCGGAACGGGAAACCGCCATGAACATGGTTCGGGACAAGGGCCAGCCGATGGAGATCGACGTGGCCATGTCGAACAGCTTCGGCTTCGGCGGCACCAACGCCACCGTCATCTTCAGAAAGGTCGCCTAGGTGGGGGTCGAACGCCGTTCAGGCCGCAAGACGGCGTTCCTGGCCGCCACGGCCACGATCAGCCTGTTCATCATCGCCGCCCTCGTCGCCGCCTGGAGCGTCTTCTACGCCCCCGGCCCGTCGGCGCGCGACGGTCAGCAGACCACCATCGTCACCCTGCCCAGCGGCGCGGGCGTCTCGGCCATCGCCGCGACCCTGAAGTCCGCCGGCGTGATCCGCTCGGTGGACATGTTCAAGGCCGCCGCCACCCTGACCGGCGCCGACCGCAAGCTGCGCGCGGGCGAATATGAGGTGCCCAGCAAGGCGTCCCTCCGCTCCGTCATCGTCCTGCTGGTCGAGGGCCGGGTGGTCCGCCACTATGTCACCCTGCCCGAGGGCTGGTCCTCGGCCCAGGCGGTCGACATCCTCAACAATCAGCCGATCCTGATCGGGACCGTCGACGGCACGCCGGACGAGGGCTCGCTGTGGCCCGACACCTATGAGGTCAGCCGGGGCGAAACGCGCGAGTCCGTCATCGCCCGCATGCGCCGCGCCCGCGACGAGAACCTGGCCCGCCTGTGGGCCGCGCGCAGCCCGACCACGGTCGTCCGCACGCCCGAGGAGGCGATGGTGCTGGCCTCGATCGTCGAAAAGGAAACCGGCCTCGCGGCCGAGCGCCCGCGCGTCGCCGCCGTCTTCAGCAACCGCCTGCGGGCGGGCATGCGGCTGGAGAGCGATCCGACCATCGTCTACGGCATCACCCGCGGCCGTCCGCTGGGCCGGGGCATCCGGCGTTCGGAACTGGACCGGGCGACGGCCTGGAACACCTATCAGATCGACGGCCTGCCGCCGACGCCCATCGCCAATCCCGGCCGCGACGCCGTCGCCGCCGTCCTCAACCCGCCCCGCAGCGACGAGCTGTTCTTCGTCGCCGACGGCACGGGCGGCCACGTCTTCGCCCGCACCTATGAAGAGCACCTCGCCAATGTCGCCCGCTGGCGCGAGATCGAGCGCCGCAAGGCCGGCCTGCCGCCCGAGGCCGCTCCGACCGTCACGCCCGGCGCGGTTCCGGGCGCTCCCGCCGCCGCGCCCGATGCCGTCGCGCCGTCCGGCGTGACAATCCCGCCGGGCGCGCGGGTCATCAGCATACCGCCGGCCGCCCCGGCCCCGGCTCCGGCCCGATGACGCACATCTCCGGCATGACCGGCTTCGGCCGGGCGGACGGCGCGCTGGTCGTCGAAGGCGGAGGCGACTGGACCTGGTCGGTCGAGGTCCGCTCGGTCAACGGCCGCAACCTCGAGATCCGCTTCCGCGGCCCGCCCGGATTCGACAGCCTTGAACGCCACGCCAAAGCCGCGGCCCAGGCCCGGCTGAGCCGCGGTCAGGTCACGCTGGGCGTCCAGGCGAAACGCGCGCTCGGCGCCGCGTCCCTGGTGGTCAACCAGGACATCCTCGCCCGCTACCTGACCCTCGCCAACGAACTGGCGGAGGAGGGGGCGACCCCGCCCTCGGCCGACGGGCTTCTGTCCCTGCGCGGCGTTCTGGAAGCGCCCGAGGAGATCGACGACCCCGAAACCCGCGCCGCCGTCGAGGCCGCCATGGCCGCCTCCATCGATCAGGCCCTCGACGCCCTGAAACTGTCGCGCGACCGCGAGGGCGGCCAGCTCCTGCCCGTCATCGCCGACTTCATCGACCGCATCGCCGCCCTGACCGCCGCCGCCGAAACCGAGGCCGCCGCCCAGACCGCCGCCATCCGCGACCGCTTCGCCCGCCGCATGACCGAACTGGCTCCCGACGCGCCGGGCCTGGAGGACCGCATCTTCCTCGAGGCCGCCGCCCTCGCCACGAAAGCCGACGTGCGCGAGGAGCTGGACCGGCTGGCCGCCCACCTCGCCTCGGCCCGCACCCTGTTGCAGCAACCCCCCGCCGGACGGAAACTCGACTTCCTGATGCAGGAATTCATGAGAGAGGCGAACACCCTCTGCTCGAAATCGGCTACGACCGCGCTCACCGGAATCGGCCTCGAGCTCAAGGCCGTGATCGAACAGTTGCGCGAACAGGTCCAGAATGTCGAATGAACGCACGCCCCGCCGCGGCGTCCTGCTGATCGTCGCCAGCCCCTCGGGCGCCGGCAAGACCAGCCTGTGCCGCCGCCTGATGGCCGACCACGGCGGTCTGGAGCTGTCGGTGTCCATGACCACCCGCGCCATCCGCCCCGGCGAGGTCGCCGACCGCGACTACCATTTCGTCGACGACGCCGAATTCCAGCGCATGATCGAGGCCGACGCCTTCCTCGAATGGGCCGACGTCCACGGCAGCCGCTACGGCAGCCCGCGCGCCCCGATCGACCGCGCCCTGGCCGAGGGCCGCGACGTCCTGTTCGACATCGACTGGCAGGGGGCCCGCGACATCGCCGCCAAATGCCCGGAAGACGCCGTCCGCGTCTTCATCCTGCCCCCCAGCCTCGAGGAGCTCCGCCGCCGCCTGGTGACCCGCTCCCAGGACGCCGACGACGTCATCGAGCGCCGCATCGCCAACGCCAAGGGCGAGATCGAGCACTGCGGGGCGTTCGACTATGTCTTCGTCAACGACGACTTCGACCGCTCCTACGCCGAGCTGGCCCACATCTACCACGCCGAGCGCTCGAAGCGGTTCCGCAACATCTGGGTCGAGGGCTACAAGGCCGCCCTGCTGAACGAGGCGGTCTGAGGTTTGGGTGTGGGAGGTGGGGTGTGGGGTGTGATTCCCCGACACTTTCACCCTCTCCGCACCCGCCACACCCCACCCCCCACCCCCCACACCCTCAAACCACCCTGACCCTCGGCCCCGGCCCGCCCCCGTCGATCAGCAGGTCCGTCACCGCCCACACCAGGGCGTCGGCCCGGTCCGGACTGCCGCCGCCCTCGTCCCCCAGCCCCATGAGTTCCTCCTCCAGCGCCTCCAGCCCCGGACCGTGCTTCACCCGGCCCTGTTCGTAGAGCGCCGCCACCGGCTCGGCCCGCGCCCGCTTGCCGAGCCGCGCATGCACCCGCCTGACCGGACAGGTCACCCCCGCCGCCTTCAGCACCGCCTCGACCATCTCCCCGCCCTGGTTGGCCTCGGCGACCACCCGCGCCGCCCCGAACGCTTCCACCGCCCGCGCCACGGCCCTCGCCCAGCCCTGCGGCGACCGTCCCCGCACGGTCCTGTCCGCCAGCACCCGGGCCGAGCCCCGCGCCCGGCCGACGACCACGATCCCGCAGGCGTCCCCGCCGGCCGAACACGGCGGATCGACCGCCACGACGACCCGCTCGAAGGAAGGCCAGTCGGCGCGTTCTCCCTCCCCTTCATGGGGAGGGATGTCGGCGCGAAGCGTCGACAGGGTGGGGTGCGTCAGTCTGCGCTCCGGCCCCTGCGAGCCCCACCCGGGCTCGGCCCGTGGCCTCGCCGTCCCTCCCCATGAAGGGGAGGGAGATTTTCGCCGCGCCCGCTCGATCATCTCGAGGGTGAACAGCGCCCCGTCCCCCTCCACCACCCGCCCGTCCAGCTCCTGCGCCGCCAGCCGCGTCCCGCCGTACAGCCCTTCCAGCCCCTCCAGAAACGCCGGGGCCAGGTTCTCCGCGTTGACCCGCGTCGGCAGGTCGGTCCGCGCCACCCCCGTCTCCCGCAACAGCCGCCGCAGGGCCGCCGTCGGCCTCGGCGTCGTGGTCAGCACCAGCCGCGGCCGCGCCCCCAGCCTCAGCCCCATCCGCAGCAGGGCCAGGGTCGCCTCCGGCCGCCGCCAGGCGCACCATTCGTCCGCCCACGCCGCCCCGAACTGCGGCCCGCGCAGGCTCTCCGGGTCCTCGGCCGAGAAGGCCATCCCCACCGCCCCGTTCGGCCACACCAGCCGGCGCCGGCTGGCCTCCCAGCTCGGCCGTCCGCCCAGGCCGTAGCGGGGCAGGGCGCGCACGCCCGACGGCCCCTCGATCATCACCTCGCGCACGTCATGCAGGCTCTGCCCCACCAGGGCGATCCGGCCGCCTTCGCGGGCCCGGTCGGCGACCCATTCCGCCCCCGCCCGCGTCTTGCCCCCGCCGCGCCCGCCCAGCACCAGCCAGGTCGTCCAGTCCCCCTCCGGCGGCTTCTGCCCCTCATGGGCCCACGTCCCCCAGTCCGCCGCGAACATCCGCTTCTCGGAAAAGGGCAGGCCGTCGAACCCTTCGACCCGGCTCACGCCGTCTCCTCCCCGCCCCGCGGGGAGGGGGACCGCGAAGCGGTGGAGGGGTGAAGGGAATCCCACCCCAGCACCTTGCGCCGCACCGCCTCGAACGCCGCCTCGTCCGGCTCGCCGGGATCCGCCGCCTCGTCGCCCAGCCGCGCCGCCGCCCGACCCATCACATCGGCCACCCGCGCCGCCTCGCCGGCCAGCCCCATCCGGCCGCCGCGCAACAGCTTCACCGCCTCGCCCAGCGCCAGCCGCGCCGCGTCGCGGGGCGTCAGGTCCCCGTCCAGCAGGCCCGCCACGGCGTCGGCCAGCCCCGCGTCGGCCGGCTCCGGGGGCGTCGCCTCGGCCAGCGACCGCTTGGTCCAGCCCTGCCGGCCGGCCCGTCGCCGGATCGCCGCCTCGGTGACGTCGAACACCCCGGCCAGCCTCGGCGCGCTCTGGCCGGCCAGATACCGTTCCCGGATCAGGGTCCAGGTCCGGTCGCTGCGGATCTTGTAGTCGTTGCGGCGTTTGGGCGTGTCTGTCTGTTCCATCCCGACAGTATGGGACCGCCGCTTCCTGCGGCGGGCAGATGACCCCGACAGGCGACGAAAACCGCAGCGGATCAGACGGTTGGCGCGCCGGATTCGTCTGGTTGGCGGCGAATTGTCAGCATTTGTCGCGGGTGTGTCGGGTGTCGCGGATATGGAGGGCGGGATATCGAGGATGTGTCGGCCTGATTGTCCCGGGTGACGGCGACGGCGGACAGGGCCCTTCGATACGCGCCGCGTTCGACGGGGCGCCGCCGGCTCCTCCGCCGGTCAACGGCTCCAGCCGGAAGCGGACCATCGGGAGGTCCGCTGTGGGTGGTTAGCGGAAGTCAGCAAGCCACTCGGCAGCATCAAAAACGTGCGCCACATTTGGTGCATGCACGTCGAAGCGGCAGATGCACCCCGCCATATTCTTTGCCCCAGAAACGGGTCCAAAATCTCCGATCGCGCCTAAGCTCTTCGTCGGCAGCATGGTTCGCGAATGCGGGATGACCGCAATCATAGCACTTGGTGTTGAACACCCAACAGCTAGGCAAAAAGGCGACGAAACCGATCGCTGACGGCCACCAATAGCCTAGCGGCCAACCGATAAAGCAGGCCAGGAAGAACAGGGCGGATCCGAAAGCTGCAAGCCACTGCCAACGTCGCGCAATCCGCAAACGACTTGGACCTTGGCTGCGCTGCTCACTCAATCGGAGGTCCCGAGGTCTGCTTGGCCTGATGTATGTCGATTGACCCTATGGCCGAAGCGCAAGGTCTGCAACGGGTCGGCAGCGGACGTCCGTACAGAGCTTGGAAACGGACGTCAGTCTGACACGACGTCGTAGCTCGCAACTCGATCTGTCTCGTCCAGCTCGATCAGAAGCCACTCGTGGTCGATAGCCATGAGGCTTCCGTCCGGCCCCAAGACATAGATCATTTCGGTCCCCTCCCATTTGTCGGTCGGCGTCGGAGGGCCGAGCAGGTGGACTACTTCCGCCCGATCCATACCTTGGAGAGGGTGCGCCTTGAGAAAGCTGGCGATCATGTGCGCACGCTCGCGGGTCGCCAGATCGGCATCAAGCCATCGCTCCCGGTCAAATGGCCTCTGCGATCCGCAGCCGGTGAGGAAAAGCAAAGCAAGTAGGAGGACAACGCGCATCCAAGCATGCTGTCAGGCAGGGTGAGGGTTCGCAATGGGTAGGGAGCAGACCGCCGCCTTCGGGTGGGAAGCTGTCTATTCCTCAAGCACAGTCAGGGAGGTGGAAGCGTATTGCAGAACGTAAGGCTTCGATGCTGGTTGGCCGGCGGGGATCGCCTCACCGAAGAACGCGACATAGCAATCGTGGGCGTTGATCTCGTCGCTCAACCAGCAATGGACCACAACGCCGTCCTCCCAACTGCCGTCCGAGTGGTTGGTTAGTCGCACCTTCGTGCCGGGTTCAATATTTCGATCCATGGGCATGGTGTCGCTCACAAGCCCAATGTCCGCAACGGGTGGAAAGGGGAGGCACTGATTTAACGCACCATTGGACCCGGCCCCACACGCGGGTTCCTGCCGTCGTTCAATCCGTAAGCCTCCATGAAGAGGAATGGCTGTTCATACGAGACGCGAGGCTCATCCCCACAAATAACGTCGAACTGTCGTTGCAGCGCGGGATCGGTGACTGGCGAGAACGGTGCGTCGTTGTCGGTGATCTGGACGGTTGTGAGCGGGTCACCGTTGCCTCGGTAGAGCCTCTGGAAAACGACCCTGGCCGTTTGGTCTTCACAGCGAACGTCTATCGCGCCTTCTTGATAGGCGGGCGTAGTCCAGTTGCTCTCGGCCACGCCGTGGCGGAACACCTTGTAGGTAAAGAACCGCTGGCTGCCATCGTCCAGTTCCAGGCCTCGGCCCAAGGCGACCGCGACGTTCTGATCAGCACTTACGACAATGACCCGGTTATCCGACCCACAACACCGCGGACGGTCGGTCGTCACTGCCTGCCCACCGGCCAGCATCAGAAGGGCCGCCGCTAAGGACAACAGGGTCATTGAGCCTCCGCTTGCTCTGCTACCAGCAGGTTAGGCGTCGCGTCAGGATGTCCGCAATGGGTCGGGAGCGGACTGTCGCTTAGGCGCGGAATGCCGACCTTAGAGAAGTTCGTCGTTATCGCCGCGGAGGGTCCCTCCCAAAGTCGACTGCGCCAGCTTCAGGAAAGCAATCAGATCGGGTTCCAGATGAGCAAGAGCACCGCTCCGGTCAGCGACAATGCAGGGTCCGTGTTCGATGAGGTCGTCACCCTCATCGCCGTATAGCTCCGCCTCCGGATCGACACGGAGCCACGCGAAAGGACGGGCCCCGCTGCAGAGCGTCCACTCCTTCTCGCCACTCGGGGTGAGATGGTGGTCAAGATAGGCGGATGCCTGTCGAGCGTCTTTGATGCCATACAGGAAGAACGTGCGCACATCGGGCCCCGGACTTGGTGACGGACTGTCGCCTCAACCACGAAGGTCCGCAATGGGTCGGGAACGGTCACAGGCATTGCGCTACTTTCCGGACGTTCGGCTCAGTCTCTGGGCAGGGCACATATTGCGGGATTGGGCCGGGTGGAATGCGATCATGGCGAAGATATAAGAGGCCATGACTTCGTTGGTTATCGACATTCCGAATCTTCACGATGGTTCGCTGACCGGATTAGATTTCGCTAGCGACCGCGTGACCGCGAGGATGACTGACTGGACGGGCAAACCTTACGTGCTTGAGATGCGTGGGGTGGAGCGTTTCCACGTAGCCGTTGAATCTAACAACCTGATCGGTTGGTTAGAGATCATCCAAGGAAAACGACCCAGAAAGCGGCTCCTGCGGAGGCTGTTTGGCACTCCAAACCCTCGCTGGCCGGACTATTTTCAGAGTGAGGTCGAGGACGAAGCGGAACGGGCCGACCGGATCGTTAGCGGAGAAGCCGCACTCGTAGTTCTCCACGGGAACTTCACGGTGTTCTTCGTCGGGCTGTGTGAGTCTGCCATTCTTACAGACGGCTAAGTCCGCCGCTGGGATGTCCGCTTTGGGTCGAAAGCGGACTGTCCCCTGAGGGTGGTTAGCGGACCCGCCCTCAAAGAGGCGGCAGGTGGCGATCTTGAGCCGGAGTCTCGGAAAATTTGAGGTCGGTGAACTCTATGCGGACCTCCCCTCGATCTTCAGTTCCGCTCGGTTGAACCAGCAGGAACCGATGGACCATCTCAGGCTCCCCGCCTGAGAACTCATCATACCAAATCTCGGTCGGACGGTTCTGCACCGCCTGGGCGAGGGCATCCTGTCCGAAGACGATGCGGGCGTTCTTGTAGGTGATCTCGGTGTGCCAATAGCCGCGCTGCTGATCGCCGGTGAGAAGCCGCAGCCGGACGTTGCCCGAGTCGATGATGGCCCGATCTACAAGGGCGTCATTCAACCCTATCGTTGTCGCAAATTGCCGGACTGCCGAGCCGTGATCGAGAGTGTCGATGTATGTTCGATAGGCACTCTCAACCTTGGCGGCCTCGTCGTCAGAAAGGTCACCGAGTGCCCAAGCCCGCGTGAAGTGCTCCATGCCTTTTTGATGCATGGCTGCCGCCGTTTGAGCAAGGTCCGCAATGGGTCGGGAGCGGCCATGAACCTGCGGTCCGATCGCCGACGGTCAACATCGGCCGCCTGACACGCCCCGCCTTGAACCCAACGGCCCCGCGTCCCCGGCGGCCGCCCGAAAGCCGTCGCGGTCCGCCTCCCGGCGCGCCCGACGGCCCCCCGCCAGGCCGGTCAGGCCGGAAGCGTGCACTGCCTCTGCCGGGCGATCCCCTTCAGGAACCCCCGACGGACCAGGCCGGCGCGGACCGCCGCCTGGACCTCCCGGTCATGGGCCTCCGCGCCGGACAGTCTTCGCACCCAGCTGCGCAGGGGAATGAAATCGGTCGCGGTGTCGCGCACCATGTCCAGCGCCGCATTGGCCGCCTGATCGCCCGTGCCCTGCGCGGGCTGCGGCTGGTCGACATCGGGTCCCAGCGCCTCGTCCAGGGCGCTGATCCCGGCCCGGATGTCGCTGCACCGCCGCAAGCCTTCGGTCGCATAGGGCGCGCGCCGCGCCGAAATGAGAACCTCCGGCACCTGTTTGCGGCGCAGGTTGAGGTCATCCAGGGGCGCGGTCGCCGCCATGCCCACGCCCTCGCGGAAGGTCGCTCCGCCCTCGTCCGCCTGGGCGCGGTTGAACTCCATGCCGGGAAATCCGGGCGTCGAGGCGCAGGCGCCCAGGCCGAGCACGCTGCAGGCGAGCAGGACCGGCAGGGCGAGGCCGGACGGACGGGAACGGATCATCGGACGCGGTCCACGGTTCATGGATGTTCAATCGCTTCGGCGGACGCCGCCCTCTCATCCCGGGAGCAGACCGTAGGATGAGAGGGGGGCCGGCCCCTACGCTTTCTCGATCGCCGTCGCGATCTGCTCGGCCGAATGCCCCGTCAGGTCCTTCGAGATTTCGCCGACGACCCGCGATGCGGTTTCCTTGTGCCAGCCCTTGCGCAGCTGACCCATGGTCTTGGGCGCGGCGATGACCAGCAGATGCTCGACCTTGTGGTTGAGCACCATCTTGTTCAGGACGTCGGCCACGCCCATGGCGAAGCCGTCCTCGGCCTGGGTGTCGTTATCGGGGTTGGCGTCGCTCGAGATCCGACCCGCGGCGCCCGAGGCGCGATCGGCGATCTCCGGCGTCGGCTTGGGGCTCAGCTCGATCTTCTGATGCCCCTTGTTCTCGTACAGCGCCAGCTTCTCGCCATCGACGACCGCCACGAGCGTGCCTGTGGAAAGTATCATCCGGAGTCTCCGATTGTTGGGGGACCCGCTGAACGTCCCGCGGGTCCCGGGGTTGCCGCTATATGCGCCTGCGCCGCGTCATTGTCGCCCCGCCATCGCGCGGCGTCGCGGGCCGCCGTCGCCCGGTTCGCCTCCGCCCAGGCGGCCGGGGCAGCCGCCCGTTCTCCCGACAGCCAGCGCTCGAACACGCCGAACAACAGGGTCAGGTCGATCAGATACCCCAGGCCGACGTGGGCCGAGGCCAGGGTGTACTGCGATACCGCCGGATCCACCAGTCTGAGCACATAGACCAGCACCAGCAGCCCGTTGGCCGCCGTCATGACCAGGAGCCACCAACGATCCATCCGGAAGCTCATCCAGGCGAAGATCAGGAGACGGACGCAGTCCTGGACCATGCCGGCCGGATAATGTCCGTCGACCTCCCATCGATAGGTGATTTCAGAGAGCAGGCAGGCCAGCAGCAGGACGCCCGCGCCCGTTCGTTCCGGGCGGGCGCCGCGCACCCAGGCGACGGCGTAGACGATCAGGCCGAACACCATGCCGCCGACCTGCCAGGGTGTGGGTGTCACGTGCTGCGGGCCTTCCCGGGTTCGCGCCCGATCTCCGTTCGGTTCCGGAGCGGTTGTGGCAGATCATCCTCCGGCCGTCACCCGCGCAGGGACGCGACGGCCCCGGTCGCTCAGTCGTTCCGGCTCACCGCCTCGGCCAGACGCAGAAACCCCGCCCCGTCGATCACCTCGGCCCGGGCGTCCGGCTCGATCCCCGCCGCCTCGCACAGGGCCGCCCCGCCCAGCGTCTTCAGGCTGGACCGCAGCATCTTTCGCCTCTGGCCGAAGGCGGCCGCCGTCACCCGTTCCAGCGCCTTCAGCAGCTCCCGGTCGGGCCGGTCCGCGCGCGGGACCAGATGCACCACGGCCGAGGCCACCTTGGGCGGCGGGGTGAAGGCGGCGGCCGGCAGGTGCATCACCAGCCGCGCCTCGCACACGGCCTGGCTGATCACCGCCAGCCGGCCGTAGGCGTCGTCCCCCGGGGCGGCGACGATCCGCTCGGCCACCTCCTTCTGGAACATCAGGGTCAGGGCGTGGGGCAGCCACGGCCCGGTCAGCCATTTGATCAGCAGCGGCGTGCCGACGTTGTAGGGCAGGTTGGACACCACATGCGCCGGGCCCTCGACCAGATCGGCCTCGCGCACCTTGAGGGCGTCGGCCTCGACCACCGTCAGCCGGCCCGAACCGTCGTCCAACTCGGCCAGCAGCGGCAGGAAGCGCGGATCCTTCTCGACCAGCACCAACGGGCCCGCATCGCTTTCCAGCAGGGCCCGCGTCAGCCCGCCGGGACCGGGGCCGACCTCGATCACCGCCCGGCCCTCGAACGGCCCCGCCAGCCGCACGATCTTGCGCGTCACATTCAGGTCCAGCAGGAAATGCTGGCCGAAGCTCTTCTTCGCCAGCAGGCCGTGGGCGTCGAGCGTTTCGCGCAGGGAGGGGAGGTCGGTCACGGAGTGAAGAATGCCAGTGCTAGTGAGTCGTGAGTGGTGAGGACTGCGTGAGCGGTTCAATTGCAGACGCCGACCACTCACGACTCACTAGCACTCTTCACCCTCTTCCCCGCCATCGTCGCCGCCAGCCGCACCGCCGCAATCAGGCTGTCGGCCCGGGCCACGCCCTTGCCGGCGATGTCGAACCCCGTCCCGTGATCCGGCGACGTCCGCACAACCGGCAGGCCCAGGGTCGTGTTGACCCCGCCCCAGAAGTCCAGCGTCTTGACCGGGATCAGGGCCTGGTCGTGGTACAGGCACAGCACGGCGTCGTAGGTCGCGCGCGCCGCGTCGTGGAACAGGGTGTCGGCCGGCAGCGGATCGGTGATGGCGATCCCCTCGGCGCGCAGGATCTTCACCGCCGGGGCCAGGACCTGGATTTCCTCCAGCCCGATGGCGCCGCCTTCGCCCGCGTGCGGGTTCAGCGCCGCCAGCGCCAGCCGGGGCGCGGCGATGCCGAAGTCGCGCCGCATCGCCTCATGCACCACCCGCGCCGTGCGGCAGACGCGCTCGATCGTGACCAGTTCCGGGACCTCGGCGAGGGGCGCGTGAATGGTGACCAGACAGGCGCGCAGGTCCTTGGCCGTCAGCATCATCACCGGGCCGCGCGTGCCGGCGAACGGGGCGTCGGCGGTCAGTTCGGCGATGAACTCCGTATGCCCCGGAAAGCGGAAGCCGGCGGCGTACAGCGGCGCCTTGGCGATGGGGGCCGTGACCACGCCCGACGCCTCGCCGGACAGGGCCAGGTCCACGGCCTGCTCGATCCAGTCGGCGACGACGCCGGCGTTGGCCGCTTCGGGCTTTCCGGGCGTCACGGGGACGGGCAGGGGATGGTCCAGCACGGGTATGGCGCGAGCGAACACGGCCGCGGCGTCCCCGGCCGCCGACACCGTCTGCACGGGCTGGCCCTGCGCGCGCAGCAGGGCCGCGTCGCCGACGACGACGAAGGCCGGGCCGTCGGCCCTCAACGCCGTCCACGCCCTGGCGATGATCTCGGGTCCCACGCCCGCCGGTTCGCCCATGGACAGGGCCAGCGGCGCGGGGCCGGTCATCACTTCATCTCGATGAGGGCGTCCTCGCGCAGGTCGCGCATATAGCGCTTGCCCAGGGTGGCGAGGTTCTGGCGGAACAGTGCGCCTTCCACGGTGCGCGCATCGGGCGCCTCGACGCCGCCGGCCCGTCGTCCGCAGACGCCGAGCAGATGCACGCCCAGCGGCGTGCGGACCGGCGTGCTGACCGAGCCGATTTCGGCCGAGCGGGCGACCTGCTGGAACTGCGGCGCCAGGTTCTGCACATCGGACTCGCCCAGATCGGAGCCCAGCAGGCCCTGTTCCGACGTCGCGCGCTGCAGCATGGTCTCGCACGTCAGCTGCGGCCGCAGGGCCTCCAGCCGCGCCGTGGCCGCCGCCACATCCGCATCCGTGGCGGTCTCCGGCAATTCGATCATCACCTGCCTGATCTGCACCAGACTGGTCGAAGCCCCGTCCCGCTTGTCGCGCATATAGACGATGTAGACGCCGCCATCGACCGGTATGGGCCGCGACAGCTGGCCGACGGCGAGCTGATCCAGCGCCTGCTGCAGAGCGGGCTGCACGCTGCCTTCCACGACCCAGCCGGCGTCGCCGCCGCGGGTGGCCGAGGGGGCGGCCGAGAATTGCTGCGCGACGGCCTGGAAGGGCGCGCCCTGGACCATCTGCTGCACCAGCTGGGTGGCGCCGTCCAGCGCGGCCTGCTGACCGCCCACACGGCCGGCCTCGATGTAGATTTCGCCGATCAGATACTGCTTCTTGGACGCCGCCTCGGAGGCCTGGCGCAGAGCGGCGTCGACCGCCGATTTGCTGACCCGGGCGCGGCTCTGGAAGCGGCCGCCCACCAGTTGGGACCACCCCATCTGGGTCCGGAGTTGTTCGCGCAGGGTCGAGGGACGAATCCCGCCCTGGGCCAGGAAGTCGAGATAGGTCGCCGGCGCGGCGCCCACTTCCTGCGCCATGGCGGCCAGTTCCTGATCGACCTCTTCGTCGGAGATCACCAGATCCTCGTATTTGGCCAGTTCCTGAGCCTGCAGCCGCTCATCGATCAGCAGGTTCAACGCCTGCTGCTGGATGGCCGGAATATTCTCGGGCGTCGGCTGGACCTGGGTCATGGCGATCAGAAGCAGCATGCGCTGGCGCAGATCGAACCCCGTGATGACGCTGTCGTTGACCGTGGCCAGGATGCCATCGGACATCTGGAAGGCCGGCGCTGTCGGAGCGGCCGCGGGCGCCGCCTCGGCGGCCGGATTCAGGGTTCCGGCGACGGCCGGGGCTTGAGCCGGCGCAGTCTGCGCCACGGCCGTACCGGCCAGGAGGGCGGCCATCGCCACGCCCGTCATATAACGCGTCAAACCCATGTCAGTCCGTATTCCTCAAGCGGCGTTGGCCCGGATCGGATCCGGAGAGTCCTTTTCCGCGCGCCCCCGGGCCGCGCGGCGTCCAGCGCCTGTCGCTGCGTCAATACCCTGTACCGCCGAAAGTGGCGAGGTTTAGGCGTACATAAACGCCCTCCGAGGGCCCGGTGGGGCGGACGCGGGTATTATCGCGCCGATAACCGATCTCGAACCGGAAGCAATCGTCGTCGAACAGCAGTCCAACCTCCGAGCGGGTGATCACGTCGCGCTCCAGATCGGCGATGCCGGCGGCGGTCACGCCCCAGTTGCCGTAAACGAACTGCTGGCCTGACAACTGGATGAATTCATAGTTGCGATTCAGCGGCCCGGCGACCGGATTGGATCGATCGATGATGTAGCTGACCGACGCCAGATTTCGCCGGCCCCAACGGCCGTCGATCGCGGCTTCGGCCCGGCGGATATCGCCCGAGGAATCGATCGTCGCGTGACCCCAGCCCCGGATCCGGTCCGAGGGCGAGAAACTGCCCTGCACGACCCAGTCCGAGGTGTCTGACGCCAGGCCTGACGGGTCGTACAACCGGGTCGGGGCGTCCGGCACGGGGACAAGGAATCCGGGCTCCTCCGCATCGCGCAGGCTGCGCCCGACGAACAGGCTGGCCTGTCGACCCTGGTCCCACCGAAGGGTGGCCCGCATGCCCGCGGTGAGCCGCAGGCCGCCTTCCAGAAGGTCATAGCCGGGGAAGCGGTCGATGCGGAACAGCGAGCTTTCGTCCAGCTCCAGCGTCTGGCTGTCCTCAATGGGAATGCGGGGGTCGAGATCCGGGTCGGTCGAAACGGACAGCTGTCCCATCGGCTCCAGGATCAGGTCGGCGCTGTCGCTCATGCGCCGGATCAGGGGATAGCTGACGTCCAGTCCGGCCGTGGCGCGACCGCGCGTGATCGCTTCGTCGTCGAGTCCGAGGACCGGGGGCAGGTCGCCCACTGAATAGGCGTCCGCGCGAAGGTCGACGAACGGCTCCCACCGGATGCCGGCGCGCGAGGTCATGGCCCGGCGCCATTCGGCCTGGCCGGAGACCCGGCGGCTGTCCACGCCCGGCAGGCCGAGCAGCGACCCGGTGGGCACGACCTCGGGCCGCAGAACCGGGGCTCCCACATAGGCGTCGCGGTACAGGGCGACCGCCGTGCCGCGCAGCCGCAGTCGCCCGCCCAGGACCGGTCCGGCAGGTTCCCAACGGGCCTCGATCAGGGGAGCCACGAACGGCAGGCTGTCGTCGGCCTCGAAGATATTCAGCCCCGGCGCATCGACGTTGGCCTCGGCGATGCGAAGGCTCTGCATGTCGAAGGCGGCGATCGAGACATAGGACCGGTCGGTCTGGCGCTCGGCGTAGGCCTGGCTGATCAGGCGGCGGCGATCGCCGTAGTAGAGGCCGTTGTCCTGATAGGGATCGCGGATGTCGTAACGGTCGAACAGCGTCTTGTCCGAAACGCGTTCGGCGGTGAAACCTCCGCGCCATGGTCCGTCCGGATCGAACCGCCCGTGGGCCAGCAGATAGCTGCGATGCTCGGCGTCGATGGGAATGTCGGGCAGGTTGTCGGCGTCGGGTCCGTCGAAATCGCCGAAATTCTCTTCATAGGTATAGCCGGCCCGGGCCACGACCATGCCGTTCGAGAACCGGCGCCGCCACTGCAGATTCAGCAGCGGCGCGACGTCGGTGTTGAGCTGCGGGCTGATCAGCCAGTCTTCCGATGGCGAGACGACGTGCAGATAGGGAACCTCCAGGCTCAGTCCCCGGCCTTCGTCATAGCTGGGGATCGGCACCAGGAAGCCCGAGGCGCGCTCCACCGTCGGATCCGGATGGGCGAAGAAGGGCAGGTAGAAGACCGGCACGCCGCCGATGCGGAACAGGGCGTTGCGGTAAAGGACCGCCCGGAGCTCCTCGTTCTGGACCACCTTCTCCGCCTGGATGGAGATGCTGGGTTCCTTGGGATTTCCTTCGGCGTCGCAGATCGGGCAGGGCGTGAAGATGGCGTAGTTCAGTTCGTTCACATTCTCGCTGCGGCGCACGGCGGTGGCGGCCATCAGGCTGGCGCCGTTGCTGAACCGGGTGGCGAAATCCACGGCTACGCCGGCCTTGAGGTCGGAATCGAGCTCCAGATGGCTGGCGAAAACGACGGTCCCGGCCGGGTCGGTGAACTCCACCCGCCGGTTGGCGGTCGCCACGCCCTGCTCCAGGTCATAGCTGACTTCGCCGGCCCTCAGGGTCACGCCTCTGAATCGCGCCAGCACGCGGTTTTCGCCCGCGCCGCTGGCGGTGATGACGTCGCCCTCCCGGGCCGCGACGTCCGCTTCAATATAGATGGCGTCGGCCGTCAGTCCGTCCGGCCCCGTCGCCGCGGGAACGGGCGCCGCGGGAGCCGTCTGGGCGCTGGCGGCGTGGGCCGAGGCGGCAAGCGCCACAGCAGCCGCGCCGGCCAGAAGCCGGAGGCGCAAGGCTGCCGTGTCGGGCGCGCGACGGTCACGCTGCATTCGAAATCACTCTGATGGCGGACGGGACGGCGGGGAGTTCGCTTAGCCGTCTTCGGTATAGAACAGCAAGGTGAAGGCGGCGAGCGCCGTCAGCAATGGCGGCAACCAGGCCGCCAGCCAGGGGGGAATCACCTCCGCGGAGCCGAACGCCGACGCCGCCTGGTTGACGAAGAAGAAGGCGAAACCCAGCACCACGGCGGCGACGCTCATCTTCGCCAGGTCGCCGAGCCGCATCAGCCTGAGCGAGAAGGCCGCGGCCAGGATCGACATGGCCGCGAACATGAGGGGCGTGGCCAGCAGCTGCTGCAGGCGGAGCCGGTAGGCGGTGGACGAGAAACCCGCATCCTCGACGCGCGCGATCTGCGCCGACAGGGACCAGAAAGACGTGGATTGGGGCCGGGCGAACCGTTCGAACGCCTCGTCGTCGGCCAGGCTGGAGGGCAGGTCGAGCGTGGCGTAGCGCACGGCGCGCTGGCCGATCTGGGCGCCGACCGCGTCGACCAGCCGCCAGCGACCGTTCCCCAGCGTCGCCGAGGCGGCGTCGATCCGCTCCGAGAAGGTGCGTAATCCCGCGCTGTCGTTGGTGTAGATGAAGAAGCTGACGCCGAGCAGCCGCGCGTTGGCCCGATCCTGACGCGCCGCGCGAATGACCATCTGTCGCGTGTCGTCGCCCTCGCGAATCCAGACGGCCTGCTCGGCCTCGCCGGCGACCGCCGATCCCGACAGCCGGGATCGTTCGCGCTGGAACAGTCCGTCCGCCGAGGCCGCCAGCGGCCCCAGAGCCGCCACCGTGATCACGCCGAACATGAAGGCCGCGCCCGCGGCGGGCAGGACGAACCGCCAGGCCGACACGCCGGCAGCCCGCATGGCGATCAGCTCGCTGCGCCGGTTCAGTCCGACGAAGGCCGCGAGGGTTCCGAACAGGAAGACGAAGGGCAGCAGCTGCAGGATCACCTGGGGCGACTTCAGCAGCATCAAGCCCAGGATCCGTGCGCCCGACAGGTCAACGTCGGATCCGACCCCGCGGGAAATCTCCACGAAGTCGATCAGCATGATCAGGGCGGCGATGACGCCCAGGGCGATGGCCAGCGACCGCGCCTGCTGAACCAGGACGTAGCGTTCGATGCGGCCCAGGCGCAGCCAGGGAACGGGCAGGGCGATCCGGCTCATGCGAACCTCGCCCTGAACCGGTCCATTGCGGGCCAGGCGCGGCTGCGTCGCGGCTTCAGCGCGCGGAACAGCAGCCTCAGGGCGATCATGGTCGCGATGACGGGCAGCAGATACTGGAAGATGTTCAGCCAGCCGTTCCAGGCGCTGGCCGACACGATTCCGTAGCCCGCCACCCGAACGATCAGGAACGCCGCGGCGGCCTTGGCAATTCGCAGGCCGTAGCCGGTGCGGCTGAATTGACCGCCCATGATCGCGGTCAGGGCCATGGCCATGGCCATCAGGGCGTACAACGGAGCCGAGAGGCGCGAATGCCCCTCCGCCGCCAGTTCGCCTGCCGATCCCACGCTTTCGAGGTCCTGGGGCGATGGATTGAACAGCTGGGGCAGATACAGGTCCGACGGCTTGTAACGAATACGGTCCGTGACGTCGGCATAGGGCGAAAGATCCACCACCGTGCGTCCGAAGGAAATATATTCCAGCACGCCGCGGGACGAATAGCTCTGTCGCGATCCGTTCACGAGGGTCAGGAAGGGCGTCCCGTCGATCCGGCCGAACCGCGCTTCCGCCGCGTCCCAGGTGGTGACCTTGTCGCCCTCGTCGACATAGACGAACAGGTTCTTGAGCAGGCCGTTCTGTTCGATCTGCTGGACATAGACGGTCAGGCCGTTGGGTCCCTGGACGAAGCGTCCTTCCTCGATCAGCACGGCGGCCAGGTCGGTGCGGATCGCGAAGGCCTCGGCGCGCGCCTGGCGCTGGCCCCAGGGCATGAGCACCGTCGTGATCAGCAGGGTCGCGAGCGCCGCGATGGCCGCCAGCCGGATCGCCGGCCGGATCGCCTGCCAGCGCGTGACGCCCGAGGCGAAGATGGCGGTCAGTTCCTGCTCCCGCTGCAGCCGGGTCAGGGCGATCAGGGCGCCGACGAACATGCCGATGGGCACGATCACGGCCAGCAACTGCGGGACCGCCAGCAAGGTCAGCTTGATCATGACCCAGACGCTCTGGCCGCGTTCGACGATGACCTCCAGCTGATCCAGACTCTGGCTCAGAATGCCGATTCCGGTCAGTGCGGCGCACGCCCCGACGACGGGACGGGCGATCTGCCGGAAAAGATAGCCTTGGATCAGGGTCATGTTCAGGAGAAATCGCCCGTTGCAGGCGGCGGCGAGGGAGAGCATCTAATACACACCCGACCGCGCCGGTGAAACCGCACGCGCTCGTTCCTATCGACACCATCACCGGACGCGTAATGCCCGGCGGGAGCAGTAAATGAAGATCGAATTCGTCGCGTCCGCGAGCGCCCCAGAGGTTCTCGCCATCCTGGTCAACGAAGGCCGCGCCTTCGTCGGAACAGGCGCCCAGCTCGACGCCGCGGCGTCCGGCGCCCTGACCCGGGCGATGACGGCGAGCCGGTTCACCGGCGGTTCAAACAGCACCCTGATCGTCGCCGCCCCCGCGGGTGTGGACGCCGCGACCCTGGTGCTCACCGGGGCGGGCGATCCGGCCAAATTCGATGACCTCGCCCTGGAAGCCGCCGCCGGCGCAGCCTATCACGCGGTCAAGCTGTCGGGCGCGGCCGTCCTGACCATCGACGCGTCGCACCTGTCGGCCGCCCAGGCCGCGCGGGCCGCCTTCGCCGCCCGCCTCGCCGGCTACCGCTTCCTGAAATACCGCACGACCCTGAAGCCCGAGAAAACGCCGTCGATCGAGACCATCCGCATCGTCGCCGCCGACCCCAAGGCCGCCGAAGCCGCCTGGACCGCCCTTGCGGCCGTGGCCGAGGCCGTCGAATTCTCGCGTGATCTGGTCAGCGAGCCGGCCAACATCCTCTATCCCGAAGAGTTCGCCAGGCGCGTGAAGGGCCTCGAAAAGCTGGGCCTCGAGGTCGAGATCCTCGGCGAGAAGGAGCTTGAGAAGCTCGGCTTCCGCACGCTGCTGGCCGTCGGCATGGGCAGCGTCCGCGAAAGCAAGGTCGCCATCATGAAATGGAACGGCGGCAAGAAGGGCGACCAGCCCATCGCCTTCGTCGGCAAGGGCGTCTGCTTCGACACCGGCGGCATTTCGATCAAGCCGGCCGACGGCATGGAAGACATGAAGTGGGACATGGGCGGCGCGGCCGCCGTGGCCGGCCTCATGCACGCGCTGGCGGGCCGGAAGGCGAAGGTCAACGTCGTCGGCGTTCTCGGCCTGGTCGAGAACATGCCCGACGGCGCGGCCCAGCGCCCGGGCGACGTGGTCGTCTCGCTGTCCGGCCAGACGGTCGAGGTGCTGAACACCGACGCCGAGGGTCGCCTCGTCCTCGCCGACTGCCTCTGGTACACCCAGGAGCGGTTCAAGCCGAAATTCATGCTCGACCTGGCGACCCTGACGGGGGCCATGATCGTGGCCCTGGGTCTGGAATACGCGGGCGTGTTCTCGAACTCCGACGAACTGGCGAACAACTTCCTCGCCGCCGGTCCCAAGGTCGGCGAGAACGCCTGGCGGATGCCGATCCCGGCCGCCTACGAGCGCCACATCGACACCCCGATCGCCGATGTGAAGAACACCGGCAACGGTCGCGCCGGCGGTTCGATCACCGCCGCCCTGTTCCTGCAGCGCTTCACCAACAGCGTGCCGTGGGCGCATATCGACATCGCCCCGACCGCCTGGGTCAAGGACTCGAAGAATCCGACCGTGCCGGACGGCGCCGTGGGCTGGGGCGTGCGTACGCTCGACCGGATGGTGGCCGACGCCTACGAGTCCTGAGCCGCGCGAGAGGTGGAACCGGGTGTCTGACGCAACGCCGGAAATCTGGTTCTACCACCTCGAGCGCTCGACGCTGGACCAGGTCCTGCCCGGTCTGCTGGAGAAGACCCGCGACCGGGGCTGGAAGGCCCTGGTCCGGGCGTCCGATACGGGCCTGCTCGACCATATCGACGAGCGGCTGTGGACGTATCGTGACGACAGTTTCCTGGCCCATGGTCGGGCGACGGAGACCGGGGCGGATCGCCAGCCCATCCTGCTGACCGAATCGTCCGAGAACCCGAATGCGGCTCAGGCGCTGTTCATTGTGGACGGCGCAGAGCTGGGCGACACGAAAGGCTTCGACCGATGCTTCATCATCTTCGACGGGCGCGACGAGACGGCGCTCACGGGCGCGCGGGTCCGGTGGAAGACGCTGAAGGATCAGGGCGCCAATCTGGCCTACTGGAAACAGTCGCCCGAAGGTCGCTGGGAAAAGGCGGCCTGATCGCCCTGGCGGCGCTCGCCGCCTGTTCGACGCCGGCCTCTGACGGCGCCGCGCCGCGGACGGTCGAGGAAGCGCAGCTGAACCAGCCCGTCGGCGCCCGACCGACCTATCCGACCGTCGACATGTGCCGCGCGGGGGAGCTTCAGTGGCTGGTCGGAAAGCCGAAGACCGAGATCCCGGTTCCGGTCGATGTCGTGAACCGCCGGGTCGCCTGCACCACCTGCCCGGTGACCGAGGACTATGTGCCGCAACGCCTGAACATCTTCTTCAATGAACAGACCCAGATCGTCGAACAGGTCCGCTGCGGCTGACGCATCACAGGAAGACGACCGATGAAGACCCTCATCCTCAGCCTCTCCCTCGCCGGGGCGCTCTCCGCCTGCGCGCCGGTGGAACCGGCGCCTGCGACGCCCCCGTCTGACGGTCCGACCCGGTGCCGTGCGGACCAGTACCAGCGCTTCATCGGCCGCAACCGCTCGGAACTGCCTGCCAGACCGGCCAACGAGACCTGGCGGGTGACCTGCACCACCTGCCCGGTGACGATGGACTACAGCCCGTCGAGGCTGAACATCCTCTATGAAGAGCGCTCCGGAATCATTCGGGAGGTGAAATGCGGATGAAGGTCGTTCTCCTGGCCTCCGCCGCGGGCCTGACGCTGACGGCTTGCGCACCCGTCGACGCGCCGGACGCCACCCCCGTTCCACAGCGGTGCGACGCCGCGGCTTCGCAGTCGCTGGTGGGCTCTCACATTGGAGCGGTCAGCTTCCAGTCCGGAGCCGACGTCCGCATTGTCTGCACCACCTGCCCGACGACCAGGGACCTGAGACCCGACCGGTTGAACATCCGCTTCAACCAGACCACCGGGGTCATCGAACGCGTCGACTGCGGCTGACCCGGCTTGGCGCCTCCCGGCTTTCGCGGCAGGGTGAAGGCGAGGGCAGGGGGAGGCGGTTCATGCGCAGGTTACTGATGGCGGGCGTCGCGCTGACGGCGGCGCTGATCGGCCCGGCCGCCGTCGCCGATGCGACCGCCGACCGCGCCGTGCGCGACCTGATCGAAAGGCCCCAGGTGTGCGGACCGGCCAACTCGGCCGACGCCGTCACGCCGGTCGCCGACATGGTCATGGTCGACGGCTTCGGCACGGGCGGCTTCACCATCGACACGGCGAACCCCGAGGCCCAGGCCTGGTTCAACCATGGCGTCCGGCTGCGCTGGGCCTTTGAGCACAAGGAATCCGTCCGCGCCTTCCGCAAGGCGCGGCTGCTGGATCCGACCTGCGGCCTGTGCGCCTGGGGCGAGGCCTGGGCCCTGGGGCCCAATCTGAACGGCGGCGGCAATGACGACGAAAGCCTCGCCGCCGCCCTGAAGGCCGCGCGGGACGCCCGCCGCCTCAGCCGCCGCGCGACACCGATGCAGCGCCAGATGATCGACGCCTTGGTGCAGCGCTATTCGGGCCAGAAAGGCTCGCGCAGCCGCCGCTTCGCCCGGTCGATGGACCGGATCGCGCGCGCCAACCCGACCGACGTCACTGTGGCCGCCATCACCGCCGACGCCTGGATGCTGAACGCCGACGAATGGTGGGACGACGCCGGCAAGGCCGCCGATCCCGGCATCACCCGGGCCATGACCCTCCTCGAACAGACCCTGGCCCACGCCCCGAATGATCCGGGCGCGATCCATCTCTACATCCACCTGACGGAATGGTCGGACGACCCGCACAAGGCCATTCCGTACGGGGAGCGGCTGGCGGCCCTGGCGCCCGGGGCCAGCCATCTGGTGCATATGCCGTCGCACACCTTCTACCGGGTCGGCCGGTACAGGGACGCCATGATGTCCAACGTCAACGCCGTGGCGCTGGACCGGCGCTACGTCGGTCTGGCGCGACCGCCCGGCGGCCTGTCCGGCATGCCGCTGCACGGGCACAACATCCATTTCGGCATGGGCGGGGCCCTGATGGCCGGCGGCGGCGAGGAAGGCCTCAAGCTGGCCGACGGGTTTCTGGCGACCTGGCCGGAGATTCCGGCGGACAATGTCTGGCGCCAGGCGATGGTGAACAACGCCTACGCCATCTACGGCCGCTTCGGCTCGGCGGAGAAGGTCGCGGCCCTGGCCGAACCAGCTGAAAGCCATCCCATGCTGCGCGTCAGCTGGCGTTTCGCCCGCGGCGAGGCGGCCGCGCGGGCCGGGGAAGCGGCGGCCGTCCGGGCCGAGGCCGAGGCCATCGCCGCCCTCCGCGCGGCGCCCGGCTTCGCCGCCGGTCCCCAGGGCAGGATGCGCACCGAATTCACCGAGATCTCCCAACGCGTTCTTGAAGGCCGCGCCGCCATGATCGAGGGCAATGCCGGGGCCGCCGTGGCCGCCTTCACCCGCGCCGCCGAAATCCAGGGCCAGGACTCCGAGGGCGGCGACCCGCCGATCGTCTGGTACCCGACCCGCCGCAGCCTCGCCGCCGCCCTGCTGCTCAAGGGCGACGCGGCGGCCGCCAGGGCGAAGATCGTCGAACTGCTCGAGGATTGGCCCGGCGATCCCTACAGCTATTTCGTCCTCGCTGAGGCCGAGACCGCCCTGGGCCATGCCGAAGCCGCGGCCGAGGCGCGGCGGAAGTCGGCCGTGGAATGGATCGGCGGCCCCATGGATCTGAAGCTGGCCTGAGCTCGCCTACGACGGCGCCGCGACCGCCATATTGTCGATCAGACGCGTCCGGCCCAGCCAGGCGGCCGCCAGAATGCGGGCGGGCGCGTCCACGACGCCGTCGCGGAACGGCGCCAGATTGTTGGCGCGCCGCACGGCCACATAGTCGATCCGTTCGAACCCCGCCTTCAGCAGGGCCGCATGGGCGTCGCGTTCGACGGCCGCCAGCGGACGCCGCCCGGTCGCCTGGGCCCCGGCCTCGGCCAACACGCCGTTCAGCCGCCGCGCGGTCTCCAGTTCGGCGTCGCCCAGGTAGGCGTTGCGCGATGACAGGGCCAGGCCGTAGCCGTCCCGTTCGGTCGGAGACCCGACGATATCCGTCGGAATGTCGAGGTCGCGGGCCATCCGCCGCACGACCATCAACTGTTGATAATCCTTCTCCCCGAACACGGCGACCTCGGCCTGGACCTGGTTCAGCAGCTTGGCCACCACCACGGCCACGCCGCCGAAGAAGTGCGGGCGGAAGTCGGTCTCCAGCCCCGCGGACGGTCCGCCCACGCTGACCGCGGTGGCGAAGCCCTCGGGGTACATTTCCTCGACCGTGGGCGCGAACAACAGATGGCAGCCCGCGCCGGCCAGCATTCCGGCGTCCTGCGCCTCCCGCCGGGGATAGGTCCCCAGGTCCTCATGCGCCGCGAACTGGGTCGGATTGACGAAGACGCTGGCGACCACGCGATCGGCCCGGCGACCGGCCTCCCGCACCAGGGTCAAGTGGCCTTCGTGCAACGCGCCCATGGTCGGAACGAAGCCGACAGTGAACCCCTGGCGTTTCCATGCGCTGATCTGTGCACGCAGCGCGGAGACGGTGCGCACGACGGGAAGGGAGGCGGGCTCGGTCATGATGAACGGATTAACCCTTCGCCTTAAGCGTGCTTGTGAACCGGGCGGCAAAAGCTGCCGTGCGAGGGTTGGCTTATGACGCCGAGCCTCCTGATCCGTCCAGTGCTTGTCCTCCTCGCCACCTCGGGCCTGACGGCCTGCGGCATGGTGGAAAGTGATCCGCGTCGTTTCGAAACCCTGGCGGAGGCCGTGGCCGCCATCCCGCTCGACGGACAGGGTGAGCCTTCCGCCGCCCCTGCCGTTCGTCGCACGTCCAACCACGCCGCCCTGCGTCCCGCCATCCGCGTCGAGGTGCTGGATCCCCATGCGTTGTGGGACGCCCGGGACGCCGACATGAACGGCATGGTCGAGCGCGCCGCGCCCCGTCTCGTGGCCGCCGCCGCCCCGGCGATGGCTGACGCCGTGGTGCAACAGGTCTCGCATCGCGTCGACAACGCCGCCGCCCGCGCGGGGCTTCGGCCCGCCATACAAACCGCCGCTCCGAAAGCCGCTCCGAAAGCCGCCCCGGGAGCCGCCCGCGGCCTGGTGCAACTGGGCGCCTATTCCAGCGAAGCCTCGGCCCGCGCCGCCTGGAACCGCCTCAAGGGCGGTCAGGCCGCCTGGGCGCTGGACGGTTTGTCGCCGGTCTACGAGGCCGTCGAGGTGGGCGGCCGTCAGCTGACGCGGCTCAAGGTTCGCGCGCCCGCCGCCGGAGCCGGCGCGGTCTGCGCGGCCGCCGGGATCGACGATCCCTGGTGCCGTCGCGCCGTCTAGGGCGGGCATCCACAGCCCTAACACCCCCCCTGCGTTGACGTCGGGCCCGCCCCCCGCGATTCTGCCTGTCTCGGCTGCGCGTCTGAGTCGGCGGCCCCAAACAGGTATGAGTCTCCATGGCTGACCCCACGGTCATCGTCGTCGGCAACGAAAAGGGCGGAGCGGGCAAGTCCACGCTCGCCATACACATCGTCACCGCCCTGCTGCACGCCGGCCGGCGCGTGGCCATTATCGATCTGGACCTGCGCCAGCGGTCGATGGCCAAATTCTTCGCCAACCGCGCCGCCTGGATGGCGGGCAACAGCCAGACCCTGCCCATGCCGCTTGAGCCCGACATGGGCGACGGCAAGGCCCTGGCGCGCGCCGGCGAGGCCGAACAGCTGGCCCGGTTCGAGGCGGCCTTCGCCGAGGCGAAAGCGTCGGCCGACATCATCCTGATCGACACGCCGGGCGGCGACACCCTGCTGTCGCGCACCGCCCATGGTCTGGCCGACCAGATCGTCACCCCGATGAACGACAGCTTCGTCGATTTCGACCTGCTGGGCTCGGTCGATCCGGTCACCCTCGATCTGCTCAAGCCCTCGATCTATTCGGAAAGCGTCTGGGAGGCCCGCAAACAGCGGGCCATCACCCAGGGGCGTCACGCCCAGATCGACTGGATCGTGGTCACCAACCGCCTCGCGGTCGCCGCCGCGCGCAACCGCCAGCGGCTCGAGGAGCGGATGGAGAAGCTGGCCCGCCGCGTCGGCTTCCGCATGGGGCCCGGCCTGCGCGACCGCGTCATCTATCGCGAACTGTTCCCGTTCGGCCTGACCGTGGCCGACCTGTCCAGCGAGATCCGGCCCGTGGCGGTGTCCCTGGCCCACGTCGCCGCCCGTCAGGAGATGCGCAATCTGATGCAGGCGCTCGGCCTCGACACCGCCGCCCTGGACGCCCCGCTCGACGCGGCGGCATGACGTCTTGAGTCTGATCTGGCTGGTTCTGGCCGCCATCGCCGTCTGGGCCCTTGTTCGGCTGGGCCGTCAGGGCGAGGGCCGTCGTCGGGGCCAGTGGCGCGTTGCGGCCACCCTGTTCAGCGCCGTGATGCTGGCCGGAGGCGTACTGCTGGCCGTTCGCGGCGCCTGGCTGCCGGCGGCCGGGCTCATCGGAGCGGGTCTGTGGCTGACGGTGGCGTCGCGTCAGAGAAGCGTCGCTCCCCGCCCGACCGAGGCTCTGTCTGATGCGGAAGCCCGGTCGATCCTCGGCGTGCCGGCCGGCGCCACACCCGAAGCCGTCAATGCCGCCTGGCGCCGCCTGATGGGCCGCGCCCACCCCGACCAGGGCGGCACCGAAGGCCTCGCCGCCCGGCTCAACGCCGCGCGGGACAGGCTGCTGAAGCGGTGACATTCGTTCTCCCTCCCCAGAAGTGGGGAGGGACGATCGCGTAGCGATCCGGGTGGGGAATTGTAGCCTCAAGCGCGGACGGCGGGAGCTTCACACTACCCCGCCCGGGCTCCGCTTCGCTCCGCCGTCCCTCCCCATGAAGGGGAGGGAGAGCGATGGGTCACGCTGCCGGTTTGGACGCTTTCTTCGCGGCCGGCTTCCTGGCCGGCGCCTTCTTGGCGGCCGCCGGCTTCTTCACCGCGGCCTTCTTCACCGCCGGCGCCTTCTTGCCCTTGGCCGGCGCCGCCAGCGCCCGCGCCGCCAGCAGGGGCAGGGCCTCTTCCAGCGTCAGGTCTTCCGGCGCCGTGCCCTTGGGCAGGGTGGCGTTGATCTTGCCGGACTTCACATAGGGGCCGAACCGGCCCGCCATGACGTGGATCGGCTCGCCGGTCTCCGGATGGGCTCCGAGATCCTTCAGCGGCGCCGAAGCCCCGCCCCGCCCGGCGAACTTGCCGGCCCGCTTCTCGGCCAGCAGCACCACCGCCCGGTTCAGACCGACCTCGAACACCTCGTCGATGTCGGCGACATTGGCGTAGGTCCCGGCGTGCAGCACGAACGGTCCGTAACGGCCCAGACCCGCCGTGATCGGCTTGCCGTCTTCCGGATGCATCCCGACCTCGCGCGGCAGGGCCAGCAACCTCAGCGCCTGCTCCAGCGTCAGCGACGCCGCCGACCAGCCCTTGGGCAGGGATGACCGTTTCGGCTTCTCCTCGCCGGGCAGGGTGGTTTCCACATAGGGCCCGAACCGCCCGATCTTCAGGGCCACGGGCTGGCCGGTGACCGGATCGACGCCCAGATCGCGGTCGCCGCCGTCCTCGACCTCGCTCGCCGCGCCGAAACCGCGCGTGTAGCGGCATTCCGGATAGTTGGAGCAGCCGATGAAGGACGAACGCATCTTGAAGCTGGCCTTCAGATGCAGCCGGCCGCTCTTGCACAGGGGGCACAGGCGCGGGTCGGTCCCGTCGCCCTTGTCGGGGAACAGGAAGGGGCCGATCGCCGTGTCCAGCTCGTCGATCACGCCCTGACGGGCCGTGACCGCCTCGGTGGCCGGCTTCAGCTGGCTCCAGAACTCGCGCAGGACCACCTTCCAGTCCAGATCGCCGGCGGACACCTCGTCCAGCTGGTTTTCCAGCGCGGCGGTGAAGTCGTACTCCACCCAGCGGCCGAAGAACTGTTCGAGGAAGGCCGTGACCAGCCGCCCGTTGTCCTCGGGGATGAAGCGGTTCTTGTCCATGCGGACGTATTCGCGGTCACGCAGCGTCGTCAGGATCGAGGCGTAGGTCGACGGCCGGCCGATGCCCAGCTCTTCCAGCTTCTTGACCAGGGTCGCTTCGGAGAAGCGCGGGGGCGGCTCGGTGAAATGCTGTTCCATGCGGACGGCGTCGACCCTGGCGATCGCGCCTTCCTTCAGCGCGGGCAGGCGGGTGGTGTCGTCCTCGTCGTCGCCGCCGTCCTTGGGCTTGTCGTCTCGGCCCTCCTCGTACACGGCCATGAAGCCGTCGAAGGCCACGACCTGGCCGGTGGCGCGCAGCCCCGTCTGGCCCGTCGGCTCCTCGATCTCGACCGTGGTCCGGTCCAGACGCGCCGACTCCATCTGGCTGGCGATGGTCCGCTTCCAGATCAGTTCGTACAGTTTCTGCAGATCGCCATCGAGACGCAGGGTCTCGGGCGCGCGGGCCATGTTCGTCGGCCGGATCGCCTCGTGCGCCTCCTGGGCGTTCTTGGCCTTGGTCTTGTAGTATCGGGGCTGTTCCGGGACATAGGCCGGGCCGAAGCGGTCGCCGATGACCTCGCGCGCCTGGGCGATGCCCTCGGGGCTGACCGACAGGCCGTCGGTCCGCATATAGGTGATCAGGCCGCCCTGGTCGTCGACGCCCTCATACAGTTTCTGCGCCGCCTGCATGGTGCGCTGCGCCGTGAAGCCCAGCTTGCGCGAGGCCTCCTGCTGCAGGGTCGAGGTCATGAACGGCGGGGCCGGGGCGCGCTTGACCGGCTTCTTCTCCACCGAGCTGATGGTGAAGGTCCCGGCCTTGATGGCGTCGCGCGCCGCGCTCGCCATCGCTTCCGAGGTGATGTCCAGCCGCTGCACCCGCTTGCCGGCGTGCTTGACCAGACGCGTCGTGAACGGCGGGCTGTCCGCGTTCATATCGGCCTCGACCGACCAGTATTCCTGCGCCTTGAACGCCTCGATCTCCATCTCGCGATCGACGACGATGCGCAGGGCGACCGACTGCACCCGTCCGGCCGAACGGGCGCCCGGCAGCTTGCGCCACAACACCGGCGACAGGGTGAAGCCCACCAGATAGTCCAGCGCGCGGCGGGCCAGATAGGCCTCGACCAGCTCCATGTCGATCTGGCGAGGCTTCGCCATGGCCTCCAGCACGGCGCTCTTGGTGATGGCGTTGAAGGTGACGCGTTCGACGTGCGTGTCCTTCAGCACCTTCTTCTTGGTCAGAATCTCCAGCACGTGCCAGCTGATCGCCTCGCCCTCGCGGTCGGGGTCGGTGGCCAGGATGACGCGGTCGGACCGTTTGGCGACCTCCGCGATCTCGCTCAGCCGCTTGGAGGCCTTGGCGTCGATTTCCCACGACATGGCGAAATCGTCGTCGGGCAGCACCGAGCCGTCCTTGGACGGCAGGTCGCGGACGTGCCCGTAGGACGCCAGGACAGTGAAGTCCGGGCCCAGATATTTGTTGATGGTCTTGGCCTTTGCGGGGCTCTCGACGACGACGAGGTTCATGCGGGGAGGGGGCCTTGAAACGGCGCGGAAAGGGGGCGGAACGTGGTTGGCCCGGGCGTCGCTGTCAATCGGCGCTGAAAATCGGGCGTTTTCAGACCGACGCCAGACCGCCCGGAAGCAGGGTGGCCCGGCCTGCCAGACTGAGCTCCAGCAGGGCCGCGGCCACCGCGCCGATCGGGGCTCCCGCCGCCCGGGCCAGCTCGTCGCGCGGCGTCGGCGTCGGCGACAGCAGGGCGGCGACCCGTTCGATCAGCGCCGCATCGATCTCCTCCGGCGCGGCCTGGAAGGGATTGTCGTGAGCCGGCTCGCGCAGGGTGCGCAGGGTCGAGAAGGCGCGCTCCACGTCCTCCAAGCCCTCGCACAGGATCGCGCCTTGCCGCAGCAGTTCATTGGGGCCGCGCGAGCGGGGATCCAGCGGTGAGCCCGGCACGGCGAAGACGTCGCGCCCCTGTTCCGCCGCCAGCCGCGCCGTGATCAGCGATCCGGACCGCAGCTCGGCCTCGACCACGATCACCCCGCGCGACAGGCCCGAGATGATGCGGTTGCGGCGCGGGAAGTCCTTCGCCTGGGCCCGCGCCCCGACCGGGCTTTCCGAAACGATGCAGCCCTGTTCGACGATCCGGCGATAGAGGTCGGCGTTGTCCGGCGGATAGACGTCGTCCACCCCGCCGCCCAGAACGGCGACCGTGCCGGTCGGAAGGGCCCCGGCATGCGCCGACCCGTCGATGCCGCGCGCCAGGCCGGAGACGACCACATGGCCGGCCTCGCCCAGTTGCTGCGCCAGCCCGCGCGCGATCCGCTGGCCGCCCGCCGAGGCGATGCGCGCGCCCACGACGGCGATGCACGGCCGGCTCATCAACCCCGCGTCGCCAAGGGCCCACAAAACCGGCGGCGGCGGGTCCGTCGCCGCCAGCGGCTCGGGATAGGCGGCGTCCCCCAGCACGATCAGCCGGGCGCCGATCCGGTCGCCCGCCGCGTATTCCGCTTCAATCTGATCGACAGGCGGCGGACCGTCGCCGCGGCCGCCGGCGCGCCGGATCAGGTCCGGCAGGGCCTCCAGCGCGCGTTCCGCCGCGCCGAACCGGTCCAGGAGCTGGCGGAAGGTGACCGGGCCGACCCGATCGGTGCGCGCCAGCCTCAGCCGCGCGAATCGCTCCGCCTCCGACAGGGGCGGCGAGGGGCTCACCCCTTTTTGGCGCCGATACGGGGTTCCGCCCCCTTCAGCAGACGCGCGATGTTCTCATGGTGCCGGATCCAGATGAGCACGGCGGTGAACAGCGCCAGGGCCGCGACCGGCGCCGGAACCGGCAGGCCCAGGGCGGCCAGCGGCAGCACGGCGTAGACCGGCGCGGCGGCCGCGGCGAGCAGGGCCGCCAGCGAGGACATGCGGAACAACGCTGCGACAAGCAGCCATGTCGCCCCCGCCAGCAGGCCCAGCGGCCAGGCGGCGGCCAGCAGCAGGCCGAAGAATGTCGCCACCCCCTTGCCGCCCCTGAAGCCGAGCCAGACCGGGAAGAGATGGCCCAGGAAGGCCGCGCCGCCGGCGATCGCCGCCAGGGCCGGCACGCCCGGGAACAGCGCCTGGGCGATCAGATAGGCGGCGGCCCCCTTGCCGGCGTCCAGAATCAGCGTGGCGAAGGCCAGATCCTTGCGCCCGGTTCTCAGCACATTGGTCGCGCCGATATTGCCCGAGCCGATGCTGCGCACATCCTCGCCCGTCAGCAGACGCGTCAGGATCACGCCGAACGGAATGGAGCCCAGCAGATAGCCGCCGACCGCCACGAGGGCGACCGTCCCGAGGGCGGGCCCGACCAGATCCTGCAAGTGATTCGCTCCCTCTTAGCGTGCGTCGTGGACGATGCGTCCGCCGACGACGGTAAGCAACACCCGGCCTTGCAGACGGCGTCCGTCGAAGGGGGAGTTCTTCGATTTCGATTTCAGCGCGTTCGCGTCGACCACGATCGGCGCGCCGGGGTCGAACAGGGTCAGGTCCGCGGGCGCGCCGGCCGCCAGGACGCCGGCGTCCAGCCCCAGCAAGGTGGCCGGTCCGTGGGTCAGCGGCCGCAGGATGTCGAGCAGGTCCAGTCCGTCCTCATGGTGCAGTGACAGGGCGGCCGCCAGCAGGGTTTCCAGCCCCACCGCGCCGGGCGTCGCCTCGGCGAAGGGGCGGCGCTTGTCCTCGGCGGGGGCAGGGGCGTGGGCCGAGGTGATGGCGTCGATCAGGCCGTCGCGCACCGCCTCGATCAGGGCCAGCCGGTCGCTCTCGGGCCGCAGCGGCGGGTCCAGCCTGTAGAAGGTGCGATAGTCGCCGATATCGATCTCGTTGAAGCACAGGTGGTTGATCGACACCGAGGCGGCGACCTCCAGGCCCCTGGCCCGGGCGCGGGCCAGCGTCTCCAGCGCGCCCTCGGTCGAAATCTGGTCGACCAGGAAGCGCGCGCCCGTCTGTTCGACCAGGGCCAGATCGCGCTCCAGCTGGATGCGTTCGGCGATCGCGGGCGCCGAGGCCAGACCCAGCCGCGTCGCCAGTTCGCCCGAGGTCGCCACCGCCCCCTCGCTCAGCCATGGTTCGGCCGGGCGGCAGGAAATCAGGGCGTTGAAGGCGGCGGCGTAGCTCATCACCCGCTGCAGGGTGCGGGTGTTGGCGATGACCTGATCGACGTCGGTGAAATAGAGCGCCCCGGCCTCGTCCATCAGGCCGATCTCGGCCATCCGCGCGCCGTCGCGGCCCCGGGTCGCCGCCCCCGCCGCCCGGACATTGACCAGTCCCAGGGCCGCTCCGCGCCGCTGGATGAATTCGATCATCGCCGGATCGTCGATGGCGGGATCGGTGTCCGGCTGGATGACGATGGTGGTGACCCCGCCCGCCGCCGCTGACAGACTGGCCGACTTCAGCGTCTCCTTCGGCTCGGCTCCGGGCTCGCCGGTCTTGACCCGGATGTCGATCAGGCCCGGCGACAGGCACAGGCCGCCGGCGTCGATGACGGTCGCGCCTTCCGGGGCGGTCGCGCCGGCGCCGTGAATGACCTCGGTGATCCGGCCGTCCTCGACCAGCACCGCGCCGGCGCCGTCATAGTCCGTGGCGGGATCAAGAATTCTCGCATTGAGAATCGCCAACGTATTCACGCCCTTCCCCCCTTGCGGGGGAAGGTGGCAGGCGAAGCCTGACGGATGGGGGGTGAAGCACCGGCCCATCCCAGTTCGCTTTTCCACTCACGTTCCGTCGAGGGCTGACAGCCCCCCCATCCGAGCCGCTCCGCGGCCCACCTTCCCCCGCGAGGGGGGAAGGGAACACAAAGAGCGCCCATCAGGAGTCTCCGTCCAGCCGCGCCGACAGGGCCGCCAGCACAGCCATCCGGGCCGCCACACCCATCTCGACCTGGTCCTGGATCAGGGAGACCGTCAGGTCGTCGGCCACGTCGGAGTCGATCTCCACGCCCCGGTTCATCGGTCCCGGGTGCATGACCTTCGCCCCCGGATTGGCCCAGGCCAGCTTCTCGCGGTCCAGACCCCAGAAACGGAAATACTCGCGGGTCGAGGGGACCAGCGCCCCCTCCATCCGCTCCAGCTGCAGGCGCAGCATCATCACGACGTCGCAGCCCTTCAGCCCCTCGCGCATGTCGTGGAAGACCTCGCAGCCCCAGCGGTCGGCGTCGCCGGGCACCAGGGTCGGCGGCCCGATCAGGCGCACCCGCGCGCCCATCATCGACAGCATCGACACATTCGACCGCGCCACCCGGCTGTGGGCGATGTCGCCGCAGATCGCCACCGTCAGCCCGCCCACGTCGCCGAAGGCCCGGCGCAGGCTCAGCAGGTCCAGCAGCGCCTGGGTCGGATGCTCATGGCGGCCGTCCCCGGCGTTCACGACCGCGCAACCCACCTTCTGGGCCAGCAGGGCCGCCGCGCCCGAGGCGCCGTGGCGCACCACCAGCACGTCGGGCTTCATGGCGTTCAGCGTCGCCGCCGTGTCGATCAGGGTCTCGCCCTTGGCCACGGACGAGGTGCGCGGGCTCAGCGTCGTCACATCGGCCCCCAGCCGCTTGGCCGCGATCTCGAACGAGGCGCTGGTGCGGGTCGAGTTCTCGAAGAACAGGTTCATGACCGTGCGCCCGCGCATCAGGTCCAGCGACTTGGAGGATTGGCGGTTGAAGTCGACGAAGGCGTCGGCCAGATCCAGCAGCGGCGGCGTGGTGGCGGCGTTCAGATCGCCCGCGGACAGGAAATGGCTGCGCGGGAACGGCGCCAGCCGCTCGAGAATCAGATCGGTGAGGGCGGCAGGCTGGCTCATCGAGGCCCGCCTATAGGGCGCATCTAGGCCAGATGGAATAGCGCCAGCAGGATCGGGATGCTCAAGGCGCTTCCCACCGTCGTCAGGGCCACGATTCCGGCCATCAGGGGGGCGTCCCCGCCCATCTGCCGCGCCAGGATGTAACTGGCCGCCGCCCCGGGGGCCGCGCCGCACAGCAGGGCGATGCCCTGGGCCGTCTCGTCGCCGCCGTACAGCACGCAAAGGCCCCACATCAGCGGCGGGGTTATGACCAGCTTGACGAACGACACGGCCCCGATGGTGATCCGGCGTCGGGCCACCTCCGCGAAGCTCAGACCCGCGCCCGCCACGATCAGGCCCAGCGGCAGGGCCGCCCCGCCCAGCAGCTCCAGGGTGTTGGAAATGCCCGGCAGCCGCGGCACGCCGCCAAGATTGAGCGCCAGGCCGATCAGGCAGGCCAGCAGGATGGGGTTGGACAGAATCGCCTTCGCCAGCGCCCACGGCGACATCGACCGCTCATCCGCCCCCCACTTCACCAGCACGATGACGCACAGGACGTTGGTGACCGGGATCATGGACGCGATCACGACCGCCGCCAGCGCCAGACCGTCCGGGCCGTACACCGACAAAATCACCGGCAGGAAGACGAAGCTGTTCCACCGGATCGCACCCTGGAACACGCTGGTGAAGGCCGGGCCGTCGATCTTCATCAGCGGCTTGAGCGCCAACGTCAGGGTCGCGATGATCAGCACGGAGGTGACCGAGGCCGCCCCCGCCGCCCCCGCGCCGCCGCTCGAGATGTCGGCGTTCCAGATCGCCGGGATCAGGAAGCCCGGATAGAGCAGGTGGATCGACAGCTTCTCGATCGGCCGCCAGGTCGCGTCGGGCAGGAAGTCCGATTTGCGCAGCCCGTAACCGATGGCGATCAGCACGAAGACCGGGACGACGCCCGCGATCAGCCCGCCCATCAGACCCTCAACCGGTCCAGCGCGCCCTGCAGGATCCATGCGGCGGCTGTGCGGTCGACCACATCGGCGCGACGCTTGCGGCTCAGGTCCAGTTCCCCGATCAGGAACCGCTCGACGGCGCTGGTCGACAGCCGTTCGTCCTGGAAGGCGCAGGGCACGGCGCGGATGCGTTGCAGATTGCGGGCGAAGGCCCGGCAGGACTGCGCCCGCGGCCCTTCACTGCCGTCCATGTTGAGCGGCAGGCCGATGACGAGGGCCGACGCCTTGCGCCCGTCCATCAGTTTCAGCACGGCATGGGCGTCGTCGGTGAATTTCGTCTTTCGGATCAGCGACAACGGGCTGGCGATCATGCGCGTCGCGTCCGAGGCGGCGACGCCGATGGTCTTCTCGCCCAGATCCAGCCCCAGCCACGGCGTGCCGGGCGGGGTCGAGGCGGCGAGATCTTCGAGCGATAGAACTGTCACGGCTTGGCGGTAGGACTGGCGAGCCGCCCTGTCAAAGTGCAAGGTGAGCTATCGTTGATGGGGGAACATCCGATGAAGCCAGTCACCTTCCTTGTCGCCCTGGCGGGCCTCGCCGGCTGCGACGCCCAGGTCGAAAGCCGCAAGGCCGAAGTCCCGGCCGCCGAACACGCCACCGCCACGGCGCCCGTCGCCGCGCCCCTGACCGCCGCGGGGCCCGCCGCCACGCTTCAGCCCGAAACCGCCGTCGAGCTGCAGCAGGCCGCCTCGGTCGTCAGCCTCGACCCGCTGACCCGGCAGGGCGGCGGCCTGACCGCCAAACTGTTCGGCACGGCCGGCGGCGATCCCGCCATGAACGGCCTCTACACCCACATCGCCTTCTTCCAGGGTCCGGCTGACGGCTGGCGCGTCTTCCGCCTCGGCGACGTCCTCGAATACCGCATCCTGTCCGAAGCCCCGGGCCGCGTCGATCTGGAGCTCACCGAGAGCACCATGGACCCGGCCTCCACGACGATCGGCAGCCGCACCCGGCGGGTCATCGTCGGCTGGTCCTTGGCCACGGACGGCTCGGCGCCCGCTACTGTGACGGTCACACCCGCCCGATAGCGTCGGAATCCTTGCGAAACCGGGCCTGATCCTTGTGAAAGAGGGTTGGGGCGGCTAATCCCGCCCGCTCAGGTTTCGCATTGGAGGGCCGCATGGCCATCGACGCCGCGACCGTGCGCCGTGTGGCGCACCTCGCCCGCATCAAGACCCCGGAAGACCGGCTCGAGCCGCTCGCCGCGGAACTGAACGGCATCCTCGCCTGGATCGAACAGCTCAACGAGGTCGACGTCGACGGCGTCGAGCCGATGACGTCGAACGTGGCCCAGCCGATGCGCCTGCGCGACGACGTCGTCACCGACGGAAACAAGGTCGCCGACGTGCTCGGCAACGCCCCGAAGTCCGCCGACGGCTTCTTCGTCGTGCCCAAGGTGGTCGAATAGAATGTCCGACCTGACCAAACTCACGCTCAAGGCCGCGCTCGACGGCCTCAAGGCCCGCGACTTCTCCTCGGAAGAGATCACCAGGGCCTTCGTCGCCAATATCGACGCCGCCAATCCGCGTCTGAACGCCTATGTCCTCCAGACCACGGACAAGGCCCTCGCCATGGCCCGCGCCTCTGACGCCAAACTGGCGAAAGGGGAGGGCGGCGCCCTGGAAGGCGCGCCGTTGGGCATCAAGGACCTGTTCTGCACCGACGGCGTCCAGACCACGGCCGGCTCCAACATGCTGCGCGGCTTCGTCCCGCCCTATGAGTCCACCGTCACCGCCAACCTGTGGCGCGACGGCGCGGTCATGCTGGGCAAGCTCAACATGGACGAGTTCGCCATGGGCTCGTCGAACGAGACCAGCGCCTTCGGTCCGGTCGTGAACCCATGGAAGTCAACGGCTTCCAACGCTGACCTGACCCCGGGCGGCAGCTCCGGCGGCTCGGCCTCGGCCGTCGCCGGCGACCTCTGCCTGGCCGCCACCGCCTCGGACACCGGCGGTTCGATCCGCCAGCCCGCCGCCTTCACCGGCACGGTCGGGATCAAGCCCACCCACGGCCGCGCCAGCCGCTTCGGCATGGTCGCCTTCGCCAGCTCGCTGGACCAGGCCGGCCCGATCACGAAGACCGTCGAGGACGCCGCCATCCTGCTGCGCGCCATGTGCTCCTACGATGCGAAGGACGCCACCAGCCTCGACGTCGAGACGCCCGACTGGACCCGATCCCTGAACAAGGGCGTCAAGGGCCTGCGCATCGGCGTGCCGAAGGAATACGTCGTCGACGGCATGCCCGCCGAGATCCAGGCGCTGTGGGACCAGGGCGTGGCCTGGCTCAAGGCCGGCGGCGCCGAGATCGTCGAGATCAGCCTGCCGCACACGAAGTACGCCCTGCCGGCCTATTATATCATCGCCCCGGCCGAGGCCTCGTCCAACCTGGCCCGCTACGACGGCATGCGCTTCGGCCACCGCGCCGAGGGGACCACGTCCCTGACCGACCTCTATGAGACCAGCCGCGCCGAGGGCTTCGGCAAGGAGGTCCAGCGCCGACTGACCATCGGGGCCTATGTCCTGTCGGCCGGATTCTACGACGCCTACTACGTCCGCGCCCTCAAGGTCCGCCGCCGCATCGCCATGGATTTCGACGCGGTGTGGGACCGCGTCGACGCCATCCTGACGCCGTCCACGCCTTCGGCCGCCTTCGCCCTCGGCGACAAGCAGATCGATCCGCTGCAGATGTATCTGAACGACATCTTCACCGTCACCGCCAACCTCGCCGGCCTGCCGGGCATCTCCGTCCCCGCGGGCGTCGACGCGGGCGGCCTGCCCCTCGGCCTCCAGGTCATCGGCAAGGCGCTGGACGAGGCGACGGTCTTCCAGGTCGCCAGCGCGCTGGAAGACGCGGCGGGGTTTGTGGCGAAACCGGAGAAGTGGTGGTGAACAATCAAAGCCCCTCTCCCTGAGGGAGAGGGAGGGGCCCGCGCGCGCAGCGCGTGGGAGGGTGTGGGGTTACGCTGCATGACGCCCGAAACTCGAACCGCCCGTGCCCGCGATCCCCGCAAGCGCCGGACCCATGCAGAGAACATCCTGTGGCAGGCCCTCCGCGCCTCCCGTCTCGACGGCTTCAGATTTCGTCGCCAGCACCCCATCGATCGCTACTTCGCCGACTTCGCCTGCGAATCCATCAAGCTGGTGATCGAACTGGACGGCGGCGTTCACGATGACGACGACCGGCAACTCAACGACTATCACCGCCAGCAAGCGATCGAGTCTCTGGGCTGGTCCGTTCTCAGGTTCCCCAACACCGAGGTGACAGGCTCGCTCCCCACTGTCCTCGCCGCCATCCGGGCCCAGGCGAAACTGGCCGGCGCCGTAACCCCACACCCTCCCGTCGGCTCCGCCGACGGGCCCCTCCCTCTCCCAATGGGAGAGGGGACGCCAAAGCCGCTTGGTTCGAAGCTCCGTCTTCCCCGATACCGCCCATGACCGCGCCGCCGCCGCTCAAAGACCCGCTCAAATAAGATTGGCCCGCGCCAGCCGGCCAAAATGCAGGGCGCTGGGTCGCGGCTTCCGCTCGAACGTCTCCCGGTCCACCGCCGACAGGCCGAACGGCACGCCATAGCCCGAGGTCCATTCGAAATTGTCCAGCAGCGACCAGTACAGATAGCTGTGCACCGGAATGCCCTCGTCGAGGCATTGCCGCACCCCGTCCAGGGCGGCGTCGATGAAGGCGCTGCGCCGCGCGTCGTCCTGCACGGCCACGCCGCTCTCGGTCACATAGATCGGCTTGCCGACCGCCGCATGGGCCCATCGGATCGTGTTGGCCAGGGCCTGCGGATAGAATTCATAGCCCGCCATGGTCAGTTCCGCCCCCGCCGGCGGCGCCTGCACCCCGTCCTCGCCGACGATGAAGCGCGTATAGGTCTGGACCCCGAAGAAGTCCGCATGGGTCCGGGCTGTCTCGACCCAGTCGCCATACAGCCGCCGCTGATACAGCTCGACCAGGTCCGGACGCCCCGGCGCCTGGATGTCCTGGGTGGTCAGGGTCACCCCGACCGGCAGATCGGGCCGTACGGCCTTGATCGCGTCATAGGCCTGGCGATGCGCCGCCTGCATCAGCGGGGTCGCCACGGCGGGGTCGGCGAAGGCCAGCCGCGAGAACCTCGGCGAGTCCGTCGCCTTCGCCGCTGCCGCGATCGCAACCTCGGCGACGCGCCGCCCAGCCTCGATCCCTGGCATCAGGTCGACCAGCAGCCGGATATTGGCCTCGTTGAAGGTGGTCACCATGGACATCCGGCCGCCCAGCCGCTCGGCCACCTTGCCGCAGAACCGCGCGAAGATGGCGGGCGAGTCCGGGGCCTCGAAGCCGCCGCGGCGGGCGAACCACAGCGGCGTGGTGAAGTGGTTCAGGGTGATCATCGGCTTCAGCCCGCGGGCCTGACAGGCGTCCAGCATGCGGGCGTAGTGGTCGAGCACGGCGTTGGAGAACCGCCCCTCGCTGGGCTCGATCCGCGCCCATTCCACGCCGAAGCGGTGGCAGTTGAAGCCCAGCGCCTGGGCCAGGGCGAAATCCTCGTCGAAGCGGTGATAGCTGTCGCAGGCGTCGCCGGACGGTTCGCGGAACATGCTGGGCTGCAGGTTTTCCATCAGCCAGGCGTCGCTGTTGGTATTGTTTCCCTCGCTCTGATAGGCCGAAATCGCCGTCCCCCAGAGAAACCCCTCCGGCGCCGGCCGCCGTTCCCGGGCCGCAGACGCCGCCCCGACGGAGGGGGCGACCGCCATCGTCGCCACCCCGGCTCCGCCCGCCTTGAGCAGGCTGCGCCGCCCGATTCCCCTGGCTCGCCCCTGATCCCGCATCGGTCCCTCCTGCTTTTGTTGTTGCGGGGAGGATGATCCCGTCGGGGATCGTGCGTCAACATTCACTCAGGTGTGAGTTAAGGAGCGATCTTCGAGGTTCCCGCCGACGACGCTATTCTGATCCCTCTTCCTGAGGGAGAGGGTCGCGAAAACTCTTCATTCCCAAGCCACGCCGTCCTAGATACGCACCATGACCGACACCATCGCCACCCCGTCCAAACTCATCCAGGGCCGCACCGGCCCGTGGGAAATCGTCATGGGGCTGGAGATCCACGCCCAGGTGGCGTCGAAGGCCAAGCTGTTCTCCGGCGCCGCCGTCGGCTTCGGCGCGGGGCCGAACGAGCAGGTGTCGCTGGTCGACGCCGGCTTCCCCGGCATGCTGCCGACCCTGAACAAATACTGCGTCGAACAGGCCGTGCGCACCGGCCTGGGCCTCAATGCGCAGATCAACAAGCGCAGCCAGTTCGACCGCAAGAACTATTTCTATCCCGACCTGCCGACCGGCTATCAGATCAGCCAGCTCTATTTCCCCATCGTCGGCGAGGGCGTCGTCGAGGTCGAGGCCGAGGACGGCTCCTTCTTCAACGTCGGCATCGAGCGACTGCATCTGGAACAGGACGCCGGCAAGCTGATCCATGACCTGTCGCCGACCGAGAGCTATGTCGACCTGAACCGCGCCGGCACGGCCCTGATGGAGATCGTGTCGCGTCCGGACATCCGCTCGCCGGAAGAGGCGGTCGCCTACGTCAAGAAGATCCGCACCATCCTGATCTATCTCGGCACCTGCGACGGCGACATGGAGAAGGGCAACCTGCGCGCCGACGTCAACGTCTCGGTTTGCCGCGAGGGCCAGTACGCCAAATACAAGGCCACCGGCGACTTCAGCCATCTGGGCACGCGCTGCGAGATCAAGAACGTCAACTCGTTCCGCTTCATCTCCCAGGCCATCAACTACGAGGCCCGGCGCCAGATCGAGATCCTCGAGGACGGCGGCAAGGTGACCCAGGAGACCCGCCTCTACGACCCCACGGCCGGCGAGACCCGTTCGATGCGCTCCAAGGAAGAGGCGATGGACTATCGCTACTTCCCCGACCCCGACCTGCTGCCGCTCGAGCTGGAACAGGCCTGGATCGACGACATCAAGGCCTCCCTGCCCGAACTGCCGGACGAGAAGCGCCGCCGGCTGATGGCCGACTACGGCCTGTCGCAATACGACGCGGTGGTGCTGATCTCGGAACAGGCCAAGGCCGACTATTTCGAAGCCGCCGCGAAAGGGCGTGACGCCAAACTGGTGTCCAACTGGGTCACCAACGAGGTCTCCGCCCGCCTCGCCGCCGAGGGTAAGGACTTCAGCGAGAACACCCTCCCGGCCGCCCATGTCGCCCAGCTGGTCGAGCTGATCGAAACCGACGTCATCTCGTCGAAGATCGCCAAGGAGGTCTTCGACCACGTCTGGAACGGCGAGGGCTCGCCCGCCGAGGTGGTCGAGAAGCACGGCCTCAAACAGGTCACCGACACCGGCGCGATCGAAAAGGCCATCGACGACATCATCGCCGCCAACCCCGACAAGGCGGCCGCCGTCGCCGAAAAACCCCAGGCCCTCGGCTGGTTCGTCGGCCAGGTCATGAAGGCCACCGGCGGCAAGGCCAACCCGGCCGCGGTCAACGACATCCTGAAGGCGAAGCTGGGGCTGTAGGCGGCGTCTCCTCCCCACTGCGTGGGGAGGGGGACCACGCGAAGCGGGGCGGAGGGGATTGAGGGGTGGAGCCCCGGTCGCATGCGATCGGGCGCCGGCGCCTCTGTCCTGACCGGCGTCCGTCACAGGCTTCCCATGGCCCCGAGCGTCGCGCGCATCGCGTCGTCCAGCGGCGTCTTCGGTTCAGCGCCGAGCCGGTCGATCAGCCGCCCGTTGAGCAGGCGGACCGGGGTGCGCCAGAGGTATTCCATCTCCGTCAGTTCGGCCATCAGGGGCATGAAGGGGGTCAGCAGCCTCATCACGAACCACGGCATGGCCTTCACGGGGACCGGCTCGCCGCCCAGCACGCGCTGGATCGAGGCGATCATCTGCGTCCCGTCGGCGTCCCAATGCCCTTCCATGTGGAAGGTCGCGAAATCCTCCAGATCGCCCAGTTCAATGAGGCGCACCATCGTTTCGGCCACATCCGGCACATAGGCCCACTGGTGACCGACGCCGCGCTTGCCGGGCGAGATCAGGGCGGTCGGGCGCTTGCCCGGCGTCACGATCCCCTGGCTCAGCCAGCTGTTGACCGCCGTCGGGCCGAAGAAGTCACCGGATCGTACGATCAGCACCGTCGCCTCGCCGGTCGCGGCCGCGGCCTTCAGGCGCCGCTCCATCTCGGCCCTGATCTTGCCCTTGCGGGTGCGGGGGGTCTGCGGCGCGTCTTCCGACAGGTTCGGCAGGGCGTCCGGCCCGTAGTTGTAGACCGTGCCGGGCAGAATGATCCGGGCGCCGTTGGCCCGGGCGGCCGCGATCGTATTGTCCAGCATCGGCAGAACCACGGTGGCCCAGTTGCGGTAGCCGGGCGGATTCACCGCATGGACGATCAGCGAGGCTCCTTCGGCGGCCGCAGCCACATCCGTAGCCGAGAGCGCGTCGCCCTCGATCCAGGCGAAGCGGGGGTCGCGCTCGCCGGTCGACGAGGCGCGGTACAGGGCGCGGACGGTCCATCCCGCCTGCGCCAGTCGGTTCGCGACCTCGCCGCCGATGCCGCCGGTCGCCCCGAGGACCAATGCCAGTTTCGTTGTCACGTTCAGCTCCATCCGTTGATGACGCAAACTGCACCCGGGCCAAGGCAAACGAAATTGCGGATATATCTGCAGCTGCTATACGAAAATGCATGAGTCATGAACCCAGCTGGGACCTCTACCGAACCTTCGGCGCCGTGCTCCGGGAGGGTTCGTTGTCAGGGGCGGCGCGCCGGCTCGGCATCACCCAGCCCAGCGTCGCCCGCCACATCGATGCGCTCGAAGCCAGCCTCGGCGTCTCGCTGTTCGTCAGATCGGCGCGCGGCCTGTCGCCGACCGACGCGGCCCTCGAACTGAAGCCCCACGCCGATCTTCTGGCGTCAACCTCGGCCGCCTTGCTGCGCACCGCGGACGGCCGTGCGGGCGAGGTCAGAGGGACGGTCCGCATCAGCGCCAGCGAGATCGTGGGGACGGTGCACCTGCCACCCATCATGACGGGATTGCGTCTCAAACATCCCGATCTGGCGATCGAACTGGTCCTGTCCAACAGCGTCGACGACCTGCTCCAGCGAGAGGCGGACATCGCCGTCCGCATGTTCCGGCCGACGCAGAACGCCCTCATCGCGAAACGGGTCGGGAACTTCGAGCTCGGGCTCCATGCCCACCCGGACTATCTGGCGCGTCGGGGAACGCCTGGGACCCTGGAGGACCTGCGGAACCACGATGTCATCGGTTATGATGTCGAGACGCCGGCTCTGCGAGCGTTCCTGCAGCCCTGGCCCATGCTGCAGCGGGCGGCCTTCGCCCTGCGCGTGGACAGCGACGTTGCGCAACTCTCGGCCATCCGGGCGGGGTACGGCATCGGCGTCTGCCAGACGGCCGTCGCGGCGATGGAGCCGAAGCTGACACGAGTGCTGCCCGAGGCGTTCGGCGCTGATCTCGAGACCTGGATCGTCATGCACGAAGACATGAGGACCAACACCCGATGCCGGGTCGTGTTCGACGAACTGGTCGAGCGGTTGCCGGCGCGACCGCGCTGAAGCCCTACTCAAACAGCTCCCCGCTCTCCTCCGTCCCCTCCACGACCTCCCGCGCCAGCGCCCGCGTCACAGGCTTGTGCAGGGCGTCCAGCCGCTCGACCACATCCGCGGCCGCCGCCGCCGACCGGTCGATGCGGCGCAGCAGCCAGGGGATGACGTCCTTCTGCGGCCGGATGCCCCGTTCCGCGAACCGCGCTTCCAGCATGGCGGCCAGCACGGCGTCGTCGGGCGCTTCCATCGGCACGCTTATGACCGCGTCCAGCCGCGAGCGCAGATCGGGCAGGGCGACCTTCCAGGCCGAGGGCGCCGGGCGCGAGACCATCAGCAGGGCTCCGCCCGTGGCCTGGGTCAGGTTGATCAGGTGGAACAGCGTCTCGTCGTCCGCGTCCATGGCCCGGTCCAGCAACAGCGGCCGCCCCTCCAGTTCGCCCGGATCGATCAGCGCCGCCTCGGCCCCATGCAGGGCCACCGCCCCGACCCGTTCGGCCCAGATCTGCCCCAGCCGGCTCTTGCCGCACCCGGCCGGTCCGCAGATCGCCATCACCCCGCCGATCAGATTGGGCCAGTCGGCCAAGGCGTCGACCGCCGCGCGATTGCAGGCCGACACGACAAAGCCGTCGGCGCCGTCGGGCAGATCGCTTTGCAGCGGCAGGCGCATCTGGTCGGGTGTCGGGGCGCGGGCGGTCATGACATTCATCATAGCAGAGGGCGCGCCGTATCCGTCCCCCGCGGTGGTTCGTCGGTGCAAAGACGATCCCGGACTGTGGATCATCCCGACGATTCATCTCGACCACGCGGAGGCCTGCGTCCGATTCTGACGCGCCCATGGTGCAGACTGCGTGGCTCGGCGAAAGGGAGCGATCGAACGTAGACTCGGTAGACTAGGTAGACGGTGTTTTTTTGATCGCGAGTCTACCTCGGGCAGGGGGAGGCGCGTCGGTGCAATCGCCTCCAGCCTTGACTTTCCGGGGCGATGATGCGCCCTTCCGGCCTCCCGAATTGCGGCCCTCGCGGCCCCTGATCCAAGACGTACCGCCCATGCACGCCTACCGCTCCCACACCTGCGGCGCCCTCCGTTTGACCGATGCAGGCTCCAATGTCCGCCTGTCCGGCTGGGTCCATCGCAAGCGCGACCACGGCGGCCTGCTGTTCATCGATCTGCGCGACCACTACGGCCTGACCCAGCTGGTGCTGCACCCCGAGACCCCGGGCTTCGAAGCCGTCGAACGCCTGCGCGCCGAGAGCGTCATCCGCGTCGACGGTGAGGTCGTGGCCCGTGAAGGCTCGGTGGTGAACCCCAACCTGCCGACCGGCGAGATCGAACTGCGCGTCACCGGCGTCGAGGTCCTGTCCGAGGCCGCCGAACTGCCGCTGCCGGTCTTCGGCGAGCCCGAATACCCCGAGGACATCCGCCTCAAGCACCGCTACCTCGATCTGCGCCGCGAGACCCTGCACAAGAACATCGTCCTGCGCTCGCGCGTCATCTCCTCGATCCGCCAGCGCATGGTCGAGCAGGGCTTCCTCGAGTACCAGACCCCGATCCTGACGGCCTCCTCGCCGGAAGGCGCGCGCGACTTCCTGGTCCCGTCGCGTCTGCATCCCGGCAAATTCTACGCCCTGCCGCAGGCCCCGCAGCAGTTCAAGCAGCTGCTGATGGTCTCGGGCTTCGACCGCTATTTCCAGATCGCGCCCTGTTTCCGCGACGAGGACCTGCGCGCCGACCGCTCGCTGGAATTCTACCAGCTCGACGTCGAGATGAGCTTCGTCACCCAGGAGGACGTCTTCGCCGCCATCGAGCCCGTCATGCACGGCGTGTTCGAGGAGTTCGCCGACGGCAAGACGGTCGATCCCTATCCCTTCGTCCGCATCCCGTACCGGGAGAGCATCGCCCTGTTCGGCACCGACAAGCCGGACCTGCGCAACCCGATCGAGATGCAGGACGTCTCGGAGCATTTCCGCGACGGCGGCTTCGGCCTGTTCAACAAGATCCTCGCCGGCGACGCAAAGAACGCCGTCTGGGCTATTCCCGCCCCGACCGGCGGCTCGCGCGCCTTCTGCGACCGCATGAACAGCTGGGCCCAGGGCGAGGGCCAGCCGGGTCTGGGCTACATCTTCTGGTCCGAGGACCAGGGCGCATGGGGCGGTCCGATCGCCAAGAACCTCGGCGCCGAGGCGACCGACGCCCTGATGAAGTCGCTGGCCATGGGCAAGGGCGACGCCGCCTTCTTCGCCGCCGGCGACCCGTCCGTCTTCTACAAATTCGCCGGCAACGCCCGCACCAAACTGGGCCAGGACCTGAACCTGATCTCGGACGACGAGTTCAAATTCTGCTGGATCGTCGACTTCCCCATGTTCGAGTGGAGCGAGGAAGAGAAGAAGGTCGACTTCTCGCACAACCCCTTCTCCATGCCGCAGGGCGAGATGGAGGCCCTGACCACCAAGGATCCGCTCGACATCCTCGCCTACCAGTACGACATCGTCTGCAACGGCTATGAGCTGTGCTCCGGCGCGATCCGGAACCACAAGGCCGAGATCATGCTCAAGGCCTTCGAGATCGCCGGCTATGACGCCTCGGTGGTCGAGGACCAGTTCGGCGGGATGCTCAACGCCTTCCGCTACGGCGCGCCGCCGCACGGCGGCCTGGCCCCCGGCATCGACCGGATCGTCATGCTGCTGGCCAACCAGGTCGCCATCCGCGAGGTCATCGCCTTCCCGCTGAACCAGCAGGGCCAGGACCTGCTGATGAGCGCGCCCTCGGACGCCGCCGAACGTCAGTACAAGGAGCTGCACATCCGTGCGGCCCTGCCACTCAAGACCTGACGGTTGGCCCACGCCCCGGACATGAAAAAGGCCGCTGTCCCCGGGGACAGCGGCCTTTGTCGTCAGTGGCCCGAACTGGCGATCGCGAGATTTCTCACCCGGGGCGGAACCGGAGGGGCCGGCGGGGCGGGTGGCGCGCGGGGCGTGATCCGCACCATGCTGACGCCGCGGCAGATCCGCACCGTCAGACGGGACGGCAGGCGGGTGCTCGCGTCGCCGCAGGTCCGGCTGATCTGTTCCTGCGTCAGGCCGTTCGCGCCCGACAGGTCCGCGCCGCGAATGTCCGCGCGGTTCAGCTCGGCGCCGCGGAAGTCCGCTCCGGCGAAGTTTCCGCCGGTCAGGCGCGCGCCGTTCAACTCGGCGCTCCGGAACGAGGCGCTGCGGAAGTCCCCGTTCGACAGGTTGGACATGGAGATATCGGCGTTGCTGAGGTTCGCCGCCCGGGCGCTCACATTGGCCAGGGTGGTGGCGTTCAGCTCGGCGGCCGACAGATTTGCGTTGGTCAGCACCGCGCCGTTCATATTGGCGCCGGTCAGCTCCGCGCCGCTCAGATTGGCGCTGGTCATCCGCACGCGCACCATGGTCGCGCCCATGGCCTCGACGCCCGACAGGTCCGCATCGGTGAAGTTGGCGCCCGTGAAGTTGGCGCCGACCATCTCGGCGCCGGACAGATCGGCGCGACTGAAGTCGCTGCCGGTGAAGTTGGAGCCCTGCAGTTCGGCGCCGCGCAGGTCGGCGCCCACCAGGGCTGCGTTGGTGAAGACGGCGCCGATAAAGGCCGCCCCCGTCAGGTCCCGCCCCGACAGCTCACAGCGGTTGCACGAGCCGCCCAGGGACACCATTCGCGCCACATCGCGATCCTGCAGGCCCAGATCGAACTGGCTCCCGGCGCTCGCCGATCCGGCGCTCGCCAGGGCGGCGATGGCCGCGCCCAGTGCAAGGCCGGCGGTGGAGAGGCGGCGGGTCTGTGGAGCGACAAGCGTTTTCACCCTCCCGTCATGACCGCAAATGCCCGCAAACCCTACTTAAATCGCGGTAAGGTCCAAGGCCTTATGCCGTCAGCTCAGCAGTGGGGAACGGTCAGGCCGCGCGGCAGCCGGGTGGCCTCGTCGCCGCACGCCTGGTTCAGTCGGCCCTGCGTCAGGCCGGTGGCGCGCTCCAGCGACGCGCCGGAAAAATTGACGCCCGTCAGCGTCGCGCCCGAGAACGAGGCGCCTTCCAGATATGCGCCGACGAAGCTGGCGTTGGTCAGGTTCGCGCCGGAAAAGTTCGCGCTCGAAAAGACGCCGCCATACGCTTCGACGTCGCGCAGGTCCGCATTGGTGAACCGGGCCCGGTTCATGACCGCCAGGCTCAGGTCGGCCTGGCGCAGCCGCGCGCCGGAAAGGTTCAGGCCGCGGGCCTCGAGGCCGCCGAAGTCGCCCTGGAACAGGTTGCAGCCGGGGCAGCTGGCGCCGCCGCGCACGCGCGCGATCTGGCCGGCGTTCTGCGCCGCGGCGGGCAGGGCCGTGGCCGCCAGAAGGGCCGCGAGGGTGAAGGTCAGGATGGCTTTCATGACGGGCTCCGGTCTCGCCTTCGGATGTGCAAGACGCGAGCCATCATGGCGCACAATCGTTGATCAACCCTGCATGGACGGCGCCGCCCCGCAGCTGTCGCAGGTCCAGCCCGCGCCCCGCTGCTGCAGGGTGAAATCCCCGCACGCCGGGCAAGCCACGGCCTCGGTCGAGGCTGCGGTCGCGACCGGCGTCTCCCGCGGCTGGCCGAAGGGCAGGACCACCAGATTGTCCGGCGCTGCGCCGCGGGCGAAACCCTTGGAGATGAAGCGCGCGGCCGGCACGGTTTCGGGCTCTCCATCCTCGGCCTTGCCCAGGCCCAGACCGTCGGCGTTCAGGCCCTCGGCGTCCGCATTGGCCAGCTCGCGGCGGTCCAGGTACGAAACGCCCAGCTCGCGGAAGATGTAGTCAAGGATGGAGGTCGCAGAGCGAATGGAGTCATTGCCCGTCACCCGTCCCGCGGGTTCGAACCGCGTGAAGACGAAGGCGTCCACGAACTCGTCCAGCGGCACGCCGTATTGCAGGCCGATCGAGATGGCGATGGCGAAATTGTTCATCAGGCTGCGGAAGGCCGCGCCTTCCTTGTGCATGTCGATGAAGATCTCGCCGAGCTCGCCGTCCTCGTATTCGCCGGTGTGGATATAGACCTTATGTCCACCCACGGCGGCCTTCTGGATGTAGCCCTTGCGCCGGTCCGGCAGCTTGCGCCGGGTGCGGTCGCGCTCGATCACCTTCTCGACCACCCGCTCCACGGCGCGGGTTTCCGGCTCCCACCGGCGCTGCCGGCTGGTCTCTTCCGGTTCGGTCAGGTTCAACAGCGGACCCGTCGGCGGCGTCGCCCGTTGCAGGCGAACGGCGCGCCGGCCTTCGCGAGCCGCGTCGCCCAGAAGCCGCGCGGTCTGGATCGTCGTGGCGCGCCAGTCCATCTGCGTCGGAGCGATGTCGGGCGCAGCGCTCACCTGTTCCACAACCGCGCGCAGGTCCGCCTCGAATCCGGAGGGATCGCCGAGAACAGGCTTCAGCGTTTCGGGCGCGTCGGTCCATTCAGCCAGGTCGGCTTCTCCGAGAACCCAGCCCTGCGCCCGGCGGACCGCGTCTTCGGCGAAGCCCAAACCGGCGAGCAGATCGGCGTTCGCGGCTTCCATGCCCAGAACGTCACGGACAAAGCCGGCGTCAAGCACGGGGCGCCTGAACGCGTCCGCCAGCCTGTCGACCAGGGGGAGGGCGGTCTCGACCGCCTCCAGTTCGATGTCGGTGAAACCCCTGGCCCTCAGCGCCGCGTGATCGATGCCGGGCGCCTCCACCAGGGTGCGCCGGCCAAACAGATGTCGTTCGGCCGAGTCGATCTCGCCCCCCGCCTTCCGGATGGCGGTCGCGATGGCGGGACGCAGGCGGCGGACGACTTCGCCGTCTCCGGTCTGCCAGACGTCCGAGGCGGTCAGGGGGCTGAGGCCGAGGCGCAGCGACGCCTCGACGTCCTCGACAAACAGCCAGGCCTCGAGGGGCTCGCACGCGGCTGTGACCGTCCCCGCCAGCTCGGCCGCCCGCGAGCAGGCGTCCTCATGGCCTTCCTTCAGAACCAGATCCGCCAATCCGCCCAGGCCGATCGCGATCGAGGCGGCGCCGTCCGCGGCGAAGGCGCGAGACCACAGCCGGACCAGATCCCGGAGCGCGGGCGCGATGTCGGCTCCGCTGATGGCGCGCAGGGCTGTCAAGGAGAGCAGAATCGCCGGCGTGCGCGCCGATGCGGCGGCGGTCTCGGCGTCGTTCGGCTCGAACGTCAGCAGCAGATCGCCCTCCAGGGCGGCCTCGGCGGCCAGCAGGGCGTCCGGAGCGCCCGATGCGATCATGGCGCGGTCGGCCAGGGCGACGATCAGGGGCAAGCTCGGGGCGGGCAGGGGGACGGCGTCGAATCGCTCGCCCGCGATCGCCCTAAGGATGTCGGCGTCCGTCCCTCCGGTACGTCGCGCGGCCAGCGCCGCCCTGGCCAGGGCCGGATTGGATGCCGGATCAGCGCAATCCGCTTGCGGGCCTTCGCAACGGCTGACCGCGTCGGACACATTGGTCAGCGCCGCCGCCAGGGCCTCGACGGCGCCCGCCGCCCTTCGGCCGGCCCGCCGGCGCGCGCCCTCGGCCGCCAGTCTGTCGCCCGCGCCGGGATCCGACAGGTTCACGACCTCCGGGTCGATCCGGGCGGACCGGGCCGGAGAGACGAGTCCCAGCAGCAGCGTCGCCGTCAGGGGGACGGCGTCGGCTCCCGACAGGCGGGCCGCCCAGGCGGCCATGGCCTCCGCCAGCGGGTCGATGTCGCTGCAGGCGAGTCCCTCGGCGTCCGCCCAGTCCAGCCAGGCTTCGATCTGCACGTCGGTCCAGGCCTCGGGCGCACGCACGGCGACGACGCGTCCGCAGCGCTCGATCTGCCGCGCGGGTCGCGGCAGGGCGGCGGCGTGGGAAGCGAAGGGAAAGCGCATGCGGCGGTCTCGGCGTGGCCTTTGCGCCAGACTAGCGGTCTTGCGGGCTTGCCTGCAATAAATCTGGCGTGTCGGGACGTGGTTACCCCCAAGATGTTGAGGTTCGCCGTCTCGCTACGGCGCTGGACGGAACGCCCGGCGGTTTCTATGATCGGACCTGCGTCGCCGGAACCCGCCGAGCGGCAGATCGTGAGTGGATTCCCCGACGTGCTAGGCAGGATTTTCGGTTGGACCAGCGGCGCCACCATCGGCACCTTCTTCACCATCGCCAAGCGTGGCGAGCATGTGGGGACCGATGAGTTCGGCAATCGCTACTACCTGTCGCGCGACAACTCGAGCTATGACGGCCGCCGCCGCCGCTGGGTGACCTACAACGGCTATGCGGACGCCTCCAAGGTTCCGCCCGACTGGCATGGCTGGCTGCACTACACCTATGATGAAGTGCCGACCGAGCATCCGCTGCCGCGGCGCAAGTGGGAGGAGGATCACCTCCCCAACCTGACCGGCACGCCGATGGCGTGGCGGCCGCAGGGCTCGCTGGCTTCGGAGGGCAAGCGGCCCGCCGCGACGGGCGACTACGAAGCCTGGCGCCCGGAATGACCGGGCGCGGCTTCATTCTGGCGGGCATCGCGATCCTGGCGCTGACCGCGTCGGGCGCCGTCGTCGCCTCGGCCCTGAATGACCTGCCCCAGGACGCCGTACCGGTTCAGGATCCGACCTCGGTGCTGAACGCCCAGCCGACGCCGGCGCCCGTGGAACCGGCGCCCCAGAGCGCCCCCGCCCCGACGTCGCCGGTCGCGGTGACGCCGCCGGCTCCGCCCATCGTCATCGCCGAAGAAAAGACCGCCGAAGACCCGGCAGATGAAGAAAAGGTCGAGACGGTCGAAACCAAGCGTGTCGAGACGCCGGCCGAACCGGCCCGCCGTCAACGTCGCCGGGTCGCCATCGTTGAGGCCATCGACAAGATCACCGCGGAATCCATGCGATTCGAGGTTGAAGTGGGCGGCCGTCCGGTGCGGTTCCAGAAGACCCTGATCTTCACCGCCCGCGCCTGCGAGGTGTCCGCTCCCGACGAACAGGTGTCCGACGCCGTCGCCTATCTGGAAGTGTCGCTGCAACCGCGCGGCGTGATCCAGGTCAGCGAGCCGCGCCAGATCTTCCGGGGCTGGATGTTCGCCTCGGCTCCCGCCATCAGCGGGCTGCAACATCCCGTCTATGACGCCTGGGTCGTGGGCTGCAAGGCGTAGAAGACAGCCTCCGGGCCGGTCATCGGCCTGAACAGCGACCGCGTATCGGGCTGCACCCCGAGCGCGGCCTTGAGCCACTTCAGATAGACAGCCTGCGGCGTCTCCACGGCGCCGAACTGGCTCAGATGCTGGGTCAGGAATTGCGCATCCAGCAAGCGCCAGCCGCCGCGCTTGAGCCGGGCGACCAGATGCACCAGCGCCACCTTTGACGCGTCCCGTTCGCGGCTGAACATGCTTTCGCCGAAGAAGGCGCCGCCGAGGGTCACGCCGTAGAGGCCGCCGACCAGGCGCTCGTCATGCCAGCATTCGACGGAGTGGGCGCGGCCCCGGGCGTTGAGCTCCAGGTACAGGCGGCGGATCGGTCCGTTGATCCAGCTGTCCTCACGGCCCGGCCCAGGAGCGGCACAGGCGTCGAGCATGGCGGAGAAGGCGGTGTCGACCCGGATCTCGAACGGTTCGGAGCGGACGGTGCGCTTCAGCCGGGTCGGAATGCGAAAGCCGTCAAGCGGGATGACCCCGCGCTGCTCGGGCTCCACCAGGAAGATGCGCGGGTCGTCGCGGCTCTCGCCCATGGGGAAGACGCCGGTGGCGTAGCACTGCAGCAGGTCGTCGGGGCCGAAACCGCCGAAGGGGCTGCTGGCGCTGAAGCCCGGCTCTTCCATCACGCCGTCAGGCGTCGCCCTTCTGGCGTTTGGCCCAGTTCTCCAGCCAGTGGATGTCGTAGTCGCCGGACAGGATGTCGGGCTCCTGCAGCAGCTTCTGGAACAGGGGAATGGTGGTGTCGATGCCGCCGATGACCATCTCGTTCAGGCTGCGCTTGAGGCGGGCGATGCACTCCTCGCGGTCGCGGCCGTGGACGATCAGCTTGCCGATCAGGCTGTCGTAATAGGGCGGGATCGAATAGCCGGCGTAGATGGCGCTATCCAGACGCACGCCGAGGCCGCCGGGGGCGTGGAAGTCGGTGATCGTGCCGGGCGACGGAGTGAAGGTCTCGGCGTTTTCGGCGTTGATCCGGCATTCGATCGAGTGGCCGGTGAACTTGACCTCGTCCTGGGTGAACGACAGGGGCAGGCCGGCGGCGATGCGGATCTGCTCGCGCACCAGATCGACTCCGGTGATCATTTCCGTAACCGGATGCTCAACTTGCAGCCGGGTGTTCATCTCGATGAAGAAGAACTCGCCGTCTTCCCAGAGGAATTCAATGGTGCCGACGCCGAGGTAGCCGATGGCGGCGATGGCCTTGTTGACGGTCTCGCCGATGGCGACGCGTTCGGCCGCCGAGAGGGCGGGCGAGGGGGCCTCTTCCATGACCTTCTGGTGGCGGCGCTGCAGGGAGCAGTCGCGTTCACCGAGGTGGACGACGTTGCCGTGGCTGTCGGCGATGACCTGAAGCTCGATGTGGCGCGGCTTCTGGAGGTAGCGCTCCATATAGACGGCGCCATTGCCGAAGGCGGCGGTGGCCTCGGACTGGGCGGTCTGGACGGCCTCGACCAGGTCGTCGGCGGTCAGGGCCACCTTCATGCCGCGTCCGCCGCCGCCGGCGGCGGCTTTCACGATCAGCGGGAAGCCGATGGTCTTCGAGGCCTCGATGGCGTCCTCGATGGTTTCGACCTCGCCGGCCGAACCGGGCACGCAGGGGATGCCAGCTTCCAGCACGGTCTGTTTGGCGGTGATCTTGTCGCCCATGACGCGGATGTGTTCAGGCTTGGGCCCGATGAAGGTCATGCCGTGGGCTTCGACGATCTCGGCGAAGCGGGCGTTCTCGGACAGGAAGCCGTAGCCCGGGTGGATGGCCTGGGCGCCGGTGATCTCGGCGGCGGCGATGATCGAGGGGATGTTCAGATAGCTCTTGGCCGCCGGGGCCGGGCCGATGCAGACGCTTTCGTCGGCCAGCCGCACCCACATGGCGCCGCGGTCGGCCTCTGAGTGCACGGCGACGGTGGAGATGCCCATCTCCTTGCAGGCGCGGTGGATGCGCAGGGCGATTTCGCCGCGGTTGGCGATGAGGACCTTGGTGAACATGGTCATGGCTGGGGCTTACGCCTCGAGCAGGACGAGGGCTTCGCCGAACTCGACCGGTTGGGCGTCGCCGACCAGCACCTCGACGACGACGCCGTCGCGGGGCGCCTGGATCGGGTTCATGGTCTTCATGGCCTCGACGATCAGCAGGGTCTGGCCCTTCTTGACCTTGTCGCCGACACTGATGAAGGGCGGCGCTTCCGGCGAGGCCTGCAGATAGACGGTGCCGACCATGGGCGACTTCACCTCTTCGCCCTGTTTGGCGACGATCGTGGCGGGGTCGGACGGCATCGACGCCGGAGCCGCGGGCGCAGCGTGGGCCATCGGGGCGGCGGCGTACTGCATGACCGGGGCGGCGGTGATCTCGCGGGCGACGCGGATGCGCAGCTCGCCGCGCTCGACCTCGATCTCCGTCAGGGAGGTGTCGTTGAGGATGTCGGCCAGCTGACGCACCAGGGTGGTGTCGATCTCGGCGTCGTTCTTGAGCCTGGGCGCGGGCGTCTTGGGATCGGCCATGGGTCTTTATGCCTCTTTACGTCGTCTGGTTCGAACGGCCTGCGGCGCCGGTGCGTTCCTGCACCAGGCGGAGGGCGGCCTTGACGGCCAGTTCGTAGCTGAAGGAGCCGAAGCCCGAAACCACGCCCGCCGCGACCGGCGAGACATAGGAGCGATGACGGAAGCGCTCGCGCGCCGCCGGATTGGAGAGATGGCATTCGACGATCGGGATCGTCAGGGTCTTCAGGGCGTCGTGAAGCGCCACCGAGGTGTGGGTCCAGGCGGCGGCGTTGAGGACCAGGGCGGACGCTTTTTCGCGGGCCTCGTGGATCCAGTCGATCAGTTCGCCTTCGTGATTGGTCTGGCGGAACACGACAGTCGCGCCGTCGGCGGCGGCTTCGCACAGCGCCTGGACGTCGGCGAGGGTCGCGTGGCCATAGACCTCAGGCTCGCGCACCCCAAGCAGGTTGAGGTTCGGGCCGTTCAGGACGTAGAGGACGGTGGGTTCGGGCATGAGCTCGGTGAACTGCGGGTTCCGACCGGAATCGGACGGGCCTTTTAGCTGAGGCGTGACGGTTATCAAACCGCGGCGCCGAATAGAGTGACGTAACGGCATGCGCATTCAGGTCAATGGCGAAGAACGGTCGGTGGCGGCGGACACCATCCTGGCCCTGGTCGGGGAGCTGGGGCTGGACGTCCGCAAGGTGGCGGTGGAGCGCAATCTGGAGATCGTGCCGCGGACGCTGCACGGGACGACGGCGCTGGCCGAGGGCGACCGGATCGAACTGGTCCAGTTCGTCGGCGGGGGCTGACAATGAGCTTGAAGGATGAGGCTGTTCTGAAATGGGCGATCGATCTGCTCAACTACGCCGATCGGGATCAGACGGGACAGCATATCGTTCTGGCGGACGATCTGATGGCGCATCACGCTGATCGGGCCAACCTGGAACGGGCCGCCGACCGGCTGGCGGCGCTTCGCGACGATGACACGATCAGCAACGCCGAGATCAAGGGCTTGCTGAATCGGGCGTCGAGCAAGACTTGGGGCGGCGAGTACGACCGGGTGTTCGAGCCGAGGGAATTTGTCGCGGAATTGGAGCGGGCGGTGCGGGATTATCTTCGACGCCGGCCGGACCTCCGCTAGAAGGCGCTCATGACCCAGACTGCTTCCCAAGACACCTGGACCGTCGCCGGCCGGACCTTCAACAGCCGGCTGATCGTCGGCACCGGCAAGTACAAGACCTATCAGGAGAACGCCGACGCGGCCGAGGCGGCGGGGGCGGAGATCGTCACCGTGGCGGTGCGGCGGGTGAATCTGACCGATCCGAACCAGCCGATGCTGGTCGACTATGTGAAGCCGGACCGGTTCACCTTCCTGCCCAACACCGCCGGCTGTTTCACCGGCGAGGATGCGGTGCGGACGCTGCGGCTGGCGCGGGAGGCCGGCGGCTGGGATCTGGTCAAGCTGGAGGTGCTGTCGGACACGGCGCACCTGTATCCGGACATGATCGAGACGCTGCGGGCGCTGGACCTGCTGATCAGGGACGGCTTCCAGGTCATGGTCTATTGCACCGACGACGTGGTCATGGCGAAGCGGCTGGAGGAGGCGGGGGCCGCCGCCATCATGCCGGCGGCCGCGCCGATCGGCTCGGGCCTCGGCATCCAGAACCGGGTCAACATCCGGCTGATCGTCGAGCAGGCGACGGTGCCGGTTCTGGTCGACGCCGGGGTGGGGACGCCGTCCGACGCGACCCTGGCCATGGAGCTGGGCTGCGACGCGGTGCTGATGAACACGGCCATCGCCGGGGCCAGGGACCCGATCCTGATGGCGTCGGCGATGAAGCACGCGGTCATCGCCGGGCGGCAGGGCTATCTCGCCGGGCGGATGCCGCGGCGGATGTATGCGAGCGCGAGTTCGCCGCTGAGCGGACTGATCTAGGGGGCGGGAGTCTCCGACATCACCAGAAAAAATTGATGTGACGCGGCGGCCGGACGACGGGGTCGCCGGGGAGGCGGGCGCCGGGGCCTGGGGCGGCTCCGGGCGAGGCTGGCTGCTGTCAAAGACCTGTCCCCGTGGGGGTTTGGTTCATTGTGCACGGCCGTGCGTCAGAAACGGACGCAGGGGGTAGGGCGGGACCTCGGCGGCGTGAGCGAGGGGGCGGGAAGGGCGGAAAAATGTCTCGAGAGTCTCGGGTCGGAGGGGGCGAGAGTCCTCATCATCAAACCCTGACCTTCGCCCATTGGGAGAAGGTGGCGCGCAGCGCCGGATGAGGGTCGGCTGGTGGAGCGGCGAAGCCGCCCGCTGACAGGCGACCCTCACCCTTTCGCGCAAGAACGACCGCTTCGCGCTCGTGCGCTCAAGCCCTCTCCCAATGGGAGAGGGAGTCGGTTAGAGCATCGCTTCCTTCCCAAGAGACCGACCATGCACGACATCCGCGCCATTCGTGAGAACCCCGCCGCCTTCGTCAGCGGCTGGTCGTCGCGCGGGGTGGAGGGGGCGGAGGCCTTGGTGGCCGATATCCTGCGGCTGGACGGCGAACTGCGCGCCGCCCAGACGACGGGGCAGGAGGCGCTGGCGAAGCGCAATGCGGCGTCGAAGCTGATCGGCGCGGCGATGGCGAAGAAGGACATGGCCGAGGCCGAGCGGCTGAAGGCCGAGGTCGAGAGCCTGAAGGGCGAGATCGCGACGGCGGAGAAGACCGAAGCCGAGGTCGGCAAGGCGCTACGCGACCTGCTGGCGGCGCAGAAGAATCTGGCGGCGGACGATGTGCCGGACGGCGAGGACGAGGCCGGAAACCTGCTGGTCGGCCAGCCGTGGGGCACGCCGCGCGAGACCGGCCCGGCCAAGGATCACGCCGACCTGGGCGAGGCCATGGGCTTGCTGGACTTCGAGGCCGCGGCGAAGATGTCGGGGTCGCGGTTCGCGGTGCTGAAGGGCGGGCTGGCGCGGCTGGAACGGGCCATCGGCCAGTTCATGCTGGACGTGCAGACGGCCGAGCACGGCTATCTGGAGGTCAATCCGCCGTATCTGGTGCGCGACGAGGCGATGTTCGGGACGGGGCAGCTGCCGAAGTTCGAGGAGGATCTTTTCAAGACCGGAGATTTCGCGGCCGCCTTCGAAGCCGTCTCGGACCAAATCAACGAAGGCTTCGAGCGATACGCCAAGGGCGATTTGTTCTACTTCACGGCCAACATTCGCGAGGCGCTGAACCCCCGCTACCTCATCCCCACCGCCGAAGTCTCCCTGACCAATCTCGTGCGCGAGCAGATCCTGTCCGAGAGCGAGCTGGCCACCCCCATCCGCCTCACCGCCCTGACGCCCTGTTTCCGGGCCGAGGCGGGGTCGGCGGGGCGGGATACGCGCGGGCTGATCCGCCAGCACCAGTTCCACAAGGTGGAGATGGTCTCGATCGCCAGACCGGAAGACTCCGAGGCCGAGCACGAGCGGATGGTGCGCTGCGCCGAGGCGGTGCTGGAGAAGCTGGAACTGCCGTACCGGCGCATGCTGCTGTGCAAGGGCGACATGGGCTTTTCGGCGAAGAAGACCTTCGATCTGGAGGTCTGGCTGCCGTCGCAGGGGACCTATCGCGAGATCTCGAGCTGCTCCAACTGCGGCGACTTCCAGGCCCGGCGGATGGACGCGCGGTTCAAGCGCGACGGCGAGAAGAAGACCGAGTTCGTGCACACGCTGAACGGCTCGGGTCTGGCGGTGGGGCGGACGCTGGTGGCTGTCATGGAAAATTATCAGGACGGCGATGGACGGATCGCGGTGCCGACGGCTCTGCTGCCCTATATG
>Ga0265296_1000455_pt1 | contig 63770 bp, 56 predicted proteins | sample MunlanPumphouse1_FD_189073 | JGI IMG/M metagenome (GOLD analysis project Ga0265296, IMG submission 189073) | Groundwater microbial communities from a municipal landfill in Southern Ontario, Canada - Pumphouse #1 | ecosystem: Environmental > Aquatic > Deep subsurface > Groundwater | place...
GCCTGCAAGTTTGGTCAGCAACGCGTTTGTAGGGGCCCATGGTTCTGCTGGCGAAGGAATGTCAGGCGCTAGCGTTGTTACTTCCACTTGCACGGGTTCCGGCTCTAGCTGTAAAGAATATCAAGTAGACGTGGCAAGGGGAGCCGCTTACATTGTTAAAGGGGGCGTGGACGGGTACGGACCCTTAGACCAGGTTTCTGTCACTGTGGCAGCTGGCGGAACCTTTACAGAAACAAGCGGAACTGCAAATGACGGGGTGGTAGAGTACAATTTATCCAGCAGTTTGTATTCGGTTTCTGGAACAGTTAGCGGAGACGATGTCAGTTCAGCTTATGTCTGGGCATCCAGTTCAAACGGCGGAGGCGGAGTCCAGGTCAATTCAGACGGGACATACACGTTAAATTTGAAAAACGGCACTTATAGTTTTGGCGTGAATAAAGACAAATATATGGCAACCAGCATAAGTATTACTGTCAACGGGGTCAATCTAACGGGCCAAAATTTGACCCTGACTTCAGCAAGCAATACGATAACAGGCACGGTTTATCTGCCTGGCGGAACAACAACCGTGACCAATGCCAGGGTCTGGGCAAGTAACGGAACCGGCGGATTTGCCATGACAACAACCAGCGCCAGCGGGACTTATACCTTAAACGTAGGGTCGGGTTCTTGGACAGTTGACGCGGCTTATGATGGATATGAAGTCAGCTCTATTACAGCTACAGCTCCGGCTGCAGGAGTGAACTTTACTTTGACCGCGATTTCCGGATTTTCATCTAGCGTGACAAATAGTTCTGTCACGCCTTCAAACGGAGGGACAGTGCAAAATAGCCGCGGAATCAAAGTTGATTTTGCCCAAAATGCCCTTGGCACAAGCAGTTCAGCGACTGTGCAAATGCAGAAAACCACCAATGTTCCCACTTCCACGTCCACTGATAAAATTGTCGGAACCGCAGAAACCATTACCGCCACAGTGCCTTCTTCAACCGGTTCGTCAACCGAGACAATAACAACTTTATCCGGGACCACCACTATCAGCATCCCTGTTTCCAAAGCCGAATTGACTGCCGCCGGGATTACCACTTTAGACCAAGTCAATAAAATTGTAATAAAGTATTTAGACACCACATCCAATCTCTGGGTGCAGCCAGGATCGACGACTGTTGCTTTAAATCCGACAACAGCTTCAACCTTTGCTGATTTGAGCAGCGACGTGGCGGCCACATTTACAGTGACGACAAGCCACTTGTCTGACTTTGCCTTATCCAGTCCGACCGGACTTGTTGTTTTAGATCCCCCTGGAAGTTTTGCCGCGTCTCCTGGCAATAGAAGCATAACATTGTCATGGGCGGCCGTGTCGGGAGCGACAAAATACGACATATATCAGCAATCGGGCAGTTTGTTTCCTTATTTAGCGCAAACAACAGCGCTTTCTTATACTATCACAGGCCTTGCAAACGGGACCACTTATTCGTTTAAAGTTTCGGCTCTGGATGATTCAAATAGTGAATCAGCCGCCACCTCCGCTGCTTCTGAAACTCCGTTCGGAGCCAGCCCGCCAGCATCAACATCTATTCCTGCATCTACGATTCCTGCATCTACGTCAGTAGCGGTACCAACACCGGCGCCCGTGTCAACTTCTGTCGCGTCAACTCCCGCCGCGCAAACTGCCGCGCTAGTTGCCGCGGTAAAACCCATCAGCCAGATGACTATTTCCGAACTTCAGGCAGAAATTGCCAAAATTCTTGCCCTCATAACCCAGATTAGAAATGAGTCCGCGCAACCTTCCACGCAATCAGCTGTCGCAACAGGAATTCCCGAAGGATATAAATTTGCCAAAGCGTTAAAATTAGGGCAGGTGTCAGAGGATGTAAAATATCTTCAGATATTTTTGAATTCAGACCCCGACACAAGGGTGGCTGATTCTGGTTTGGGTTCGCCCGGAAAAGAAACAAATAAATTCGGCTTTTTGACTAAAAAAGCCGTAATCAAATTTCAAGAAAAATACGCAAAAGAAATTTTATCGCCCATAGGTTATCTAAAGGGAACTGGAAAAGCTGGCGCAATGACATTAGATAAAATTAATAAAATACTCGGGAAATAGAATCAACGGAGAGTTTTTAGAAATTCTTCCACCCTTTCTTTTTCTTCAGGCGCCATATCAATAATTTTTAAAGCTTCTCTTTTGGCGCTTTGAAAGTCTCCAAGTTTTGCATAAACAACAGATAAGCTGGCTCTATATTGCACACTATTTGGATCAATGGCTGTCAAGGAATTGTAAACTGAAATAAGTTCTTTGTAGTTTTCAGTTTTCGTATAGGCGATTGCCAGCTGGCTCCAAGCCGCCCTTGTATCAAAGAGAAACGATTTTTCTTTTGCTGTTTTAAGATGCTCTTCGCCTTTTTCTTTGTTTCCCAGAAGAATTTCAGATAACCCTAAATACCAATAGCAAGAACGCACATCGTCATTTAGAGCAATACAGGATTCTGATTTTTCTTTCATTTTTGGATAATTTTCCTGGACAAAATAGCTTTTCGCCCATTCGGCCAGGGTTTCCTGGTGTTTTGGGCCTAAAGACAGCGCTTTCTCAAAATAAAAATTTGATTCTTTCGCCAGGTTTTCTTTAATCTGCGGATTTGTTTCGTTGGTCATCAGCACCGCGTTTAAGCTTCCGAGCATGAGCCATGTTCTTGTGTAATTCGGCCGAATCATGGAAACATCTTTCAAAGCTTTTACGCCCTTTTTTATGTAGTTTATCTGCTCTTCAATGGCAATTTGGTCGCAATTTTTTACTTCATCAACATATTTTAGGCGCAAGAAAGAATCCAGAAAGCTTTTTTGATTAAATAAATTTTCAAAAGCAGGCAATTTTTTTTCACAAGCCATATTCATAATTTTATTTATTTTCGCATTTATCGCGAGAGGTTTCAAATTATACTTCCATAAAAATATAACAAGGAATATCAGCAGGATTCCGGCAATGATTCCCCTTTTTTTATTTAAAAACAGCCACCAGTCAAGGTTGTTTTTATTGTTAAATCCAGCAGTTTCTTCTGATTCTGCTGTCAGATGCAAAGAATAACCGATTATGAAGAATAAAATTATATAGGTTGTCACGCTGTCAAATCCGAAAAACAGCGCGGTAAAATAAGCCAGAAAAAGCGATTGGATTCCATGGATTGTTATTCGCGTTGATTCGCGCTCTGTTCTGCGCTTGATTTTGCGCAGTTTCCAGAACAAGTAGCCGAAAAAGGAAAAATAAGCTAACAAAAACAATATTCCATACTGGACCGCAAGGTCTAAAAATATGTTATGGGCCCTGTCCCACCAGCTTCCCCATTCTTTTGTGAGGTAGGGCAGGGAGGGGTCATAATATTTGTCAAAGCCAATAGCAAAATTTTCGGGTCCCCATCCCAGAATCGGTTTTTCTTTTAGGGCTTGAGATGCTACTTTCCAAGCAGAGAATCGCGGTTCTTCCAGAGCTAAATCAATAGAAAGTCGGCCTATCACTGATTGAAAAATTTGGTTTTTTTCTAAAAATTGAGGCAGTTTAGGGCGCGTGTTTACGTAATAAATTCCTAAAGCCGCAAATAGTATGAGAGCCAAGGCTGCAATTTTTAAAATCGGCAGTTTTTTTAAAAAGTTTTTATCTTCGGGCTTTTCAGTTTTTATAATGGGGTAGAAAAATAAGAAATAGAAGCCGGCAACAAGAATGCCCAAGTATGCCGCCCTTGACCCTCCTATCATTATTCCGAAAATAAATAAAATCAAAGATATCAGATAAAAAATTTTATGCCGTCCGGGTTTTTTGATGACAAAACAAAAAGCAGGGAAAATTAAAAGCATAAGATACGCGGCAAAAAGTATGGAATTAGACAACGTAGACGGAGGGCGTTCGGCATAAGAAACCAGAAAATCGGGAAAAACATTAAAATATTGCAGCATGGCAAAAGCCACGATGAGGTCTCCGATAAGAAAGGAAAAATTCCAGAGTTTTTTCCAGTCGTCATTTTTCAGGGTAAGGAATAATATTACTGAAAATAAAATTAAAAAAATAAAAACCACAGACCCTCCGGAGCGGTGAGGAGAAGACCATAAACTGAAAGCAATATCCGAAGAAAATAAAGTAGAAAGTAAAACAGTCAGTAAAACAGCAAATAAAAGCCAAAAAATTGTTTTTTGGCTTTTCAAAACAGATGATATCTGCTGGAAGAATTTTCTGTCTGACAGCATTTGCCAAGCAAACAAAAATAAAAGGCAAGAAAAGATTATTTTAAAAGCTATTGCTTTTCCCCACTCGGGCGGATAAAACGGCGAAAAGGCAAGCAGGGGCAATGCTAAGATTGAAAAGAACCCAATTAAATAAAAAAGGTAAGATTTATTTATAGAATTATCATTGATTTTCATATGATTTTATGATACAAATTAAATATATAAAAATCAATGAAAAGAGTGGTAATTACATCGGGTTTTTTCAACCCAGTTCACATCGGTCATATAAATTTATTCAGAGAAGCTAAAAAATTCGGCGATATTTTGGTTGTTATAGTAAACAATGATGAACAGGTAAAAGTTAAAGGAAGCGCGCCCTTTATGCCGGAAAAGGAAAGAATTGAGATAGTCAAAGCAATAAAATACGTTGACGAAGTTTTTTTGTCTATTGACAGAGATAGGTCAGTCTGCGAGAGTCTAAAAGCATTGGCAAAAAAATATTCCGGTTGCGAACTTTTTTTCGCTAACGGAGGAGACAGGCATCAAGGCAATATTCCGGAAACAAAAGTCTGTGAAGAATTTAATATAAAAATGATTGACGGCGTCGGTGGGGGAAAAGTTCAAAGTTCATCTTGGCTTCTTGAAAACAGCAGTAAAATTAAAAATAATTTTTGAAAATGAAAATAAAGAAAAGTAATATTTTTTTAATAGTTGCGCTGTCGTTAATAATTATTGTCGGTATTTTATTGTGGATATTTTTAGAAATAGGCGTAAAACAGAATTCAGTTTCTGAAAATATAAATCTCCAAGAAAATAAAGGAGAGGCGAGCTTAATTATTGATAACGGAGACGGCAAGCCAGAAAATTTTAAGTTATCCATTAAAGATAAATACACAGCGTTTGACGCGCTAAACGATGCTGCGCAAAAAACAGGGAAAGTTATAAAAATTAAAAAATACGATATAGGAGTTTTCATTGAAGCTATTGGCGGCAAAGAGAACGAAAAAAATGGAAAAAATTGGCTGTATTATGTTAATGGAGTAATGCCGCAAGTGGCCGCTGACAAATATGAGTTAAAAAACGGGGATTCAATAGAATTTAAATTTGAAAAATTTTCTTTTTAAAAAAAAATAAAAATATGCAAGAACTAACCAAAAAAGGAAAAATTTTAGAGATTTTTTTTGCTGTTGTTTTCGTTCTAATCGGTGTCTCTTTAAGGCTTTTGCCGCATCCGCCTAATTTTTCTCCAATAAGCGCTATTGCTTTATTCGGCGGAGTTTATTTTTCAAGAAAAATTGCTTTAATATTGCCCATTATAGCAATGGCAGTTTCTGATTTTTTTATCGGTTTTTATGATTTTAGATTAATGTCAGTTGTTTATCTGAGCTTTATTTTGTGTGCGATTTTAGGTATTTGGCTTCGCAGCCATAAAAAATGGCAAAACATAATGGGCTGCAGTTTTATCGGTTCTTTTATTTTCTATATTTTAACAAATTTTGCAGTTTGGGCGTTCTCTGGTTGGTATTCAAAAAATCTTTTAGGGCTTGCCTACACTTATTATATGGCCCTGCCGTTTTTCAAAAATTCTTTGCTTTCAGATATATTTTTTATTGCGCTATTCTTTGGACTGTATGAATTAGTAGAAGTTTTAATAAGAAAAAAGTATTCAGCAACAAAAATTGTTTTTGCGAATAATTTTTGATAATTATGGAGACAAAAGAAAATATAAATTTTGAATTTATTTTAAAAACGAAGCTTAAATGCGGAGTTGGGGAAGCGTTAAGATTGGGGGATTATTTAAAAGAATTAAAATTTGGGCGAATCGGAGTTATTGTTGATTCTGGAATTTTTGATGCTGATTATGTAAATGAGATTTTAAGTAATGTTAAAAAAAATAGTTTTGACGCAGTAAAAATTTTTAAATATGATTTCGGCGCTGAACCAGATTACGCTTCTTTAGATAAAGTTAAGTTAGAATTTTTAGATGAAAGTTCAAAGCCGAATGTGGATTGTTTTGTGGGCATTGGAGGTGGGAGTGTAATAGATTTTGCTAAGGGGCTGGCAACCCTTGCAATGAATACTGGGAAAGCAATTAGTTACAGGGGTTTTCCAAAAGATATTAATGTTTCTTTGCCAATAGTTGCTTTGCCCACCACAGCCGGTACAGCCAGCGAAGCAACATATAATGCTGTTTTTATAGACTTAGAAGGGAAAAAAAAACTGGGAATAAACACGACAAATAATTTTCCTGTTTTAGCCATTTTAGATCCAAAATTAGTTTTTACTTGTCCGAGACAGGTTGCTATTTCATCTGGGATGGACGCTCTCACTCATACTCTCGAAAGTTATGCGGCCACAAAAGCAAATTTAGTAACTAGAATTTTTGCCAAAGAAGCGTTTAGATTGGTTTTTAATAATTTATTGAAAGCATTGGATAACAAAGAGAATATTAAAGCATGGGGCAATTTACAGGTAGGCGCGTATTTGGCAGGAATATCTTTAATGAATTCTGGCTCTGGTCCGGTTGGAGCGCTGTCTTATGCTCTGGGCGTTCACTTTAAAGTTGCCCATGGGTTAGCGGGAGCTGTCTTTTTACCTCATATAATAGATTATAACGTAAAAAACGGATATGATTATAGCGAGCTTTACGACCTTATAGATAACGCAGATAAATCTTTGGATAAAAAAGAAAAAAACAGGATTTTTTCAGAAAAAATGTTTGAGTTTTGCAGAAAATTAGCTATCCCTTTAAACTTAAAAGCATTCGGAGTTGATGAAAATAATATCCAGATTCTTTTGAAAGATGCAGACGGATTTGAAAAAGCTTTTGCCCAGAATACAATTCCCTTCTCAGTTGAAGAGGGAAAAAAATTATTAAATAAATTAGTAAAATAAAAATAATATGCCAGGGTGGGAACTAATAGGAAAAGAAGAAAAAGAAGCAGTAGATGATGTTTTTGACAAAGGAGGCGTCCTTTATAGGTATGCATTAGATGAAAGAAGGCAAAAAATTTTTAGAGTTGATATGCTGGAAAAAGAATTTGCTGCAAAACTGGGGGTAAAATACTGCCTCTGCGTTTGCAATGGCACAGCTGCTTTAAAAATTGCTCTCTTGGGTATGGGAGTAAAACCAGGAGATGAGATTATTACTCAAAGTTTTACCTTTGTGGCTACTGCTGAAGCGGTTTTAGAATTGGGAGCAAAATTAATTATTACAGAAGTTGATAAATCGTTGAATATGGACACTGTGGATTTAGAGAAAAAAATTACAGAAAAAACAAAAGTTATAATTCCTGTTCCTATGGCAGGCGTAGCTCCCAAAATGGAGCAAATTATGGAAATAGCAAAAAAACACAATATTAAAGTTTTAGAAGATAGTTGTCAGGCTTTGGGGGCTGCTTATAATGGAAGATATTTAGGAACAATAGGAGACGCTGGTGTTTATAGTTTAGATATCGGCAAAGTTATTACAACCGGCGAGGGCGGAGTTCTTGTCACAAACAATGAAGAAATTTATCTTAAAGCAAGAGAATATTCTGACCACGGGCACGAGCAAAATCCTAATTTTCCCAGAGGCAAAGACACAAGATCAACATGGGGATTTAATTATAAAATGACAGAATTACAGGGAGCGGTGGGTTTAGCCCAGCTTAAGAAATTAGATTATATTTTGTCAAAACAGAAAGAGAACAAAAAAAAGATAAAAGAAGCAATAAAAGACATTGAAAATATTGAATTCAGGGAAATTTCTGATATAGAGGGAGATGCCGGAGACACTTTAATATTTTTTGTTGAAAACCAAGATAAAGCTTTGCAATTTGCAAAACTTTTATCCGAAAAAGGATTGGGGACAAAAAATTTGCCGGATGCTTTAAATTGGCATTTTGCCGGAATGTGGAATCATATTTTTTCTATACATGAAGAATACAAAGGAAAAGACTTAAATATGGTTTGGGGAAAAAGCGCCTCTTTTTTAAAAAGGGCAGTAGCCCTTCCCGTTATGGTTAATATGGATGAGGCACAAATTAATAAAATTATAGATGCTGTTCATGAAATATCAAAAAAAATCTAAAAAACCATTTGTTTTTGGGATTACTCCAGCAAGAGGCGGAAGCAAAAATATACCGCGCAAAAACATTAAAGAAATTTTTGGTAAACCATTGATAGCATGGACAATTGAAAGAGCTAAAGAATCTAAACTGCTTGATAGATATATTGTTTCAACAGAAGACCAAGAAATTGCAGAAGTTTCTAAAAAATACGGGGCAGAGGTTTTTTATAGACCCGAAAATTTGGCTACTGATGACGCTACAACTTTGTCTGTTTTAAAACATGCAATAGAGCATGCAAGTGCAGACCTTGTTGTTCTTTTGCAATGCACTTCTCCTGTGAGAGATAAAGGGTTAATTGACCAATGCATCCAGAAATTTTTTGACTCAAAAGCCGACTCTTTAGTTACCGGTTTTATTTGTAATTTTTATGAATGGACAAAGTATAATGGAAGAAGGCAGGATTTAAAAGGATGGTTTCATGATGATGGAAATGTTTGGGTTGTGAAAGCCGATTCAATAAAAAAAGCCAAAACGTTGGAAGAAGTTTGGGGTAAAAAAAGAGAGATGTTTTTAATAGATAAAGAACAAAATTTTGAAATAGACGATGAATTTGATTTTTGGCTGAATGAGCAGATACTAAAGAAAAGATTAAGTTAAAATGAAGGTACTTTTTGTATTGCCAAATAAAGACGCATTCGGATACAAACCTATCGGGCTGGCTTTGCTGTCTGCGATAGCTAAAAAATTGGGCTGGGAAACAAAACTGTTTGACACGACAGAGATTGATTTTGGTTTTTACGAAAGCAAAAGCTTTTTTAAAACAGCAAAAATGTTTAAGCCCGTGGATTATGAAAAATATGATATGGTAAAGAAAAAGATTGACCTCAAAGAAAAGTTTACCGAGATATTCAAAGATTACAATCCAGACTTGGTTGCTTTTTCAGTTTTAAGCGATCAATTTATGATAGCTAACAAAATTACAGAGATTGCCAAAGAATTAAATCCAAATGTTTTAGTTCTTTGGGGCGGAGCGCACGCAACATTGGCTCCAGAAAACATTTTAAAAGATTATGGAGCTGACTTTGTCTGTGTAGGAGAGGGGTTTGACGCTTTTGAAGAATTTTTAACAGCGGTAGAAGAAAAAAAGAATTTATATGATATAGAAAACATCTGGGGCATTAAGGCGGGAGAGATTATTAAAAATGAAGTAAGGCCATTAAAGCAGAATTTAGATGACTTGCCTTATGTTGACTGGGATATTTTTGATAAAAGGCATTTTTACAAACCATTTTCTGGAAAAATGTATATAGGAGGAGACCATATGCTTAATTGGGGGTGCGTTAATAATTGCACTTATTGCATTAATAATTTTTATCATAATCTCTATTTGGGCAAGAGCTGCGGTCCCATTAGACGTTATTCGGCAAAGAGAATTATTACCGAATTAAAATATTTAAAAGAAAAATACGGAATAGAATTTTTCAAATTTTTTGATGAAGATTTTTTATTAAGGCCGCTTGATTCGCTCAAAGAATTAAGCGAACTGTATAAAGAGGAAGTAAATGTTCCTTTTTCAATAGAAACTAATCCTAAATTTGTTGATGAAGATAGAGTTAGACTTCTAAAAAATATGAATTGCGTCAATGTTTCGCTTGGGGTTGAAACAGGCGACTTAAAGGCAAGAAAAGAGATATTGGGAAGGATTGATTCAGAAGAAGATATTGTCAGGGCTTTTAAATTATTAAAAGAAGCAGGGATAAAAACATCTTCTTTCAATATGCTTGGACTTCCTTTTGAATCAAGGGAGACATATAATAAAACAATTGGAATAAACAGGAAAGCCGATCCCCAATATCCACAATGTTGTTTCTTTTATCCTTTTAAAGGCACAAAGCTTCGCGATGTTTCAATCAATATGGGCTTATTTGACCCGAAAGACGAAGATACAATGGTGTTCCGCCATGATAAGCCGGCTCTTCATTTTAAACACTTAACAGAAGAAGAATTGGTGGAAATGAGAAATGTTTTTGTTCTTTATATCAAATTGCCCAAAGAATACGAGCCGTTTATAAGAAGGTCAGAGCAAAGAGACGAAACAGGCATGAAATTAAGGGATAAGATTTTAGAAATATACGACAAGACAGTATGGGCAAACGACGGCTGGTACATAGACGATGGCTTAAAAGAAGATTATTTAACAAAGTTAACCCAAATAATGAATAATCAAAAAAATATAATTGAAATTAACATAGCAAGCAGAAAAATAGGAGAAAATAATCCTTGTTTTATAATTGCCGAAGCCGGCGTAAATCACAACGGAGACATTTTACTGGCAAAAAAAATGATTGATTGCGCGGTAAAAGCGGGAGCTGACGTGGTTAAATTTCAAACCTTTTTTACTGACGAACTAGTAACTGCTAAAGCTCCAAAATCAATCCATCAATCCCTAGGATCAGAAGAACATGAATCGCAGTATGATTTGTTAAAAAGATTGGAATTAAGCGAGGATAATTTTGCCGAGCTTACAGAATATGCCAAAGAAAAAAATATAATTTTCATGTCAACTCCTTATGATTTAAAGAGCGTTGATTTATTAGACAAACTTGGAGTTCCTGCTTTTAAAATTGCTTCAGCTGACATCGTTGATTTGCCTTTGTTAAAAAAAGCAGCTGAAAAAAACAAACCGATAATTTTAGCCGCAGGAATGGCCGATATTAGCGAAATAAAAGAAGCCATAGAAACAATTTATTTAACTGGAAATAGAAATATAATTTTACTCCATTGCGTTTCCAATTATCCGCCGTTAGATGAAAATATTAACTTAAATCTTATTAAAACATTTAAAGAAATGTTTAAAGATTTAGTTGTAGGATATTCAGACCATTCAGCAGGGAAAACAGCTGTTATGGGGGCTGTAAGCATGGGAGCTAATGTTATTGAACGGCATTTTACTTTGGACAAAAATTTACCGGGCCCAGACCACAAATCATCTTTAAATCCAGAAGAATTAAAAGAAATGATAGATGATATAAGAATTTTAGAAAAGCAACTAGGAAACGGAGAAAAAAACATTCCAGCAGAAGAAGAGGAAATGAAAAAGATATTTAGAAAAAGCATTATTGCCAAAGAAAATATAAAAATGGGCGCAATTATTGACGGCGCGATGCTAAAAATGGCAAGGCCTGGAACCGGACTTAAAGCCAATAAATTATCAGAATTAATCGGCAAAAAAACAAATGTAGATATTTTAAAAGATGAAATTATAAAATTAGAAATGTTTGAATAAAATGCCAATATATATTTCTACCAGCTGTCTTTCTTTTAAAAAAGCCAGCGACGTTATAAAAAAATATCAGGAAGAAGGAATAATAAATATTGAGTTGGGTTCAGACCATATCTACGAAGAGGGCATAGAAGAATATGTTAAGAGTTTAAATTTTAATTTTTTAATCCATAATTATTTTCCTGCGCCAAAAGATAGATTTATAATAAATCTGGCTTCATCTGATAAAAAAATAATAGATCTTAGCATAGGTCACGCGAAAAGAGCCATAGATTTGTGTAAAAGTATAAAAAGTCCGATTTATGGCATGCATTCTGGATACAGGGTTGATCCAAATCAGTTGGGAGAAAAATTTAAAAAAAATAAAATATTGCCGTATAAAACAGCTTTTGATAATTTTGTAAAATCTCTGAAAGAGATTTTAGATTATGCGGAAAAGCAGAATGTAAAATTAGCAATTGAACCAAACGTTTTATCTGAATTTAATGTTATCAATGGAAAAAATGAATTACTATTGATGTGTGAATATAAAGAAATAGAAAGTTTATTTAACGAGATAAAGTCAGAAAATCTCGGCATATTGTTGGATTTAGGGCACCTGAAGGTAACTTCTAACTGGCTTAAATTTGATAAAGATGAATTTGTTGATAAAGTAGCTGGCAAAGTTTTTGAGATTCATATTCATGATAATGATGGAAAGTCAGATTTGCATCTTGATATAAAAGAAGAAAGCTGGCCTGTAAATATAATCCAGAAAGAAAAATTTAAAAATATCCCGATTTGTTTAGAATCAAAAATTACAGATATGGAAGGCATTAAAAAAAGTTTATCAATTTTAAACAGTAAAATAAATATATGAAAAAAATTCCTTGGTCGTCGCCAGAGATCGGATCAGAAGAGCAGGATGCAATGATAAATGTTATAAAATCAGGATGGCTTACTGAAGGAAAAGAAACCGAGTTGTTTGAAAAAGAACTGGCTGATTATTTTGGCGCTAAACATGTTGTGGCGGTAAACAACGGGACATCGGCTTTAATTTCAGCGATGATAGCAGAAGGTGTTAAGGCAGGAGACGAAGTAATTACGCCAGCTTTTACCTTTGTTGCCACCATAAATTCAATAATTTCCATTGGAGCCAAGCCGGTTTTAATTGATTGTGATGCTGATAATTTTAATATTACAATTGATTTAGTAAAAGAAAAAATAAACGAAAAAACTAAAGCAATAATGCTAGTGGATGTCGCTGGCTTACCATGTGATTTAGATGCTTTTGAAAAATTAGCAAAAGAATATAATTTAATTTTAATAGAGGATGCTGCCGAAGCCATTGGCGCCGAATATAAAAACAAAAAGGTTGGAGGGTTTAATCACACCTCTATTTTCAGTTTTCATATGGCAAAAGATGTCACCACGATTGAGGGCGGATGCGTCTGCACCAACGACGGCGAGATTAATAGAAAATTAAGAATGATTAAAAATCATGGGATGCAAAAGAGATACGACTATGGATTTTTTGGATTGAACCTCAGAACCACTGATATTCAGTCAGCGTTGGGAAGAGCTCAATTAAAAAAAATAAACAAATTTTTAGAAACAAAAAACAGGCTGGCTGACAAATATAAAAAAGGCCTTAAAAATTGTTGTTTTCAGCAAATTCCGGATTACGCGACAAAACATCCATATATGCTTTTTGGCGTTTTGGTTGATAAAAATATAAGAGATTCTTTTATAAAACACCTTAACGATAACGGCGTAGACACTAGAATTTGCTGGCCGTCAATTTTCAAACAAGATTATCACAGCCAGATTTTTTCAGCAGGCGGTTCTTTAAATTCTGAAAAAATAGCATCAGAGATTATAAACCTTCCTATAGGGAACGGGCTTTCAGACGAGGACGCAGATTATGTTATAGAGGTTTTTAATAATTTTAAAAATTAAAATATGAAAAAAATTTTAATAACAGGCAGTGAAGGGTTTATTGGCGGCAATTTGAAAGAATATTTTAAAAATAAGTACGAACTAATCCCTTATGACCTAAGAATCGGCTGGGAGATGGATGTCAGAGAAAAAAGCTTTCTGGCTAATTTTATGAAAAAACATCAGCCGCAAGTGATTATTCATTTAGCAGCCAATGTTGATATATCAAAAAGTGTGGTTGAGCCGGCTGAGGATTTAGGCATTAATGCTGTGGGGACTGTTAATATTTTGGAAGCGGCCAAGGAGGCGAAGCCAGAATTAGTTATTTTTACTTCAACTGCCCAAGTTTACGGAGAACCTCAGTTTGAAACAATGGATGAAAACCATCCCATAAGCCCAAAAAGCCCCTATGCCATATCAAAATATTCGGCAGAGCAATATTGCCAGCTTTATTGCAAAAAATTTAATGTGCCAGCGGTTATTTTCCGATTTTTTAATATTTACGGACCGGGACAAGCCCCAAATGTTGTTGTTCCGTCTTTAATTGACAAAATATCAAAAGCGGATAAAGAAGTGGAAATGTTCGGTTCAATTGACGACAGCAGAGATTTTATATATGTTAAGGATTTATGCCAAGCATTTGATTTAGCAATTGATAAAAAGCCAATAGGCGAAGTAATAAATTTTGGTTCTGGCAAGGAAGTTTTAATTATTGATTTAGCTAAAACTATAGCTAAATTGTTAAATAAAAACATTGATTTTAAATATAAAAAAGAGAATATTGAAGAAGCTAAAATTACTAAAATGATTGCTAACACCCAAAAAGCAAAAAATATATTAAATTGGTCAGCCACTACATCTTTAGAAGAAGGATTAAAAGAAACAATAACAAAAAAGGTTTTATCTTAAATTTATGATAATAAGAGAAATAGAAAAAAAAGACGAAACAAAGCTTTGCGATTTTTTGACAAAATTAAGCCAAAAAACTTTGCATAATTGGAATAGATTTGGAACTGAAATAGGAAAAAAAGTCGCTGAAAAAATTTCTAAAGAACAAGTAAGAAAATCAAAAAAAAAAGAAAAAGGTTTTATAGCGGTTGGCAAAGGCGGAGAAATTACGGGCTATGGTTTTTTACGATATTTTCCAGAAAAAAATCAAAAAAGATTTAATATTTCTTTAGGGATAGTAGTAGCTGATAATTTTCAGGGCAAAGGAGTGGGAAGGGCGCTAATGAATTATCTTATAAAACATTCTATCAAAGAAAAAATAAAAAAAATTTGGCTTAGTGTTTATGCCGACAATAAGGGCGCTATAAAATTTTATAATAGTTTTGGTTTTGAAATAGAGGGGATTTTTATGCATGACGAATATTTTGATAAAAATCCAAGGCACGTTGTAAGCATGTCTAAATTTTTGGATAAAAACATAAAAAACCCCAGTCTTTTAAGAAAAAAATTGATTGAAAATTTAAAATTGTTATGAAAATTCCTTTATTCAAAATCTATACAGATAATAACGATATTAAGGCTGTCAGCAAAGTCATAAAAAGCGGAATGAATTGGGCTATAGGACCGGAGGTCAAAAAATTTGAAGAACAGCTTGCAAAATATATTGGCATAAAATATGCTTTAGTTTTTAATTCTGGCACTTCTGCCCTGCATGCATTGATGAAAGCTTATAATTTTGGTCCAAAAGATGAAATTATTGTTCCCTCTTTAACTTTTATTGCCACGGCTAACGCGCCTCTTTTTGTGGGAGCAAAGCCTGTTTTTGCAGAAGTGGAAGAAAAAACTTTTGGATTAGATCCCAAAAAAATAGAGGAAAAAATTACGAAAAACACGAAAGCGATTATGCCAATTCATTTCGGCGGGTTGCCTTGTCAGATTAAAGATATTCAAAAAATAGCAAAAAAACATAAATTAACTTTAATAGAAGACGCGGCTCAAGCCATGGGAGCTAAAATTAAAAATCAAAAAGTTGGAACATTCGGGGATTCTGCAATATTTAGTTTTTGTGCAAATAAAATTATAACCACTGGAGAAGGAGGAGCAGTAGTGACAAAAAATAAAGAACTTTACGAAAGATTGAAATTAGTAAGGTCTCATGGCAGATTAGAAACAACTAATTATTTTACCACAACAGAATATATGGACTATATTATTTTGGGTTATAATTTTAGATTATCTAACATCCTTGCTACTTTAGGTATTTCCCAGCTTAAAAAAATCAACAAAATTATAAAAATGCGTCAGAAAAACGCCGTCTATATTACAAAATCGCTTATGACTATAAAAGAAATTTCGTGTCAGGCATCATTAAAAGATTGTTTTAATGTTTATCAACTATATACACTGAGAGTAAAAAGAGGCAAAAAAACGAGAGATTCTCTGAAAAATCATTTAAACAAAGCGGGCATTATGGCAAAGGTTTATTTTGATCCAGTTCACTTAACCAGTTTTTATAAAAAATTATTTGGATATAAAAAAGGAAGCCTTCCTATAACCGAGAGAATATCTGATGAGGTTTTAACGTTGCCAGTATACCCTGGTTTAAGTAAAAAAGAGATGGATTATATGATAAGAGAAACCAAAGTTTTTTTTAATAATTATGAAAATAGATAAATTTATAACTAACAAAAATTTCTCAATCAGGAAGACAATGGAAATAATTGATAAAAATGCTTTAGGCATAGCTTTTATAGTTAACGACGAAAAAGAGCTTATTGGAGTTGTAACCGACGGCGATATCAGACAGGCAATTTTAAGAGGGGTAAATATTGAAAAAAAGATTGGGGAGATATCCAATGAAAATCCAGTAGTTATCCATACAGAATCCAAAGAAAAAGAGATAGCAGAATTAAAAAACAACAAAAATGTCAAAAAGAAAATCCCAGTAAAGGGCTCGTTAAAAATTCCGGTGATTAATAACAAAAAAATAATTGAAGATGTTGCTTTTCTTTTTGCCAACGACAACAAAGACACCTTTTTGTCAAAAAGTAAAATTAGGGGCAAGAATAAAACAATCAAAAAAGTTCTTGTCGTGGGCGGGGCCGGCTATTTAGGGTCTGTTTTATGCGGTGAATTATTAGGCAGGGGCTACAGGGTCAGGGTTTTAGATAATTTAGCCTATGGCGACTCCGGTATTAAAAAATTATTAAAAAATAAAGAATTCGAATTGTTAAAAGGAGATATAAGGAATATATCGAACATTGTCGAGGCGATAAAAGGGGTTGATGCTGTAATACATTTAGCTGCTATAGTCGGAGACCCTGCCTGCTCGGCAGATCCGGAGGAAACTTTAGAGATAAATTATTTAGCAACAAAAAATATTGCTGAAACCTGCAAATATTTTCAGATTAACCGATTTATTTTTGCTTCTACCTGCAGTGTATATGGACAAAGTCTATTCCCAGATCAGGAACTGGCGGAAGATTATTTTTTAAATCCAGTTTCCCTTTATGCGGAAACAAAAATAAAGTGCGAGCAGACAATTTTGGCTTCGGTAGATGAAAATTTTTCACCGACGATATTCAGAATGGCGACTCTGTACGGCTATTCTCCAAATATGCGTTTTGATTTGGCAATAAATCTTTTAACAGCCAAAGCGATTTTTGAAAAAAAAATTCCTATTTTTGGCGGAGACCAATGGAGGCCATGGTTGCACTTGCAAGATGCGGCGTTAGCCTATATTAAATGCTTGGAAAAACCAATAGAAGACATTAAAGGAGAGATATTTAATGTTGTTTCAGAAAATTATAAAGTTATTGAAATTGGTAAAATAATAAATAAAGCGATTCCTTCAGCTGAAATTAATATCTCAAACAAAACGACAGACAAAAGAGATTACAACGTTTCTTATTTGAAAATATCTCAAAAATTAAATTTCAAAAGCCAAAAAAAAATAGCAGACGGAGTTTTTGAAATAAAAGAAGCTATTGATAAAAAAATAATTAAAGATTATAAGAGCTCGGCATATCGTTTTTTAGCTTGATGGATAAAATGTTTGTTAGTTTAATTTTAAAAGATTTTTGAAGAAAAATATTTCTTTTTCTTCAAAAATCTTTGATAAAAAGAGAATGACCGCGTATAAAGCAGAGCCAGAAATTATGGCGAATAAAGTTTTGTTTAATCCTATTGGGTTAAGCCAAAATAGCAGAATTGACATTATAGCTGACGACACGATAATTTTAATAATAGATTTCCAATCAATTTCGAAAGCCAGTTCTTTAAAAGAATAATAAAAAGAAAGAACTAAAATAACGGTATAAGTTAAAAGAGTGACGGCTCCGGCAGCCATAATTCCAAATTTTGGGATAAATAATATATTTAATAAAAGATTTATTATTGTAGCTATTATCCATATTTTTCCAAGAACAGAAGTCTTTTTAACCAAAATTATAATCTGTGAAATTATTCCATAAATGCCCCAAAAAATCATACTCGTCGCCATAAAGGGAACTATTAAATATCCTTGATCTGCAATTTCGCGAGTTGAAAGTATATTCAGCAGTTGTTTTGACAAAAGAGACAGCCCGAACAGCGAAGGGATAGCTATTATTAAAAAATATTTAAGCGAATATTTTAAATAATTTTTTACTTCATTTATTTTATTTTCATCGTAAAGTTTTGACAGGGCAGAGGGCAGAAGAAAAGAAAATGGCGCCTCCCAAAAAGCTATAACTGACCCCAATATATAGGCTGGAACATAATACCCCACAAAGAGCGATCCTAAAAAGTAACCGATTAAGTATCTGTCAATAAAATGAACAAACCAGGAAGAAATATTACTAGGAATAGTGGGAATGCCAAAACGCAAGTATTGTTTTATTTTTAAAAAACGAGGAACAACAAGGCCAAATTCTTTCAATATCATTGCGCCGGTTATCAAAAAGTTTATGATTCTTATTATTAGTAGAGAAATTACAGCGCCCAAAAGACCATATCCGGCAAAGACTGCCCAAAAAACCAAAGAAACCTCTCCAAATCCCTGAAAAATAATAAAAAAGGCGTACCTTTTTATTTTCTGAAAAGCTCGAAATACGTTTAAGAATACTAAATTTAAGCATTCCAGCAATATTATAATAGAGAGTATTCTAACTAAGACGGGATCGAAACCTAAAATAAAAGAAAAAAATGGCGCCAGCAAATATAAAAATATTGCTGCTATAATATTTATTGCAAAAATAAAAAATAAAACAGAATAAATACCGTCTTGAATTTTTTCTTTATCTTTCTCTCCGGCCAGAAATCTCACTAAAGTATAATGCAAACCAAGAGTAGTTATGGGCGTTATAAGGGAGACAATAATAACTAACTGCGCCCAAACCCCGAATTTTTCAGCTCCCAAAAATTTCGTTATTATAGGAAGAATCAGCAGGCCCTTTAGCGCCATTGCCATGTTGGTTATGCCAATAATTCCAATATCTTTAATAAATTTTTTATGAGGCATTTTTTTATAATTACGTAATTATTTATTATAATCTTTTAATTAACTATATTCCATATTTATGAGTAATTCCAGCTTAAAAACAATGCCAATTGGAGAGGCTTTCAAAAAATTGAGCCGTGCAGAGCAAGAGCTCGATTTTTTTAATTTGTCTTATTTTGGCGTTCCGGTGTGGATTTATCCGCGGGAAGATGTGTCATTTATTCTTAATGGAATGGCTCAATCATCCGGGCAATTTGCGCCGCATTTTAGGATAAACGTATTCGTCTTTTTATCCAGAATTTTTTATTTTTTTATCAATTTTTACAAAATATTTAACAATGAAGTTATAATTTTTACCAACGAGAGGCATTTGCAGTGGGATGAAAAAGAGCAGAGATATTATAATCCTTATGCAGAGCTGGCCATTGAAAGCAATAAGTTTAAAAAAGTTTTGATTTTTGAATTTTTTACAGGAATGACAAAAAAATATAAAAAGATAAAATATAAAAAATATCTGCCCCTAGATTTTTTTGTTGGGGCAAAACAAATTTTATCTCCTTTGTCTTTCTTTTTCCCCTTTAAAATTAAAAGAGAATTTAATGGTAAATTAGACGGAGCAAACCTTTGGTCAGAGCAAGACAAAAAAAAGATTATAGGACTTTGTGTTGCGGCCGGCTATAGTATAAATTATTACGGTTTAATTTTAAAGTTTATAAAAATTTTAAATCCAAAAGCAAAATCTATTTACAGTTGTATGGCCGCTTTTGATAAATTTCCAGAAGTTATAGAAATTCAGCACGGCGCAATAGTGAAATACCATTGCCAGTATATATATCCTAAAACGGAGTCGATTAAAGATTATTTAAAAAACAAAAAAATAATAGTCTTCTCTGATAGGGTAAAAAAACTTTTTTATGAAAATGAATATTCTTCAGAAAATATTTTAGTAAAGCCCAATCCCAAAATTTATTTTTATTATCTGAAGAATTTAGGCAGAGATTTTTTTGAAAAAAAACATATAACTAATAAAATTACTATAGTAAGCGGTTTTGGCTGGAATTTTTATCAAATTTATAAAGAATTTTTACTTTCTATAGAAAAAAATAAAGACAAGTTAAGCAACTGGGAATTTTTTTTATTATTGCATCCCGTAGAAGAGAATGTTTATAAAGAATTAGGTTTAACAAAGGTTAAAATTTTTAAAAATGAAGAAGCATCTCTGTGGGGTTTATTGTCAGAAAGCCTTTGTATGGTTAATATTTATTCTTCGGTAATGGAAGAGTCGCCTTATTTCGGCTGTTTTAATGTTATTCTTGAAAATAAGGAATTAGGCGAGCAAAAATATTTTTCTGACTGGCTATGCGGGGATTATCCCAATAAAGAGTTTGTCGTTCCTGAAAATTTTGCAGAATGGCTTTTAAAAAATGAACAAAAGATGATTAATCATCGGCAGGAAAAACTAAAAATAATGGAAAATAATTATAAATTTTTTGTGGAACATAAAATTAATGGAACATAAAATTATATGAAGAAAAAAATTAATTTGTCATCCCTGCTTAAAATTGTTTTATATCTGAGGTTTTTGCCGGCTATTATCTTAAAGATAAAAAATTGGCCAGTTTTTTTGCTGAATTATATGGGATTGAAAGATGGAAAATTTGAGTGTATTTTCAGAAACGGCGTTAAAATTGAAATAGATGACAATATAAATGCAGCCACAATAGCAGTGGTTTTTATAAAAAAAGATTATGGAGATATTAATGACAATTCTGTGGCGATAGATATAGGGGCTAATATCGGCGCGTATTCTATTTTTGCAGCTCAGAAAAAAAACAATATTGTTTTTGCTTTTGAGCCAATGACTGATAATTTTAGGCTTTTGAAAGAAAATATTGCAATAAATAAATTGGAAAAAAAAATAATTCCTTACAATTTTGCGGTTGGCAGGAAAAGAGAGAAAAGAAGTTTGTATTTGGGGGGGTCTCCTTTTCATTCATTGTACCCGGTTGAGGATTCGCCTTTTAACGCCCTATATAATCAGGAAAAAACAGAACAATTTTGTATAGATATAAATTGCATTTCTCTTGAAGATATATTTTTAGAAAACAAAATAGAAAATTGCGATATGCTGAAAATGGACTGCGAGGGATCTGAATTTGAAATTTTATATAATCTTCCAGATGAATATTTTAAAAAAATTAGAAAAATTAGGATGGAATATCACAACCATAAAACCAAAAAAAGTTTTAATGGAGAAAAATTGGCAGAGTTTTTAATAAATAAAGGATTTAAAATCGAAAAATTTAAAAAGTCGTCCCCTTATCAGGGTGATTTATGGGCAAGATTTGATGCGGAAAAATAGACAAGCAGCGTTTTTTTTGATAAACTTAATTATATAAAAGCAAAATAAAATAATTAAAAAGATAAAATATGCGCATATTAATAACGGGCATAACGGGTTTTGTGGGTTCGCACTTGGCAGAATATTGCCTTAATATCCCAGGCGTAGAAGTTTATGGGACAGTTTTTTCACACCACTTAGGGGATGAATTAAAAAGAGTAGAGCACATAAAAGATAAAATTAGCCTTTTGGAGTGTAACCTCATGAACAGAATAGCTGTTCAGAGAGTTTTAGAGAAAGTGAAACCGGATAAAATTTTTCATTTGGCTGCCCAGAGTTTTGTTCCAACTTCTTGGCAATCGCCAGAAGACACTATAATAAACAACATAATGTCAGAATTGAATATCTTTGAAGCAGCGAGAGAAGTTGGCATAAATCCGGTAATCCAAATTGCCTGCAGTTCTGAGGAATACGGGCTAGTCAATGAAAACGAATTGCCGGTGAAAGAAGATAATATTTTAAGGCCGCTTTCTCCCTATGCTGTTTCAAAAGTGGCGCAGGACGCGCTAGCCTGCCAATATCATTATAGTTATGGTTTAAAAACAGTTGTAACAAGAGCCTTTAACCATGAGGGGCCGAGAAGAGGCGAGCAGTTTGTCACTTCTAATTTTGCAAAACAAATAGTAGAAATAGAAAAAGCAAAAAAAGAGCCGATTATTTACGTCGGCAATCTTGAGGCTAAAAGAGATTATTTGGATGTAAGAGACGTGATAGATGCTTATTGGTTAGCTACGGAAAAATGTAATTTTGGAGAACCGTATAATATTTGTTCTGGAAAATCTTGGTCTATTAAATCTGTCCTAGATTTATTGCTTTCAAAAAGCGCAGAAAAAAATATCCAGATAAAACAGGACCCAGAAAGAATGAGGCCTTCGGATGTGCCTCTTCTTTTAGGAGATTGCTCAAAGTTTAAAAAACAAACTGGCTGGGAACCCAAAATTTCTTTCGAAAAAACTTTAGAAGACACCCTTAATTACTGGAGAGAAAATGTATGAAAAATATTGGCTGGATGCAAGTTTTTTCAAAAAGATACGGAGGCGTAATCTATCAAAATCAGGTTAAAGATATAATATCGAAAAAATTTAATTTAGATTTAGTTAATTTAGAGTCAAAGTATTTTGAAAAATTTAGATATTTGAGAATTCCGGAGTCCTTTGTTTATCTTTTAAAATTAAAGGGTAAAGAGGATCTTTGGATAAGGGATTTTTATTCAACAATAACTTTAAATAAAAAGAAAACAAAGGGGAGAAATTTAGCCCTTCTTTTTCATATTGATTTTTCTGGCTTTCCTATTATATCCCGCCTTCCTTTTTTATTTTTAGAGAAAGCATTTTTATATCGCCAATTAAAAAGAGTAGAAACAATTGTAACAATTTCAGAATATTGGAAAAATTATTTTTTAAATCGCGGTTATAAAAATGTTCATAAGATATATTGCGGTTTTGATTTAAATAATTTTGATATTTCAGATGAAGATGTAGCGCAGTTTAAAAAACTTTATGGGTTAGAAAAAAAACCTATAATATATCTTGGCAATTGCCAAAGAGCGAAGGGCGTGGTGGATTCATACAGCGCTCTCAAAGACTTAGATGTTTATTTTGTCACATCTGGCAGGCAAGAGGTAAAAATTCCGGCTTTAAATTTTAACTTAGGATATAAAGAATATTTAAAACTATTAAAAGCGTCTGCTATTGCATTGACAATGTCTAAATTTAAGGAGGGCTGGTGCATAACTGCCCACGAGGCGATGCTTTGCAAAACGCCCGTGGTTGGTTCTGGAAAAGGAGGTATGAAAGAATTGCTGGAGGGAGGGGGGCAAATAGTTTGCGAAGATTTTAATAAATTAAGGGAAATAGTTGAATTTCTGTTGAAAGACCCTGAAAAAAGGCAGAAAATGGCTGAGCGGGGCAATGACTACGCTAAAAATTTTACGCAAGAAAAATTTGAGAGAGCATGGGAAGAGGCGCTTAATAAGGCATTAGAATAATTTATGGATCAAAAAAATAAGCAATTTATTTATTATTTATTTTTTGCCATTACTGGCTTGGGCTTGATATCTTTTTTTGACAGGGCTCTAAGCGTCGGCACTGTTTTTTCAATTTTTCTTTTTTTGTCTGCCTTTTTATTGGCTGAAAAAACAAAATTATATAATAAAAAACTTTTTTTGCTTTTTTCCATTGTTTTTTTAATACATATATTGGCGGTGTTATTTATTTTTTATGCTCATTTTCAGCCGTTTGGAGACGGGGGAGGAGATTATGATGGTTATAATGCTGTTTCTCTTTCAATGGCAGAAAGACTGCATCGTTTAGATTTTTCTTTAGGAGATTCACTTAAATGGGGCCATTATTACCCAGTAATTGTGGCTTATATCTATGCGTTGACAATCCCCAGCATGCTTTTGGGCCAGATATTTAATGCATGGTTGTCCGCCTTAATATCTGTTTTGGTTTATCTGATTATTATTGAATTGAAAAGGTCGGAAAAAGGAGCGTTTTTAACATCATTCGCCGTCAGCCTTTATCCGAGTTTTATTTTTTACGGCAGTCTTTTGCTAAAAGATACATTGGTAATATTTTTGTCAATAGCTGGATTATTTTTAGTTTTAAAATTACTGAAGATTTTTTCTTGGAATAAATTTATAATTTTTTATTTAATTTTGGCTTTTTTATTCAACTTCCGTTTTTATATTGGCTATGCCCTCGTTATCAGTTTTTTAATTTCTTTTTTTCTGTTTTACAATTTAAAACCCAAAGAAAAATTTTTTTATGGCATTGTCATCTTATTTTTGATCGGTTTTTTGCCGCAGATATTTGCCGGCCAAGGATATTGGGGCGTAGATACTATAAAACAATATCTTAACGAAGAAACAATCACTATGTATCGCGAGTTTGCCTATACGGAGAAAAATTTGGTTCTCCCTCCAACTCCAACTCCAACTCCAACTCTAACTCCAACTCCTGCCACTCCTGTAGTTACTAAAAATTTATCATATTTGAATCCAGAAAAAAATGGGATAGGGTCTACCTTTGCCTTAAAGACAGATTTTAATAATCCAATTTTATTGTCGTTCAATTTAACTAAGTCTTTTTTATATTCTCTTTTAGGCCCACTTCCATGGCAAATCAAAATTAAAAGGCAGACGTTTGCTTTTTTTGAAACCATACCCTGGTATTTTTTGTTATTTTTTGCGCTAAAAGGCATATTTAAAAATATCAAAAAGCAATATAAAGAAATTTTGCCGATAGTTATGTTTAGCTTGATTTCATTGGCTGCCACTTCTCTTTTTATAGCTAACTTTGGCATAATAACCAGAATTCGCATGCCCGCCTTTATCGCCCTTTTATGTTTAGCACCCCTTGGGCTTGAAGAGAACGGAATTATCTATAAATATGCCGATAAAATTTATGACAAAATTATCATTTTTTTTAATCTGTTTATACGCTTGATAAATTTAAAAATAAAAGATGGAAATTAAAAACATTAAGAGATTGTTTTTTAGAAATCTTGGCGCAAGACAGACTGTTTTAAAAAATACTTTTTGGCTGGCTTTTGCTGAAGGAATCTCTCGTCTTCTGGAGCTTATTTTAATTGTTTATATAATTCGTATTTTAGGGGTTGTTGAGTACGGAAAATTTTCTTTTGCTTTGGCTTTTGTTTCTATATTCGTTGCATTTTCTGATTTTGGCCTTTCGGACATTGTTACAAGAGAAATTTCAGGCGATAAAGAAGTTGAAAAAGATTATCCTGCAATTCTGTCTTTAAAAATTATTTTGAGCTTAGCAACTCTTATATTGATATTGTTCAGTTCTCTTTTTGTTACCATTGATCCTTCTATACGTTTAATAATTTTCATTTTAGGTTCTTATGCGTTGATCAATGATTTTTTCTTTATTTTTTACGCTTTTTTGCGCGCTCGCCAGAAAATGGAATATGAAGCCGGCATTAAAATCAGCCGTGTAATAATTTTAGTTCCTGCAATACTCTTCATTCTTTTAAAGTTTCCCTCCGTTTATAATGTAAGCTATGGATATCTATTCGCCAGCTTATTGTCCTTGGTTACAGTTTTTTTATTTTTTTATTTAAAAATTCAGCTTTTAAAATTGAATTTTAACAAAATTATTTGGGAAAAATTTTTCAAACTTTCTTGGCCATTAGGATTAGCCGGAATTTTTGGAATGATTTTTATATCTATTGATTCTGTTATCATGGGCTATTTCGGGCAGATTGCTCAGACAGGATACTATAACGCAAGCCGTAAAATTATTGGATCAATCGCCCTTCCCTCAACTTTCATTTTTATGAGTTTTTATCCTCTTTTAAGCAAACTTTTTAAAAAATCAAAAGAGGAGCTCAAAAGAGCATGGGATTATTATATGGAATTGATGATTATTCTTAGCGTTCCGGTGGCAGTTGGAGGATTTGTCCTTGCTCCCAAAATTATTAATTTTATTTTTGGTTTAGATTTTACTTCCTCTATCCTTGCTTTCCAAATTTTAATATTCATTGCAGGTATTAATTTTCTTTACAGCTCTTATGTTTTGATATTAATCGTCTCGGGCCAGCAAAAAAAATATCTTTGGATTAACTTAATGGGAGCCGCAACAAACATTGTTTTAAATTTTATTTTGATTCCTCGATATTCTCTTTATGGCGCCTCTGTTTCAGCAGTTATAACATACGTTGTTTTATTTATTTTGGGATTAGAATTTTCTCGGCGTTTTACTCCTATTGTTCCTTTTAATATAAGATTTTTGAAAATTTTAATTATGGCCGCGCTTTCCGCAGCTATAATGATTTTAATTATTACTTACCCCCCTGTTTATCGCCTCAATGTTATTTATGTTGTTTTTCTCGGCATATTAATTTATTTTTTTGTTTTATTTTTATTATATAAAAATATTTTGAAACCTGGTTTTTTAATTAAAAATTAATGGCAATTAAAAAATATAAAATAGCTGTTACGGGAGCCGACGGTTTTATAGGCAAAAAATTGTGCCAAACCCTAAAAGACAGAAAATATGAAGTAATTGAATATACTTTGAATAATTTTGACATAAGAAAAGAAGTTGAAATACCAGGAGATATAGATGTTTTATTCCATCTCGCCGCTGTTAGCAAGCCATATTTATCAAAACAAAATCCGGCCGAAACATTCAGGACAAATGTTTTAGGAACGTTAAATTTGTTAGAGGCGGTCAGGAAATCCAATGTTAAAAAAATAATTTTTGCTTCTTCGATTCTGGTATATAAAAATTTAACTAAAACTAAAGAAACGGATTTGGCATATTATAACGGAGTTTATCCCTATGGCCTTGAAAAAATAATCGGAGAAGAGTATATAAAGATATATTCTCAATTATATGGAATTGACTATACCTTATTGAGAATAAGCGGCGTTTACGGTCCGGGAATGTATAAAAATCCAATATTTGATTTGATCCACGGATTTTTAAACAACAATGTTCGATTATACATAAATAAAAATTCTGTTTATAATTTTGTTTATATAGATGATGCAGTGGACGCTTTAATAAAATCATTGAAGTGGAAGAATGATATAATTAATTTATCTTCAGATGAGAATATAAAAATAATAGATATTTATAATTTTTTAAGTAAAACCCTTAAAAAAAGGATAGATATCAAAGACAGCGATTTTTTAATTAAAATTATTGGAAACAACAAAAAAATTAGGAAAAAATTATGGAAAGAAAAATATAATCTTAAAAAAGGATTGCTGAAAACATATAATTATTTTTTAAAACAAGATGAGACAAAAAAATAAACAAAAAGAATGGTCAAGCCCCTATAATGAATTTAATTCAATAAAAATTCTGCACTTTAAAGAGCACCTTCAATCCATAGTTTCAGGAAATTTTTTGCCGCCTATCACGGTTGATGTTGATCCTGCAAATTTGTGCAATTTTAATTGCATCTGGTGCAATGCAAAAGGATTTAGGAGCAAGCATTCTTCGGTTATGCCAAGGGGACATTTATTAAAATTAGCTGATTTTTATAAAGAATGGGGAGTAAAGTCTGCTTGTGTCGCCGGTGGCGGAGAGCCGATGTTAAATCCCGACTTTGCCCCATTTCTTAAAAGATTATATGAAAACGGAATAAAATCAGGAGTAATTTCAAACGGCAGTCTTTTAAATAAAGAAAATGCGGAGGCGGTGGCAAAATACAGCAGCTGGTGTGGAATTTCTATGGATGCCGGCAGCAGCGAGGTTTTTATGAAGATAAAAGAGATAGAAGATGAGGAAATGTTTGATAAAGTAATAAATAATATCAAAGGATTAGTTGCCGTAAAAAAAAGATTAAATTCAAAAGTGGAAATAACTTATAAATATTTGTTGCACCCCTATAACGTAAAGGATATATATAGGGCGGCAAAATTAGCAAAATCACTGGCAATGAACACTTTTCATTTAAGGCCGGTTTGCTGGGATAATTTATATGGTCAAAAGCATGATAAACCAATAAATTTTTCAGATTATGTCGGGACCATTGAAAGCGAAATAGAAAAAGCATCGGCCTTGGAAGACGAACATTTCAGGTTTTACAGCGTGAGGCACAAGTTTGGAGAAAATTTTGAAAGAAAAATTAATTTTAAAAAATGTTTGGCAACTCCATTGCTTGCCACTTTTGGAGCCGACGGAAATGTTCATTTGTGTTTTGACGTAAGGGGCAAAGAAGAGTGGATATTGTGCAAGCATTATCCTGACCCGAGAAAAATTTTAAAAATATGGGGCTCGCCCCGCCACAAAAAAATTATAAACAGCATTAATGTCAATAAATGCCCAAGATGCACTTTCGGCCCCTATAATGAGATAATTGAAAAAGCAATAATTAAAGACGATATGTTTCTTGATTTTATTTAAAAAATGCTTTGAGTTTTTATGAAAATTTTATATATTGCTTTTAAATATGAATATGGAAATCCAGACCGCGGCTTTAGTTTTGAACATTACAATTTTTACGATACTTTGATAAAAATGAACGAAGGTGGCAATGAAGTGATTTATTTTCCGATTGACGAGATAACACAAAAAGTTGGTAAAAAAGAAATGAATAAAAAACTTATTGAGGCCGCTTTTAAAGAAAAACCGGATTTGTGTTTTTTCTTTTTCCCTGGAGAGGAAATTGATAAAGAGGCGATTAAAAAAATTACTCAAGAAAGCGGCGCCATAACGCTAAATTGGTTTGCAGATGATCATTGGAGATTTTATAATTTTTCTAGGCATTGGGCGCCTTATTTCAGCTGGATAGCTACGACTGATCCAAAAGCCGTCAAAAAATATTATAAAATCGATTATAAAAACGTTATTTTAACTCAGTGGGCCTGTAACCATTTTTTATGCAAGCCGCTGAATTCTAATAAAATTTATGATATTACTTTTTTAGGCCAGCCCCACGGAAACAGAAAAAAAATAATAAAAATGATTAAAAAAGCCGGTATAAATATTGAGTGTTGGGGATGGGGCTGGCCAAACGGCTGTATTTCACCTGAAAAAATGGTTAAACTATTTTCTGAAAGCAAAATTAATCTCGGCTTGACAAACAGTTCTACCAGCGGGTTTTTAAAATCTTTTGCCCAGATATTTTTAAAGAGGCAAAGAGGCGGAAAAATTAAGCTGATAAATCCAAGGTATTGGATTGATAATATAAAAGCTATTCTTGGGAAAAGAAAAAACCAGCTTAAGGGAAGAAACTATGACATTCCTGGTTGCGGAGCTTTTTTACTAACCAAGGATGCCGACGATCTCCGTGATCGCTATAAAGACGGAAAAGAGATTGTTATTTTTAGAGACACGAAAGACCTTATTGAAAAAATAAGATATTATTTAGACCACGATAAAGAAAGAGAAGCCATTGCTATGGCGGGATACAATCGTACCATCAAGGATCATACTTATGAGAAAAGATTTAATGAGATATTTAAAATAATTGGTCTAAAAAATGAATAAACAAGCTTTAGTTTCGGTAATAATTCCCACCTAATATATGTTTAATATTATATTTAACATCGTGAGAAAATTCCCCGAACCCGTTAAAAGACCTCTTCGCTGGTTGTATCACAAATGGAGTATTAAGTTAGAGGAGGAAACAATAATGGATTTAATGGAATATTTTTCTGTTGATAAAAAGAAGATTCTATATTTGTTAGAATCGGGAGCATTATTAAGCGCTGATTTATGGTATTGTTTAAACCCGAAAACAGACGAAGAGATAAGAAATTATTATAAAGAGAATCCTTTTTATGTATTTGATATTATATTCTGGCACGCCACAAAAGAGCAAAGAATGCTGCGTTCGGAGATTAGCGGGTTAGCAAAGGGTAGGGTTCTAGATTACGGTGGTGGTGTGGGGAATATATGTATGATGGTTGCCGACAAAAAACTAGAGGTAGATTATGCCGACTTACCTGGCAGAACTTTTAATTTTGCAAAATGGTTGTTCAAAAAAAAGAGATATAATATATTTATGATTGATTTGTCTAAAGATAAAATTTCGAAAAAATATGATACGATTTTTTGTATAGACGTAATAGAACACGTAACTAATCCTAAGGATTTATTAAGGGATTTCGTCAACTATTTAACACCTAGGGGGCAACTGATAATAACCGCATTAGACCCTATCGTAAATGAATTGTTGCCTATGCACTTTAAATTAGGATTTAATCCAAAAGAGTATTTAGAATCATTGGGAATGGCAAAAACCGATAATCAATATGTATGGGTAAAGCGTCCTTAAAATTGAAAATAATTTTATTATGAACCAACAAACATTAGTTTCAGTAATACTCTCTACTTTTAATAGAGAAAAGTATGTAAAAAAAGCAATTAATAGCGTACTAAACCAAACCTATAAAAATATAGAGATAATTATAGTTGACGATTGCTCTTCTGATGGTACTTTGAAGATAGTTTCTGAATATTGCAATAAGGATTCACGAATTATAATTTTAAAGAATGAAATCAATTTTGGTATCCCAAAAAGTTGGAATAAAGGAATTACTGCGGCTAAAGGAAAATATATTGCCAGATTAGATGACGATGATTTTTGGACTGATCCTAAAAAATTGGAAAAACAGGTGGAATTTTTAAATAATAACAGAGACTATATTTTAACTGGCGGCGGGGCAATATGGATAGACAAAAATGGAAAAGAAATTTTTAGATATTTATTGCCGGAAAACGATAAAGATATTAAAAAATACATTCTTTCAGATAACTGTTTTGTTCATTCCACAGTAGTTTTTAGAAAGAGAGATTGGGAAAAAATTGGCGGATATAACGAAAAATTCGGCCAAGATTGTGACTGGGCGTTATGGCTGGAATTAGGAAAATCAGGCAAGTTTTATAATTTCCCAGAATATTTTACTTATTATTTAAAATGGGAAGAAAATATTTCCAATTTTAACACAAGAGACGCAAGAGACAATATGAAAAATCAGATTAAGTTGCGTTATAATTATCGAAATGATTATACAGGATACTTAAAGTCATTTTTTCTAGGTTTGACCTATTATTTTTTTTCCTTTCTGCCATTCAGGAATACTTTGAAACCAATATTGATTAAGTTTAAAAAAATAATTTTTGGCAAATTTCCATACAATAGTAAAAACAGATAAACTATATATATGCACAAAACGCTCTTAAAATTTAAAATAATGTGCGTCTTAATACGATAAAACAATTAAAGAAAAAATATAATTATAATTAAAAAAATTTAATATGAATCATAAAACAATTTTAATAACAGGCGGCGCTGGTTTTGTTGGTCATCATTGTGTTGAATATTTATTAAAAAATACTAATTGGGATATCGTAATATTGGATTCTTTAAATTATGCTGGAAATATGAATAGAATTATTCAGTCGGGCGCCTTTAATGATGATGGTGATATGAATAAAATCGTTGATATTAAATCTTTTGATATAAAAAGGATAAAATTTATTTGGCACGATTTACGGTCAGCCATATCTAAAACCACGCATTGTTTATTAGGAGAATTGGATTATTGTGTTCATTTTGCTGCTGAGACTCACGTTGATAGAAGCTTAGAAGATAGTATTCCTTTTGTTACAGCTAATGTTTTAGGAACCGCAAATTTATTAGAATATTTTAAATATTATCAGACGAAATGTAAAACTATAATTTTTTCTTCAGACGAAGTCTTCGGTCCAGCGCCTAAAGGAGTTTATTTTAAAGAAGATGATAGATATAGGCCATCAAATCCCTATGCGGCCACTAAGGCCGGACAGGAAATGATAGCTTATAGTTTTGCTCATGCTTTTGGCCTGCCGATTTCAATAGCTCGCGCAATGAATGTAATAGGAGAACGTCAACATCCTGAGAAATTTATTCCCAAGACAATTAAGTCTATTTTAAATAACGAAAAAGTTATTTTGCATGGTCAAAAGAAAGATTTATGTTCAAGGCACTGGGTTTATGCAGAAAACATTGCCGATGCGATTCTTTTCTTATTTAAAAAGGCAAAAAGTAAAGAATTTTATGATATTGTCGGAGAGGAAAAAACAGTTTTAGAAATGGCAAATTTAATTTGTGAAATAATCAAAGGAAGAAAATTAAAAAATGACGAAATTAAATTTATTGATACTCCTATTGTTCGTCCCGGCCTTGATAAAAGATATGCCCTTTCGGGAGAGAAGATATTGAAAATGGGTTGGAATCCGCCAACCGACCTTAAAAATTTTCTTAAGAAAACCGTTGAATGGACATTAGAGAATAAACAATGGTTAGAATTAATGGAAAATTCCACCGCAAAGCGACCAATTTCTTCCTGAAGGAAAAAATATTGGTTGTTATGCTGGATATTTACCCCTCAAAATTTTAAAATAATTTTTAAAATAATTTAATGATTTCAGGCGCAATAAACCCCTTTAAAAAAATTAAAATTTGTTACGTTGTGAGTGTGGACATAACGTTAAAAATCACTCTTCTCAACTGCTTGAAATCTTTGAAGCAAGACGGCTATGAAGTGTCCGCTGTTTGTTCTCCTGGAAAATGGGTGGAGGATATTAGAAAAGAAGGAATAAAGATTAAAACAATAAAAATCACAAGAAAGATATTCACGCCGATTTCCGATTTGATTGCTTTAGTAAAATTATTTCTTTATTTTAAGAAAGAAAAGCCCGATATCGTCCACGCTCAAACTCCTAAAGCCGGTTTTTTGGGAAGAATAGCCGCCAGGCTAGCCGGAGTTCCAATTGTCATATATACAAATCTTGGTTTTTATTTCCACGAAAATTCCAGTCTTATCCAGAGAGCATTTTTTATTTTTATGGAAAAAATAGCAGCCAAGTTTTCTGATCTGATTTTTTCCATAAACAAAGAAGATATAGAAACTGCCATAAAAGAAAAAATATGCAATCCGGAATTAATTGTTTATTCCGGGGACGGAATAAATATTGGCAGATTTAATCCTTCCAAATTTTCGCCAGAACAAATAATTCAAAAAAGAAAAAGTTTCGGGCTCGATGCTCAAAATAAAGTGGTGGGGATTGTTGCGCGGCTAGTTATAGAAAAAGGATACTTAGATTTGTTCCATGCGTTTAAAATTTTAAGCGAGTCTTTTAGCGAAGCAAGGTTAATGGTTATAGGAATTGAGGAGCCAGAAAAAAAAGATTTTTTTGACTTAGAATTTTTTGCAAAAAAATATGGATTAGAAAAGAAAATTTTATTTTTAGGAGAGAGAACAGATGTGGACGAATTATATTCTTTAATGGACGTATTTGTCCTGCCTTCCCACAGAGAGGGACTGGGCAGGGTCGTTTTAGAGGCATCATTATTGGAGAAACCGGTTGTTGCGACAAATATAAGAGGGTGCAGGGAATCTGTAAACGACAGCCAGACTGGTATATTGGTTCCGGTGAAAAATTCTAAAAAATTAGCGGAGGCTTTGATTTATTTATTTAATAATCCAGAGGAGGCAAAAAAAATGGGAAAGGCCGGCAGGATAAAGGCGATGAAAGAGTTTGACGAACAACTGGTTTTTGATAGAATTAAAAAAGAATACAAAAGGCTGATAAAAGAAAAATTAAAAATATGATTTTTCGCTTAGCGAAAGAGGAAGATTCGTTAGAAATCGCCAAAATACACAAAGAAGAAATTAAAAAAGGATTTTTAAGTTCTTTTGACGCAAATTTATTGGCAACTATTTATTCAGCATTAATTAAATCAAAAAATGGAGTCTGTGCAGTAGCCCAGTCAGAAAACAACGAAATTGTCGGATTTATTGCCGGCGCCGTAAATTTAGAAAAATTTTATATATATTTTTTGTACAGTCATTCGTTCAGGGCGATGCCATTCCTCTTCAAAAAATTTTTTAATTTAAGGACAATCAAAAAGATCATAGAAATTTTCTTGTATCCTAAAAAAGAAAAAGAATTAACCAAATCAGAGCTTTTAGCCGTAGCTGTCAAAAATAATTTTCGTGGAAAAGGGATAGCGGCTCAATTGTTGGAAAAATTTATTGTTGAAATGAAAAAAGCCGGAGTAGCTGACTTTAAAGCAGTTGTCGGAGAAGAGCTTTTGGATGCAATAAATTTTTATGGAAAAAATAATTTTAAAGTGCAAAAAATTATTAGTCTTCACGGCAGGGCATCCAGAATTTATTTGTATAGTATAAAATAAAATGTTTTATATTTATTTTCTTTTAATTTTTATACCTTTTTTAACATCGCTGATTTGCCTGCCCATTTTAATAGTTTTCGCCAAACGGAAAAATTTATTTGATATTCCTGTCGGAGATAGATTAAAGATACATAAATTTCCGACGCCGCACATAGGAGGATGGGCAATGATTTTTTCTTTAGTGGTTGGTTTTACTTTTTTTTATCTTTATAAAGGAGCAATTGACTGGAAAATTTATAAAATTATTTTTGCTGCCGCTGTAATTTTTTCTTTGGGGCTTTGGGATGATTTAAATTGGAAGCATTATTTAAAAAACCAGCCGGTTAAAAAACTTTTTTTGCTGATATTCTGTTCTTTAGCCGCAGCTGCTATTTTAATAAACGCCGGAGTTAAAATAGGGTTTTTGCCGGGTTATTTTTTCTAATTATTTTAACGTTTGTTTATATTTTCATTTTTATTAATGCAGTTAATTACCAGGATGGCATAGACGGCTTGGCAGCCGGATTGGTGGCAATATCACTGGCAGGATTTATTATTTTAGGTTTTGTTTTCGGCAATGAATTATCATTAGTTTTTTCCCTGATTTTATTAGGCAGCATCCTTGGTTTTTTATATTTTAATTTCCCTCCGGCTAAAATATTTATGGGGGATTCTGGAGCTTATTTTTTAGGTTTTGTTTTAGTGGTTTTAACGGCCTATTACTCAAGAGCTTATGATGCGCTGGGTTTTGCGGGAACCATATTTATTTTTGGAACTCCTTTATTTGACGGCGTTTTTACCAACGTAAGAAGGCTATTTAATGGAAAGTCTATATTATTGGGCGGCAGAGACCATTTTTATGATTATCTTTTTAAAAAAAGCAATTCTCAGGTAAAAACAGATTTAATATCATATTGTTTTCAGGCCATTTCGGTGCTTATAGGAGTAACTATATTGGTATTAGCCAATAAATATATTATAAAATAACAGACTTGTTACTTAATAATCATAGTTAAAAATATGAGACTTATACCCAAAAAAACGACAAAGACTAGAATTTTGTTTTTTCTTTTAGCAGATGTTTTTTTTATAGCATTTTCCGTTGGAGTTGCCTTTTTGATTAAATTTGACGGGAATGTACCGCAACAGTATTTTTATACGATAATTAAGATTGTTTTTCTTTCGGTAGTTTTTGTCATCCCGCTTTTTTATTTTCAAAAACTTTATTTTTTCTCCTGGTCATATGTAAGTACCAATGAACTGATTTCTTTATTTAAAGCAACCACTGTTTCTTTTTTATCATTAGCCATATTCATTGGCGCGTTGGAGTATTTTTCTCTTTTTTCTGATTTCCCTATATCTATTATATTTATAAGTTATATTCTTGTTATTCTGCTTACTGGCGGATTGAGGCTTTCGAAAAGAGTATATTTTGAGGTTTTTAGGAAGACAGAAGAAAAAGAAGGGGTAAAGCTGTTGATTGTCGGGGCTGGTGATGCAGGTGAGCAAATTTTAAGAAGCATTCTTTCTTCCAAGGGTAATTTTTATTTACCGATGGGCTTTATAGACGATAATCCGCGGAAAAAGGGAACTATAATACATGGCCTGAAGATTCTTGGAGATTTTAATGATATCCCCAAAATAATTAAGGAATACGCGATAGAGTCTTTGATAATTGCTTTGCCCTCAGCCGGCGCCGATGCGATAAAGAGGGCCGTAGAATTAGGCAGAAAGGCCGGATTGCAAAAGATTAAAATAGTTCCATCTATCTCTGAAATTATGGATGGCAATGTGTCTGTCAGGGATATTCACGAAATTCAGGTAGAGGATTTATTAGGCAGAAAACAAATTATATTAGATACTGCAAAAATTGAAAATCTTATTTTAAAAAAGTCGGTCTTAATTACCGGTGCCGCAGGTTCTATCGGTTCTGAATTATCCAGGCAGGTAGCAAAATTTAAGCCGTCTTCATTTTTGCTTTTAGACCAAGATGAAACAGGGCTTTTTAATATCTCAGAAGAGCTAAAAGACAAATTTCCTTTTTTAAATATTAAATCAATAATTGCAGACACCCGCGACGAAGAAAAAATAAATAAAATTTTTAACGAGTTCAGCCCTAAAATTGTTTTTCACGCAGCTGCTTACAAGCACGTCCCTTTAATGGAAGAGAACCCTGATGAAGCAATAAAAAATAATGTTTTCGGGACAAAAAATGTTGCTAGTGCCGCCGTGTCTAATGATACAGAGAAGTTTATTTTTATTTCGACAGACAAGGCAGTAAATCCAAGTTCTGTAATGGGGGTGACAAAAAGAATCGGTGAAATGCTTTGTCAGTCGCTTAACCAAAAAAACCGTACAAAATTTATTTCTGTAAGATTCGGCAATGTTCTAAATAGCAGGGGAAGCGTAATCCCGATATTTCGCGAACAGATTAAAAAAGGCGGACCGGTGGAGGTTACTCACCCTGAAATGAAGAGATATTTTATGTTGATATCCGAAGCTTGTTTGCTGGTGATGCAGGCGGGGGCTATGGGCGAGGGCGGAGAAGTTTTTGTTTTGGACATGGGCGAACCCATTAAAATTGTGGATTTAGCAAAAGAAATGATAAAACTTTCTGGTCTGCAACCAGATAAAGATGTTCCGATTATTTTTACAGGCAAAAGACCCGGAGAAAAAATGTTTGAAGAAATTTTAACCGCGGAAGAGGGAACCGTCGCCACACAGAATAAAAAAATTTTTATGGCAAAACTTTCGAATATAAATCCTTCTAGTTTAGAAGAAAAATTAGAACAGCTTAAAAAAATAATAGAAGCGCCCGAAAAAGAAAAAATAACGGATTTCTTTATAAATTTTGTGCCGCATTATAAACCATCCGCGGAATAATTTTTATTATTAATTTTTTATGCTAAAATAAAAAAATATGAAAATTTTACAAAGGTCCAAAATCACCATTTTTTTTATAGCAATTTTTTTTATTTTATTTATAGCCGCGAGCGTTAAAGCTGTCAGTTTTGGAGATATTACAGATTTTTATATAGACAGCAATTATGACGCGTCGGCCAGATCTCAAATAAAGGCAACTTTAGTAAAAACCAGCCAGAATCTTTATTTTTACGTTGAAAAAAGCTGGTGGGATTCTCAAGTTCCGGCAAAACAAAACGAAATTTTATACAATCTTGATAATTTGTCAACAGAGTTTCAAAATAAAATTTATCCAACATTAACGTCTGTTTTTGGCTCTGAGTGGAAGCCCGGGGTTGACGGAGATGGAAAAATTACTATTTTATTCCATCCGATGAAAGAAGGCTCAGGAGGTTATTTTCGGTCCGCAGATGAATATTTAAAGCTTCAGCTTTCAGACTCCAATGAAAGAGAGATGCTTTATTTGCCGATAAGTCAGATTGATAGTTCGGAAATAAAAATATTTTTGGCCCATGAGCTTGTACATCTGATTATTTTTAACCAGAAAGATAAAATTTTCGATGTTCAAGAAGAAGTTTGGTTAAACGAGGCAAGGGCAGATTATTCCTCAACTATTTTAGGGTATGACGATTCTTATTCCGGCAACAATCTTCAAAAAAGAGTCCAGGTTTTTTTAGAAAAACCCACAGATTCTTTAACTGAATGGCAGGAAACCAAATATGATTATGGGGTTGTAAGCCTGTTCACTCGCTATCTAACCGATCATTACGGAATTTATATTTTAATTGATTCTCTAAAATCAAAACTTATCGGCATCAATAGCATAAATTATGCTCTGCGAAAAAATGGAATAAAAGAAAGTTTCTCTCAGATTTTTACAAATTGGACGATAGCATCTGTTATTAATGACTGTTCCATAGATTTAAAATATTGTTATTTGAATACTAATCTTAAAAATTTTAGGTTGAATCCCACGCTTAATTTTTTACCTTTATCGGGCAATAGTTCTCTTTCTGTCACAAATGTTACAAAAAATTGGGCGGGCAATTGGCAAAAAATTATCGGAGGCAACGGCGATTTAAAGCTGAATTTTTCAAGCTTGGCGGGATTAAATTTTCAAGTTCCCTATATTATTTTTGACAAAAATGGCAATTATTCAATAAAATTTTTAAAACTCGATAAAAAAGAACAAGGAGAAATCACTCTCAAGAATTTCGGCGCGGATTATAATTCTTTGATTATTGTTCCTTCTTTGCAGACAAAAGTTGATGGATTTGATGGTTTAGAGCTCACATATCCTTATACCTTTACGGTTTCTGTTACTGGGCAGGTGTCAAAAGAAGATCAGGTTTTGATTCAAAAGCTCTTAGACCAAATCGCTTCTCTAAAAAAACAGATTGCCGACATAATCGCGCAGAGAAACGGCGGAAACAATAATAACGGCGCTTGTTTTCAATTAAACAATAATCTTTCTTTTGGAATGTCAAACAATAGCGAAGTTAAATGTCTGCAAGATTTTTTAAAATCGCAGGGTTCTGATATTTATCCAGAAGGCCTTGTAACTGGAAATTTTGGCAGTTTAACAAGATCAGCTGTAATTCGCTTTCAAGAAAAATATAAAGCAGAAATTTTAACTCCCCTCGGCCTATCTTCGGGTACGGGCATTGCTGGTCCTGCAACGAGAGCAAAAATAAATTCTCTTTTAGCCGGTGGATGAAAATATGAAAGACAAAATTTTTGAAAATTTACGTGGAACCTTGACCGGGGTTGAAAAAAATATCCCGTTGAAAGATTATACTACTTTTAAAATTGGCGGGCCTGCCAAATATTTTTTCGTTGCCAAAACTAAAGAAGACCTGCTAACGGCTGTAAAAATAGCAAAAAAAATGAATTTGCCAATTTTTATTTTGGCCGGCGGCAGCAACCTTTTGGTTTCAGACAAAGGGTTTAAAGGACTGGTGATAAATTTTCAATTGAACCTTACAGGGAGCAAGCAACCAATTTTCAATTTTCAAAACGATAAAATCCATGTCGGGGCAGGAACAAGGTTGAACGATTTGGTTAATTTTTGCACCAAAAATAATTTAACTGGATTAGAATGGGCAGCAGGGATACCTGGTACAGTGGGGGGCGCTATTTTTGGCAATGCTCAGGCATTTGGAGAAAAAATTTCCGATGCGATAGAAACCGTTGAAATATTTGATACAAAAACATTAGAGATCAAAAATTTTACTAAAAAACAATGCAAGTTTTCTTTGAAAAGCAGCATTTTTAAAAAAAGTAAAAATTTAATAATTATTTCTGCTGTTTTTTCTCCGGAAAAAGGCGATAAAGAAAAAATTAATGAAAAAACAAAAGAGTTTTTAAATTACCGCAAAAATCATCATCCGATGGTTTTTCCTTCTGCTGGTTCTATGTTTGTTAATCCGGAAAAGGGAGGAGAAATAATCCGCGCTGGATATTTGATAGAAAAGGTCGGACTCAAGGGTAAAAAAATAGGAAAGGCCCAGATTTCTGAACAGCACGCAAATTTCATTGTTAATTTAGGGGGAGCCAAAGCTAAAGATGTTGCAGCTCTTATTAAGCTGGCGCAAAAAAAGGTTAAAAAAACTTTTGACGTATCATTAGAAACAGAGGTGCAAATAATTGGCGACATTTAATTATGAAAATTATAATCAGAACAAAAAATCTTGAATTAACAGAGTCGCTCAAAAGTTTTATTGAAGAAAAAATTGGCAGTCTCAAAAAATTCATAGATGTTTTTAAAAGAGAGGAAGACCCTTCGGCAAACTTAGGGCGAGATAAAAAAACCTTGGCCGAAATTTTTTTTGAGATTGAAAAAGAAACCAAGCACCATAACAAGGGCCAGGTTTTTAGGTCGGAGGCCAGAATTCTGTTGCCTGGCAAAAAAATAATGGCGCAATCAGCCGGAGACGACCTGCTTTTGACTATAGTGGAAATAAAAGACAAGCTTCAACAGGAAATCAAAAAATATAAAGAAAAAGCAATTACCAAAAACAGAAGAATCCAGCGTAAGATATAAAATTTTATTATGTCAATTTTTAGCAAAATTTTTGGAGATCCAAATGAGAAATACATAAAAAGCTTAGAGCCGGTTGTTGAAAAAATAAATTCTTTTGAAACAGAGTATCAGAAATTATCTGCAGAACAATTAAAAGAAAAAACAAAAGAATTTAAACAACGGCTCGCAGGCGGAGAAAACCTAGCCAATGTTTTGCCCGAGGCTTTTGCGTTAGTTCGTGAATCTGCAAAAAGAACTTTAAATCAGCGCCATTTTGATGCTCAGCTAATCGGCGGCATTGTCTTACATCAAGGAAAAATTGCAGAGATGAAAACCGGCGAGGGTAAAACTTTGGCAGCTACGCTCCCCGCTTATTTAAACGCGTTAGGAGGCCATGGGGTGCACATTGTAACTGTAAACGACTATTTGGCAAAAAGGGATATGGTTTGGATGGGACAGATTTACAATGCTCTTGGGTTGTCGGTGGGTTGTATAGTTAATGAGTCTGGATATATTTATGATGAAAAATTTAAAATTAATGATGAAGAACGAGATATAATGGGAGGGTTTAAAGTGGTGCAGGAATTTTTAAAACCTTGTTCAAGAAAAGAGGCTTATGCGGCTGATATAACTTATGGCACAAACCACGAGTTTGGTTTTGATTATTTGAGGGACAATATGGTTTATGAGTTGCCACAACAGGCCCAGCGCGGATTTTCTTTTTGTATTGTTGACGAGGTTGATTCTATTTTAATTGATGAAGCAAGGGTGCCTTTAATTATTTCCGGGCAGGAAGAAGAAGCAACAGAAAAATATTATCAGTTTGCAAAAATTGTGTCGCCTTTGGAAGGAAACCCTTCGGCAGACTCAGGGCAGGCAGATTACACGGTTGACGAAAAAATGAAAGCAGTAAGTTTTACAGAAGCCGGCCAAAATAGAGTTGTAAAAAGTTTGGGGTCTGACCCTTGGTTAGATAACGACATTGCAATAACTCATCAATTGGAATCAGCGTTGCGCGCTAAAGTTTTATTTTTAAAAGACAGAGATTATGTGGTGAAGGGCGGAGAAATAATGATTATTGATGAATTTACAGGAAGAATGCTGCCCGGGCGCCGTTGGTCTGCAGGGCTTCATCAGGCAGTTGAGGCAAAAGAAAACTTGAAAGTGAAACCGGAGTCAGTAACTTTGGCCACAATAACTTTTCAAAATTACTTCAGACTTTATAAAAAAATATCAGGCATGACAGGAACCGCTTTAACTTCGGCCGAAGAATTAGACAAAGTTTATAAATTAGAAGTGGCTGTAATTCCAACTAACAAACCAATGGTAAGGAAAGATTCGCCGGACAAGGTTTTCAAAACAGAAGCCGGAAAATTTTCAGCAGTCGTAAAAGAAATAGAAGAATTAAACAAAAAAGGACAGCCGATTTTAGTTGGCACAAGATCTGTTGAGAGAAATGAATACTTGGGAAAATTATTGGAAGTACGCGGCATTCCTCACCAGATTTTAAATGCTAAAAACCACGAAAAGGAAGGAGAAATTATTGCCCAGGCGGGAAAACGCGCAGCGGTAACAATTGCCACAAATATGGCTGGCAGAGGAGTAGACATAATTCTCGGTGGCAATCCACCGAGCCCTGAGGAGTCCCGAAGAGTTGCCGATCTTGGAGGACTTCACGTTTTAGGCACAGAAAGGCACGACGCCAGAAGAATTGATAACCAGTTAAGAGGAAGGTCGGGGAGGCAAGGAGACCCGGGTTCTTCTCAGTTTTTTGTTTCCTTAGAAGACGATTTGATGAGAATTTTTGGCGGAGATAAAATAAAAAATTTAATGACTGCCCTAAATGTTCCAGAAGATGAGCCGATCCAGGCGAATATAGTTTCAGGAGCAATTGAATCTGCCCAATCAAAAATTGAGGGATTTAATTTTGACGCAAGAAAACATTTATTAGAATACGACGACGTCATAAACAAGCACAGAGAAATTATTTATAAAAAACGGCGTGAATTTTTGAATGAGACGGATCCGGTTAAAAAATATGTAAGTTTGCAGGTAATTGACCATTTTTGGCAGGGCCATCTTTCAGATATGGACCACATGAGAGATTCCGTAAGGTTGCGGGCTTATGGAGGCCAGGATCCTTTGATAGAATATAAAAATGAAGGCCATAAAATGTTCCAGCAGCTTTTGCAGTTAATTGACCAGAATATTAAAGAAAATTTAGCAAAAGCCAGTTTGCAACCAGCGCAAATCCGCCCGCAGCCGGTAGCTCGTGCAGTTGAATCAGGCAAAAAAGAACCCGGCCGGAATGATGAATGTCCATGCGGTTCAAATAAAAAATATAAAAGATGCGGAATGCTGAACACCGAAGAACATCAAAAACTAATCAAAAGCAAATAACTTTATGAAAAAAATAATAATATTTTTATTTATAATTTTAGTTTTAGTTGGCGCCGGGTATTATTTTAAAAATGATATTTTAGGCATTTACCAATCCGCCAGCCGGCGGATTACAGAAAATATCCAGGATTTTAAAAAAATAGATGTTGGGAACATAATAACAGAAGTTTCAAAAGATTTTTTTAATCCTCCGCCACTGGAAATTAGAGGAAAGCCCAGTCAAGCAATTTTAAACAAAGCAGGAATAATATCAGAAACAAATTTGCAAAGGCAAAATAATGGATTGGTTTCTTTTACCGAAAATGCGCAGCTTGATGCTGTAGCTTTGGCAAAGGCAAATAATATGTTCAAGAACCAGTATTTTGAACACACTTCGCCCTCGGGCGTAGATCCCGGTCAATTAGTTTTAAGCCACGGATACAAATATATAGTTGCAGGTGAAAATTTAATACTTGGAAATTTTGCTTCAGAAAAAGAATTAGTGCAGGCATGGATGGACAGCCCGGGGCACAGAGCGAATATTTTGAACAACCGCTATTCTGAAATTGGAGTGGCCGTTGTAAAAGGAATTTATAAAGGCGAATCGGTCTGGATGGGCGTGCAGGAATTTGGGCTTCCTCTATCAGCTTGCGCAGAGCCCAGTATAACCTTAAAAAATGAAATTGGGAGTAAAAAAACTTTATTAGACCAGTTATCGGAACAATTGGATTTAGAAAAAAATAGGATTGAAAATATGGGTTCGGGAAATTCGCAATACAATAATTTAATAGACAGTTATAACCAGCTGGTTTCACAGTACCAGTCGTTGGCAAGCGACGTAAAGATTTTAATTTTGCAATACAACGCGCAGGTGAATACTTTTAATGATTGCGTCAAAGGCTCGGCTAAGCCAATTTAAAAAGTATTGAAGAAATGGCAGATGTGCTGGAGGTAATTGACGCAATATGTAATTTCAAAAATTTTGATAAAATAGAATTGCAGAAAGTTAAAGACGAAAAAGCGGAAAAAAGAGGAAAATTTAATGAAAAAATAATTCTTGAAAAATCATAGCAACTAATATTATTCTCATATTCTCGAGAATGTGAGAATGTGGTATGATCAAACATGAAAAATTCAAAACAAATTGAAAAACATATTAAGGGAGTTGCCAATCATAGGAGAATTGATATTTTGCTTTTAATTTCAAGCGGCAGGGGAATAACGCTTAACGGAATTGCTAAAACTTTAAATTGTAACTTCAAAACTATCTCCGGCCACACGCTAAAATTAGTTAACGCTGGTTTGGTCGATAAAAATTATAATGGACGGGCGATTCTACATTCATTGTCTCCTTACGGAAAAATTTTTGTAAGGTTTATAGAAAATTTTAAGAGATTATAAAAATTTTGTAGCATACGACAATTCTCGCATTCTCGAGAATGTGGGAATGTGGTTTATTGTGGTTAGAATAAGTAATAAAAATTATATGGAAATAAATAGTAAAATAATTGAGGAGGTGAGGGAAAAATCAAAAGAGTTTTTTGTTGGCGCTTCTGGTTGCCACGATTGGAGCCACGTGGAAAGAGTTTATAATTTAGCTTTGAGAATTGCGAAAAAAGAAAAAGCAGATATAGGCGTCATTAAGCTCGCATCCTATCTGCATGATGTTGGCAGAAAAGAGGAAATGCAGAGCAAGGGAAAAGTTGACCATGCTGAAAAAGGCATTGAGTTAGCCAAAAAAATTTTAGCGTCCCATGATTTAAATAAAGCAATAAAAGAAAATATTTTGCATTGCATTTTATCGCATAGATACAGGAACAATCACAAACCAAAAACAATTGAAGCAAAAATTTTATTTGATGCCGACAAATTAGATTCGATTGGAGCAATAGGAATTGGCAGGGATTTTTTGTTTGCCGGCTCGTCCGGTTCTAATTGTTTGTACACCGGAAATGAAAAAAAGTTAGTAAAAAATGCCAGAGAATATTCTTTTACAAAAGAAGACTCGGCACTTTTAGAATATTACTTTAAGTTAAAAAAGGTAAAATCAAAAATACTAACTAAAACCGGAAAAAAGATTGCGGAAGAGAGGCACGAATATATGGTTGATTTTTTTAAAAGATTTGAATTAGAAATTAAAGGAATATTATGAAAATTGCGGTTGTTTCAGACAGCCACGGGAACGTGGCAAATTTTAAAAAGATTGTGAGCTGGTTGAACAAAGAAAAAATCAGTTTAATTTTACATTGCGGGGATATTGGCAGTTCGGAAAGTTTAAAAGAGTCGCTGGTGGATTTTCCCGGCGAGTTTTTTGGCGTGTTCGGAAACATGGATAAAGATTTTAAGATTCTAATTGAAGAATATAACAAAATACAAAATGTAAAAATTGAAGAAAAAATTTTAGAAACCAAGATTGATAATAAATCTATCGCGATTACTCATTTTCCGGAAGAAGCCCGTAATTTGGTAGAAAAAAGAAACCCTTCGGCGGGCTCAGGGCAAGTCTACGACTTGGTTTTTTACGGCCACACGCATCGGGCATGGGAGGAAAAAGTAGGCAATTGCCGGCTGATAAACCCCGGCGAATCTGCAGGCCAATTTTACAAACCTACTTTCGCTGTTTACGACACCGCCACAGATAAGTTAGACCTTAAAATTTTAGAGAAGCTGTAAGCCGGTTGACTATTTTAAAAAGCGGGGATATAATAATAAAAATACTTTTTATGCAGCAGAAATATTATATTTTTATTGCCGTTGTAGTTCTGGCTGTTCTGGCTGGAATTTTTGCTTATCCGAATTATTATGACAAGGGTATTGATTTTGCAAACTCAAAATTTGGCTGGACTATCCCGCATTTTTGGGAAAAGCCTTATGTTTTGGGTTTGGATTTGCATGGCGGAGTCAATTTAATTTACCAGGCGGATTTAAGCACTGTGCAGGATAAATCTGGCGCTATGGCGGGCCTGAGGGATGTGATTGAAAGAAGGGTAAATATGTTTGGCGTGTCTGAGCCTGTGGTGCAAATTCAGGGTCAGGACAGATTGATTGTTGAACTGCCAGGAGTAAAAGATGTTCAGCAGGCAATAAAAATGATTGGCGAAACTCCGTATCTTGAATTTAGCGAGCAAAGAACAGAAGCTGAAAGCAAACCAATTTTAGACAAAATAGAAGAAGCGCAAACAGCTAGTGAAAAAAAAGAAGACATAACAAAAATAAAAGATTGGCAATTAGCTTTGCAAAATCCATATTTTAAAGCCACAGATTTAACCGGAAAATATTTGACAAAAGCAACTGTCAATTTTGACCCAACAACTTACAAGCCCGAAATTCAATTGCAGTTCAATGACGACGGCGCAAAAATATTTGAAGACATAACCGGAAGAAATATCGGCAAACCGCTGGCAATTTATTTAGACGGAGCTTCTATCATTGATACAAACGGCGATCAAAAAATTGACGGGCAGGATTTATATGCGCCAACAGTGCAGGCTAAAATATCAGGCGGAAAAGCTGTATTAACTGGAAATATGAGCACGCAAACGGCAAATGATATTGCAAGAAGATTGAATTCCGGAGCTTTGCCGGTAAGAATTGGAGACCCGATTTCGCAACAGACAGTCGGCCCGACATTGGGTTCTGTTTCATTGCAGAAATCTCTCACAGCAGGCCTATACGGTCTTTTGGCAATTATTGTATTTATGATTTTAATTTACAGGCTGCCTGGTTTTTTAGCGTCAATTGCTTTGGTAATTTACGTAGCTTTGGTTTTGGCTATTTTTAAACTAATTCCTGTTACCTTAACTTTGGCCGGCATTGGAGGTTTTATACTGTCTATTGGAATGGCAGTTGACGCAAATATTTTAATTTTTGCCAGGATGAAAGAAGAAATCAAAGCAGGTAAAAATTTGCCCGATGCAATTCATGAAGGGTTCCACCGCGCCTGGCCGTCTATAAGAGACAGTAACTTTAATTCGTTAATTGTTTGCGCAATTCTATTTACTTTTGCCACGTCTTTTATTAAGGGGTTTGCTTTGACATTGAGCTTGGGTATTATAGTTAGCCTGTTTTCTGCTATTTTTATAACAAGAATATTTTTAATGGTATTTGTGGGCCAGTGGGCGGAGAAAGCTAAATGGCTTTTATAACGCGAGAAAAATAATAATTTTTCAAACGCCCGCCAAACCCACGGCCAGCCCGAATTTGAAAAATTATTATTTTTCTCGCTTATATCTCGCTCTAAAATAACTATATGAATTTTAATTTTACAAAATATTCAGCAATATACTATATTTTTTCCGGGATTTTGATTATAGCGGCAGTTGCTTTTTTAATTATGTTTGGTTTGAAATTCGGCATTGAGTTTACCGGCGGAAGCAACATGGAAATTGATTTTTCCCGCCAAGGCGGGATCCCGCCCGAGGCGGGACAAAGGCCCACAAATGAAGCAATGCAAAATTCTTTATCTTCGTTTAATCTTGGAGAAGTTATAATTCAGCCCACAGGAAGCAAAGCAGCGGTTTTAAAGTTTAAGGGGGTTGACGAAGCAACCCACCAGCAGATTCTTTCAAAATTAAATGAATTATCACCGGTTCAGGAAAAAAGTTTCCAGTTTATCGGTCCGTCTATCGGCCAGGAATTGAGAAATAAAACAGAAATTGCCATAGTTTTGGCTTTGCTTGCCATAACAATATATATTGCTTTTGCCTTCAGAAAAGTGTCTAAGCCGGTTGCGTCATGGAAATACGGAATCACTTCTTTGATAGCTCTTTTCCACGACATTTTGATTCCGCTGGGAGTTTTTTCTATTTTGGGAAAATTATATAACGTTGAAATAACCATTCCGATAATTGCCGCTCTTTTAACTATTCTGGGTTTTTCGGTGCACGACACGATTGTTATTTTTGACAGAATCAGGGAAAATATTTTAAGAAAGGGGATGGGGCAGTTTGACCAAACAGTAAACTGGAGCTTGAACCAGACAATTGGAAGGTCTATTAGCACTGTTTTAACTGTTTTATTTGTGATGATTTCTCTTTACTTTTTTGGAGGCGAAACTCTTAAATATTTTGCCTTGTCTTTGATAATTGGAATTACTTCTGGAGCCTATTCTTCAATATTTATTGCCACTCCTTTGCTGGTGAGCTGGAAGAAGTGGGATGAGAGAAGAGTTATCAACAGGAAGGGGTATTGACATACGAATTTTGATATGGTAAACTGTATAATACTAACTTAATTCATATAAATAGACGTATAGACGTAAAAACATATCGCTACGCTAAATTTTAAATTTATGGAAAAAATCAATTATTCTCAGACATACCAAAAGCTTACCAAGGGTCTTTCGCCAAAAACGAAGGAGATTTTTAGCCGCAGATTCGGCATAAAAACAGGCGTTCCTGAAACCTTAGAAGCTATTGGAAAAACCTATGGAATAACCAGAGAAAGGGTCCGCCAGATAGAGGAGGTTGGTTTTTCGTTTGTAAAAAAGCAAAACAAGGAAACATTAGATAAAATTTTTAGCGATTTTACAGCCCATTTTAAAGAAAAAGGAGGGTTCAGAAAAGAGGAAACTGCTTTAGAGGAATTGGGAGGTAAAAAAGCTAAACCTTATGTTTTGTTTTTGTTAACTTTGGGCGAGCAGTTTAACAGAGTTTGCGAAAAGAAAGACTTTTATTATTTCTGGTCAATTATGCCGGACGCTCAGACAAAAGTTAAAGAAAATTTGGGGGTTTTAGTTTCTGAAATTCAAAAAGTTGGAACTCCGTTTCCTAAAAAGGAATTGGCTGCTAAAGTAGTTTCAAAACCTGGATTTACAGAACCGGTTCTAGCGTCCTACCTTGAAATTTCAAAAAAAATTCAGGAAACTAAAGACGGCAAGATAGGATTGATTGACTGGCCGGAAATTAAACCAAGGGGAGTCAGAGACAAAGCATTTTTGGCCTTTAAAAAACATCAAAAACCGCTTCATTTTACCGATGTCGCAAAATTGATAGACCAGCTTGAGGTTAGCCCAAAAGACAAGAAAACTTATCCGCAGACAGTTCACAACGAATTGATTAAAGACCAGAGATTTGTTTTAGTGGGCAGAGGAACCTATGCGTTGAGCGAATGGGGTTATGAGCCGGGAACCATAAAAGATGTAATTTTGAAGGTCATGCAGAAAAATAGCGGCCCTCAGGACAAAGAAGATATTGTGAAAGAAGTTCTTACCCAAAGATTGGTTGCAAAAAATACTGTGTTGATGAACTTAAACAACAAAAAGTATTTTGATAAAAATCTGGAAGGAAAATACTTTATAAGAAAAACTCAAACCGCATAACAATAGGCCAGCTATTCCAGAAAACAAAAACACCCGCTCTGGTGTTTTTTGTTTGCATATTTTGAATGATTTATAAATTTGACTTATTTTTCAGATGGTTGTAGATTGAAAACAGTTCGCCGGGAGTGTTTCTCGGCTTTGACAACTGAATAGAATTTTTGGAATCATAACAAAAGGGAGCAACAAAATGACTGCACAACGTATCCGCGGCGTGGCGCTGATTGTCCAGAATCCACAGGGGAAAATCCTTGTGTTGCAGGAATACGAAACAAAACCCCATCTTGGCAAATACTGCGGAATGTTCTCTATTCCAGCGGAAACTTCAGAGCCTGACGAATCAGACCATTGCGCCATTATTCGGTTGATTAAAGAAGAACTTCCTGGATTTAATCTTCCGTTTGAGAATGTACTTCAGTCACACATCGGGATTTACCGAATTGCCTCGCACGTTTGGGCTAATCTCTATTCTATAAGGATAACGAACACTTGTCTTCCTGATTCAAAAAATTCAAGAAATAAGGAAGTGGGCAATTATCAATGGATAGACCCCAAAAAAGCGCTGAGTCTTTGGTTGCGACAAGGCGCATGGGAAATGATTAACGATTTTATAAGCAACAGAAAAGGGGTGCTCTGCAGATATTGCCGCACTCCATAAACGGGTACGTTCTAAACTTTAAGTACCCGTTTTTCTTTTAGGCAGGAGATTTTGCTCAAAGCATTAGGCGTGTTCCGATTGGTTGGCCAGCAAGCGCTTTGGTCAGGTTGCCCTGCTTGAGACCATTGAATATAATTACCTCTTTTTTTCTGAGGGCGAGCAAAGTTCTGAGCTTCCCGGCCATACCTCCGGTAGTATCATAACGGCTTTTTCGTTCATTCATTTTCTTAAGTATATCTTTTAAATTTTTTCGGTAGAGAAGAGAAAGCGGTTGTGTATTGCCAGGAGGAGGAAATTTTTCAAAAACACCATCAACATCTGTCGCAAAAATTATTTTGGAAGCGGGAAACGCTTTAGCCAGCATAACGGCTAATTTATCAGCCGAAACAACAATAGCTTGATTTTTTGCAGTAAGCCCCATGTCGCCTCCCAACAAAGGAATGAAGCCAGCATTTAGCATTTGTTTGAGTTGCTGGAGATTAGAGAGGGTCATCGCATTATTTTTTTCAGCCAAAACTGCGCTAGTCTGAAGCGGTAAAACCGGCAATTTAGCGGATTGAAAAAATCCTGTTAGAAGATTGGACATATGTCGCATTGAATATATGGTCTTGGTGTAACCCAAAAGCTTGGGTTTTGTTAAAGGTTGTTCAAGTAGTTTATACCGATAGACTAATGGATGGCCAAAAGATCCGGCGCCATGGAGAAGAATTATTTTGATTTTAGGAAAACGTTCAGTAAACAACTTTAATTCTTTAGTAAGCTGTTGAATTACTACTTCTTTAATCTGGGGCCGGCTGCTTATTTTTTTAGTAATTACGCTTCCACCTAATTTTAAAATAATAGTTTGTTCGCTAGATTTTTTCATTTTTTTAACCTTATAAAATTATACTATCCCAATTAAAATTTGTCAAAAAAAGTGGCGAGGGTGCTCGCCACAAGGTTTGTGCTGGTTGGAAGAGGAACTTATGCGCTGGCAGAATGGGGATTTGTTCCGGGAACCATTAAAGACATAATTACCAAAGTTTTGAAAGAAAAAAATGAAGCCATGCATAAAGACGAAGTTGTGGAAAAAGTTTTGGCGCAAAGATTGGTTGCAAAAAATACTGTGTTGATGAACTTAAACAACAAAAAGTATTTTGATAAAAATCTGGAAGGAAAATACTTTATAAGAAAAACTCAAACCGCATAAAAAACGCAAATAAAAAATCCCGTCTCCTCCGAGGCGGGATTTTTTGTTGCATTGCTTTAAATAAAAACTATGACCTTGTGAATACGATCGTAGCCACAAAGTCAGAGTTTTTATCGCAAAAAAAGAGCCCGTACGAATGAGTCGCAGGGCAATTGGAGGGGATTTACCCAATCCTTTTGAGGTCCTTTCTGACGTACAGAGTTGGGCGCCATGGATGGCAGAGAAAAACAGAGCCGAAACTGAATGCCTTAAATCCTTTTTGGCGTAACTTCGCCAGGTCTTCGAAGTTCCACACACTGGGAGCTATGACCGGAACATTGGTCATACTTTTCAGTTTTTCGGCAAACAGCCAAGTAAACGGCTGGGCAATTTTTCCTGACACTCCTCCTCCGCCGAATTTCGCGAGCGGACTTTTTTTACCGGGAAAAACTATGTTCCACGGCACGCTGTTGATCGAGAAGGCTTCAACCCAATCTTGTACCGCCGGCACAATTTTTTCGATGTCGTGCACAACGGAAAGTTTCAGCAGTATTGGATGCCTTGATTTTTTCTTTGCAGCCCTGCACCCCTCAACGACCTTTTCCACATTTTCGAGAATATCGTCTTGGGTGTTGGGGCAGGACGCGTTGACTTCAAGTCCTACAAGGTCAAAAAGATTGAGCATTCCGGCCATGATTGCGAGTTCGCCGGGCTCGCCCAAAATTGACCCAACCAGCGAAATCCTAGATGGATCAAATTTTAGTCCAATTTTATCAATCCACCAATCAATGCCCAAGTTTGTAAGTCCAACTGCATTTATTGTTCCGCCAAGCATTGGCTTTATGCAACCCAACGGCCAGTACCATTTAAGATTTCCTTTTCTGGGCTCAATAGTTAAGGTCTTAATAACATTGGTAAAAAGCGACGGGTCAAGCAAACCAATCCATCTCAATGGCTTTTCCCAAGGCCAGCCTTTTCCGTCAAAACCCAGAGCTCCGCTGGCTGTCATATACTCAAAACTATGCCCGTTAGAAAGCGTAATCATATGCAACCCTTTCAAGTTAAGGTAAATTGTCAAAGGCCAAGTTTCATTTTTATTAGCATAAAATAAATGATAAGTAAAACATTTGTATTGATTATCAGTTGTGGCGGGGTTATAATAAATAAAAGTCTATGGATATTTTCTACACGCTTCTTATGGTTTTGTTCATTGCAACTACAATTTTTTATGTTGTGTTTTTTTCTTTAATTTATTATTGGCATCTTAAAAAAACTTCCTATGTGGTTGTGCCGTTTATTTTCACTTTTGAGTTTTTTTTAACAGGATTTTTAACCGTGGTAATCATCACGATCATTGTTAAATACCTTCCCCAGATATTAACTCTTTTCGGGGCGGGACAATTGATTATATGGCAATAAAAATATCTCCATTATTTTTTTGGTGGGAATGGGTTAAGAAGACGGTTTGGGACCCGTTTTGGTGGGTGATTTTGTTTTTGATTATTTTATGGGTTCCGTTTTTAAGAGTTTGGTGGTGGCTCTTTTTGCCAATAATGTTGCAAGCCCAGCTAAAAATTTTATATATTTGGTGGATAGATTGGGATTTTTCTTACGCAAAAGCTAAATGGACAATGCTTGAAATAACTCCTCCAAGAGAAGTTTTAGTTCCAGCTAAGGCCATGGAAGACGTTTTTTCAGTTGTTTGGCCTGTTTGGGACGAAGCCAACTGGAGAGAAAGGTGGTGCGATGGAGAACTGAATAACACCCCTTATTGGTGTTCATGGGAAATAGCCAGCATTGAAGGTAAAATACATTTCTATTTAAGATGTTTGCAGCAGCATCGGCTTAGTATTGAAACGGCTTTGTACGCCCATTACCCTGATATAGAAATTCACGAGGTTTCAGATTATACAAAGCTTGTGCCCCCAACTGTACCAAATGAAGAGTGGGATATGTATGGAGAAGATTTTGTTCTGGCAAAAGAAGACCCTCTTCCAATAAAAACATACGAAAAGTTTTTTGAGCCGCAGGGAGAAAGAATTTCAGCCGAAGAAAAAAGAATTGACCCAATAATTTCTTTACTGGAGGGAATGTCAAAACTGGGGCCGGGAGAAAATTTATGGATGCAGTTTATAACAATGCCCATGCTACCGGCTATTGACGACCCAACATTTACTGAAGCTGGTCAAAAAATAATTAATACTATTTCTAAGCGTCCGGACAAAAAAGAAACAACGCTTTGGGAAGATTTATCATATGTTGCAAAACAGATTATTATGGGACCAGAAAAAGAAGGTTCTGGAGAAAAAGCGTCTTATGAGTGGATTCCCCAAAATAAAGAAGAGACAGGAGAAAGAGAAATGGTTTTGACTCCGGGCGAAAGAGAAATTATTACCGAAGTGGAAAATAAAATGAAAAAAGCTCTATATAAGACGGTTCTAAGGGCTGTTTATGTTGCTAAAAGGGAAAACTGGGTAGCGCCCCACAAAGTAATGGCAAGGTCATATTTTGCTCACTTTTCAACTCAAAACATGAATAGAATTCAATTTACTGGAGACACCAGACCGAAGGTTCATTATATTCTAAGAAGAAGAAGAGCGTTTTTAAGAGCAAGAAGAATGATGAGAAACGCTGTTTTAAGATTTCCTCCGGCATTTCCAAACAGGCAAAAATACGCTAATATTTTTAGTACAGAAGAACTGGCAACATTATTTCACTTCCCGTTGAGAATTTCAGGTATGGTTGGGCCAACCATGGCAAGAGTGGAGTCGAAAAAAGCAGGCCCGCCGCCAAATTTGCCAATGGAATAAATAAAGATTTACGCAGTGTCATTCCCGCGAAAGCGGGAATCCAGAGTTCGTGCAATAAAACTTTTCATAGATTCCCGATTAGATCGGGAATGACAAAAATAAATGGATAATGAAAAACAAGAAATAAATTTTTTTGGCTTGACATCATTCAGGAATGAAAGGAAAAAATTTGGAATTAAAACCGATGACAGGCGGAGGCATTTTTATTGCATCGGAAAAACCGGCATGGGAAAATCTAATTTAATGGAAAATATGGCAATTCAGGATATTCAGGCAGGCCGTGGAGTTGCATACGTTGACCCGCACGGAGAAGGCGCCGAAAAATTATTGGATTTTGTTCCAGCTTCCAGAATTAATGACGTTATATTTTTTAATCCTGCCGACCTTGATTATCCGATTGCTTTTAATGTAATGGAAAAAGTTGATTTTAAATACAGGCACTTGGTGGCAGGAGGTTTAATGGGCGTTTTTAAAAAAGTCTGGCCCGATGTCTGGTCAGCCAGAATGGAATATATTTTAAACAATTCTATTTTAGCTCTTTTAGAATATCCAGACTCCACGCTTTTGGGAATAAATAGAATGTTGGCTGATGTAGAATACCGAGAAAAAGTTGTTTCAAAAATTACAGACCCCATAGTAAAATCTTTTTGGATTACAGAATACGCAAGATACACTCAGCGATATGAAATTGAAGCTACAGCTGCCATACAAAATAAAGTCGGGCAGTTTATTTCAAACCCGTTGATAAGGAATTTAATAGGCCAAGTAAAATCTACAATAGATATGAGAGACATTATGGACGGAAAAAAAATATTTATTATGGATTTATCAAAGGGAAGAATTGGCGAAGACAACTCAAGATTGCTGGGAGCTTTATTAATTACAAAATTGCAGCTGGGAGCCATGTCGCGCGTTGATATTCCAGAAGAAGACAGAAAAGATTTTTATCTTTATGTTGACGAATTCCAAAATTTTGCGACCGAGTCATTCGCTAATATTTTGTCTGAAGCCAGAAAATACCGCCTTAATATAACTTTGGGTCATCAGTATATAGGCCAGCTGTCGGTGGATAATTCGACTAAAATGCGGGATGCGGTTTTTGGCAACGTTGGAACACTGGCGGTTTTTCGCGTGGGGGCCGAAGACGCTGAATTTTTAGAAAGAGAATTTACTCCGGAATTTACCGCAGAAGACTTGGTAAATTTGCCAAAATATAATATTTATTTAAAACTAATGATTGACGGAATTTCTGGGCATCCGTTTTCGGCAGAAACTCTTCCTCCGCCTAAACCATTAGAAGAATCTAATAGGGAAAAAATTATCAGGGCTAGCCGTGAAAGGTACGGAATTAAAAAAGAAATAGTTGAAGAAAAAATTTCACGATGGTCAGGTTTTGGAGAAGACCAAAAAAATCAACCAAGCCAGCATATACATATGCAAATCAGAAAAAATATGAATCCTGCGGGATCTGATGACCAAACGCATCTTTATGATGCCATTTGTTCTATTTGCGGCAAGCCCACAAAAGTTATCTTTGAGCCGTCAAAAGGAAGGCCAGTTTATTGCAAATCCTGCCTTAAAAAAATGAAACCCGACAAAAGCCCAACAGGGCATTTTGACGGGCCCGCCACAATCTCGCCAAGGGCGAGTTTGGGCGGGATAGAAGAAATTCCTTTTCATTCTCCAAAAAGGCCTGCCCGCCAGAATGCGGAAGCTTTCGGCGGGAGAGAAGACAGGCCCAAGCGAAAAGAAATCAATTTGTCAGAACTAAGAAAAGCGCTTGAAGAGTCTCTTGAAAAAAAGGAAAATCCAGAAGACAAGTTGAAAGAAAGAATAGAAGAAGAAATAGAGGAAGACAAAACAACAGAAGACAACAATAAAGATAACAATAAAGATAACAATAAAAAAGGAATTATAAGCCCGGAGAGAAAGTAAAATTTTAAAACGATGAAGACTCTTAAAGATTTTAATGTAGAAAATAAGCGCGTCTTGGTAAGATGCGATTTTAATGTGCCAGTAGATGATAGGGGAAATATTTTAGATGATTTCAGAATTGAACAAGCCTTGCCCACAATAAAATATTTAATAGAAAATAATGCAAAGATTATTTTAATGAGTCACTTAGATCCAGATAGTACGGGCATTGCGGATAAAAAATATAATTTGGACGGAATTAAAAAGAGTCTTGAAAAATTTTTGGATATGAATATAATAAAGAGTCCTGATTGCGCGGGCGAAGACGTTGAAAAGTTGTCTCAAAATTTGAAAGGAGGACAAATTCTGCTGCTTGAAAATTTAAGATTTCATAAAGAAGAAACAGAAGGAAACTTAGAGTTTGCAAAACAGCTTTCAGAATTGGGCGATATTTATATTAACGATGCTTTTTCAGTTTGCCATAGAAACCATGCCTCAATTTCCGGAGTGCCAAAATATTTGCCGTCTGGCGTTGGGTTTTTATTAGAAAAAGAAATTGAAAACCTAGACAAGGTCCTAGGAAAATTCCTGCAGGCGGAAAAACCAATGGTGGCGATTGTCGGGGGGACAAAAGTGGAAACAAAATCAAAATTTATAAATAGAATTTCAAAAATTGCAGATTTTGTAATTATCAGCGGATTGATTAAAAAAGAAATCATAGAAAAAAATATAGAATTTGAATTTCCAGAAAAAATAATAGGACCCAAAGATAATTTGGATGCGTTAGATATTGATGAAAAAACAACAAAAATGTTTCAAGAAAAAATATTGTCTCCCTACGGGAGATCCCCCGAAGGGGGACACGCAAAAACAGTATTGTGGAATGGTCCTTTCGGAAAATTTGAAGAAGAAAAATATGCGAAAGGAACATTGGCAATCGCAGAAGCAATAATAGAAAGCAAAGCGTTTTCAGTTATCGGAGGCGGGGAAACAGTTGAGTTTGTAACAAAACACGGTTTGGCGGAAAAATTTTCACATGTTTCCACCGGTGGCGGAGCAATGATGGCGTATTTGTCGGGCGAAGAACTGCCCGGACTTACAGCGCTCGGAAAATAATTTTCTACTAGCGCTCGCTCGCCCAGCGGCGAGCTCGCTCAGTCCTCGGCCCCGCTTAGCGGGGCCTGCGGGGTACGCTGAAAATTATTTTCCTTGCTATTATTTTTATATGAAAATAAAAAATTTAGAAAAAGCCAGCGACAGAATAAAACAAGCGGTCTTAAATAAAGAGCGCATTATTTTGTATGGCGACTCGGATTTAGATGGAATTTCGTCTGTTGTAATTTTAGAAGAAGCAGTAAAAAGTTTGGGCGGTGGTGTTGATTCCGCTTTTTTTCCGGACAGGGAAAAGGACGGATACGGCGTTAATTTAAATGCTTTAAATATTTTGAAAGATAAGGCGCCAGCTCTTTTTATAACTTTAGACCTTGGCATTGGAAACATAAAAGAAATTGAAGCTGCAAATAAAATGGGTTTTGAGGTTTTAATTATTGACCACCACGAAACCTTGTTTGGAGCGCCGAACGCCTCAATTATTGTTGACCCAAAACAAGAAAGCGACAACTATCCTTTTAAGGGAATGGCAAATGTTGGCATAACATTTAAACTTTGTGAAGAAATGTTAGGAGATAAGATATCAAAAAGTTTAAGAAATAGTTTTTTGGAATTAACTGCTTTAGGAACTATAGCCGACATGGTGCCGCAAGTTGATGAAAATCAAAAAATTATTGAAGAAGGTTTGAGGTCTTTAAAAAATACATTTCGCCCGGCATTGCGGGCCTTTTTAGATATTTTGGGCGAAGGCCGTATTTTTGAGGGATCTCTGCAAAAAATTATTTCAGCTTTGAATGCGTCAGAGAGCGTAGATTATCAGAACGAATCATATTTTCTTTTAGTCAATCCTTCTTTGTCAAAATGCAAAGAAATGGCGCAGCATTTAATTAACGAAAGCCAGCAGAAACAATTTAAAGTTAAAGAAATCACGCAGGAAGTTGAGAGAAGAATTATGCAAAAAATAGACGAGCCGATTATTTTTGAGGGGGACCCTTCTTGGAAGTTGACATTGGCTGGATCTGTAGCGTCAATAACTTCCCAGAAATATGAAAAGCCGGCCTTTATTTTTAAAAAAGGAGATGAAGAATCTTGTGGGTCCGTAAGAAATCCAAAAAACACAAACTCAGTGGAGGCAATGAAAACCTGCGCTGATTTTTTATTAACTTATGGCGGCCACGCCCAGGCTTCGGGATTTCGCATAAAAAACGAAGACTTAGATAAATTTCAAAATTGTTTAAATAATTATTTTAAAAAGTAATGAAGAAAATAACTATTTATACAGACGGGGGAAGCAGGGGGAATCCGGGCAAGGCTGCAATTGGAGTTGTTTTTTGCAACGAAAGAGACCAAATTATAAAAAAATATGGGGAATATTTGGGCGATGGTTTAACTAACAACGACGCAGAATACAATGCCGTAATTTTCGCTTTGAAAAAATTTAAGGCATTGTTTGGCAAAGCGATAGCCGAAACTTCGGAAGTGGAAGTAAAATCTGATTCAGAGCTTATGGTAGAACAACTTAATGGCGAATATAAATTGTTAGAACCAAGAATTCAGCAGTTTTTTATAGAAATTTGGAATTTAAAAATTGACTTTAAGTCAGTAAAATTCAAACATATCCCAAGAGAAAAAAACAAAGAAGCAGACAAATTAGTAAACGAAGCGTTAGACGGCGAGGCCGGAGCTAAGACATTATTTTAAAAATATATACAAAAAGCTCGGCCTGAAGTCGAGCTTTTTATTGTTCCAGCAAGACTATAAGCCGAATTCTGTTCCGCCGACTGGCGGAAGTGATTATCTGTCTGCCCGCGATATTACTATCGGGGTCAAGCGAACTACTTTTAACAGAATTTTGAGATGTATTTAACCCAATCTTCTGCTTTGTTCTTGCGCCCAATAAGGATTTAGCCGTTTCATTCCAATTTTTCAATTGGAGCCGCCCTAATCCCTTGCGGGACGGGCGCCTCAACCTTTCGGTTTTGGCGTTTCTGTTCGCACCTCGTCCGCCCGCAACTGCGTAGCTGTTGGCGGAGACGGCTGTTAGCCGCTATTTTTTTATCCCGCCTAAGGCGAGAGGGTGTTCGGACTTTCCTCCCCGTCACAATGCCGAAGCTTTGGTCGGGGCAATCACTCATCTTGCTGAAACGTTTTTATATTAACAATTTTTAAAGACTATGTCAAGGCTTTCAAAAGCGGAAAAAAAAGATTATTATTAAACATTATGGAATTATTGCCGAATAAGGGTAAAAATTTAATAATTGAAGTGGCGGACCCTTCGGCAAGCTCAGGGCTTAGAAAATGGGCAAGGTATCCCGTAAAGACAAAATTGATTACGCCAAAAGACAAAGATATTGCCTTGATTGTCGAAGAATCTGCAAAAAAATATCTTGAGGCAAAAGATGTCATTTTTATTTCAGAAAAAGTTGTGGCCGTAACTCAGGGAAGATCTTATCCTATAAAAGAAATTAAGGTCACAAAATTGGCCAAATTTTTATCCGGTTTTGTTACAAAAACGCCTATTGGAATTGGTCTTGGAAGCCCAGAAACCATGCAGCTGGCGTTAGAAGAGGTTGGCGCGCCGAGATTGCTTTTAGCCGCATTTATAGGGGCCACAGGCAAGGTTCTAGGGATAAGGGGACTGTTTTACATAATAGCGGGTGACGCTGCCAGGGCCATTGACGGCGCTGTAGAATATGCTATCCCGCCTTATAATACGTATGTTTCAAAAGGTCCCATAAACCCAAATGAAGTTGCTGAAAAAGTGTCAAAAAAGATTGGGGTTAAAGTTGCGATTGTTGATGCAAATGATTTTGGAGTAAATATTTTGGGAGCAAGCAGTGGCATTGATAAAAAACTAGTTGCAAAAGTTTTAAAAGACAATCCGCTCGGCCAGACAGACGAATGCACGCCAATCGGCATTCTCCGAGAAATTTAAGCGCAGAAATAAGAATATTTTTCAATTCGGGCTGGCCGTGGGTTTGGCGGGCGTTGAAAAATATTCTTATTTCTGCTTATCTGATGTTTCAAAAATTTATAAAAAATATATCTGAGCATAAAGCAGAAAAAATAACTGCCGCGGCTTTGATTATTTCAGTCGCGTCTTTTTTGAGTTTTCTTTTGGGTTTATTGCGCGACAGATTGTTAACATCAACGTTTGGCGCCGGAAACACGCTTGATGTTTATTATGCCGCGTTTCGCATACCGGATTTTGTTGCTATGGTTTTAATGATGGGAGCAATAAGTGTGGCAGTTATTCCCATATTTACCCAAAATTTGGTTAAAGACAGGGAAAAGGCGTTTTCTTATTTTGCGAATGTTTTAAATTTATTTTTGTTTTTTTTGATTATCGTCTGTGCGATTTTATTTATTTTTACGCCCCAATTAATTTCCCTGATTGCTCCGGGATTTTCTGCAGACAAAAAAGAAATGACTGTTTTGTTGACCAGAATAATGTTTCTGAGCCCAATCTTAATGGGGGTCAGCAATATGATTTCAGCAGTTTTGATGGTTTTTAAAAGATTTTTAATAACCTCAATCTCTCCAATACTTTATAATTTAGGAAGCATTGTCGGAATTATTTTTTTTGTTCCTTATTTTGGAATTCAGGGGCTTGCCTGGGGCATTGTTTTAGGAGCTGTAATGCATCTTTTAATTCAACTGCCGGCATTGTTTAAAATTGGATTCCGTTTTAAAAAAGTATTCAATTTTTTTGACAAGGATTTTTTGCTGACTTTAAGGCTCACAGTACCAAGGGCCATCGGCTTAATCGCAACTCAAATTAACTTGATTATTGTCACCGCCATTGGATCTCTGCTTGTTGCGGGAAGCGTTACGGTTTTCAGCTTGGCAAACGATTTAGCGGCTCCCATTATCGGGTTAATTGCCATTCCTTTTGCAACGGCTGTTTTTCCAGCCTTGTCTTTGGCAATTTCAAAAGGAGACAAAAAAGATTTTTTGCAAAAATTTTATTTTTCATTCCGCCAAATTTCATTTTTAATAATTCCAGCTTCAGGCATTGCCTATATTTTAAGAGCGCATTTGGTAAGAATCGTTTTTGGGGCAGGGATGTTTGATTGGCCGGCTACAAAATTGACTGCGGCTTCTTTTGGAATTTTTATGTTAGCCCTTTTTGCCCAAGGACTGATATATTTAGTTTCAAAAACTTTTTACGCCATTAAAAATACATGGATACCAGCTACTGTCAGCATCGCCAGCATTGCAGTGTTGCCTGCATTAGCCCTTCTATTTGTAAATCTTTTAACGTACGAAAATTATTTTTCTAATCTTGTGTTATCTGTTTTAAGAATTGACAGAATGCAAAATACGCCGGTGTTGGGCCTGCCTTTGGCAATTTCAATAGACGCAATATTCCAGATTATTTTGCTTTTGTTCTTTTTAAAAATTAAAGTCAAAGAAATTGAATTTAAGAATCTTTTTATATTTTTCGGTAAAGTTTTATCCGCCACAATTTTTGCAACACTTGCCTCTTATGGCATAAGGCAGATTTTTGGAGGATATTTTGGAAGCAGCACGGTTTTAATTTTATTTTTCCAAACAGCAGTTGTCGGCCTCTCCGGGCTTTTAATTTATCTTTTAATAGCCTATATTATGAAAATTGAAGAGGTAAAACATTTAAGAAATTATATTGTCGCCCAAACCGGCATTCTAACCCCCAAAAAATAAATGAGTCAAGAAAACATCAGGAACTTCAGTATTATTGCTCATATTGACCACGGGAAGTCTACTTTGGCGGACCGGCTTTTGGAGTTGACTGGCACAATAGACCCGAAAAAAATGATGCCGCAGTTTTTAGATAGCATGGATTTAGAACGCGAGAAAGGCATCACTATAAAGCTTAAAGCAATACGAATGGAGCTAGACCCATTGAAAATTGAAAATTTAAAATTGAAAATTCCAGTTCAGAATTATATTCTGAATCTGGTAGATACTCCTGGCCATGTTGATTTTTCTTATGAGGTGTCAAGGTCTTTGGAGGCAGTTGAGGGAACTATTCTGCTGGTTGACGCAACTCAGGGAATTCAGGCGCAAACTTTGGCAAATTTGGAACTGGCAAAAAAGCAAAACCTAAAAATAATTCCGGTTGTAAACAAAATTGATTCGCCAATTGCAAAAATTGAGGAATCTGTTGAGGAATTGTCAAATCTTTTAAATGTGATGCCGGATGAAATTTTGCGGATTTCTGCAAAAGACGGAACAAATGTGATGGAAGTTTTGGAAGCTGTCATAAAACAAATTCCTCCTCCAAAAGAAAGTTTGGATAATAATTTCCGCGCGCTTATTTTCGATTCTGAATACGATTCCTTCAAAGGCGTAATTGCTTTTGTGCGGGTAATGGACGGCGAAATTTCAAATGGAGAGAAAATTGAATTAATGGCAACCAATACGCCAGCTGAAGTAAAAGAGCTTGGATATTTAAATCCGACATTTTTAGCAAAAGATAAAATAAAAGCAGGAGACATTGGATATATTGCAACGGGAATTAAAGAGCCCGGAAAAGTTACAGCCGGCGATACAATTATTAAATTTCAAACTTCAAATTTCAAATTTCAAATTCAACCTCTGCCCGGCTATCAAGAGCCTAAGCCAATGGTTTTTGCAAGTTTGTATCCTGAAAATCCAGATGATTTCGATGTATTAAAAGTTGCATTGGGAAAATTAAAATTAAATGATCCGGCATTGGTTTTTGAGCAGGAAATGAAAGAGGCGCTGGGTCGCGGATTTAACTGCGGATTTTTAGGGACTTTGCACATAGAAATTATTTCTGAAAGATTGCAAAGGGAGTTTGATTTAGCTTTGGTAATTTCAACGCCTTCGGTTGTTTATAAAGTTTTTGATATAAAGGGAAAAGAAACTTTAATTCATTCTGCGGCTGACTGGCCCGACCAGTCTAAAATAAAAAGCGCCCAAGAGCCTTGGGTTTCTTTGGAGGTTATTGCTCCGTCTAACCAAATGGGAAAGCTGATGGAAATTTTGAAAAGTCTGAAGGGAAATTATGTTGAAACAAATTATTTGAGCCCGGAAAGAGCAATTATTGTTTTTGAAACTCCTTTGCGGGGGATTATTGCAAATTTGTATGAAAAAATAAAAACAGCCAGCCAGGGGTATGCTTCAATGAATTATAAAATGCTGGGATACAGGCCCGCAAAATTAGTGAAGCTGGAAATTTTAATAGCCGGGCAAAAAGAAGAGGCGTTTTCAAAAATTGTGGCAGAAGATGAATCTTATTTTGAAGGAAAAAAAGTTGTTGAAAAATTAAAAGATGTTTTGCCTCCGCGAATGTTTTCTGTTGCCTTGCAGGCGGTAATTGGCGGGAAAGTCATTGCAAGAGAAACAATCAGGGCGTATATGAAAGACGTTGCCGGATATCTTTATGGGGGAGACATAACAAGAAAAAATAAACTCCGCGAAAAGCAGAAAAAAGGAAAAAAATTGATGAAACAAAAGGGCAGGGTAAATGTGCCGACAAAAGCATTTTTAGAAGTTTTCAGAGCTTAACCCGATTATGCAACCGGGCAAGAGTTATCCACAGTCCCTATTGCCCTTTCGGGCTTTTTATTTGCTATAATAAGTGAATAATCTTAGCCAGTCATAAAATTTAACATGAAAAGAAAACTGTTTATATTAACAATATTAATCGCGGTTTTTTTCGCCTTTTCTCCAAGTGTTTTTGCTGAAGATTGGTGCCATACATTTACTATTACTATGCAAAAGGGAGACAGTGGCGACGAAGTTTCTGCCCTTCAAACTGCCTTGATGAAAGAAGGCATTTTGGACATAGAACAGCCAACAGGATATTTTTGGACTCTTACCTTCAACGCAGTTGTGGCATTTCAGGAAAAATACGCTTCTGAAATTTTGACTCCTCTTGGGTTGAGTCAGGGCACAGGCAAGGTCGCAAGCGCCACAAGAGCAAAACTAAATCAGCTTTACGGTTGCTCAACAGATGTCGTTTGCACGCAGGATGTAAAGCAGTGTTCTGACGGCAGTTATGTAAGTCGTGTTGCGCCAAATTGTAATTTTGCAGTTTGTCCAACAGTTGCTTGTACCCCTTCTTGGCAATTAGGTCAATGGGGCGTCTGCGTAAACGGCCAGCAAGCAAGAACAGTTACAGATTTCAACAACTGCGGAGCGCAACCAGCATTATCTATGTTGGTGCAATCCTGCGTTTCAGCCTCTCCCTGCCAAGAGAGCAATTGGACGTTCTCGCTATCTCCTTCAACCTGCCCTTCATCTGGAAGCCAGACCAAAGTTTGGAGCATTATTGGAGCTTGCACAGGAGGATTGACTCATCCTTCAACCGAAACAGTAACCTGCAACTACCAGACACCCATCTGTACTTCCTGGACATATTCTAGCTGGTCAGTATGCGATTCGTCAGGAGTGAAAACAAGAGCAGTCATTTTATCTTCTCCATTCGGGTGCGCAGGAGGAAATCCTGTAACCTCCGAGACTTGCACATATATACCTCCATGTGAAGAAAGCAATTGGACGTTCTCGCTATCTCCTTCAACC
>Ga0265296_1000456_pt1 | contig 63763 bp, 57 predicted proteins | sample MunlanPumphouse1_FD_189073 | JGI IMG/M metagenome (GOLD analysis project Ga0265296, IMG submission 189073) | Groundwater microbial communities from a municipal landfill in Southern Ontario, Canada - Pumphouse #1 | ecosystem: Environmental > Aquatic > Deep subsurface > Groundwater | place...
GCTTCGATCGGACTTTCGAATGGTTGCGTCAGGAGGGCGGTCTTGTTGCGACGTTTCCCAAAAGGAGCTGCTCGCGAGAATGCCGCGCGATCTCGGCTGGGATACAAATGGTTCGAAAACTCGTTTGATATTAACCTGGATGAGTGCCGAGCCGACAAATGGCAGCAAGGTCGGCATCTTGGCGTTTATGCGATCGCGGTGTGCGAGAGGCTGTCGCAATGTGGATTTTGTAGCTCGGATCACGCCGGCACCGCCCGGACCATCCCCGGCACTCCGATGAGGGAGGTGCCTCTCTGAGGTCGTAGACGAGTGCCGTCAGACTTTACTCGGCACGGACCTTCTCCAGTCCGCGCATCAGAACGCGAGCTACCCACCTGGATCAGCGCATACGTCCGCGAACCACCATTAGCGCGTCCCTACCCTCCCAAGGGTCGAATTACGGGACTGGACCGAAGCTCTAAGACCGAGCGTATTTCGCGGTTAGGCGCGACGCACCCTTTGCCATCCAGGTAACACCCGCGATTGCCAAGCCGAGCGAGAGGCCCCAGATCCCGTAATATAGATACGGCGAAAGATCAGCCTTCATCCCCGGTAACATTATAACGGGCATGATCGCGGGAAACATCGCGACCGGCAGATATCGCTCGCGGGCATTCTCATGCATCTTCAGCTCCATCTTTTATCTTTCGCAATACCTTATGTGACGACGCGACCGGAAGTTGTCGATGGTACGAGCTTTTCCCACTCGAAGGTGAGTGGAAAAGTCGCGGCCTGACGGTCATAATATAACCGATGTGAGAGCAAACTCATCACAATCTGTTTCCAATCCTTTTTTTCAGGATTTTCCGCCAGACATGGGAAAACGGTAATGGCACGGCTAACTCAAATGGCTGGCTTCGGGACGCGCGTAGACCGAGAGCATGCAACGACGGAACAACGGTTCCGCTCTATCGCATCCGCGCATCCGCGCTGACATTCGTCACAGCGGCCGGGCTTCAGTGCCAACGGAATGACGTCTCGACGGTTCGGAACGCGATCAAATCGTCACCTGGGGCGTTGCACCGAACCCGTTACTCCATCGTGCCGCGCTGCCGTTGCCTAGGTGGAGACAGCTTCAGCGGCACGACCCGCTCGGCCTGACTGGCTTCGGGCAGTGTTCTCGGCCTGCGCCATATAGTCATCGGAATCTATGATGCGCTCCAAGGCGTCCAAGCCCGTGGCGATACGATCGTGATCCGGCCGGGGAAGCCGGAAGAGACGACCGACCTCGTGTATTTCCTGCCGGTCGATCCCACAGGCGATCTGCCATTTCGCTTCATGATATGCGACGACGTCGGCGTATTCTCGAAGGTACCTCTCCAGCGTATCCCGGAGCCTGAGCTGCTCGGGGTGGAGATCGTGGCGTCCCACAAAGGTGTTGCTGCGTACCCAGAGCCGATCGCCCTTCTCGTTGGCGAAAAAGTCGTGCAGCTGCTCACTCCGGGTACCGTGCGAGTCGACGGTCACCATCTGCGGGCCGCTCGTCCCGGGTGCGAAGTCGTCGAACTTCTGCAGAGCGCCGAAAATGAGGCCGGATGCCCAGGGGGTCGCGAGCACCAGCGGAATGGAGCCCCTGCCGGCCATCAGTCGTCGATTGCGCATCCACATGAGCGTCGGCCAGATCCGGCCCGCGGCCAGTTGCGCCTCGGCAAGGGAGGCCAGGTGCCCTTTCCTCTGCACTACCCGCTCGAACAGATGGCGACCCACGCCCCCTGGCTGTACCGAATTGAACATCGTGATCGATGCGGACCGCAGGACGAGTACCGAGTGCGTCGCGACGGTCGTGGGCTTCCCGTCCATCTCCAGGACACGGGGCTCGAAGATCATCAGGCCGACGGCGTTCGGCCGGCCTGCCACCGTCGGCGGCGACCGCCTGATGGAAATATCAGGTAGTTCCGCCCGGATTTCGGCTTCCAGCCGTCGAACTACGTCCTTGAGATCGGTTTTCGCGACGAGGCCGCTACCGTAGTGACCGACTGCCTGCTCGAGCATGCGATCTGCCCCCAAGCATCCAACCGGCCGCTTGCTCCTCACCTCCCTCACGCGTTCTCTTACCTCAGCTTTCGTATCCAAGTAGTCCTCCCGTCTGTCCTGCGCGCCAGCATCCGCCGGCGACCGCCCTGGGTGGCAGTCAGTGCACCATGAAGCCTGCCAGAGGATTAAAGCGCGCTCCGCATGTCCCAGGCTGTCGTTCGAATACCTGCCGAAAGCTCTCCTGGCGTCGAAAGCAGGCAAGGCATCCCGGATGCTGCTCTGCGCCGACTGCCATCCTGGGGCAGCCTTGCGATCACCTTCAAATCTCGAACCGCAATCGGAGTCGAGGTCCAATCTCGGTCCGGCGAGAGTAGTGGCACATCGAGCGAGGTCGTCAGGACACATCCTGGGTTACCCGCTCGATCTGTCACCGGCCGTAGGAAGTTCGTCGTCCACCGGCACTCCCGCCGCGCGCCGTCACCGCCGCAGGCTCCTGCCGGTCACCCCCCTCGTGCTGTCAGTCTTCTGGCGGTTACATTATCCGTCTCGTACGTCCCGGAGTCGGATGCCCGCCATCTTGCGTCCCTGGACCCGCTACGCGTATTGCGGCGAAAGGTCGGTAAGCTCAGCTCCGGACCTGAGGACGGAGGAAGCGACGAAGTCGCTTTAGGCGCGAGCAGAAGCTCTTCCCGGTAGGCGCAAGCCGCTGCGCACCGCATTGGACCCAATGCAGGTGAACAATGCCCGATATAAAGAAGATCCGCGATGCGTCCTTTCGCGATCAGAATGGACGCTGCTATTATTGCCGGCAGCCTATGTGGCGAACAGATCCAGCCGCTTTCGCGAAGACGCATGCCTTGTCTCCAGCGCTGGCGTGTCGACTTCAGGCCACTGCCGAACATCTGACGCCGAAGCGTGATGGGGGCGACGACGGGAAGGCGAACATCGTTGCCGCCTGTCTGTACTGCAATACCCGTCGGCACAGAGCCCGGACGACGCTCCGGCCGGACGAATACATGCGGAAGGTGCAAAGCCGGATCGCTTCGAACAGGTGGCACATGATGTCCCTTGGGGGACCGTGACGATCGGGTGGCAGTGCTCGATCGCGCACTCGGCATCCCTTTCATTGTCAGCAGGTTTCGCAGGCTCAGCGGCAAACATCCGAACGAGTCGATCCGAATGTCGTGTCGCGAATCTCATCGATGGGCCGGGAATACGTCGGAGCGACGGCTAGGCGTGGGTGCATGTCGACTGGTCGGTCTATTGGCGATCGGAGCCCCGGGCGCGGCAGATTCGCGGGTCCGACATTGGAGCCGCCGACCCCACGGTCAGCGGCTCCCTCATACTCGCATCAGTGCTGCCAATGCATCTCCGCGGCGCAATCACACCAGATCAGGCCCTGATCGCAACCGAATGCCTGACAACGCTTGATCCGGCCGTCCTCGACGGAGAAACCGGTTCCGTCACAAGCGTCGCATGGCTCCTGGACCCGACCCGAGTCCAGGCAGTGCGAGCATCCTTCATTTTTGCCCATGGTACTGTCTCCACAGGCGCAAGTTGGCTAGATCAGCCACACAGTCGAGACTGCGTAGGGAGCGGGTTGCGCCATCCCGAGCCTTGTCCAGCGTTCCCATCGGAACACTGAGCGATGCGCATGTTCGCCAAAGACGTCGCGGCCATCGTAGTGATCGTCGAACAGCGGAAATCTAGACCGGATCGAGCGGATTTCAAGGGTGCCTAGTTTGCTGATGGGGGCAATCCTCGCCTGAGACCGGGTTCCTTCGAGAATCGTTACCGACAGGTTGCCCGTCGTTCAGCGAAATCGCCGTGCGGCGTTCATCTCCTCAAAGTCTGGCCCCATCGACCTCGCGCTCCGTCCGGATGCATAGACGTTCGCGGCAAGCCAGAACTCTTCGCCGGTCCTGTCGACGTCGGAGATCTCCTTCCACCAGAGACGTCGTACCGGATCCCAGCGGTAGGCTCGTTCACGCAGGAGGTCCTTGACGTCGAAGGATGCGCCGACGGCGCGAACGAGCCAGGAAGGGGTCGCCGAGCGTTCGAGAAGGCGGGACAGGGCAGTAGTGTCGTCCGAGAACGTGTGGCGCAGAAGCTGAATCACGGCGTCGACGTCCGCAGATCCGCTGTGCGCCTGATGAAACCATCCGGCCTGACCGAGGAGATGTCCAAGGGCAAGCCCGTCGAAGCCGTTTCCGCGCCAGTCGATCTGGGTCATCGAGCAGGCCCAGTCGCAATCGCCCGCGTCCTCCAGGCGGCGTTCGACCCAGGGACGGTCGAAGGCGGCGTTGTGTGCGACGATGACGGTCGCCGAGCGCAACAGCCTGAGCGCCGCCTCGTCGTCGATACGCCGGGCCCTCACATCCTCGTCCGTCAGACCCGTGAGCCGGACGACCTCGGGCGGGATGGGGACACCCGGATCTTCACGCCAGCAGTACCCACGGTCGATATGCGTGATCACGCCGTCGGCGTCGAAGCGGAACCTACGCATCGCCAGCTCGATGATCGCCCCCGTGTCGACCACTGTGCCCGTGGTCTCCACGTCCACGGCGATTCCAACGAGTGTCGACGACGAATCGCCGAAGCCCGTCGGGCCTTCCGAAAGATCGAGACGGTATTGTACGCGCACGTCCTCGCCACCGGACGCATGAAGGCCTCCGGCCTCGTCATGGCCTGCCATGATTGTTCTCCTTGAAGTCGGGAGTCGCACGCCGGAGCATCCCGCGGCGTGATCAGATCTCGATGCGCTGCTCGATGTCGACCTTGAACGACGCGGCGGACGCGCGTTCGACATTGCGCTCGGTGAGGCGGATCATGTCGGCTATCGCGGCCGGGACCAGCGACACGGCGATGGGCGCGGCAGGGTGGAAGCCGAGCCGCAGCTCCGCCACCGGGATGACGTCGTCGCCGAAGCGGTCCCGGAGCCGCTGGATCACCTGGACGGAATGGGTCGCGACCGAGGCGTGGAACGCCTGGATCATGATGTTTTCGTCCACGAATGCAATCGTCGCGGTGAACAGGCGGGGTTCCGGCGGCGAACTGGAGCGCATGCTGCGGCCCCGCTTTGGCCGCCGTTGCACGCCACGCGGCGTTCCGTGGCCTGTGGACGGCTCCTGGTGCACGGGGCGGCCGTTCACGTACACCCGTCCGGGCGGCCGAGCCGCCCGGGGAGCTGTACGGCGCGTTTCCGTCGTCTTCCTAGCCTTCATCAATCAGATCCTCCTCCTGCCGTGGTTCCGTCGTCAGGCCATCAGCGGCGAGGGCTGGCCGGACTCGTCGTCCAGCAGATCGTCGACGGTAGCGGGATCGGCATCGAGCCCGATCGACAGGCCGTGAAGAAGGATCGCACGCAGGCAACCGTCGAGCCCCAGCGCAGCTTCGATGCCGTCACGGCCACCGAAGAGTTCGCGCGGCGCCAGCATCCATGCGACGGGGTCCTGGTCGAGCCCCTCGCGCTGGAAGCGCGCTCCGGTCTCCGCCGCCACGAGCGCCAGGCGGATCAGGCGCCTGCGGGTCACGAGGAGCGGGAGATCCTCGCCGCTATCGGGGTCGAGCGGATCGGGCATGTCGAAGACGTGGGGCATCTGACGAACGTCGGAGGTCTGAGACTGTTCGAAGCCTGCAAGCATGGTGCTGTCCTTCCTGTCTGTATGTCTACTTTCCTGAGCCGGAGACCTGTACTCATGGTCATCCTGGGAGACAGATGGGAACAGCCGGAAAACATTTCAATAGTTCTAGAAATGTCATTTTTACAAAATGGCGGCTGATCGTGGCCTTACCTTTCGGGCACGGTGCGGTAGCGGGTAGCATCGAATTCCCTACGGCCGTGCGACCTGTGCCGCCGATCATGCAAGACGCGCTCGTCCGTGCGGTATTGCACCAGAAAAAGTCTCCACTGAAGAAGCCGATCGATCGGTCGTTACAGCAGGTATGACCATGGCACTTGGCAATACCTCGACCATCGGCGCTACCGTGCGCATGCAGGCCCTGCTTTCAGCCGCTAGTGCGGCCCGGGAAACGGCGAATATTCCGAAGCCCGCCGGCGAGGAGACCGATAAACTCCAGACCGCCACTGCTCCCGCGAGGACGGATGCCGCAGGCGGCACGGAATGGCCGAGGCGCGAGGCCTCGTCGGATGGGCCGCGGCAGGAGGTCGATCGAAGGATCGAGGACGGCAAGAGCGTCAGGATCACCGTCGTATCCTACAGTGATGGCTCGACGGAGAGCCTGACGCAGTTCAAGGCCGACGATCTGATGTTGGAGGTGGCAGGTTCTCTTGCAGACACCTTCCAGGACGTGGGTAAGCCGAGCGACTGGGGACAACGGGGCATGCTCTTGAACAAGACAGCCTGAGGGGCGGACTCCGACAAGCTATCGCCTACGCTCGCCGCGTCCGATGGGAGCAACGTCGGAAAACGGTCCTGCAGAACATACGAACAGCGGATCTCGCGGCGATGTATCGGGACGGATTCTGTCCCGCTCGGGGGAGCCTGCCGGACGTGCCGAAACGAACTGACGCGCCCGGGGGCCTTCTGTGTTCCACGGCAGTTCAGGACGCTCCTTGTGGTTCCGGCATCGTCGGTCCGGAAGATCGAGGCGTATCGGCGTGGCCGCGCCGGATCCCTCTATGTTCGAGATCCGGCGCGGATGAAATGCGACTGGCCACCGGCTACGCCGGCTCGGTCTCTAGATGCGGTGACATCGCCTGGTCAGAAGTTGTAGTTGATCCGCACTCCGTAGGTGCGTGGCTCACCGACGTGCCGCGCCACGTTGTCGATCTGCCTGAAGGCATCGGTGTAGTAGTATCTGTTCAGTAGGTTGCGGCCGAATGCCGTAACCCGCCAGCGACCCGCCGGATCGGCGATGCCGATTTGGCCATCGACCAGCGTGTAGGCGTCGACGAGGAGCAGCGAGTATGGATACGGCGAGGCGGGAGCGTTCCGTCCGAAGGCGCTCGTAGTCGAAGAACGGTGGCTGGCGTTTACGCCGGCGAAGGCGTCGAGACGCGAAGTCAGGCTCCACTCGTAGTCGATCGAGCCCTGCAGCATCCACTTGGGGGTGAACGGAAACGCCTCGCCCCTGAAGTTGGCGGGGGCGCCAAAAGGGTTGAAGTTCTGGAAGTCCGACGTGACCTCGGTATCGACATAGGTGACGGCGCCGTTCAGATCGAGACCCGGGAGCGGCTGGACGGTCGCGCTGAGCTCGGCGCCCCTGACACGCGATTTGGGAACGTTGACCAGCGCCTCGACCGCACCGAAGACCCCGAGCGGATCGACGACCCGCGCCCTCAGCTGCTTGTCCTTGTAGTCGTAGAGGAAGACAGCACCGTTCAACTGTACGATGCGCACGCCAAGGTCCGTCTTGAAGCCGGCCTCGTAGGCCAGGACCGATTCCTGGGTCACCGCCCGATACGATGCGTCGGTCGTGCCGTTCAGGTTGGGAAAGCTGCCCGACTTGTACCCCTTGCTCACGTTGGCGTAGATCAACGTCCTTGCGATCGGTTTGAAGTCGATGCCCAAGCGCCAGGAGGTGTTGCGTTCGTCGAGGCTAGAGATCACGAGCCCGCTCGTTCTCCGGGCGCTCGAGACGGTCACGCAATCGCCTCTGGTCACAACGGGTGCCGCCGGATTGATGCGGCGAAGGACCACGTTGATGAACCCTGCGAAGTTCCATCCGTATCACGCATGCACCCGTTGAAGTCCGTGTCCGACCACGTGCGCCGCGCACCGGCGTGGATCGAAAGAGCATCGGTGAGCTTCAGGTCCGCATTGCCGAAGATAGCCCTGTTCAGCGTTTTCTGGCGGGTCGGGACGAAGGTGGCGAAGATTGCGCCGAAGCCGGACGCGATCGGTGCACGACCGCTGGTGCTCTCGCCGAGGATGTACGTATTGTCTTCCGCCGTGCGATCATTCGAGACGAATCCCCCGACCACGTAGTTCAGCCGATCCGCGAAGACGTCACCGCTAGCGCGCAGTTCCTGCTGGAAGCTGTCAATTGATCCATCTTGTCGGACTTCTGTGATCGAAATGGGACTGCCATCAGTGTCCCGAAAGTCATTCTGCCGGAAATGGGCCGTGTTCGTCACCGAAGTGAACGCCAGGCCATCGGATACCTCGTACTCCAGACGCAGCGCCGCCTGATAGAACTTCTGATCTGTTCTAAGCGCGCCGTAGGGACCGAAGTCCACGCGACCGAGGCGCAGAGGTACGGGTTTCTGCGACAGGATCTGCGCAGTGGCTCTCGCAGGGGTCTGAGGCGTGACGGCGAGGAGTGCCGCGGCAAGACTGTCGGACTTGTCGCGCCACACGTTGAGATTGAGAGATGCGGAGAACCGTGAGCTTGGCTTCCACTCGGTCAGGACGCGCAGCTTCACCACGTCGAGATCGCCGTTCCTGCGCCTGGACGTCTGTGCTCTCTGCCATGCCCCTCCCTGATCGACCGCGTACGAGATGCGCATGGCCAGCGTTTCGGACAGGGGGCCTGAGACGAAGCCGTCGGTGGAGAAGCGGCCGAAGCGAGCAGCGCTGGCGTTCACACCGGCACGGAAGGTGTCCGTCGGCTTGGCAGCGATGTAGTTGATCGCGCCGCCGGTCGAGTTCTGGCCGAAAAGGGTGCCCTGCGGCCCCTTCAGAACCTCTACCCGCTCGAGATCCATGGTCGCCGCCTTGGCCATTATCGGAAAGGCATAGCCCACCTCGTCCACGTAGACGCTGACGGCTGGCGACGCCCCCAAGGACTCCTCGTAGAAGCCGACGCCCCGCAGCGTGTAGATCGGCGCACCCTTCTGGCTTGAGGAGAAGCTGAAGCCTGGCACCACTCGGGCAAGATCCGCGACATCCGATATGCCCTTGGCGGTCAGCTGATCCGATCCGAGCGCAGATATCGCCATACCGACCGAATTGATCGCCTGGCTGCGTCGCTGTGCGGTCACGATGATGTCTCCGACCCCGGCAGCCTCTGCCGTTGCAGGAGCCTCAGGGGCGTCGACTGCGATCGCTGTCGGACTTTCCCCCGCTCGCTGGATCGGCTGGGCGCTGGGTACCGTTTGGGCCTGCGCGGCCGTCAGAACGGCTGCGCCGCTGGCAAGTAGACTGGCCACGAAGAACGCCGACCGCGCGAAGTGTCTGTTCCGCATTCAGATTTTCCTCTCCCTGACGAGCCTCCGACGCAATTCGAGACGCCTGGCGTGTCCGTGCGCAGGCGCAGAGTGCAAGGAGGCTTTCGTTTTCGCTGACCGGCTGTGGGCTCTATTCAGCTGTAACAAACGGTCGGACGTTTGTTATTGTGAGTCAAGCACGTATGTAGGACACGCCTCACGACTTCGTGACCGTCGGTGATTGACTTTCGGAAACGTACGAGCGACCGTATCGACCAGATCGTGCAGGCACGACGACGGGGTAGCCGGCCGAGCTCGAAGCACGTCCACATGCGACAGTAATCAAAGAGGATGGTGAGGTTCTGATGTCGGATCGTGTGGCGGCAGGACCGCAAGGGACCAGTCTCAGATTCCCGCGGTTGCGGATGCGACAATCGATCATGGTCGATCATCCGCGAGCGGCGAAGCGGATCGCATCCGAACGTTTATCAGACGGGAGCTGACGGGATGTACAAGCCACATGTTGAAGATCGGCTGAGCTATTCGCGCGGTCCGTCCGATGCACCTCTGCTCCATCTCACCATAGGGAGCGCGCTGGACCAGGCTGCACTTCGCTGGGGTGAATCGACTGCTCTCGTCGACTGCGGTCGGAGTGTTCGTCTTACCTGGCGAGAGCTGCGCGACAGAGCCACCAAGCTCGCCGCGGCTCTACTCAGCCTGGATCTCGTGCCGGGCCAGCGGGTCGGGATATGGGCCTTGAATCGCTTCGAATGGACGCTCGCCCAGATGGCGCTCGCCAAGGCCGGTCTCGTCCTGGTGACCCTCAATCCTGCATACCGCATCGCGGAACTGCAGTTCGCCCTGGCGAAGTCCGGCTGCTCGGCTCTCATCACGGCGGTGACGTTCAAGAGCAGCGACTACGTCGGAATGCTCAACCAGATCGTACCGGAACTCGCGACCGCCGAGATCGGCAGCCTCAGCTCCCATGCTCTGCCGGATCTGCAGCATGTGATAACGATGGGTCCTGTACCGGTGCCTGGTGCGATACGCTTTTCGGACCTGGAGGACCGCGGCGCACGAGAGGACGTGGCAGCCGTGGATATGGCAGGAAGGTCCATCACACCCGACGCGGCGGTCGCCATTCAGTTTACCAGCGGTACGACCGGCACCCCGAAGGGCGTGACCCTTACGCATCGCAATATCCTGAACAACGGCTATTTCCTTTCTCTTGGGCTTCAGTTGACCCAGGAGGATCGGATCTGCGCGCCCGTCCCCCTGTTCCACTGCTTCGGTATGGTCATGACGAACCTGGCCGCCCTCACCAGCGGAGCCGCCATGGTCTATCCTGCGGAGGGTTTCGACCCGCTCGCGACGCTTCAGGCGATCGCGTCCGAACGCTGCACGACCCTATACGGCGTGCCGACCATGTTCATGTCGCAGCTGAACCACCCGGAATTCGAACGCTTCGATCTCTCAAGCCTGCGGACCGGGATCATGGCCGGGTCTCCCTGTCCGACGGAGCTGATGAAGCAGGTGATGGTAAGAATGCACCTCGCGCAGATCACGATCTGCTACGGCATGACCGAGACGAGTCCCGTGAGCACCCAGACCTCCCCAGACGACCCGATCGAGCTGCGGGTCGAGACAGTGGGCCGAGTGATGCCGCACCTCGAGATCAAGATCGTCGACGTCGATGGAACCCTGGTCGAACACGGTGTCCCGGGCGAGCTCTGTACACGCGGCTATTCGGTGATGGCCGGCTACTGGGACGAGCCGGAGCAAACCTCAGACGTTCGGGATATCGACGGCTGGATGCACAGCGGCGATCTCTGCACGATGGACTCGTCGGGCTATGTACGGGTCGTGGGACGCATAAAGGACATGGTCATCCGTGGCGGAGAGAACCTCTATCCTAGAGAGATCGAGGAGTTCCTGCATCGCCTGCCAGGAGTCCGCGATGTAGCGGTCTTCGGAATACCGGACGAACGCTACGGCGAGGAACTCTGCGCCTGGATCGTCGCTCACGACGGGCATGCGATTGATCCTCAGGACGTGCGCACCTTCTGCCAGGGACAGATATCCCATCAGAAGATACCCCGGCATATCAGGATCGTACTTGAGCTGCCCGCGACGGCGTCGGGCAAGCCGCAGAAGTTTCTCATGCGGGAAAGCATGATCATCGAGTTGGCGGGGTGATGCGCGTACGACCTTTAGCGGAACCTGCGCGGATCGAACATTTTTTCAGACGATCCTGCAATTTGGAGTTCGACGCCTCACCCCTCGTCCAGGGGGCGTGGAGCACGACCGAGCAGCATGTCGCGCCCTCTCTCGGCCTTCTTACCCACGTGATGGAGGAGGAGGCCGCACGACGGCATGGCGGACGATTTCAGCTGACCCGGCTGTGCTTCGACATCTTGGGCACGTTTCCGATCGGCCCGGTGACGTGCACCGTCTCGGTTGTGCGACCAGGCCGAACCATCGAGCTTCTGGAGGGGCGCCTGTCGTGCGCCGGACGGCTGGTGATCGTAAGCCGCGCTTGGTTCGCTCAGAAGTATGAGACAATGGCGATCGCGGGTTCGACGTTGTCGAAGATCGCGTCCGCAGACGAAATGCGTCTCTGGAACATGAGCGAGCATTGGCCCGGCGCCTGCATCGCGGCGATGAATGTTCGTCGACGCAGCATCACGGAAGATAGAGCCTGGGCCTGGATCGATACGGCCGTCGAACTCGTCGCAGGGGAGGCGATAGGTGCGACCGCGAGAGCGATGACGATGGTGGACCTTGCAAACGGCACGGCTCTGCGCCTTGAGCCAGGAACGATAGCCTACCCGAACCTGGACCTGACCGCCCATATGTTCCGGAAACCCAGGAACGGGATGCTGGGACTCGACACCACGGTGTCAGTGGGGGGAAGCGGCGTTGGAATGAACAACAGCACCATGCATGACGCGGACGGGCCCTACGGAGTGGTGACGCAGACGCTTACGATCCGGCCTCGCTAGACAGGCATCTGCGTAGACGCTGCCATTCGATACTCGCCTGAAGGCTGTAGATCATGTCCGCTTCGGCTGGCTGCACGTCATGATCGCGGTCGATCCCGTCGATGACGCGGATGGGCGCCATCGACGGGTAAAGGCCCGAAGCCTCCTGCCGCGGTTGCGGAACACGGAGCAGCCGCATCGAGAGGACGTGGCCGAACCGACCGTTCGCCACCGGTCACTCGAGCTCGGTCGTGAAGCTGGCCGTCGTCCTTGCGCATACCTCCTGGAGCGTGACGTCAGGTGCAAGCTCGACAAGAGCGAATGGCGCGTCGTGGCACCTGCGCCGAAAGACGGCGAGATCGGTTACGATCATGTCGACCACGTTCCTGCCCGTCAGCGGCAACGTGCAGGCGGGGATAAACTTGGGGCTGCCGTCCTTGGCATTGTGGTCCATCACCACGATGATCTGCTTTACGCCGGCGACCAGGTCCATCGCCCCGCCCATGCCCTTGATCATCTTGCCCGGGATCATCCAGTTGGCGATGTCACCGTCCTGGCTGACCTCCATCGCGCCGAGCACGGTCAGGTCGATATGTCCGCCGCGGATCATCGCGAAGCTCTGCTCGCTGCCGAAATAGGCGCTTCGCGGCAGTTCGCTGATCGTCTGCTTGCCGGCATTGATCAGGTCGGCATCGACGTCGTCTTCATAGGGAAACGGCCCGATGCCAAGCATCCCGTTTTCCGACTGCAGCGTCACCGTCATGCCCGCCGGAATGTTGTTCGCGACAAGCGTCGGTATCCCGATACCGAGATTGACGTAGTAGCCGTCACGCAGTTCCTGCGCCGCACGTGCCGCCATCTCGTTGCGATGCCAGGGCATCAGGCGACCTCCCTCGCTCGAACGGTGCGGAACTCGATGCTCTTGTCGTACGGCGCGCCAACGATCATCCGCTTCACATAGATGCCGGGCAGATGGATGTGGTCGGGATCCAAGCTGCCGACCGGGACCACCTCTTCGACTTCGGCGATGCAGATCCTGCCCGCGGTAGCCATCGGCTGATTGAAGTTCCGCGCGGTCTTGCGAAAGATCAGGTTGCCGCTCTCGTCCGCCTTCCATCCCTTGATGATCGACAGGTCGGCGCGGATGCCGCGCTCGAGGATGAACTCTTCGCCGTCAAAGACCTTCACCTCCTTGCCCTCGGCCACCTGCGTGCCGACGCCGGTCCTGGTGTAGAAGCCTGGAATGCCCGCGCCGCCTGCGCGGCAGCGTTCTGCGAGTGTGCCTTGCGGGCAGAACTCGACCTCCAGCTCTCCCGACAGATACTGGCGCTCGAACTCCTTGTTCTCGCCGACATAGCTGGAGATCATCTTCGTTATCTGACGGGTGCGCAGCAGCTTGCCGAGCCCCTCGCCGTCGATGCCGGCATTGTTGCTGGCGATCGTGAGGTTCTTCGTACCGGCATCGCGGATCGCGTCGATCAGCCGTTCCGGAATGCCGCACAGGCCGAAGCCGCCCGCGCAGATCGTCATCCCGTCGAAGAGCCGATCCTTCAGAGCAGCGGCCGCATCCGAGTAGAGCTTTCCCATCTAACCTTCCCCCGCCCGGGCGATCGTCGCCCTTGCCTGCTTGAGGTGAGGCGCATCGATCATGGCGCCTCCGATCTGGACGACCCCGACGCCCGGGTGAGCGTCGAATGCCTCGACGATCTCGCGGGCACGCGCCAGTTCGCCTTCAGTCGGCGAGAAGCACTCGTTGATGACGAGTACCTGAGAAGGGTGGATAGCCATCATCCCGGAAAAGCCGTCGCGCGATGCGCGTCTGGCGAACGCCCGTAGTCCGGTAATGTCCCGAAAGGCGGGATAGACCGTCTCGATCGCCGGAAGAGACGCTGCATGGGCCGCGAAGAGCGCCAGCGAGCGAGCGAGTTCGTAGGGCGGCGTGAAGCGTCCGTCGTCTTCCCGCGCTGTCGATGCGCCCAGGACCGCCGACAGATCCTCCGCACCCCAGGTCAGCCCCGCAAGCAGCGAGGACACCGAACGATAGCTGCCAAGCTCGAACATCGCATCGGGGGTCTCCGTTGCGACCGGAATTATCGGGACGCCTGGACAGAGTCCGGCAAGTGCCTCGATCGACGCTCTGCCGCAGGCCTTCGGCAGCATCAGGCCGTCGGGACTGCTGCCGGCGATGGCCGTGATATCCGCCTCGATCAGGTCACCCCCAACGGGGTTGACCCTTACGAAATGGGCGACGTTCGCGTCCCGCGTCGCGAGAAATGCGGCCACTTCCCTTCTGGCGACGGCCTTTGCCGTATTCGCTACGGAGTCCTCCAGATCGAGGATCAACGCGTCGGCGCCGCTGCTGAGTGCCTTCTCCATTCGATCCGGGCGGTCACCGGGCACGAAGAGAAGTGAGCGAAGCCTCACGTGCGCCCCCGATGAAGCATGGCTGTGCGAAGGCAGCTGCAGACGACGTCGCCATGCTGGTTGAGCAGTTCGTGCCGGAAGGTGACGATGCCGCTGTCGGGCCGCGACCGACTCTCCTTGAGACTTACGACTTCGCTTCTGGCGCGCATCGTGTCGCCGATGAATACCGGTCGAGGCATGACGACGTCGTTGAAGCCGAGATTGGCGACAAGGGTGCCTAACGTCGTATCGGCCACGGAGAGACCCACGAGCAGCGCGAAGGTGAACGTGCTGTTGACGAGGATTCGTCCGAACTCACTCGCCTTCGCCGCCTCCAGATCGAGATGGAGGGGCTGGGGATTGTGCGTCATCGTCGAGAAGAGCAGATTGTCCGTCTCGGTAACGGTGCGTCTGATTTCATGGTCCAGGCGATCGCCCACCGTCCATTCCTCGAAGTGCCTGCCGCCCATCATTCTTTCTCCCGGATCTGTGCAAGCAGCGCGCCTTCGACCACCTGCATCCCCTCGACGGCGCGTAGCTCGCCGACCGTTCCGTCGAACGGAGCCGTCAGCGTCTGCTCCATCTTCATCGCCTCCAGCACGATAAGACGCTGCCCCTTCGCGACCACCTCTCCGCTTGCGACCAGGACGCCGATGACGCGGCCGGGCATCGGCGACAGCAGAGCGCCGTCGGAGACCCCTGCCCCCTGAACGAAGGAGTCGCTGCGGGGGGGCGTAAAGTGCCACGCCTGCCCCCCGTCGAAAGCCAGCGAATCCTCGATGTGGACGTCTGCGCTCGGGCGAGGCTCCACGAGATAGGTCGAGCCGGAAAACTCGACCTGTACCCTGGTCTCGGTGGCGGAGTTCATCCGGAAGCCCGACATGCCTCCCCACGCACCGGCACGACCGGACGGCAGGATCGCAGCCGCTGCGGCCTGCAGCACCTTCATGGGAGGATCGATGTCGGGAACAAGCTCTGTCAGATGTCGCTCGATGAAGCCGGTATCGATCCGACCGTCCACGAACTCGCCGTGCAGCGCCGCAGCCCGGAGGAATGCGGCGTTCGTTCGAACGGGCCAGACCCGTGACGAGGCTGCTGCGGCCGCCAGTTTTGCGGCCGCCTCTGCGCGAGAGGGGGCCCAGGCGATCAGCTTGGCTATCATGGGATCATAGAACGGGGTCACCTCCGCCCCCTGCACGACCCCAGTGTCGACTCTCACTCCCTCGGGAAGTTCAAGATGCTCGAGCTTTCCGATCGACGGCAGGAAGCCGTTGGAGGGGTTCTCCGCATAAAGACGCCCCTCCATCGCCCAGCCGCTGATTGCGAGTTCGTCCTGCCTCAGCGGGAGCGGTTCGCCGCTAGCCACGCGCAGCTGCCACTCGACGAGATCCTGTCCAGTTATCGCCTCGGTCACCGGATGCTCGACCTGAAGTCTGGTGTTCATTTCCATGAACCAGATTCTGTCTGCGCGAAGACCTTCGCTCGCATCCGCGATGAATTCTATCGTTCCTGCACCGACGTATGCGACGGCCTCCGCCGCCTTCACCGCGGCGGCGCAGACAGCGGCCCGGGTCGCTTCGTCCATCCCTGGAGCGGGCGCCTCCTCGATGACCTTCTGATGTCGCCTTTGCAGCGAGCAGTCGCGCTCGAAGAGGTGGACGACGTTGCCATGGCTGTCTCCGAAGACCTGCACCTCGATGTGGCGCGGCGACAGGATGTACTTCTCGATCAGGACGCGATCATCGCCGAAGCTCGATCTGGCCTCGCGCTTGCAGCTGTCCAGGAGCTCGTCGAAGGAGCCCGGATCGTCTACCCGCCGCATGCCCTTTCCACCGCCGCCGGCTACGGCCTTGATCAGGACAGGAAACCCGATCGCTTCCGCCTCGAAGCGCAGCCTCGTCGCATCCTGAACCGCACCCAGGTAGCCTGGCGTCACTGGCACGTTCGCCGCGATCATCCTCGCCTTCGCTGCGTCCTTCAGCCCCATGGCGCGTATGCTTTTTGGGCGGGGTCCGATCCAGATCAGTCCAGCATCCACGACCTGCTCGGCAAATTCCGCATTCTCGGAAAGAAAGCCGTACCCCGGGTGGATCGCCTCCGCACCGCTGGAAAGAGCGGCTTCGATGATGCGATCGCCGCGAAGGTACGACTCCCTGACCTGCGATCCGCCGATATGGACGGCGTCGTCGGCCTGCCGGACGTGCAGTGCATCCCGATCGGCATCGGAATAGACGGATACGGTACGGATCCTCAGACGGCGCGCAGTTCGAATTATGCGACATGCGATCTCGCCGCGGTTCGCAATCAGGACTGACGATAACATTGCAGGATCCTCGTCGTTGGCCGTGCGTGCCGGCTACGCGGAAAGTCTGGGGCTACTCGGTTGACGAGCAGGGACGTGGGGGGGGGAGCTACATCCGGAACACGCCGAAGCGCGGTCGGTCAGGTATGGGAGCGTTGAGCGTCGCCGCGAACGCCAGTCCCAGAACATCTCTGGTCTGGGCAGGATCGATCACGCCGTCATCCCACATGCGCGCGGTGGCATAGTAGGGACTCCCCTCGTCCTCGAAGCGCTCGCGGATAGGGGCCTTGAAAGCCTCCGACTGTTCCTTCGTCCACGTCTCCGCGTCGCGATGTACCGTCGCCAGCACGCTTGCGGCCTGCTCGCCGCCCATGACGCTGATCCGCGAGTTCGGCCACGAGAACAGGAATCTCGGCGAGTAGGCCCTGCCGCACATGCCGTAGTTGCCGGCGCCGAAGCTGCCACCGATCAGTACAGTCACCTTCGGGACGGTCGCGGTCGCAACTGCCGTCACTAGCTTCGCGCCATGCTTGGCGATGCCTTCTGCCTCGTACTTCCCGCCGACCATGAACCCTGAAATGTTCTGGAGAAACAGAAGCGGGATCCTTCGCTGGCAGGCCAGCTCGATGAAATGCGCTCCCTTCTGGGCGGCTTCGGAGAACAGGACGCCGTTGTTGGCGAGGATTGCGACCGGCATCCCCCAGATACGTGCGAAGCCGCAGACGAGGGTCGTTCCGTAAAGCGGCTTGAACTCGTGCATCTCGGAGCCGTCGACGATGCGGGCGATGACCTCATGCACATCGTACGGTGCTCGAACGTCGCTCGGTATGATCCCATAGAGTTCCTGCGGATCGAAGGCGGGGGGCTCGGGCGCAACGATCTTGAGGTCGGACGGCGAAGGGTCGTTTAGCGTCCCGACGATGTCGCGGACGATAGTGAGAGCGTGTTCGTCGTTGACGGCCAGATGATCCACCACCCCGGATCGACGGGCATGGAGGTCGCCGCCGCCGAGATCCTCGGCGGTGATCACCTCGCCCGTTGCCGCCTTGACCAGCGGTGGTCCCGCAAGGAAGATGGTGCCCTGGTTCCGAACGATGACGGACTCGTCCGACATCGCAGGTATGTAGGCGCCGCCCGCCGTGCAGCTGCCCATCACGCACGCGATCTGGGGGATGCCTTCCGCGCTCATCTGTGCCTGATTGAAGAAGATCCTGCCGAAGTGTTCGCGATCCGCGAAAATCTCCGCCTGATGCGGAAGGTTTCCACCCCCGCTGTCCACTAGATAGACGCAAGGCAACCTGTTCTCGCGCGCGATCTCCTGAGCGCGGAGGTGCTTCTTGACGGTCATGGGGAAGTAGGCCCCACCTTTGACCGTCGGATCGTTGACGACGATGACGCACGTCCGACCTGCTATGAGTCCTATGGCGGCGATCACGCCGGCCCCAGGCGCCTCGTCGCCGTACATGCCGTTGGCCGCAAGCTGGCCGATCTCGAGAAGCGGCGAGCCCGGGTCGAGGAGGCGTTCCAGACGGTCGCGCGGCAGCAGCTTGCCTCGCGATACGTGACGATCCCGATGACGGTCGGCTCCGCCTCTCGCAGCCTCGGCGACGCGCCGGCGAAGCGCCTCGACAAGCGCTCGATTATGCCGGTCGTTCTGCGCAAAAGTCTCGTCGACGACCTCGACGGCAGTCCCCAGACGGGTCATTGTGCCCTCGGCGCGTCGTGTCCGATCAGCTCGCGACCGATCAGCATGCGCCGGACCTCGTTGGTTCCGGCACCGATGTCCAATAGCTTGGCGTCACGCAGATAGCGTTCAACGGGCCAGTCCTTGGTATATCCTGCGCCACCCAGAGCCTGAATCGCCTCGAGGGCTACCTTGACGGCATTCTCCGAGGCCAGGAGGATCGCGCCTGCGGCATCGAAGCGTGTCGTCCTTCCGGCATCGCAGCTCCTCGCGACCGCGTAGACGTATGCGCGGGAACTGCTGAGCGCGACGTACATGTCCGCGACCTTCGCCTGTATGAGCTGGAACGATCCTATCGCCCTGCCGAACTGCCGACGCTCGCGCACGTAGGGGAGGACAGTGTCCAGACATGCCTGCATGATCCCGAGCTGAAGACCAGCAAGCACGGCACGTTCGTAGTCGAGGCCGCTCATGAGGACGCTTACGCCGCCGTCGATCTCCCCCATTACGTTTTCGCGCGGGATCTCGCACTCGTCGAACACGAGCTCGGACGTCGGTGAACCGCGCATGCCCATCTTGTCGATCTTCTGCCCGATCGAGAAGCCTGGCATGCCTTTCTCGACGAGGAACGCGGTTATGCCACGACTACCTTCCCCGGTCTTCGCGTAGACGACGAGCGTATCTGCGTAAGCGGCGTTCGTGATCCAGAACTTCGTTCCATCCAGCACATAGCCTCGGTCGGTCGCACGAGCGCGGAGCTTCATGGAGACGACGTCCGATCCCGCGCCAGCTTCCGACATCGCAAGGCTGCCGATATGTTCGCCCGATATCAGCTTCGGAAGAAAACGTGCTTTCTGCTCGGGAGTCGCCCATCGGCGTATCTGGTTGACGCAGAGATTCGAGTGCGCGCCATAGGAAAGGCCGATCGATGCGGACGCGCGACTGACCTCCTCCACGGCCAGAACGTGTTCCAGGTAGCCGAATCCCAGACCGCCATCTTCTTCGGCTACCGTGATTCCGTGCAGCCCCAGCTCGCCCATCGCCCTCCACAGTTCGTCGCGTGGAAACCAGTCCTCCGCGTCTATTCTGGCGGCTAGGGGCGCTATGGCTCTTTCCGCGAAGCCGCGGGTCGTGTCACGGATCATGTCGGCAGTCTCGCCGAGAGCAAAGTCGAACGGTTCCATGGTGTTCCTCTCAAAGTCGTGGCTAACAGTATTTCATCATAGCTGGAACTTGCTAAAATCGGATTCATTCGATAGCTTATGCCTATGATAGACAGGCATCTGCTGCGGTACTTCATCGCCGTTGTCGACCGCGGTAACTTTTCGGCAGCGGCTCGACATTGCAAAGTGGCGCAACCTACGCTTTCGGTCGGCATCGCTCGGCTTGAGGAAGAGATCGGCCACCGTCTATTCGAACGCACGAACAGGCGGGTGGTCCTTACGCCGGCGGGAGCGAGGCTCACCGCTCCCGCCAGACGGGCAGAGAACGCCTTCGTCGATGCGGAGCGCGCCGTGCTCGACTTCGCGCCGCCTCCGACAGTACGCATTGGGGTGATGTCCACGCTGCCTGGCGCATGGGTCGGAGAGGCTATCGCCCATGCGGTGGGATCTGCATCGGAACGTGTCGAGATCGTCGAGGCGCGCGCCAAGGATCTGCAGGTGCTCCTGGAACGCGACCGGATCGACGCGGCCATCGGCCTTCGCGGCGATGGCCCTGGCAGAACCCTCTGGACCGAGGACTACAAGCTCGCACTGTCCGCATCCCATCAGCTCGCCGGGCGGACATCGCTTCGTGCCGAGGAGATCTCGAGTGAGACGATGTTCGTGCGACGGTCCTGCGAAGCGCTTCCCGCCATCAGCCGCCACTTCACGGGGCGGGGCATTCGACCCTTCATGGCGGCCCGAACGGACAATGACGATCGTGCCATCGCGTACGTGAAAGCTGGCCTGGGGGTAACGATGATGCCGGCCTGTTTCGCTACGAATGGCGTATCCATGGTGGCGCTCGCGGGCTTCGACGTGACGAGGACGATAGGCGTCACACTGGGTGCTGCGCGCGGTAACCTGATCGACGACTGCGACGCCCTTCGCCGTCTTATGAACGCGCTGAGCCGCCTCGCCGGGGCTGCCGGGGGCGCATGTCGTACCCTCGGCGCCGGTGCGTTTGCCTAGTGCCTCGTGGCAGGAAGCGCCCGGCACGGTCTATCGCCACGCCGGCGCAAGCGCATCCACCTCCAGGGCGCGTCTGAACGCCGGTCGACTGCAGGCCCGCTCAAGATAGTCTCGCACGTTCGGACCGTAGCCTGATCCCAGGCCGACGATGCGATCTCCCAGGTAGAGGGCGTACCCGATGGCGACGTCCGCCATGGTGAATCGGGAGGCACAGAGCCATTCGCGATGCTCGAGCGCGGTCTCGACGATCCTTAAGCGGCCAAGAAACCACTTCTCGTAATCCGCGGCGGCCTGCTCGAGTTGCCGTTCGGCAGATTCCAGCTGTCGATAACGGAGTACGATGGTCTGCGGGAAAGTAAGCGTCGCATCGCTGAAAAAAAGCCAGTTCAGGTAGGTGGCATAGTCCGGCTCATGAGGCAGCACTGCCAGTTCCGTGGGGCCGTAGCGCTCCGCTACGTAGAAGCAGATGCCGGTGGACTCGCTCATTCGGGCATCGCCATCGATCATGTAGGGCACGGTCCCGAGAGGGTTCACTTCGAGATACTCTCTTGCGTTCGCGCGCGGCGGAAACGGCAGGAAGACGGGTTCGTATTCGATCCCCATCTCCTCCAGAGCCCAGAGCGGCCTCAGCGAACGTGACTCGCGGCAGTGATACAGTTTCAGCACTTGATGCGGTCCTCTGATCTGGTCCGACGGCAGGCGGTCCGGGTGATGGGGTCGCCCCGAGCGTCTCAACTACGGTCGTCACTCGCCCTACCTAACTTGATAAATACGATCGTACGTTTGTTTTTTGGAAATGCAATGGCTTGGCGAGGTGGCGTATCACGCACCCTGAGCCTGCGAGAACTGAAGAGATATTCTGCAGACCATTCCGTCAGCGGACGACATTGAGTTTGGCTGAGGAAAAGCGGCGGCCGGGGCAGGGGCGGAAGGCGCGGATCGTCCACCCAGTCGCTTGATGAGCCGGTGACTAAAGCCTTCAGGAAAGCTAGGGTAACCGATCCAGTGCATTGGGATTTTGCAGACTGTGCGAACGGTAGGATCGAACGGGCCACGAACGCAGGAGGCGCTTAGAGCCAAGGCGGTCGAGCTCATCTGCGAGCACGGGTTCGAAGCCATGACGCTGCGCATGCTCGCTGAAGGTGTCGGGATACAGCCCGGCTCACTGTACAACCATATAAAGACGAAGCAGGATCTCCTCTTCGACCTTGTCACCAATCATCTGAGACAGATCATTCTCCATCTCGACGAGGTGCTGTCGAGGTCCATTCCGGAACCTCAGGAAAGGCTCAAGACCTTCGTGGCTTTCCACGTCGAGCAGCACATCATTCGCAGGCAGGAGGTCTTCGTCGGCAACTCCGAACTCAGATCTCTCGATCCAGACAACCTGCGTGTCGTCAAAGGTCTGCGACGTGAATACGAGCGTCGTCTGATAGAGATCCTGCGTGAGGGCCGGCTGGAAAACGTCTTCAGGCTCTCGGATGAAAAAGTGACCGCATATGCCATCCTGGCGATGCTCACGGGGGTCTGCACATGGTTCAAACCGGGAGGAGCGATCGGAACGGCGGAGCTGATCGGAATGCATACGACGCTCGTCACGAGGATGGTGCTTTAAGGCCATCTGGGAGGCGCTCGTTTACCACCTGCGAAGGAACGCTTCAGACAGTCGAGGGCAGGGGCAGACGTCGGCGAACAGGCCGACGACTCCGAAGCCCCGGGCCGGAAACGGCTAGCGGGGCCTAGGGCCGAGGCCTGGGCACAGTCTTCGCTCCGCGGCCTTTCGGGGCGAGCAAGCAAGCGGTTTTTCGGGAGCGCATGTGGCTTGCCGCGGCGTACATGCCGCGAGCCCCTGTTCCGGGGCGTCAATCCCGCCGTAAGAAACGCCAGGGCAGTCGGATCCGGACTATGACTCCAGGCCTCGGTGTCGTCGACATTCCGCCAGGGATCAGCCGGGCGCTGATTCGCGGACGACGAGTTCCACTGGCAGGACCACGGACGGCGTGTCGATGCCCTCCATGCGCTGGAAGAGGAGATCGACGAGCATGGAGCCGAGCGTCGCGACGTCCTGCCTGATCGTCGTCAAGGCGGGGTGCGACCGGCTTGCGGCGTCCACGTCATCGAAACCTACGACCGCAACGTCGCCGGGGCAGTCGAGTCCAGCCGCGCGGAGGGCCTGAATGGCGGAGAGCGCCAGGCCGTCGGAGGCGGCGAAGAGTCCGTCGAAGCGTACACCGTCGGAGAGGGCTTTGCCTACGGCATCGATGGCTTCCGACCCCGTGAAATGCGCGGGCACGACGAGGCGTTCGTCGCAGCCGATCCCGGCGCCGCCCAGAGCGGTCATGTATCCTTCGTATCGCCTGTCGATTTGGGGCAGGTCCGCGGGTCCTAGAAACATGATCCGGCGCCTACCGGTCCGGATGAGATGTTCCGTCGCGAGGAGGCCTCCCCTCAGGTTGTCAGAGCCTGCGGAGCAGTATCGCTGACCCGGTACGTCACCGCCACCGACCACAAGCGGAAGGTAGCCCTTCGCCGCTACGTTCAGAGCTTCGTGCTGATCGCTCTGACCAACGATGATATAGCCGTCGGCTCTCTGGGAGAGGATCAGGCGCTGTAGCCAACGCGCGTCCGGTGAAGGCTCCCGCACGAGAAGCGTATCATGCTTACGGGCCGTAATGGCGTCCGCGATATGCCCGAACAGAGTAAGGAAGAACGGATCGGATACGAGCTGCTCCGTCTCGTGACCCAAGGGAACAGCGAGGCCGATAGTGCGCGTGAGGTTCTGCCTGAGGTTCCGAGCGGACCGATTTATGACATAGCCATGCTCGACGGCCAGGGCCTCGATCGCGTCCCGGGTGGCTTCGGGTATCTTGGCGCTCCCCGACAGCGCACGTGATACCGTCGACGGCGAAACCCCCGCGATGCGGGCGATGTCCGCCATCTTGATCGCCCTACGACCCGTGCTCTGTTGATGTCCTGCCATCCGCAATCGCTATATTGACCCAGGAGGGCATCATGCAATCCTCGGTTCGCCCTGCAGTCCGGTCGATAGCGAGGTGCCCGCCGGCACGGCCCCGTCTCCTCCGCCCGGTCGGGTGCGCCGAACCTGAAGTTCCGCGAGGATCTCGGCATGACGATTCCGATCGATCCCGTATCTCCGGAGCATGGGCAGCGCTGCCAGCACCACGATGGTGGCACCAGGACCCCAGAGCAGGCCTATGCCGGTCGCGGTACTGCCGGAGATGATGGTAGTGCTTCCCGCCTTGGCAGCTGCAGAGAAGCCGACGAGCTGCAGACCCAGTCCGGCGACGAACGCTCCCAGGCCGGTCGCAGCCTTGGAGCCGATCATGAGGGCCGCCGCATAGAGAGCCTCGCGGCGAACGCCGAACCGCAGATCGTGCTCGTCGACCGCGTCTGCTATCATCGAGTAGAAGCACACGAAGCAAATGGCGCCACATCCACCAAAGACGGCACCGTTGACGACTACGAGTATGATCGCCGTCGTTGAGCCGGGCGTAACGATGTCGAGCAGGGCCAGCGCGACGATGAGGGCGGGATAGGCGGCTACTGCGATGACGGCCCACATTACGCCGTCACGCTTCTCGATATGCTTCATCAGCAATCCGGCGGCAACGGTCCCCACGAGCATGCCGACCGGCATGACGAGAAGCGGCAACTGAATGAGGGAGTTCGGGACCTTCCAGAAATAGCGATACACGTGAAGGCCGAGAGCGCTGGCCATGCCCTGGCCGGCCAGGACCAGCACCGCGGCCGTGAACAACCTGACGAAAGACGGATTGCGGAACAGCTGCAGGATCTCCGACAGGAACCCGGCCTGGTCACTGCCCTCTGATGGTGGCGGCGGACTTGGCAGACGCAGTAGGTCCTTTGCGATGCCGACGGTACAGCTCGCGCCGAAGACGGCTACCAGTGCCGCCACCCACATCCCGAGCTTCGGATAGCTGCTTCGCACCTGCAGTCCATCGCTCCCCGTGAATATCAGGCTGAACGCCGGCACCAAGACCATTGCGAAGCCGACGACGAGGAACAGGGCGCGGTAGGTGCTGAGAACAGTGCGTTCCGAATAGTCGTCCGTGATCTCTGCATTCAGAGCCGAGTGCGGGAGGGCGAATATCGACAGGCCGACCCGCAGGACGAGGTTGAGTATCAGGACGTATGCGAACATCGTCGCTCCGCTCAGGCCGACGGGCAGGGCAAAGAGCAGAACGGATGCCAGCATCATCGGGGGCAGCGCCACGACCATGAACGGCAGGCGACGCCCCCATCTCGAGGTCCAGCGATCGGACAGCCGCCCTATGAAAGGATCGAGCAGGCCATCGACCCCGAGCGATACGAGGAACACGGCGCCGGCGGCGGATCCCGACATCCCGCAGACCGCGGTCAGATAGAACAGCAGGAAGGTGTTGATGGCTGCGTCGAGGATCGCATTCACAGCCTGCCCGCTGCCGTAGAACAGCTTGAGTCTCGTCGAGATGCGATAGCTGTCGACCTCGTTTCGCATGGCGTCCATCTTCCTCTCCTGATTCTCCCGTCGAATCTCCTCCGACGGTACTCTTGCCAGTCGCGTAACAGGCGCTTGACAGTTGGGCAATCGATTGCCTAAACAATTGGGCAATCGATTGCACGAACAAGTGCGACGTCGCTCAACAAGACAGGAGAGGTATTTCGATGATCCGTTCGTGCAGTGTCGCCCTGACTGGCGTAGCTCTTTCCGCTCTGGTCGCCGCGAGCTCGGCGTACGCTCAGGACGCAAGTGGCAGCCAGGAGCCTGCCGCGCCCGTCGCGCAGGCGGCTGTGCCCGAGACCTCCTCGACCACGTCCCCCGCGCTGAACTCGGACACCACCGACCAGGCCACTGGAGACATCGTCGTCACAGCTTCGCGTCAGGGTGCGCAGACACTGCAGCAGGTCCCGCTGGCCATCCAGGCCTTCAGCGGAGAGCAGCTTCTGAGCCGAGGGATCCGCGAGACCGCAGACCTGGTGAATGCCATTCCTGGTGCGTCGCAGGGCGAGCAGGTCGGCTCGGTCATCCGCACGATCAGCATCCGGGGTGTCGGCGCTGCAGGCGGCGTCGGCGACTCGCCGATCGGCTACTACATCGACAATGTACCGTTCTCCGTTCCGAACTTTCCGCTCGCACCGCCCCTCCGCTTCGTCGACATCGACCGTGTCGAGGTCCTGCGCGGACCACAGGGGACGCTCTACGGCCAGGGTTCCGCCGGCGGGACCATCATCTATCACACCCGCGATCCAAACCTGGTCCGGATCGAGGCGAAGGGCGAAACGTCCGTCGGAAAGATGGGCGATGCCAGCGATCTGAACTTCGGAGCATCCGCAGCGATCTCCGTCCCCCTGATCAAGGACAAGCTCGCGATCCGGGTAAGCGGTGGCTATGACAAGCGCGCAGGGTATATCGACGTATACGATACGACTCCCGCGGCTGGCGCTCCCCGAGCCAAGGATGCAAACGACATAAGTAGTCGGGACATCCGGGCGGTGCTGCTGTTCAAGCCTGACGACGCGCTGACCGTACGTGCCCAGGTCGCCCACTTCGAGCCCCGGCAGGACTATACGCAGAGCATCAACTCCCTCAATCCACCGCAGCAGTGGTTCACCGGCGGCGTCAAAGGCTACGAGCGTGGGAACTTCGATCTCTACAGTGTCTCGATCGACTACGATGCTGGCTTCGCCAACCTTTCGACTTCGACGAGCTACCTGGACGCGAAGTTCGGCTACTTGACCGGGCAGACCTTCGGCCCCTTGGGGACGGGGGCTCTGGTCAACAGCTACGATGCCTACAGCCTGACGCAGGAAGTGCAGCTGCGCTCGGCGGGCAAGTCTCCCTTCCACTGGGTGGTCGGTGGCTTCTTTCAGCGCGCCAAGTCGGTCTTCGGTTTCGACGCCAAGCTGACGCAGCTCACCATCAGCGGCTTCAACGTTACGCGGACCCGGAACTACTCCGCCTTCGGCGAGGTCAGCTACGATCTGATGGGCGGAAAGCTCGTGCCGCTGTTCGGGATCCGCTACTTCAAGGACGATCGCAGTTTCGTCGCGAACTCTATCCTGACGGGCACGGGCTCGGGCGAGACGAAGCCGGACAAGGTCACCTATCGGGCAAACGTGTCTTACTTCCCGAACGACGATCTGACGGCTTTCGTCACCGTCAGCACAGGATTCCGGAGCGGGATCACCCAGACCGACTTCCAGGCAGGTCTCGTGCAGCTGTCGGGCGTGCCGGCTTCGACGGCGCTCAGCCCCGACTCCCTGACGAACTACGAGGCGGGGATGAAGGCACGTCTGTTCGGCGGTTCCGTCAACGTGGGGCTCAACCTCTACCGTATCGACTTCAAGAACCTGCAGTTCGGCCTGACTCCGTTCGGCGTCGCCGCCTTCGCGAACGTCGGCCAGGCACGGACGACCGGCGTCGATGCGGAGATCCGCTGGCGCACTCCTGTCCGCGGCCTCAACATCGGCGCCGTCGCAAACGTCAACGACAGCGAATTCCGGAATATCTTCTCGAGCGTCTCCGCAAGCCTTCCAAGCGTTGCCGACGGCCGCAGGCTCAGCAGCACCGCCGAATACAACTACCGGGTCGATGCGGACTACGACCGGTCGATCGGCAACGACCTCAATCTGGTCATGAACGCGTCAGCCTCCCGAACCGGCAACCGCATCATGTATGATGGCTACGTCGTGCCTGCCTACTCGCTCTACAATGCGAGCATCGGTGTCCGGCGCGGTCCCGTCGAGCTGACGCTGTTCGGCGAGAACCTGGGCGACGAGCGTGGGCCGACGTTCGTCCGCAATAGCTTGCTCCTGGCAGGGCCGTTCCCGCGGACGATCGGGCTTCGCCTTCGGGCGAGCCTCGACTGACGTATCGAGGCTGGACCGGGCAGCGGCCGGTCCAGCCTCTTCTACCGCAACCGGGCCAGGCCCCGATCGCACCACCGCCCCGACAGTGGCCACAGGTGCTCGAACCATCGGAACAAGTCATGACTACACCCTCTCGCTGGAAAGCGGCCGACATCCTGACGATCACGAAAGCGACGTCGCAGTCCGCGCCTGTGATCGGCCCCTCGGAAGTCGTTCCCGTCCTGAACGGCTACGGTTTCTGGGACGCATGGCCGGTCCAAAGCACCGACGGCGCCGTGTATCGTACGACGGACGGGGTGGAGATCTGGATGGCCCTGGGAACCCCGCTGTTCGACAATCCCGACGATCGCCACAGCCATGCGAGAATCCATGTGATCCATCGCGATGATAGCGGCTGGCGGCATGTCGGTCCCGCATTGCCTGACGGCTTCGCGCCCGGGAGCCGGGAATGGTCCGGGACGGCCGTCATCGACGATGCGAAGCGCAACGTGACGCTCTTCTTCACGGCGGCAGGGCGACGAGGCGAAGCGGAGACGACCTTTGAGCAGCGCCTCTTCGCCGCGGATTCGACGCTTGAAGAAGGCGGCTCTCTGGTCGACTGGCGCAATCTGCGCGAACTCGTCCAGCGCGATCCGGAACATTACATGCCCACGACGGGAGGCACCGGCAAGGTCGGAACCATCAAGGCGTTCCGAGATCCTGCCTTCTTTCGCGATCCGGCAGACGCGACCGACTACTTCCTATTCGCCGCCTCCGCCGCCGGCTCGAGCTCGGCATACAACGGCGTTATCGCCATCGCCCGTGCAGTCGGGAACGACTGGGAGCTGCTGCCCCCGATAGTGACCGCGGACGGCGTGAACAACGAACTGGAGCGTCCTCACGTCGTCTATCGCGACGGGTTCTACTACCTGTTCTGGGTGACCCAGCGCCACGTGTTCGACCCTGCCGGACCGACGGGGCCCACGGGCCTTTACGGCATGGTCTCGGACTCCCTTTTCGGCGAGTGGAAGCCGCTGAACGGGACGGGCCTGATCGTGGCCAACCCCGAGGAGGCACCCGCCCAGGCCTATAGCTGGTTCGTATTTCCGGATCTCTCCGTGACGAGCTTCGTCGACGACTGGGGGACCGACGGCGTCCGTCGCTTCGGTGGCACATTCGCTCCCTTTCTCCATCTCCGCCTCGATGGCGACAAAGCCTACGTTCGGAACTGATCTTGGACGATCCGATCATTGCCGGAGTGGAACTCGGCGGCACCAAGGCGGTGGCGGTGCTCGCGCGGGGGCGTTCCATCATCGATCGCTTCCGTCTTCCGACGACCACACCGACAGAAACCCTGTCCCGCATCGCCGACCAGCTCGCTCGCTGGCATGTGGACCGACCTTTCGAGGCTCTAGGCGTCGGCTCGTTCGGACCGGTACGGCTCGATCCCGAGGCTGAGGACTACGGCCGCATCCTCGACACGCCCAAGCCTGACTGGTCAGGTGCCGACGTGATCGGCGCCTTGACGCGAGGACACGACCGTCCATGCCGCATCGATACCGACGTGAATGCGGCAGTGCTGGCGGAAAAGCGGTGGGGTGCTGCAAGGGACGTTGCCAGCGCCTGCTATCTCACGCTCGGCACCGGGGTAGGTGGGGGCCTTTTGATCGACGGAGCCCCAGTCCGGGGCGCTCTCCATCCGGAGGTCGGTCACCTCAGAATGCGGCGGGCGACCGGAGACGCCTTCGCAGGCATATGCCCCTTTCATGGAGACTGCGTCGAGGGACTGGTCTCCGGACCGGCACTTCATGCCCGCTTCGGGCGACCGGGCGAACACGTGGACGACGATGACCCCCGGTGGTCGTTCTTCATCCATGACGTGGCGGCACTCATCTCCGCGCTATCGCTCACTGCCAGCCCGGGCCGGGTGATACTGGGGGGTGGTATCGGCATCGGACGCGCCTTCCTGCTCGGGCAGATCCGAACGCGGGTGCTGGCGGAACTGAATGGCTATCTGCCGCACGTGACACCTGCGACCATCGACCGCTTCATCGTCACGGCGGAACTGGGCGAGGAGGCCGGGCCACTCGGCGCCGTGTCGCTGGGACAGGCAGCCTATTTCGAAGGCGTATCGAGAAAGGAACTACGGCTTGGCTGACATGAATACGAACGGCTGGGCGGACCCCGCCTTCGAGAAGTGTTTCGACGCGTTCCAGTCGAACTTCTCCGAAGCCGGCGAACTGGGTGCGGCATGCGTGATCTACCAGAACGGCAGACCCGTGCTCGATGCGTGGGGCGGCTTCGCGGACCACGTCGGCGGCGAGGCCTGGCGGCGGGACACGGCCGTGCCCGTGTTCTCCGTCACCAAGGGCGTCGCCGCGGTCTGCATCCTCATGCAGGCAGACAGGGGGTTGATCGATCTGGACAAGCCGGTTGCCTACTACTGGCCGGAGTTCGGAGCCGAAGGGAAGGACCGTGTAACCGTCCGCGCCGCCTTGGCCCACCGTGCCGGCGTCCCGTTAATCGATGGTCCCGTCAGCCTGGACGACTTCGGGAACCCCGGCCGGATGGCGGCCAGGCTCGCGGCTGCGACGCCGATCTTCGAGCCTGGATCCATGCACGGCTATCACGCGGTGACCGTGGGCTGGATCACGTCGGAACTCATGCGCCGGATCACGGGCGAGCCGATCGGAACCTGGTTTCGCAAGCACGTAGCCGATCCGAGATCCCTGAACATCGCGATCGGTCGGACGACAGACGACGTCAGTCCAGTGGCCCGGGTCGAAGTGCTTCCCGAGCGCGATACGCCGGACGTGGACCCGATGAGCGATATGGCCAGGCCCATCAGCATGAACGGCCTGATCGTGCCTCGCGTCAGCGGGCTCGCTGCGATGCTGAACGATCCCGCGGTCCAGAAAGTGGAGCAGGCCGGGACCAACGCGATCGCGGACGCGCATTCCCTGGCCAAGCTGTTCGCCGCGACCATGGATCCCATCGATGGTGAGCGCCTGCTGTCGGACCGCACCATTGCCGATGCGTGTCGAGTCGTGTCCGAAGGTGAACAATGGGGCGGCATGCCAGGCCCTACCTATGGCGCCGGTCTGATGCTGCCCGGCGGCGTGCAGCCGATGCTCGGGCAGGGCTCCTTCGGACATGACGGAATGGGGGGCTCGCTCGCGTTTGCCCATGCCCCCTCAGGCGTGAGCTTCGCATACGTACGCAATCGGACCGGTCCGCCCGGGATCGTCGATCCGATGGTCTACCGCGTCGTCGGCGCTCTCGCCGAAATCCTCGAAATTCCGGTTACCAAGATATGATGGAGATACGAACCATGTCGCTCGACCCAGTGCTGCAGCAGCTGCTCGCACAAGTTCCGACCGTTCCGCCTGGCCCGATCGACTATCCGACGATCCGCGCTCAAGCCGCTGCCCTGCTGCCGATGATCGCGCCGGTCGCGACCCGCGCCGAGGTGAAAAGCGTCGAGGACCGAAAGGTCGTCGACGGCAGCGTCAGCGTGCCGCTGCGGATCTATCGCCCGGTAGGCGACGTGACCGGCATCCTGCACTTCATCCATGGGGGCGGCTGGTCAGTCGGAGACCTCGACACGATCGACCCGACGGCTCGGCGTCTCTGCGCCGGACTGTCCATGGTCGTGGTAGCCAGTTCCTACCGTCTTTCGCCGGAGAACCCGTTCCCCGCCGGCTTCGAGGACAGCATCGCTGCAGCACGCTGGGTACAGTCGCACCGTCAGGAGCTTGGCGGAGAGCACCTGCCGACGGTGATCGGCGGCGACAGCGCCGGAGGTAATCTTGCGGCCGCCATCGTGATAGCGATGCGCGACACGGCCGAGCAGACCTTCGACGTCCAGCTGCTGCTCTATCCCGCCGTCGACCTGCGACCGGGTGCGGCTGAATACCCTTCCAGGCAACGCAACGCCGATCCGACGCTGAGAGCGGACGACATGTCGCACTACGTCGACGCCTACGTCGGCGGCGCGGACGCTGCCGATCCGCGGATCTCCCCGCTGGCAGTAACGAGCGTCGAGGGGCTTCCGCCCGCACTGGTCGTAGTGCAGACGGTCGATCCTCTCCGTGACGAGGCCATCGCCTATGCCGATCGTCTCCGCGACGCCGTCGTGCCGGTCGACGTCATCGAATTCGGCAATCTTACGCACGGCTTCGTCCACATGGCTGGACTCGTACCAGCGGCGGCCGATGCTACGGACGAGGTAATGGAGCGGCTGACCAAGCTCGTGTCCGCTGTCGCCTGAGAAGCCGAGCGCTCAACGCCAGGAGATGCCGTCGATGAATGAAGCTGCAGATCACCGTGAACTCGGTTCGGGATCGGTCGCCTTCGACCTATCCGCAGCCCTTGCCGTCCTCGACGCCGATGACGATGGCGGATGCAACGCGGCATGGATCTGCTGCGATAGGCATGCGGACGATGACGGCCGGCTGGCACTGAGACATCGGGGCATCGACGGGGTGGTGCGCGAATGGACCTTCACCGAACTGCAGCAGCATTCGGCGCGCTTCGCGGAGGCCTTGAGGGGGTTCGGGGTTGGCAAGGGTGATCGGGTAGCCGGGCTGCTGCCCCGAACGCCGGAACTACTCATCGTCATCCTCGCAACCTGGCGCCTCGGAGGCGTGTATCAGCCCCTGTTCACCGCGTTCGGGTCGAAGGCGATCGAGCACCGTGTAGCAGAGGCAGCTACCCGCGTGATCGTCACCGATCGCGACAACGTCACGAAGATCGAGGTCCGACCCGACGACGTGACGGTCGTGGTCGTTGATAACGAAGCGCCCTCCAGGGACCCGGACTTCTGGACAGAGATCGACAGGCAGGGGGAGACGTCGGCCCCCGCCTCGTGCACCCCGGACGATCCGTTCCTTATAATGTTCACGTCGGGCACGACCGGTGCCGCCAAGCCGCTGCTGGTTCCGCTCCGGGCAATCGCGGCGTTCGTCGGCTACATGCACGATGCAGTCGATCTACGGGCGGCAGATCGCTTCTGGAACCTGGCCGACCCGGGCTGGGCATACGGCCTGTACTACGGTGTCGCCGGGCCGCTGGCCCTGGGCTGTACGATCACCTTCAATCAGCGAGCGCTCGACGTCGACGATACATACGACGTCATCAAAAGTCTGGGCATTACCAATCTAGCGGGCTCCCCGACCGCGTATCGCCTGCTGATGGCGGGCGGCACGGCGAAGGCTGGACCCGTCAATGGGCTCCTGCGCGTCGTCAGCAGTGCTGGGGAACCTCTCAATCCGGAGATCATCCGCTGGTTCGATACAGTGCTTCGGACGACGATACATGACCATTACGGCCAGACCGAACTCGGTATGGTCCTCTGCAACCATCACGCGCTGATGCATCCCGTGAGAATCGGGTCGGCCGGGTTCGCATCGCCAGGGCATCGTGTCGTCGTCGTCACGGCCGATGGCGAGGAACTGCCGCAGGGATCGCCCGGCATACTGGCTCTGGATCGGCGCGCTTCGCCGCTGATGTGGTTCGCAGGCTACCTCGGCAGAGAGACCGCCGCCTTCGTACGGCATTACTACCTGTCTGGCGACACGGTCGAGCAGAACGCCGATGGCAGCATTTCCTTCATCGGCCGCGCGGACGACGTGATCACCACGTCTGGCTATCGCGTCGGGCCGTTCGACGTCGAAAGCGCGCTCATCGAGCATGAGGCGGTTCTGGAGTCGGCGGTGATCGGGAAGTCCGACGTCGAGCGGACGGAGATCATCAAGGCCTTCGTCGTCCTCAACCAGGGCTTCGACGCCGACGATCCTACACTTGCAGCCGACCTTCAGCGCTTCGTGAAGAAGCGCCTGTCCGCACATGCGTATCCGCGGGAGATTGAGTTCGTCCCGTCCCTTCCGAAGACGCCCAGCGGAAAGCTGCAGCGCTTTCTCCTCAGGAACGCGGAGGTGGCGAGGCAGCGTCATCGCGAATGACGCCGCCCCCAATGGCCACCGTATCCTCGAACCAGGAACTTCTCGATGTTTACCGACGATCAGACTGCCATACGGGACGCAGCGCGCGACTTCGCGCAGGAGCGGCTGCAACCGAATGCCGCGTCCTGGGACCTCACCGGCACGTTTCCCCAGGACGCGATCGCGGAGATGGGAGCCCTGGGCTTCTTAGGCATGCTGATACCCACTGAATACGACGGCGCCGGGGTGGATCACGTCGCCTACGCGCTTGCGATCGAGGAGATCGCGGCCGGAGACGGTGCTGTCTCGACGATCATGAGCGTCCACAATTCCGTCGGCTGCATGCCGATTTTGAAGTTTGGGACCGAGGCACAGAAGCAGCGGTTCCTCCGACCGATGGCACGGGGCGAGGCGATCGGAGCGTTCTGCCTGACCGAGCCTGGAGCAGGCTCCGATGCTTCCGCCCTGCGAACGCGGGCCGTACTCGATGGCGACCAGTGGGTTCTGAACGGTACCAAGCAGTTCATCACGTCAGGCAGCACCGCAGGGGTTGCGATCGCCTTCGCCGTTACCGACCCTGCGGCCGGCAAGAAGGGTATTTCGGCGTTCATCGTTCCGACGGACACCCCTGGCTATGTCGTGGCCGGCGTCGAGCACAAGCTCGGGCAGCGCTGCTCGGATACTGCGCAGATCGTGTTCCAGGATCTACGGCTGGACGCCGAGATGATGCTGGGTCAGGAAGGCGAGGGCTTGCGCATCGCACTGTCCAACCTCGAAGGCGGCCGGATCGGCATCGCCTCGCAGGCCGTGGGAATGGCACGCGCTGCGTTCGAAGCGGCGGTGCGATATACCAACGAACGCGAGACCTTCGGGACGCTGCTCAAGAACCATCAGGCCGTAGCCTTTCGTCTCGCTGACATGGCCACCCAGATCGAAGCCGGTCGGCATCTCGTTCTTGCAGCCGCGCGCCTTCGGGATGCCGGTCTGCCCTGCCTGAAGGAGGCCGCCATGGCGAAGCTGTTCGCCTCGGAAATGGCGGAGCGGGTCTGCTCGGACGCAATCCAGATCCACGGCGGCTACGGCTACCTCCAGGACTACGGCGTGGAGCGGATCTACCGGGATGTACGGGTCTGTCAGATCTACGAAGGCACGTCCGACATCCAGCGCATGGTCATCTCCCGCGCGCTCTGAATCTCCAGCTTCACGAGGTAGATACATGACCACGGATCCGATCATCATCTCCAGCTATGCCCGCACACCGATGGGAGCGTTCCAGGGGGCGTTCTCAAGCATGAGTGCCGTTGAGCTTGGCGCTGCAGCCGTTCGAGGCGCCGTCGAACGCGCCAAGGTATCGCCCGACCGGATCGATCGCATCTACATGGGATGCGTGCTGCCGGCGGGTCTCGGCCAGGCACCGGCGCGCCAGGCGGCGCTTGGCGCCGGACTTCCGGAATCGGTCGAGGCAACCACCATCAACAAGATGTGCGGCTCGGGGATGCAGGCTACCATCATGGCAGCGGAAGCCTTGATGGCCGGTGCAGTCGACGTCGTGATCGCGGGCGGCACGGAGAGCATGACCAATGCCCCCTTTCTGCTCGGCAAGCACCGCGCAGGATCGCGCATCGGCCATGATGTGGTCGTCGACTCGATGATGCGTGACGGTCTCGAAGACGCTTATGACGAGGGCAAGCCAATGGGCGCGTTTGCCGAGGACAGTGCGCGCGACTATCAGTTCTCGCGTGCGGATCAGGAAGCGTTCGCGATCGAAAGCCTTCGTCGCGCACAGGCCGCCGTCCGTGATGGGGCCTTCCTGAACGAGATCGTGCCGGTCGCCGTACGCACTCGACGTGGTGAAACGATGGTCGGGACGGATGAGCAGCCGGGCAATGCCAAGCCGGACAAGATCCCGGGTCTGAAGCCCGCGTTCGCCAAGGACGGTACGATCACTGCAGCCACGTCCGCGTCGATCTCCGATGGGGCAGCTGCGATGGTGATGACGCGACGTTCCGTAGCGGAGGAGGCCGGTCTGGAACAGCAAGCGGTCCTGGTCGCCACAGCGGCGCACGCTCATGCTCCCGCCCTGTTCACCACCGCCCCCGTGCCTGCCATACGCAAGGTGCTCGCCAAGGCGGGGTGGGAGGTCGCCGACGTCGACCTGTTCGAGATCAATGAAGCCTTCGCAACTGTCGCAATGATCGCGCAGCAGGAGCTCGGCATCTCACGGGACCGTATCAATGTACACGGTGGTGCGACCGCACTCGGCCATCCGATCGGCGCGTCCGGCGCGCGGATCATCGCGACGCTCATCTCCGCACTCAAGGGGAGCGGCGGCAAGCGCGGCGTCGCCGCTCTCTGCATCGGGGGTGGCGAAGCCACTGCCGTCGCCATCGAAGTCATCTGAGGTAGCCATGCCGCGCGGACGCTTCATCGATCGAGCTGGTCCGCTCGTCGGACTTCGCGTCGTAGAGTTCGCGAGCATCGCGCCGGCCCCCCACTGCGATGCTGCCTGCAGATTAGAGCGCATAGGTCGTCAGGATCGACGGGGAAGGTGGCAACGGCTGGCTCGAGGAAGTGTCTGCCTGGCCAGGGATTCATAAGTCGCTGGCATGACCTGGATGGCCTGAGTGTCGTTCAAATGAGATATCTGGAGCATAGACATGCTGAATTATGACTACCTGATGCAAGAACAGCAGTTCGTGCTGCGCCACGTCGCCGGCTGCGAAACATACGGCCTGGACGAGGATGTCATCCGTCCAGTGCTCGATGGTGTCGGGAAGCTGGCTGCCAAGTGGGAGCGGATAAATCGTGTCGGAGACGAGGTCGGTGCCCGTTGGACCTCAGTGGGAGTCGAGATGCCCGATGGATTCAAGGATGCCTATGAAGCCTATGTCGAAGCTGGCTGGGGCAGTCTCGGGGTGTCCGAGGCCTTCGGGGGACAGGGCATGCCGTTCGTGCTGCAGACGGCAGTGCTAGAGACGCTCGGCACGGCGAACTCCGCGCTCGCGCTTCTGCCGACACTGTCGCTGGGCGCCATGGATGCGTTGGTTCATCACGGCAGCACCGAGCAGCAGCAGCGCTATCTCCCGCGCCTCGCCTCGGGCGAGTGGACCAGCACGATGAACCTCACCGAGCCGCAGGCCGGTTCAGACGTCGGAGCGCTGCGCACGCGGGCGACGCCGCGCTCCGACGGCAAATGGAACATCGCGGGCCAGAAGATCTTCATCTCATACGGCGATCACGATCTGGCCGAGAACATCATCCACCTCGTTCTTGCGCGGACGCCTGATGCCCCTCCCGGAACGCGCGGCATATCCCTCTTCGTCGTACCCAAGTTCCGGCTTGATGAAGACGGTCAGCCAGCCGAGCGAAACGACGTGCGGGTAGTGTCGATCGAGCACAAGATGGGACTTCACGCGTCACCTACCTGCGTCATGTCGTTCGGTGACGAAGGGGACTGCATCGGCGAGCTGGTCGGCAGGATCGGGGGCGGAATGTCGGCGATGTTCACGATGATGAACAGCGCACGGCTGAACGTCGGTCTTCAGGGCATCGAGATAGCGGAAGCCGCCACGCAGAAGGCGGTCGCCTTCGCCCTGCAGCGGATCCAGTCAGCTCGCACGGGCGCGGCCAGCCGCGACGCCGTGGCGATCGTCGAACACCCCGACGTGCGTCGTATGCTGCTGCGGATGAAGGCTCAGACTCAGGCTGCGCGCGCACTCGTCTACTACGCGGCCGGAATGGTCGACGCGGCCGCGCACGGGGCACCGGATGCGGCAGCGCGCCTTGAGCTGCTGACCCCGCTCGCCAAGGCGCATGCAACGGACCTCGGCATGGAGGTCGCCTCACTGGGAATCCAGGTCCATGGCGGCGTAGGCTACGTCGAGGAGACAGGCGCTGCGCAGTTCTTCCGCGATGCGCGGATCATGCCGATCTACGAGGGGACGAACGGTATTCAGGCAGCGGATCTCGTAGGCCGCAAGCTGTCCCTCGAGCAGGGGCAGGTCTTCCAGCGTCTCGTCGACGACATGGCTCGCGGCGCCGTTGGGGAACAGCTTCAGGAGCTCGTTGGCGTCTGTCGCACCATCGGGTCGGAGCTGACGTCCGCTCATCACGACGATCGGCTCGCGGCCAGTTCGCCGTTCCTGACCATGCTTTCGGTCGCAGTATGCGGTTGGCTCATGGAGAGGCAGGCGCAACTGGCGGGGGACGACGCGTTCGGCCGGTCCAAGAAGGTCGCGGCGCGCTTCTACGTGGAGCAGATCGTTCCCGAGGCGCTTGGCCTGCGAGCAGCGGCGACGGCCAGTTCAGATGTCCTGTATGCGCTGGACAGCGCCGAGCTGGCGGCCTGAGCGATGATGCGGACCACTTTAAAGGCGGTCGCTTCCGCTCGGCAGCAGTCGCTCGGTGACATGCTGCGACGCTCCAGGCGGCGGCACGGCGCCCGCACTGCGATCATCTGCGGCGCCCGGCGGCTCACCTATGACGAACTGGACGACCGCGTCGACTGGTTGGCCTCGGGGCTGTCGGAATTCGGCATCCGCAAGGGGGATCGGATAGCTCTGCTGGCTCGCAACAGCGACGCCTTCGTCGAGGTGCGCTTCGCTACCGCGCGTATCGGCGCCATTCTCGTGCCGATCAACTTCATGCTCGACGAAGTTGCCATCCGCTACGTCCTCGATCACTGCGGTGCCCGCATCCTGTTCGTTGACGCTACGACGGCAGGGGCCGCCGCCGGTGCCGTGCGGGGGGGCATCGAGGCCATCTTCGCCATTCCGGGAGAAACCGAGCTGGCGCCCAGCGGAGCGGGGATCGCACCCGCCGAGCAGCTCTATCGGATGACGCCTCCGCCGGAGACCGACGTCCTGCCGGACGATCCGCTTCAGATCGTCTATACGAGCGGTACCGAATCCCGCCCCAAGGGGGCGGTGCTAAGCCATGCTGCGGTGCTATGGCAGTACCAGAGCTGCATCGGTGACTGCGAATGGTCTCGGGAGACCGTCGCGCTCCACGCCCTTCCGCTGTTTCACTGCGCGCAGCTCGACGCGATGCTGGGACCAGGTCTGAGCGTGGGCGCGACGAACGTGATCATGTCCGTACCAAGCCCCGGCAACATCCTTCCGGCCATTACGCAGCATCAGGTCACTTCTTTCTTTGCACCGCCGACGGTTTGGATCTCGCTGCTGCGGTCGCCTCTATTTGCCGAAAACGATCTCTCGTCGCTCAGGCGGGCCTACTACGGCGCGTCGATCATGCCACTCGAGGTGGTACGTGAACTGATCGTCCGGCTGCCGGGCCTGCGTCTGTGGAACCTGTACGGACAGACAGAGATTGCTCCACTGGCGACGATGCTGTTTCCGGACGAGCAGCTCGCCCATCCCGGATCCGTCGGGCGAGCCGTCCTCCACGTCACGACCCGCGTCGTCGACGACGAGATGCAGGACATTCCCGTCGGTCGGATCGGCGAGGTCGTGCACCGTTCGCCGCAGCTCATGACCGAGTACTGGCAGGACCCGGAGAAGACTCTCGAGGCCTTCGCGGGCGGCTGGTTCCACAGCGGCGATCTGGCGACCATCGACGCCGAGGGATACATCACCATCGTCGATCGCAAGAAGGACATGATCAAGACGGGGGGCGAAAACGTGTCCTCGCGCGAAGTGGAGGAGGTTCTCTACGCCCATCCTGCTGTTTCGGAGGCTGCAGTCGTCGGGCTGCCCCACCCGACCTGGATAGAGGCGATCACGGCAGTCATCGTCCTGCGGGATGACGTGGAATGCCATGCAAGCGACATCATCGATCACTGCGCGCGATCGCTTGCGGGCTTCAAGGTGCCGAAAGGCGTCGTCTTCCGTTCGGAAATTCCGAAGAACGCGAGCGGCAAGATAATGAAGCGCGACCTTCGTGCTCTGATCATACCGGACGACCAAGGCAGCAGCATAGAAGGACAAGACTGATGAACCTCGAGGGACTGGCCGCGATCGTTACCGGCGGAGCGTCGGGCCTTGGTGGAGCGACCGCCGAAATGCTGGGCTCGCGTGGGGTCAAGGTCACCGTGCTCGACTTGCAGGAGGAGGCGGGAAAACAGAAGGCGGAGGCCATTGGCGGCTTGTTCGTGCGCACCGACGTCACCAGCGAGAGCAGTGTCCGGGACGCACTGGGAACGGCTGAACGGCACCACGGTGTGGCACGCCTTCTCGTGAACTGTGCAGGTATAGCGCCCGCGATGAAGACCGTCGGGCGGGAATACGCGACGCATCCCCTCGACCCGTTCCGCAAGGCGGTCGAGATCAATCTGATAGGCACCTTCAACGTCCTCTCGCAATTCGCCGCCGCGCTCGCGCAGGCCGAGCCGCTTGGCGAGGAGCGAGGCGTCATCGTCAACACCGCTTCAGTCGCAGCCTACGACGGTCAGGTCGGCCAGGCGGCATACGCGGCCTCCAAGGGCGGGGTCGTGGCCCTTACGCTTCCGGTCGCGCGAGATCTCGCTCAGCATCTGATCCGCGTCGTCACCATCGCGCCCGGCATCTTCTGGACGCCGATGCTCGCCGGCCTGCCGCAGGCCGCGCAGGACAGCCTCGGGACACAGGTGCCGCATCCAAGCCGTCTCGGGCGCCCGGAGGAATACGCGGATCTAGTAGCCGCCATCATCGCCAATCCCATGCTCAACGGCGAGACGATCCGTCTGGACGGCGCGATCAGGATGGCTCCACGCTGACCCCCGCGCGACCATCGATTCTTTTTGCGAACAGAGGACAGATACCTATGGCCGAGGCCTACATCGTCGATGCGATCCGCACGCCAGGAGGACGGCGAAAGGGCGGTCTTTCCGGCATCCATCCAGCTGATCTCGGCGCCACCGTGCTCGACGGGCTGCTCGATCGTACGGGAATCGATCCCGGCGCGATCGAGGACGTGATCGTCGGCTGCGTCAGTCAGGCCGGCGAACAGGCGTTCGCGTTCGGCCGCAACATGGTTCTGGCGTCGCGATTACCGCAGACCGTCCCGGCGGTGACGATCGACCGACAGTGCGGATCCTCGCAGCAAGCTCTCCACTTCGCGGCCCAGGCGGTGATGTCAGGTACGCAGGACGTCGTCGTGGCCGCAGGGGCGGAGAGCATGACCCGCGTCCCAATGGGTTCGAACTATACCCTTCACGAGCAGGCCGGGATCGGCGAGGGACCATGGAGCCGATCCATCAGGGATCGCTTCGGCGTCGAAGGCTTCAGCCAGTTCTCCGGCGCCCAGGCGATAGCCGAAAAGTACGGCCTGTCCCGCGAGGCGATGGACTCCTATGCCTTGGAAAGCCATCGGCGCGCCGCCATCGCGACGGACGCGGGTGCCTTTGTTTCTGAGATCATCCCCGTCACTACGAGTGCCGGTTTGGTGAGCCGTGACGAAGGCATCCGGTACGATGCGTCGCCGGAAGCCATCGCTGCGGTCAAGCCGCTGGTGGAGGGCGGCACCATCACCGCGGCGAATGCGAGCCAGATGACGGACGGGGCATCCGCGGCGCTGATCGTCAGTGAAAGAGCGCTCCGCACATACGGGCTGACGCCCATCGCTCGGGTACACGCCCTGGGCGTGACGGCGGGCGATCCGGTCATCATGCTCGAGGAGCCGATACCGGGGACGCGAAAGGCGCTAGCCAGAGCGGGGATGACCTTGGACGACATAGACCTCTTCGAGGTCAATGAGGCCTTCGCCTCGATCCCGATGGCCTGGGCGAAGGCCCTTTCCGTAGATGCCTCGAAGATGAACGTGAACGGTGGAGCAATCGCTCTTGGTCATCCTCTCGGCGCCAGCGGTACGAAGCTGCTCGCTACGCTGATCCATGCGCTCCGCGCACGAGGTCTGCGATATGGCCTGCAGACGATGTGCGAGGGTGGTGGAGTCTCGAACGTGACGATCGTCGAGGCGCTATACTGACGGCGTGCCGTCCGAAGGGGAGCGCGTGCACCGCCCCCGACTGGCTCTCGCGGTCGCAGTCGCTTGCGGAGGAATGCCATGGTATCGCCGTCGAATTGTTCCAGGCCGTACCAAGCAGCCATGAAGTTCAGATCGTGTTTTCGATAATTGGCCGCTCGCCGGCCGTCGGGTAGCGTTGCTGAAACCCGGGGCACCGCATCGATGTCGCGACACGCTTCTGGGGGGTGTCCGGCGAGACCGATAGTAGCAGGCGGCCAAGCCCGCGTCTCGGAAGCCGATCGCCAGGTCGCTCTTTGTGGTTAAATCGGCTTCAACATCTTCGGGGCGCTTGAATGTCATAAAAGTACGACTATTCTAGGATCATGGAAATTGGCGACGCGATGACGGTTCTGAGCGCTCTGTCGCAATCGACTCGATACCGCTGCGTATCCCACCTGGTCGGTCACGGGCGGTGCACTGCCGGCGATCTTGCGGTCGTGCTGGGCGTTCCAGCAAACACCATGTCCAGCCACCTCACCATTCTTTCACATGCCGGTCTCGTGAAGTCGACGAGAGAGGGGCGGAACATCGTCTACGAGGCGGTAATCGAGCCCCTTTCCGCTCTGGTGGCAGAGCTCGGCCGTCTGATGCCACGCTAGTCCTTGCTACTTTGCTCCGCTAGAGCGAGGGCGCAGAACGCTTTCCTTGACGTAGTGCTTCCTGCTCGACGAGCGTCGTCACCCTCTGCGAAGTACCGTCGGGCTGGGCCAACGTGATCTGGCCGCCGAGCGGCCCGACGTCGGCGCCCAGTCTGAAGACGCTACCTTCACCGAGACACGCTGCCTGGCCGCACCAGCGGGCATGCAGACCGTCGCCGTCGACCGCTCCGCTGTCTTTCGAATGCATACCGTACTTGTCGGCAAGCAGCGAGCGCCACTTAGCAGGGTCGGTTCCGGCGGGCGGGAGGTAGGTGACGCCGCGGATCCGGGCGCCTTCCGGCCAGCCGAGCATCCGGATCATAATCCTGCCGCCTCTGCCGTCGTCGATGTCCGCGCTGTCCAGGACGCTGTCGCCCCTGAGTGGGCGCCGGCCCCCTCGCATGTTGACGAGCTTGCGGACGCGGTCGTCGAACGTGTCGGTCCTACTGCTACGACGGACGGTCATGCCGCGCGCCTTCAAAACGCGCTGTGCTTCCTCCTCTGTCATTCCGAGCCGAAAGCCACCTAGGTCGAAGGTTGCCGGAACGCCTTTGACCGTCTGCGGGGCCACGGTGTTCACGCCGACCTGACCGGTTGCAGCGGCTAGCGCGGCAGCAAGGACGAGTGCCATCGTATGTGTCATCATGCTTCCTTTCAGATGTCGATTTCGCCCGACCGGTGCAGGGCGCGGATGCGGATATGCGCGATCGCGCCGACGACCAGATATGTGACAAGATAGGGCAGAGCGTGCTTCGCAAGACCGATCCGCATCGCCACCGCCGTAAGAGCGGCTGCGATGAACGGCACGGTCCGCATGGAGCACAGCACTGCGAACAGAATCCAGGACGCGGTCGGCCTGACGAGCGCGGTGACGGCGGTGGCCATCACGACCGCGAAGCCAAGCGGGTCGCTATTCGTGAAGAGCGTCACGACCATGCCCGGAACGATCAGGAAAAAGCCGCCCAGGACGAATATCGGGACGAACGGTACAGTACGGATCGGCACGGCTAGTCCCCTCGCATCGAGGGAAGTTCTCCGGAGGCCGCTATTGCAGCGACCCTCGTCATGTATCCGGCTTCATCGTTGGCCATCGTTCCCTCCGTCATGGAAGGGCGCAGCCAGTCGGCGGCGCCCCGTCGAACGGGACGCCGGCCCCCTGAGCCGGGTGTTGGAAACCAGAACGAGCTGGCGCGGGCACCTTTAACCGGGTGGTCTGGACATACGTGTCCGCCACCCGGCCGAAGAAGCTCTTCGACCGTCATTGGTCTTTCGACCGACTCTCGTTCAGGGTTTCCACGCCCCGGCCCGGGAACCGCTTCCCGTGCATCGCCCACTATAGGTTGTCAGGTTCCCGAAGGCGATGGGCTTTTAGGAGCGATCGCGCGTCAACGACGGATTTGTGGTGGCATGTGGAACCCGCGCGACTCAAAACGATCGCTTGGAGCAATGATCTTGGAACGGAGGTGTCCGGCTGCATCCGCACGCTTCAACGTCCCGTGCCACCCTCTCCATAGCCTTGGGCTGCATTCCTGGCGTGGATCGCCGCGACGATGCCTTCGCATAGACGTCTCACTCAAAACGAGCGACGTACCAGGGGCGCTGGATCGGACCGACCACATTCAGCCGGAAGTGTTGCCTGCCGGTAAAAATCCGCCCGAGACGATAGCACTTCGTCATTCGCCATCCACGTCGCGAGCAGTGAAAACGCTCGTGACCCGTCGACCCCCTCCCGATCCATCGTCCAGCGCACTGCATCGCCATGTCGACCGCACGAGAAGCAGTGATAGAAACTGCCATCCCGGGCAACGTGCAGACTGTTCGACCAATCGGGATGGGCAGGGCACGCTGCACGTAGCAGGCCGTGATCGTCAGCTAGCACGCAGGTCTCGCCGATAAGGTCGGCCAAGCGCACGGCGGCGCGAAGTCGCTCCCTCGGATCGGCGGCATCACCCATCACGACGTCATCGCAAATCGCGCGGCGCACGCCACGCGGCAGTCCGCCCCTCATGCGATATCCCAAGCCGTTCGACGAAAGGGCCACCCCCGGGGTCCCCCATGCCACTCGATCGGCCGATCGGGGCGTCTGAGGGGCGAATTCGAACGTGAATCTCGGACCGCTTCGATCGATCCGCCATCCGAACAACATCTAGCAGGAGTGGAGAATGGAGAAGATCGACATGGACGGCGTCGACCCACTTCGATGGGCGGAAGTTCGTCGGAGAGCCGACGTGATCAGGAAGTATCTCGCAGTCGAGGACGCCGACGAGGTTCATCGGAAAGAGCACGCCAGGCTGCTCGGTCTCAGTCCGAACCAGTTCATGGCTCTGGTGCGGGCATGGCGCGAGCACGAGGGCAGAGCGGCGCGGCTGGCGGGATCCGGCGCGAAGCGCGGTGCCCCTCGCCGACGCACCCGGCTGGCGGTGCCACATGAATCCAAGACCGTCGCGGCCGCGATCATCGACGAGCTGGGAGGATCTGCGCCGTTCGTCGACATCAACCGGAGGGTAGCCGAGAAGTGCTTGGCACAGGGACTGACGCCGCCGTCGCGGAGCACCGTCTGGAACATGGTCATGAGCCGGCGCAGCACCCAGGCCGGCCCGCTAAAAGGCGTCGTGGTAGGGACATGTCGCGTTCGCCTGCCGGTGCAGGCGGGGACGGTTATCGCTATGCCCTCGCTGACGCTAGCGGTTCGTAGCGAGGATGGAGCGGTTCTTGCCGCTTCCATGTCGGAGCCGAATGACGGCTGGTCCGACTTTCTTTTCCGACTTGTCGCCGCGGAAGAGGACGTGCGCATCGACGAGACCTTGTCGCCGCTTCTGCCGGACGACGGCCACCGATCGCGTTCGATCACGCCGACGGCGGCGCGATCGGCGCTCTCGCGCGTCCTCGGGCGCGGCATCGAAAGGTTGCGACTGGTGTACGTCGCCAGCAAGGCCATCGCGCCGGAGCGCCTACTCACTACAAGAGAGGATCGCCCTCTGTCGCCCGGGGATGCGCACGTGATCGTTGCGGACGCGTTGACCCGACATAATGGCGCTCGTCAGATTCCCCCTCCGATCTGGATCGATACGGGATCGCAATGATCCGGCTAGCAGAATTCGTCCCGGCTTCTAATAGTTGAGCGCCGACGTGTCGGCATTGGGGGAAGCGGGATGCTGTCTCTGATAGCCGGGATCAGATCGGGGCGGTGCTCCCGGCTAGTGCCCGCAGAATGGCGAGGAGCTCCGGCGGCGGGGCATACGGCTCGGTAGCCTTGGTCGCGACCGGCAGACCCGAGTTATGGACGTCGACCTCAACGGCCAGACGAGCGGCGGCGTCTAGAGTCGTCGGCGCACCGGCTTCGTCGTCCAGTGTCCGGCCCGGTACAAACTTCACTCGGCCCATGCGCTCGCCGAGTATCCGTCGGACATACATGCCGAAGCGCCGCTTCGATCCCGCGGGCTGAAGGTGGCCCGCGAGGCCTGCACGGGCCAGCGTCGTCGCGATACCGTTCCAGGAGACGTCGTCGGGGCCGAAGACGAGCTGGCTGCGCTCCGTCTTCTCCGTCCACGGCACTTTAGCAAGGGGTGCCCGCGCGAGGCGCGAGAGGGCGTCTCGTGCTGCGGATGCGTAACCGTCGCGACTATGCCGCGCGTCGCCCAGGGCCGCGCCCAGTACGGCGTGGCTTCCCTTGTCCAGTACGAGGAAAGCGACGAAGACGGCGGACGAATGAGGAAGCTCGCACGCCAGGCAGTCGAATAGAATTTCGTTCCCGGGCGCACCCTCCCGCGCACGTCGCCTGGTCTCGATCTCCGCGAATCTGCGCAGGGTGTTGTAGCTCGGGCGCTTGTCCGGCGGCACGCCGAGCGCCTCACCAAGAGCTTCCCCAAGCGCAAGAGCGAGCTTCCTGACGCTGCCCGCGGGATCGCGATCGACCACCCCGACGACCAGACGCTGCAGGTCGTCGTGGTACCACAGCTTTCGTGACCTCGGAAGCGCAGCGGATGTTCCCAGCACCGCCAGCGAGCGATGCTCGCGCCACTGGCGGTGCATCTCGTACCAGCGGTTGAGACTCAGCCCCGCGTCCGCCGCGGCCCGCTCCACCGGTGGCGCCGTCTCCGGCCGGTCGAACTTCAGCAGCGTCCTGAGCCGCTGGACGGCGCTATCGCGCTGGGCCGGAGACATCAGCGCCCACATCGCCGCCTCCTCGCTAGGAAGCGGCGAGCCGAAGATAGACGCCAGCAGCGCCTCCGTGTTGCCCTTTCGGGCGCGCGCGGGCGTAGTGTCCGTCCCGGCGTTCCGTTCGTGGCCATCGACGCTCATGAAGTCTGGTTAGCGCATGACCAACTTGTAGTCGAGCAGCGCAGCCACCAAGTGGATCGAGTACGGGAATATCCAACCAGCCCTCGATATCCAACTAAGGGCAGTTGAAATTCGACGAATGTCCAACTATCTGTCGATCAATCTCTGACAGAAGGACATGCTCCCATGAAGGACACGGACAAGCCCGATTCGCCCCACGGCCCGTCTTCCCGACGCACGCCGCAGCAAGCCTGGCGGCGCCGGCGCTCCTGCCGGACGTCGACGTTCCGGCTCCTCTACCGGCCGGGACCCTGCGACGGGGAGTTCGAGTGATGGGTGTCGTCCAGTGTACCGCGGCGCGGGCAGGTTCCGAGGCCGCGGCGATCGCATGGAGCTGCCTTCAGGGGTGCGCGTTCGAACTCGACGGTGATCAGGCACGCATAGAGCAGATCCATCGCTGTCGGGCCGGCATGGGCGGCGACGTGGTGGTGATCCGCTTCGAGATGACGCACTCGTACCTGCGTAGTCTGCGGCAGGCCATGCAGGCCAGGACCTTTATCCAGATGGTGCGACGCGGCCGGGTGTCTCTCCTGCCGGGGGGGACGGCCTCCCCGCGGACCATGCGTGACATCCCGGACGACCGCGTTGGCGTGGGGGAACTCGCCCGGCCGGGCGCACCCGTGGGGATCGAGATCGACGCAGTCCGGAGTGCGCACGGTCACGGGCGTCGTCGCCACCGCAGGCGGGCTCACGAGGACAGGGTCCGCTACGTGCCCGATAATGGCGGCGCATCGACGAGGGTGCAGACGGTGGCCGTTCCGGCCAGGCGCGGCCGGGCGGCCGGCAAGTGAGCGTAGCTCCGAGCGCGAAGGCGCGCGATCTTCACGGAGTGCCTCGACCCGATCCGGAGCAGCGGCTGCGCCTCGTGCGCGCCGGAAGCGCCGAGGCGGAGGGCGCTCGCTTCGCAGCAAAGATGTTCGTCGCGGAGGACGGCGGTCCAATCCGCACGATCGTCGGCGACGGCCATCGACACTACACGGGAGAGGAGCATTCGCAGAAGACAGGACGCTCGAATCCGTACGACGGCGCGACGGAGCACGCCCTCATCATCGAGAGCGAGCTCCGCTCCGACGTCTGGACCTATCGGACGCAGGCGTTCCGCCTGCGTCTGCTCGTCGGCGTCTCCGTACGCGAATGGATCTGCGATCACCTTCGGCACGTGCGCGTCGATGGCGTCGACGTGGTCGAGGCGATCGAATGCAAGCCCAACCTGTCCTTCCTGGATGACGACGAGCGCGCCGTGCAGACCGCCGTTGGCGCGGTCATGCGCGGCATGGGCTGGCGGCACCGCGTGCTCTACCTGCGCGACGTCGAAGGCAGCGGCGAGCGCCAGGTCAACTTCGGCGAGATCTACGCGCGGCAGACGCGGCATGTGCCGGAGGATGTGCTCGATGTCTTCGATCGCATGTGCGACGAGAAGCCGGACGTCACCTTCCGTGACCTTCGCGAGGCGCTCCATTCCGATCGCGTCATGGGCACGTCGCTTGCCCATGCGATGATCTGCCGGGGTCGCGTGCAGTTCGACCTGGACCGGTATCTGTTCGATCCCATGCCGGTCCGACTCGTGCCCGCCAAGATCTGTACCGACGTCTTCGGCTTCTGATCTCATGGACAGACTTCCTTTCAGCAGAGGATCCCACCTCTCCTATCACGGCCATCCGTGCGTCTATCATGGCGTGGCGGCCAACGGGCGTTGCCAGTTCACGGACGGCGCCGGCTGGATGCTCGAGGTCTCCGATCCGGAAACCGGTCTTCCAGTGTGGCCGTTGCCGGATCGCGTCCGGGAACTCATGGCCGATCAGTATCTGATCCTCCGCGCCGATCCCCTCGACAATCCGGTCCGCCGGCGCGCTCGCGGCGAGGAAGGTACGCGTAAGGAGCTTGCAGAGGTCAAGTGCAAGAGTAGGCCCGGCCAGTCCCGCGATCCGTGGTACTACCTGCGCGAGGAGACGCTTCGCGCCTGGGACGATCCCGAGATCGAGCGCTGCTCGCTTACCCGCGTAGCCATTCCGGAATGGTACGCGCGCAACTTCGACGTGGCTGACCTGGAGCGCAGGTTCGGCCGTCTTCCCAGTGATACGACCTTCCGCAAGTGGGTTCAGACGCGGGGCTCGGACGGTGATCGACGCCCGGGAGACTTCGCCTCCTACAAGAGCGTCGGCACGCGCCGTCGGCGCATCGACAGCATGGTGCTGGCGATCATTCGTTACTGGGCCGTGCGCTTCCACGCCAAGCCGCGACAGTCTGTGAACGCCTTCTTTCGCAGGGTGGAAGAGGACGTGGACCGCTATCGCCGCGGTGAGAAGCTCGAGATACTGGACTTCGAACGCGCGATAGATCCGCCGGTGGATCCCGAGAGGGTAAAGATGTGCACTCGGCGCATCTTTACGATGGAGCTCGAGCGAGCGCGCGGTGGAAAGGCCATGTCCGTCGCCTATGGGCAGCGTGCACGGGAGCAGCGCTATGGCGGCGGCGGCGTCGCGCAGGAACCGGTGCGCTTCCTCCAGTACGTCCAGCTCGACGACACCCCGTTTCCCATGGTCTTCGTCTTTGATCCCGTGCGCCGCCTTCCCGTGGGCGTGCCGACGGTGACGATCGCGCTGGACGTCTACACCCGGGTCATCCTGGGCTGGGACATCACCTACGAGCCGCCGAGCTATGCCAGCTACTTCCGAACCATGCTGCATACGGCGCTGCCAAAGCGGGTGCCGGAGAGCTTCCAGTGCGAGCCGAGCATAGAGGCGGGCCTGGCCGAGCTGTGCGGCAAGGTCGTCGGCCACATGATGCTCGACAACGCGCGGCACCAGATCGGTCGAGCGGCGCAGGATGCAGGTGGAGACATCGGCTTCGGTGTGCGCTGGGCAGGCAAGAAGCAGCCGACTCACAAGGGGCATGTGGAGAGCTGCCTCGGCACCCTGCAGACGATCCTGCGCGATCGCCTGCAGGGTGCCACCTGGGACATCCCGCTGATGCGCGAGTTCGACTATGATCCTTCGAAGCATGCCATCGTCACGATGGAGCAGTTTCGCGAGATCTTCGCCGAGGTCGTCGCCCGCTATCATACGAAAGGGCACGAGGGGCTTGTGCAGCGCACGCCACTGGACGTCTGGCTGGAACAGCGGGCGCTTCACGGCCTGGACTGGGTCACGGACGCCGACCACTTCCGACGGGCGATCGGGTCGGTCGTCTACGTCTCCTTCCGCGGTGACGGGGCAGGGGTCGAAGGTCTTAGGTACGGCAGCGACGGCTCCGACGAGCGCTATCCGCTGTCTAACGAGGACATCCTATTCCACTTGGGTCTCGCACGAGGCGTCGCGTCCGACGCGAAGAAGCGATCGTTCGACGACGTCAAGATCAAGTACGACCCGAACGACCTGAGCAGCGCCTGGCTCTTCGACGAGCAATTGCGCGAATACGTGGCGATTCCCTGTACGATGCGACGCTACGCAGAGAACCTGCCGCTCTGGCTACACGTCCGCCTAAAGGAATGGGCGCGCCAGAAGAAGCGGAAGTTCGAGACCGAGCACGACATGGTCGCGGTCCGCGATGCGTACGCACAGGCCATGTCGCGGATCATGCCCGAGGCCGTGGTGGCGGAGCGTCGAGCTGCAGCCCGCCTGGAGGATTCCTCACAGGGCCGGGCATACCTCGGCGATTCGGTAGGGCTTCTCGGCGTCATGCCGTCGCCGAGCGGCATGGAGACGATCGTTGCCCACGATACGCGTGTCGGAACCCGCCGCGATGCGACACGAGTCGCTCCGCGCAGTTCCAGCCGGAAGAAGACGACCGGGAAGGGCGGCGCCAGTCACGACGCTTCCGGCGCGACGAGGTCCGAAGCGGCCGAGCAGGCACGCCAGGACACTGCCCAGACCGCCCGCCGTCTGGACAGCGACTCCGGTTCCGGCGGCTATTTCTGATCACCAACGAAAAGGAAACTATCGATGCCTAGCAAAAGCAAGATCACGGCCCCCGGCGCCGCCGCCAAGCCGCAGGCCGGCAGGACCCCGCCGCGCCACACGTCGGAGCGGACGGCAGCGACCCGGGCGGCCCCCGCGCCGCTCCCGTCGGCCATCGGGGCACCGTTCCCGAAGCCGTCCGACCTGGCCGATCGGGTCGGCACCGGCATGGCGGCCTTCGAGAACATCATTGTACCCACCGCTGCGCAGAGGACCGCCATGCGGCAGATGGACTCCCTGCGGATCATGGGGCTGCACCAGCCCGAGGGCCAGCAGCGCCGCGCCTACCGCTATCTCCACCAGTCGGGAACGGGCAAGAGCACATGCGCCAAGATCCTCCGGAACCACGTCGAGGCCCAGGACGGTCGTGACCCGACCAAGAAGCCGGTCCTCCATGTGACCCTCTCTACCACTGGCACGCCCAAGAGCCTGGCCAGCTCGATCCTCGATGCACTCGGGGACAACTATTCGACCCGCGGCGAGGCCGAGCTGCTCCTCAGGCGGGTACGCATGGCGCTGAAGGAGCTGAGCGTGGAGATCCTGATCATCGACGAGCTGAACCACTTCCGGCTCAAGAGCCTGCAGAAAGACGCCGCAAACACCATCAAGAACATCCTCTCCATGGGGTGGGTGCCCGTCGTCCTGATGGGGACGACGGACGCCCAGTCGCTGTTCGTCGACAATCGCGAACTGAAGAACCGCTGCGCCCCGCAGATGGTGCTGGCTCCGTACGACTATCGGGATGTCGAGGGGGACCTCGCCGCGTGGACCGAGCTTCTCGGCGATCTGGACACGCAGATGGCCGATCGCGACATCCTGCGGTGCCGCTCCGGCCTGGACGACGAGGAGCTGGCCATCGCCCTCTGCCGCGCCAGCAACGGCGTCATCGGCGAGCTGCACAATATCCTGCTTGCCGCGCTCGAGCAGGTCCTGCTCGCCGACGAGCCCAGCATCAGCCACCGGCGACTGGCCGAGGCGGTCGACGCATGGTGCATGCAGGACGGAACGATCGATAGGAACTACGTCAAGCTCATCCCGAGGAAGTGAGCCCGTGACTGGCCCCGTCCTCTTCAGCGTCCCGGCCATTCGCACGGAGGGCTTCATGAGCCTCGTCACCAGAACGGTGACGAGGAACCTGCTGCCGTCTTCGCACATACTTCTGCGCCAGGTGGGATCGCCGCACGCTCAGAACCCGACCGCTGCGATACTGCCTGATCTCGACGAGGTCGCACTCGCGGCGATCCTGAAGCAGCCGGTGGAGGAGGTCACGGCCCGCCGCTTCCGACCGGCTTCCGAACCTGGCTTCGTGGAGACGGCCGGCGTGCTAGTCCGTGCGGACGAGATCGTCTTCCGCCGGCGCCGCTTCGGGCCGGCGGCGGTCCAAGCGTCGCCTCACGGGCGCATGCTGTGGTCGCTGAAGGCCGTACCGTGCTGCACCGAGCACTGGCAGTATCTGGTCGATACATGTCCGTGCGGTGTCGTGCAGCGCTGGCAGGCCGCCGATCGCCTGGACCGGTGCGATGCATGCAACGGCCGGCTCGCAGCTACGCCCGCAGACAGCGTCGCTCCGGAACTGCGCGATGGCCTGGGCTTCATCCTCGGCCTTCTCAACCCCGATGCCGCCGCGAGGGAACGTGCGCGCCAGCAGCTGCCGGCAGCCCTGTCGAACTGGAACGGCGGCATGGTGTTCGAGATGGCTCTCGCTCTCATGCCAGTGACGCATGAGGGCGTGCCGCCCCGACGCGGCCACCAGCCTTCCGCTCAGGAACTGCCCCGATACGCGGCATCCCTGGCGCAGGCAGGCGAGATCGTGCGACGTTGGCCTGAAGCACTCCTCCATGCGCTCGCCGACCGTGTTGGCGAGCATGCGCTGTCCCGGCCGAACGCGCGGTATGGAGGCACGGGACACTATCTGGCCGGACTGACCAGCACCCTCCTTCCTGTCCAGGTCCGAGACGCCATCGCATCCACGCTCGAACCGATCAGCTGCGCGGCAGGCACGAACCCGCTCGGCCAGATCGGCATGCGGGAGGCGACGTTCCTGACGGGGCAGGAGGAGCGCAAGCTCGCCGCGGCGCGGCGGGCAGGCCATCTCAGGACCCGCATCTGCCTGCGGTGGAACAGGCTCCTACCTACCCTTGACCGTCAGGAGGTGGAGTGGCTCGCCGACTTCCTGGAACATCGCCTGAGCGCCGCCAAGCTGTCCGACAAGCTGCACCTGCCGCAGTATGCCGTGGAGCAGCTCGTCCACGCGGAGCTGCTGAGCGTCGTCGACCACCCGTACGTGAGCGCCCACTACGACACCCCGCAGTTCCACGCGTCAGAGTTCGCCCGCTTCGCTAAACGGATTCTCGACACGGGTGCGCCGCTGGCGTCGCTGATCGATCCGGTGCCGCTGCATCGCGTCGCCCGCAGCATCGGGGGAGGTCTCAAGCCTTGGGGACGGATCTTTTCGGAACTGCTCGAAGGTCGCGTCTTATACTCGAGTGCGGGCGCGTCGATCGACCGCATCATGATCTCCCGAGCCGACGCGGCCGCTATGCGTCGACTAGAGGCCGATCGCCAGCATCGTCTGTGCCGGGGGGCAACCCTCTCGCAGCGAGACGCTGCCGAAGTGCTGAACCTGCCGCTCAGGCACGTGAAGCATCTTCCCGGCGGCCCTACTTCAGGCGGCGCCCACGCCATCCCATGGCGGAGGGTGCGTCATCTCGCCCGCTCCCGCGTCACGCTCGCCGAACTGAGTGCACTGACTGGGCTTCATAGCACTCCGCTCGAGGCCAGACTCGAACGTGAAGGACATTTTAGACGAGATGTCTTCGGCTGGCCGCGCCGGAGTGTCCTTCAGACAGTCGCGACGTGGGGAACGTCGACCCGCGATGAGATCAGGCGCCGAAAGATTGGCGAAGATCATGCTGAAGGCCACCACCCCCGGACACGTCGCACCCCATGAGGCGGGGCAGCTTACCGCGCGCGTACCCGTGACATCGCCGACGTACCGCCGCGCTGCTCGTGGTCAGCAGGGAGCGGAGCTGGTGAAGGTACCAAGCTGACGAAGGCGATCGCCTCATGGACTTCACGGTGTCGAGAACGAGTAGAATCAAGCAAGGAGGAAAAGAATGTTCGTCACTTCGACCCAAATGAACTGCGATCTCATGCCTCTATTTACTCTTGCATCGCGCATCACGGATGCGCCTGATTACGGTGCGGTGCGCAACCTTTGTGACCGACTTACCGGAATGACGTCTCACAAGACGCTGGAGGTGGCGGCGCGTGTCGCCGATCTCGAAGGCCCGCGCGGCTACATCCATGTGCGGGTGTTCGATCGCGCGGACATGCGGGAGATCGTCTCCTGCTTCTCGGAGCGGAATGAGCCGATCGAACCTCTGATGCTGGCGACTCTCGTCGCGATGTGCGCACGCTCTCTTACTGGGCAATGGGTAAGGACCGAGCCGCTCTACGATCATCCGTACGTCGCTCATGGTGTTCTCGACCTTCTGGCGACCTTCGAGCCGAGATCCAGCAAGCTACGCTACCTCGATTTCGCTTGAGGCTGGGGGGCGGATTTCGCGATCCGCCCCGCCGACATGCCGTCAGTAAGTATGTTCGATCCTCATGTCGGCGAAGGTCGCCAGGAACGCATCGCGATAGCGACGCATCATTGGGCTGCGTGCCTTCCATCTGCCGGTCAGCTGATTGACCACGTGTCGATTGTTCGTCTTCAACGTCACAGCCTTAAGGCCCATCGAGCGGGCGAGAAAAGCCAGGTAGAAGTACGCAAGCCAGGCGGCCTCAGACGAATTTCCGGTATCTGAGACGATTCTAGCCCTTCTGTCCGCGAACTGTAGCCCAAGAACTTTTTGACCGCCCTCGATCTGATGGCATGTGCCACGGCTTTTCATCTCACTCACAGCAGTTCTCCTTACTAGTTCCCGCCACCATGGAGATACGATTATCAACTTTAAGAGACCGTTGACGTGCACGGCTAATGGCCCGCTAACCGTAATCCGGTTCGGGCAGCCTGCTTCGTAATGCGACCACGCATACAGAACCCCGTCTTACCAAGACGTTAAGACGCGGGGCAGATTGTCGGCGCCCGTCGTAATCAAACCTTCTGATAGGTCATCGAACTGTTTTTGGTAGGATGGCGAAGAGCGACGCCGAAAGCGCTAGACCGATTTGATAAGCAGATGGTCAATGCTGGCCAAGGCCCCAGCAAGCAGGTGCACGGACGTACGCTGCGAGGGATGATAGTCACCCATGTCAGCACATAGGGTATGCAGGTCATCCACCGCGGCGGAATGCCGTGACCCTTAGGACGTTCGCTTATGTAGCATAAGCGAACGTCCTAAGGGTCAACGTCAGAAAAAATGGTGCTGCCGGTGAGGATTGAACTCACGACCTCAGCCTTACCAAGGATGCGCTCTACCACTGAGCTACGGCAGCACTCGCTGGCATCGCTGCCGGCGGAGTGGGGCTAAGAGACGAGGGCGGGGCGATTGTCAAGCTGTCCCGCCACAATGTAGGGCGTATTTATGGACGATCGGGATCGAAAGGCGGCGGAGAAGGCCGAGCGCATGGCCGCCGCGCTGCGCGAGAATCTGCGGCGGCGTAAGGCGCAGGCGCGTGCTGTCAGCGCCGCGCCTGTGCCCGAGGAAGACCCGCTCAAGTAAGCGGTGCGCACTTTGCCGCGAGCCATGCGCGATCCTCCGCGTCGGTCATTTCCGGGGTGAGGACCGCCAGCACCTTGGCATGATAATCGTCGACCCAGCGGCCCTCTTCGGCCGTCAGCAGCGCCGGCTCGATCAGCGTGCGTTCGATCGGGCAGAAGGTGAGCGTTTCGAAGCCCAGCATTGCGCGGTCGGCGCCGGGGATCGCGCGGGGTTCGATCAGGATCAGGTTCTCGATGCGGATGCCGTATTCGCCGGCCTTGTAATAGCCGGGCTCGTTGGAGAGCATCATGCCAGCGCGCAGGGGTTCCATCGCCGCACCGCCTGGGTAATTGGGGGACGCGATGCGTTGCGGGCCCTCATGGACCGCCAAATAGGCGCCGATGCCGTGGCCGGTGCCATGGCCGAAATCCAGGCCGGCTTCCCAGAGCGGACGACGGGCGAAGGCGTCGATCTGGCCGCCCATCGTGCCGTCGGGGAAGACCGCCGTAGCGATCGCGATGTGACCCTTGAGGACTCGGGTGAAGCGGTCGCGCATCTCTTCGGTGGGTGCGCCGATCGGCATGACCCGCGTAACGTCGGTGGTGCCGTCGGCATATTGGCCGCCGGAGTCGATCAAATAGAGTTGGCCGGGTTCGATCGGGGCGCTCGACTCCTCGGTGACATGGTAATGCGGGATCGCGCCATGGGGGCCGGTGGCGGAGATCGTGTCGAAAGAGGTGTCCTTCAGGACGCCGGTCTGTTCGCGGAAGGTGAGCAGCCTGGCGGCGGCGCTGAGTTCGGTCTGGCCGCCCTTCACGCACTCGATCTCGACCCAGCGTAGGAAGCGCGCGAGGGCGGCGCCATCGCGCGCGGAGGCGGCGCGGTGGCCGGCGATCTCGACCGGGTTCTTGATGGCTTTGGCGAGGACGACGGGGTCGCGGAGGGGGAGGATCTTCGCGCCGCCGGCTTGTAGGGCTTGCGTGATCGCGGCGACGGCGCGCTCGGGATCGGCGGCGACGCGCTTGCCGGCGTAGGTGGCGAGGGCGGCGGCGAAGGCGGTGCGGTCGTGCAGGCGGACCGCGTTGCCGAGATGCTGGCGGACGGTGTCGTCGAGCTTGTCAGGCGCGACGAACAGGTCGGTGGTGCCGTCCGCGCTCACGATCGCATAGGAGAGCGCGACGGGGGTGTGGTCGACGTCGCCGCCGCGGATGTTGAGCGCCCAGGCGATCGAATCGAGCGCGGTGAGGACGACCGCGTCGGCGTCGTGCTCGGAGAGCCAGTCGGCGATCTTCGCGCGCTTTTCGGCGGAGGAGGCGCCGGTGAACTGGTCGGGCTGGACGGTGAGCTTGGCGGGAGAGGGGGCGGGGCGGTCGGTCCAGATCGCATCGATAGGGTTGGCATCGACTGCTATGAGTGTGGCGTTGCGTTCGGCGAGCGCGGTGGTGGCGTCGGCGACCCAGGTTCCGGTGTGGATCCATGCGTCGTAGCCGATCCGGCCGCCTTCGGGAGCGTGCTTGCCAAGCCAGGCGGCGGGGCTGGTCTGGGGCACGGGTTCGTAGGCCCAGTGCGCGCCGTCGACCTGCTCGCGTACCTGGATCGTGTAGCGGCCATCGGTGAAGATTGCGGCGCGATCGGCGAGCACGACGGCGGTGCCGGCCGAGCCGCCGAAGCCGGTCAGCCAGCCGAGGCGCTGGGCGTAGCCGCCGACATATTCGCTCATATGCTCGTCGGTGAGGGGGATGACGAAGCCGTCGAGGTCTTGCGCGGCGAGTTGGGTGCGGAGTGCGGCTAGGCGGTCGGTCTGGGTCGGCATGTTGGGGTCTCTCGTCGGTCGATGTCGGATGATGCGGGGGTTCTGCCAGAAAGGGGCATCGCAGGACAGCGCGGGGAGTAAGTCTACAGTGTCCAGGTCGACGGGGCGGCCGTATGCGAACGGCACTCCTGCTTCCTTAGTTCTCCCGCGAAGGCGGGAGCCCAGTCTGGGTCCCCGCCTTCGCGGGAAAAAAGGTTTGGTGCGCGGATGCTCCTACGGGCGGCGGCACCCCGGCGGAGGCGGGGGCCCAATTGGAAAGGTCGCAGTAACAGCGCGCGATCCTCCGTTATTGCGGTCCTCCAATTGGGCCCCGGCCTTCGCCGGGGTGGTGGCATTGGGTGGTGCGTTTGCTGCGGCGGTGATCGGTTCTCGGTCCAACGCCACGGCGTTTGGCTTCCTCCCCCCGCACGGCTAACACGGCGGCATGACCACGCCCCCCATTGCCGAGCAGCGGCCGCACAGCTTCACCACGCACGGCGTGACGATCGAGGATCCCTATGCGTGGCTGAAGGATCCGAACTATCCCGAAGTTGATGACGCCGACGTGCTGGCGTATCTTGAGGCCGAGAACGCGTATTTCGAAGAGCAGATGGCGCCGCATACCGCGCTGGTCGACACGATCTACGAAGAGATGAAGGCGCGGATCAAGGAGGATGAATCCTCGGTGCCGCAGAAGGATGGCGATTGGCTCTACTGGACCGCGTACGAGACTGGCGGGCAGTATAAGAAATGGTGGCGCAAGCCCGTTGCGGGCGGTGACGACGAGCTGTTGCTCGACGAGCCGGCTTTGGCGGAGGGGCATGAGTATTTCCGGCTCGGGGCGTTCTCGGTCAGCAATGACGGGCGGTATCTGGCCTATGCGATCGACGACAATGGGAGCGAGCGGTTCGAGGTTCGGGTCAAGGACCTGGATACCGGCGAGCATCTGCCCGACGTGATCCCGGGGATGCTCAGCGAGATCGTCTGGACCGCGGACGATGCGGGCTTCCTGTACGGTCTGGCGAACGAGCAGTGGCGGACGGATAATGCGCGGTTCCACCGGCTGGGGACGCCGATCTCGGACGACGTCGTGTTGTTCCACGAGGAGGACGAGGGGTTCCGCGTCGGCGTCGGCGAGACGAGTTCGCGCAAGTGGATCGTGATCGCGACGAGCGACCATGTGACGAGCGAACTGTACCTGCTGCCGGCGCACGAGCCTCTGGCGGTGCCGATCCTCGTCAGCGCGCGGCAGGTCGGGCGCGAATATGATGTGGATGAGCATGACGGCACGCTGTTCATCCACACCAACGACGTCGATCCGAATTTCCGGCTGTGCACTGCGCTGGTCGAGGAGCCGGGGGCGTGGACCGAACTGATCCCGGCCTCGCCGACATTCTACATGACCGGGGTGGAGTGCTATCAGGACTTCTTCGTGGTCGACGGGCGCGAGGATGGCCTCGATCAGATCGCGATCCATCGGTACGAGACGCCGACCGAGGGCAGGCGGATCGACTTCCCCGAGGCGAGCTATGTCGCCGGACTGGGGGACAATCCCGAATACGACATGACGGTGCTGCGGCTCGGGTATGAGTCGATGGTCACGCCGGGGACGGTGTACGACTATGACGTCGATACCGGCGAGCGGACGATGCTCAAGGTGCAGGAGATCCCTAGCGGGTATGATCCCGAGAAATACGCAACCGAGCGGCTCAAGATCGTCGCGCGGGACGGGACGGAGATTCCGGTGTCGATCGTGTATCCGGCGGGGTTCGTGCGCGATGGGTCGGCGCCGTTGTTCCTCTATGCGTATGGCGCGTACGGCTATGCGATCCCGCCGGGGTTCTCGACCGGGCGGATGAGCCTGCTCGATCGCGGGTTCGCCTATGCGATCGCGCATATCCGTGGCGGCGACGATCTTGGCCAGCAATGGTATCTCGACGGCAAGCTCGAGAAGCGCGCGAACACGTTCAACGATTTCGTCGATGTGGCGAAGGCGCTGGTCGACGCGAAGTGGACGTCGGCGGGCAAGATCGCGATCGCGGGACGGTCGGCTGGCGGCGAGCTGATGGGGGCGGTGGTCAATTCCGATCCCGAGCTGTGGGGCGCGGTGATCGCCGACGTGCCGTTCGTCGATGTGCTCAACACGATGCTCGACGAGAGCCTGCCGCTGACGCCGGGCGAGTGGCCCGAATGGGGCAATCCGATCGAGGACAAGGCGGCGTTCGAGCTGATCCGGTCGTATTCGCCGTACGACAATGTGAAGGCGCAGGCTTATCCGCCGATGTTCATCTCGGGCGGACTGAACGATCCGCGCGTGACCTATTGGGAGCCGGCGAAGTGGGCGGCGAAGCTGCGGCGGATGAAGACCGACGACAACGTGCTGTTGCTCAAGACCAACATGGGTGCGGGGCATGGCGGCAAGTCGGGGCGGTTCGAATCTTTGCGCGAGGGCGCGGAGGAACACGCGTTCGTGCTGTGGCAGCTGGGCGTCGCGGGGTGAGCCGGTTCACGCTCTCGATCACGGCGCAGGACGCGGATATCGACGAGCTTGGGCATGTGAACAATGCGGTCTGGGTGCAGTGGATCCAGGCGATCGCGACCGCGCATTGGGAGGCGGTGGCGCCGGCCGAGCATAAGCTGGCGTATGTGTGGGTCGTGACGCGGCATGAGATCGATTACCGCGGGAGTGTGGTTTCGGGGGAGACGGTCGTCGGCGAGACCTGGGTCGAGGGGGCGCCTAAGGGGGCTCGGTTCGATCGGCATGTGCGGTTTGTCGGGGACGATGGGCGGGTGAAGCTGGAGGCGGTTACGACTTGGGCTTTGCTGGATCGGGGGACCGGGCGGTTGATGCGGGTGCGCGAGGACGTGGCTGCGCCGTTTTACTCCTAGTCCCTCTCCCCTTCGGGGAGAGGGAGGGAGCGACGTAGTCGCGGAAGGGTGAGGGGTGTGAGGCTCGGGACGTCCATCCCAACGCCCCTCTCCCTTCCCACCGCAAGCGCGGCGGGCCCCTTCCCTCTCCCCGGAGGGGCGAGGGAGTTTAGCCGCTGTTTCTTAGGGCGGTGGCGATGGCGTTGATCGATAGGAGGATGCCTTCGCCGATGCGGGGGTCGTCTTCGCCTGCGCGGCGGCGCTTGATCAGTTCGATCTGGAGGAGATTGAGCGGCTCGATATAGGGGAGGCGTAGGCGGATCGAGGCGTCTAGGGCGGGGTGCTTTTCCAGGAGGCGGGACTGATCGGTGACTTGCAAAAGCCCGTCATGGGTCTGGTGCCAGCCGTCGCGGATCGTCGTGAAGATCTCGCGGAGCTTGTCGTCCTCGACCAGGCCGGCATACCGTTCGGCGATGCCGATGTCGGACTTGGCGAGCACCATTTCGAGGTTCGCCAGCGCGGAGGCGAAGAGGGGCCAGCCCTGCGCCATGTCCTTCAGCAGCGCCTTGTCCTCGAAATCGGCGATCGCGCGGCCTACCCCGTACCAGCCGGGGAGCATGACGCGGGCTTGGGCCCAGCTGAACACCCAGGGGATCGCGCGGAGGTCTTCGATGCGGTCGGACTTGGTGCGGCTGGCGGGGCGGCTGCCGATCTTGAGGCCGGCGATTTCGGCGATCGGGGTCATCTGGCGGAAGAAGGTGCGGAAGCCTTCGGTGCCGTAGACGAGGTCGCGATAGCTGTGGAATGCGGTGTCGCTGAGCGTGTCCATCGCCGCCGAGAAGCTGGCGTTGTCGGCGTTGGAGAGGCGTTCCGGCTCCAGGCTGGCGAACAACGTGGCCGACGCGATCGCCTCGAGGTTGGTCATCGCGGCGTCGCGCGTGCCGTATTTGGCGGCGATGACTTCGCCTTGTTCGGTGATGCGGATGCGGCCCTGGACGGTGCCCGGCGGCTGTGCGCGGATCGCGCGGAACGCCGAGCCGCCACCGCGCCCGACCGCGCCGCCGCGACCGTGGAACAGCTGCATGCCGACGCCGGCGGCTGCGAAGACGGGCTTGAGCGCGGTCGAGGCTTTCGAGAGCTGCCAGGTGGAGGTGAGGTAGCCGCCGTCCTTGTTGCTGTCCGAATAGCCGATCATCACTTCCTGATGGCCGCGCGCCTTCGAGATCGTCGCGATTTCGGGAAGTGCGAACCAGGCGGTCATGACGGCGGGGGCGGCTTCGAGATCACCGATCGTCTCGAACAGCGGGACGGCCATGATCGCCGCGGTCGGGGTTTCGCCCGGGCGGTAGAGGCCGACTTCCTTGAGCAGCAAATTCACTTCGAGCAGGTCGCTGACCGATTGCGCCATCGAGACGATGTAGTTGGTGATGCACGCGGGGCCGTAGGCGGCGTGCGCGTCGGCGGCGGCCTGGACGATCGCGAGTTCGCCTGCGGTTTCTTCGGTATATTCGGCGAAGCGCGAGGTGAGCGGGCGGGCGTTGGCGAGTTCGCGGCGGAGCAGCGCGACGCGGGCGTCTTCGTCGAGCGCGAAATACTCGTCTTCGACGCCGGCGACTTTCAGCAGTTCGGCGACGACTCGTTCGTGGACGGCGCTGTTCTGGCGGAGGTCCAAGGTGGCGAGGTGGAAGCCGAACGTCTCGACCGCGCGGATCAGCCGGCCGAGCGCGCCGCCCGTCTTCAGCGCTGAGCCGAGGCCGTGCGCGAGCGTGACGAGGTCGGCGCGGAAGTCGGCGGGGCTCGCATAGGGTTCGCCGGTGAGGCGGCCGGGGCGGGGGGCGTGCTTGCCGGTGAGCGCGTCGTGCGTCGCGGCCAGCCGGGCGTAGATGCCCGAAAGCGCGCGGCGATAGGGCTCGTCGCTGCGGCTGGCGGCATCGTCGCCGCTGGCGTCGGCGAGCGCCTGCACCGCGGCATCGGCGGGGGCGTGTTCGGTCGAGATCGACAGTTCGGCGCCGAGTGCGTGCACTGCGTCGCAATAATAGCCGAGCACGGCCTCGCTCGCCTTCGCCAGCGCGGTCTTGAGCGAGTCTGCGGTGACGTAGGGATTGCCGTCGCGGTCGCCGCCGATCCAGCTGCCGGGGCGCAGGAAGCTCGGCGTGCGTTCGCCGAGCGCGCGGTCCCAGCGCTGGTAGAGTGCGGGGAGTGCGGGGAGGAACACGTCGCGCAGATAGCTGAGCGCGTTGTCGACCTCGTCGGTGACATAGAGCCGGTCGCGGCGGAGGACGCGGGTCTGCCAGAGCAGCGCGATCTGGCGGAGGATGGCGTCGTCGACGCTGTCGCCGTCGGGCGTGGTGTTGCGGCCGAGATCGCGCAACGCCATCAGCTCGGCGATGCGGTTGCGGTGGTCGATCATGCTTTTCCGACGCACTTCGGTCGGGTGTGCGGTGAGCACGGGGGCGATCAGTGCGTGATCGAGCAGCGTGCGGATCTGGGTGCGGTCGATGCCTTCGGATTCGAGCTGGGCGATCGCGGAGGCGAGGTCGGCGCCGTCTTCCGCGGCGATGCCCTGGCGGTCTTCGGCGAGGTTGGCGAGCATCGAGAACAGCATGAAGCCGCGGACGAAATCGAGCGTCTCGTCGATGCTGAGCTTTTCGAGGCTGAGATCGACCGCGCGATCGTCGCCGGGCTTGCCTTCGGAGGCGTCGCGGTGGCGTTCGACCGACGCTTTTCGAATTGTCTCCGTGGCTTCGAACAGACGCTCGCCGCCATAGGCACGGATGACGTCGCCAAGCAGTTTGCCGAGGAAACGGATGTCGGAATTGTTCGCGATTGCGGGGAGGCTAGCCATGATTCCCTGCTGCGCTGCGGCAGGGTTCAGGTCAACCGGGAATGGAGAGTGGGAGGCGTGAAATCGAATGCATTGCGCTGGTGTGGCGTAATATTATTGTCTCTGGGTGCCCCTAGGCGTCGGCCTTAAGTTTCTCCCAGATACTCCGTCATCCCAGCGAAAGCTGGGATCTCCGCGTGTGGCAGGCGTCGCGAACCCCGAGAGATACCCCAGCTTTCGCTGGGGCGACGGTTGTTGAGGCTCAGCGCTTCCGCGACTCCGCGCGCTCTTCCGATGTGACGGTGCCGTCTCGGTTGAGATCCATCCGGTCGAACCACGCGAGCGTGCCTTCGCTCCACTCGATCGCGGTGATGATACCGTCCTTGTTGCGGTCGAACGCCTTGATGCGGGCGTTCGGCGCGGGGAGTTCGTCTTTGGTTATGCGGTCGTCGGCGTTGCGGTCGAGCGTGCGGAAACGGCGTTCCATGCTGGCGCCGAAGTCCAGGCGGGAGGTTACCGAGGGGGGCACGAAGCCTACCGCGTTGGCATCGGCCTGCGCGCGCTGCGCGTCCTTGTCGCCGCACGCGGACATGAAAAGTACCGCTGCGGCGAGCGCCGCCACCAGTTTCACCTGCATAGTATCTCCCGTCGTCTTGAAAGCCGTTACGCTTCCAGTTCAACGTCCCAATACAGCCAGTCGTGCCATGTGTCGTGCAGGTAGTTGGGCGGGAAGCTGCGGCCGTGTTCCTGGAGGTGCCAGTTGGTTGGGCGGATCGCCTCGATGTGCAGCGGCATGCCCGCCTGTTTCGGCGTCCGCCCGCCCTTTTTGAGGTTGCACGGTGAGCAGGCGGTGACGACGTTCTCCCACGTGGTACGACCGCCTTGCGCGCGCGGCACGACATGGTCGAAGGTGAGATCGCGCAGCTTGCCGCAATATTGGCAGGTGAACTTGTCGCGCAGGAACAGGTTGAACCGGGTGAAGGCGGGAAATTGCGACGGTCGGACGAACTGCTTCAGCGCGATCACCGAGGGCAGTTTCAGCGCGAAATTGGCGCTGCGGACTTCGCGTTCATAGGTGGCGACGATGTCGACACGATCGAGGAAAACAGCCTTGACCGCGGTTTGCCACGGCCAGACGCTGAGCGGATAGTAAGAAAGCGGCGTATAATCGGCATTCAGCACGAGCGCCGGACAACCATCCGGGTGGCGTATCAGGTCGGGGTGAAACACGGCTCCTCCCACTCAGGCTTCGC